>Ga0210408_10000360_pt1 | contig 61943 bp, 50 predicted proteins | sample IncBWH4MmetaG_FD_155471 | JGI IMG/M metagenome (GOLD analysis project Ga0210408, IMG submission 155471) | Forest soil microbial communities from Barre Woods Harvard Forest LTER site, Petersham, Massachusetts, United States - Inc-BW-H-4-M | ecosystem: Environmental > Terrestrial > Soil >... | reverse complement strand
GGAGTCATGAACACCAAAGAACATAGCGCCAACCGCACGGCTTGTCAAGAGCGAACTGCAGGTGCCGCCCGAAACAGGCTGACAGTACGCTGCATTTGGCTCTGCGAAGCGAAAAGCCCGATTGCGCTCAACGCTCGCGCACACTGACTATGTTCGATGTGCCCTGCAGGAACGGGAAGTCCGCCTCGCGTGGACAAAGGACACGGAAGCGGTAGGTCACGGGACCGGGAAACCTGAAGCGGTAGCTCGCGCGGTAGCGACCCTTCGCATCGCTGCCGATGGTCCGGAACTGAAGCCATTCTCCGCCCGAGGAGGCCTCCAGGATCAGTTGCTTACCGCCCGGCGGGATCAGCGCACCGTACAATACGCCGCTGAAGTGGATGCGCCGCCCCACGCTGCTGACGCGGGGCGCGATGCTCAGCTCTATTCCGGGGTGCACCCGCAGCGTGAGCGTGCTGGTGGCAACCGGGATCGTGTCGTCCAGGTGGCTGCGGTAGGCGATGCGCAGCGCGCTCGAGGGGACGTCCCGGGGCAGGATGAGCGCCCACTCGCCCCCTGGTCCCGTGTGCACCCCGGCTAGGCGCAGAGTGTGTGCGCCCTGGTAGGCGAGCGTCTGGAACACGTCGAGCAATGCTCCGGGGATAGCCAGTCCGGCGGCGCTCGTCAGGTGACCGAAGACGCGGTTCATGGCGCCGTAGCTGCTCGTGCGCGTCGCCGTCGCCATGCCCGCCCAACTCGCGGTCAGCCTGGCCTGATCGGAGGCGTTCGTCCCGTTGGCCGAGCCCCGCTCAGAGAGGGGGCTGCCCGGGCCGATGGGCATACCCGCGATTGGATCCACGGCGAGCGCGCCCGCCGCGGTCGAACCACCGACAGTGATCGTGCCGTTATAGGCCACCGTCTGATTGCCCGCGGCGTCATCGACGACCAGCTCCAGGGCGTGCTGTCCGGGCGCCAGTTGGTTGGTGTCGAGCGTCAGGCTGGCGCTCACCGACGCCTTGCACGGCTGAGCGTGCTCGAAGGAGCGCTGCCCGTCTGTCGTGACCCCAAGGGACTGGCAGGCGCCGCCGTTGACGTCGAGGATCTGCGAGGAGACGGTGTGTTCATCCACGAGCAGCGAGCCGCTGTACACGCCCGACTGACTATCGCTCGCGTTGAAGGATACGGCCTGCCTGCCGATCAGGGTGCCACCCGCGACGAGCGGCCCACTGACACCGCCAACCGACGGCGGCGTGTCATCGACGAGGTCGATGTCCGCCGCATAGACTTCATACCGCGAGGAAAAGGTCCCAGCCCCGGATGCCGGGCACACGCCGCCTTCGCCACCGCCGCACGAGGCGCTCCACTGGATCGACGTCACGCCACTGAAACCAAAGACGCTAACCGCGTTCAACGGGTCGAAAGGACTGCTCGGGGTCCCGCGCGAGCTGCATCCCAGCGACTGCGCACACAGCCCCTGCACAGATGGCGGGCCAGGACTGTAGAGCAGGTTCGACGCCGGCGCCCCGTAGGGCTGAACCGGCCCATCCGCCTCATAACGCCAGACGGTGAAGCCAGCGATCCTCAGGCCGGCAGGCGCGGTGAACGCGGTCCAAGCGTTGGCTCCAGCGGGATGGGTGACTTCGCCACTCATCGACGCATACAGCGCCCCGCCACCCGCACAACCATCGCCCGCGAAGACGAAGTCACCACTGGTCGCGTAGGAGACGTCATCGACCGGGGCCGCACGACCCGCACCAGGACCGTAGGGAATCCGGCAGAGAAAGTCGTGGTACTCACCCGCACCCGCCACTCCCGCACACACCACCCAACCACCAAGGAACGACAGGACCGCGACCCACACCCCACCACGCCGACCAACCACCACGAACGACAAGCTGCGCATCGCAGCACCTCACTTTCAAGAGCACGAAGGCCCTCACCCGTGCCCCTTATACCCGACCAGCCCCGCACAACGGGACAGTCCCATCGAGCTCTCACCGGCCTCGGCGTGCCGTGGTCTGCTGCCTTTGGGTGACACGAACGAGCCAGTTCCTTCGCACCAGCCCAGCTGGCGCCGGTCACCACAGCATGCGGCGCTAGGAAGCACACCCGGGCAGGCCTTGTCAAGGGAGCGCGCGGACGACCTGCGGTAGGGGCTGACAACACTCGGTCCGGACGGATGGATCAAGCGCTCGGTGGGGGCCGGTGGCGGTAGCCGCTTGCCAATTTTCGCCGCCAGACAGAGCCGGTGCGGGGACGCGGACGGCGTGATCGTCGCGGGGCGGCGATCCGATGGCGGGTGCGGCGGCGGGGGCTGCGCATCTACCGCCACCGACCCGAAGGAGCGAAGCGATGAACCAGAGCGACCGCACAACAGAGCCCCGGACACTCCTGAGCGAGCAGATTCTCCAGAGCGCAAGGGAGCGGGCGGCGCGCCTGCAGCGCGTGTGGGAGATGACTGCAGAGCAGCGCGTGATGGCGATGCGCCGAGGCGAGCTCTCACTGGAGCAGTGCGCGGCGTGGGCCGCGCGGTACCCCGAGCAGGTCCCGGTGCTGAATGGCGAGTTCGAGTACCTCGCCGCGTTTACTCCCGAGGCGCGCGAGTAGCGCGCCTCTGGCCATCGCGCACTCGCGCTACCGTGGGAACCGTGGAGGGGAACCGGCAGCGCACCGTCACGCTGATCGTCAGACTCGACGGCCGCAAGACCGCGAGCGAGACCGTGTGCGCCTTCAACGGAGCGCACATCCTGACGGTCGTAACGACGCTCCCAGAGAGAAAGCTCTCGATCGAGCACGACTCGGCGTTCGCGGGACACGGCGGCGTGGCGATGAGCGCGACGCACCTCACGCTGGGCCCGCCCGGCCATGACCCGGTCGCGCGCAGCGAGATCCACGAGCACAGCCGGGTCGATCCCGTGACGGGGGCGCGAGGCTGCGTGTATGAGCACGTGCAGGTGCTCCTCGAACACCTCAGGGAACTAGGATACGACGCGACGATCGACGTCCCCGACAACGCGTTCTCAGAGCTCGAGCGCGTGCGGTGCTGAACGACGCTCATGCGCGTCCCTCCCATCCCAGGTGTCGGGATGGGTCATCGCCAGTCCACCCAGATCCGATGACGTCCGCTCGCGATGGCAGCATGACAGGTCGATATCATGAGACCTGTGACGAAGACGACGACCAACGGACGACCCGCGCCGCTCAGCCCCGAGAGGCTGGCTGAACTGACGCACGCACCTAAGTACAAGACCGTCGAGGAAAGACGGGCGGCCCTGAAACGGGCCACCACAGGTCTTCGGGCCAACGTCCGCGTCACGCGCGACATGTACCGCCCACGGTAGACCCCGATGAGCGGCGCGGGCGCACGCCGGCCCGTCGTCACCCGTGGCGTCTTCGCGATCGAGGACCACGAGCTCCTGCTGCCCGACCCGTCGCTGCTCACGGTCTACACCGACCGCTTACGCCTCGCGTCCTGTCGCATCAAGCGAGCGCACTGAAACCCAGCTCGACCCCCAAGAATGGGCTGAAAGAAACGGACGCCCCTACGGGGCTGAAAAGCAAGGTACGGCCCTGCGGGCCAAGAACGGTGACTGCTGGTGCAGTCACCTCCAAAACGGCGCAGACCATACGCACCCAAGGGAGCTATATGGTCGTAAATAGCCGATGATAGCTGTCTATTAACACATTACCCGCTCACAGCTTGCCGGGCGATTTGGCCGACGTTACGTTCGCGGGGTGCAGAGCACTCACAAGATCCCGGGGAGCTCGGCGACGCCGTGGTCGCGGTATCTGGTCTCGCAAGCCACGCGCGGCGACTACTACACCCACGACAGCCAGGACGGCCAGGCGGCGCCGACGCAGTGGCATGGCCCGGAGGGACTGCTGCGCTCCTACGGCATCGACCCGGGTAAGAGTGTGGAGTTGAAGCATCTGCGGTCGCTGATGCACGGGTACTCCCCGGTGGATGGGGAGCCGATTCGCCCGGTGGGGTCGAACGGGACGCGGGTCGCGGGGATCGACCTGACGTTCAGCCCACCCAAGAGCGTGTCCGCGCTGTGGGCGACGGCAGGCCCGTATCGTCGCGTGCAGATCGAGGTCGCGCACCGCCGGGCGGTGAAGAGCGCGCTGGAGCGCACCGAGCGCGAGGTCGCGCTCGTGCGCCGCAAGAGCGACGGCGCCGTGCGCTTCGAGCGGGCGGAGCGGCTGCTCGCGGTCGAGTCGCTGCACACCACCAGCCGCCTGGCGCGGGACCGCGATGCGCAGGGCATTCCCGATCCGCAGCTGCACAGTCATGTCGCGGTGATCGCGGCCGTCCGCACGGACGGGCAGGTCGCGGCGATCGAATCCAAGCAGCTGTTCCGGGCGGCGCGTGAGAACGGGGCGTGGTATCGCGCGGAGCTGGCGGAGAACCTGAAGCAGCTCGGCCTCCCGATCGAGCGACGCACGGGCAACGGGGAACGCTACTTCGAGATCGGCGGCGTCTCCAAGGAGCTGTCGGAGTACTGGTCCACCCGCAGCCAGGACGTGGACCGCGCCGCCCAAACGTTCCGCCAGCGCTATGGCCGCGAGCCCAGACCGGGAGAGCTTGACAGCCTCACGCTGGGCACGCGTGGGAGCAAGACGGCCGCGTCCTCGGTCGAGGTGAACGCTGCGTGGCGAGCACTGGGCGCCGAGCACAGCCAGACCGAGAGACGCTCGGAGGAACTGTTCAACGACTGGGGGCTTCGCAACGAGCCCAAGGTCGATCTCGCTACAGAGCTGTTGAAAGATGTCACGCGGAAGAGCTCGACGATCACAAGGCGGGAACTGCACGCGAAGGCGTATGAGCTGAGCGCCGGCGTGCGCCGCCCCGGGGAGGCCGACCGCGTCGTTGACGAACTCGCCCGTTCCGGGGAGCTGGTCGAGTTGCAGGACGGCACGTGGACGACGCGGCGCCTGCGCGAGCTGGAGCAGACCACCGTCGAGATCGCACAGCGGCGCGCGGACGAGAACACCGTGCGCGTGAGCGAGAGCTCGCTGAAGCAGGCGCGACGTGAGATCGGCCGGGAGATCAAAGGCTCGCTCACCCACGAGCAACGGGACGCGCTACAGACGATCACCGGGCAGGGTGGGATCGCGGTGCTCGTCGGGCGCGCCGGCACCGGCAAGGGCGTCACGCTCGCCGCCGCGACACGCGCGTGGCAGTTGGAGGACAGGGAGGTGATCGGTACGGCGGTCGCGGGCGCTACAGCGCAACGCCTGCAGGGCGACGCGAAGCTTGACAAGGCGTTCACGACCGACGGACTGCTGGGCGGGATCGAGAAGGGGCACGTCAAGCTCGGCCCGAACAGCGTCGTGATCATGGACGAGGCGGGGATGGGCGACACCGATCGCCTCGCGCGGCTCGTGAAGGCGACGGCGGAGCGCGAAAGCAAGCTCGTGCTCGCCGGTGACGCCGCACAGCTCTCTTCAATCGGAGCGGGCGGCCTGTTCAAGCAGTTGGAGGGCAACGTTCCAACAGCGGAGCTGACCGAGGTCCACCGCGCACACCACGAGTGGGAGCGCAAGGCTTGGGAGCAGATCCGAAACGGCGAACCCGGACCCGCGCTCGCCCAATACCAAGCCCACGACCGCCTGCACATCCACGACACCCGCGCACAGACTGCCAAGGCAATGGTCGAGAACTGGGATGAGACCCGCAGGAACCTGCCGGGCGCTCAGGCGGTGATGATCACCGACGCCTCGAACAAGGAGCGCGACCAGATCAACGCGATGGCCCAGGAACGCCGCGCCCAAGCAGGCGAGCTGGGATCGCACCGCGTCAACCTCCCCGAGAAGCCCTACGGTCTCGCCGCCGGCGACGAGATCATGTTCACCGCCCAGTACCGCGTCCCCGGAGCGAAACGGGTCGAGAACGGGATCACCGGCACGATCCTCCACACCAGCCGAGACGAGGACCGCGTCACGGTCAAGACCCGCGAGCGTCCACCACGCGAGGTGGAGGTCAACACGAGCGAGTTCGCCGACATCAGCCTCGCCTACGCCGTGCACGTCCACAAGGGCCAGGGACTCACCACTGAGACCTCCGGCATCCTCACCGGCGGATGGCAGACCGACCGCGAGCACGCCTACGTCGCCATCAGCCGTGCGCGGGAGCAGACCCAGATCTACGTCTCCCGCGAGGACCTCGGCGAGCAGGGAATGGACACCGGCGCGATCGAACGCCTCGCAGAGCGCATGCAGCGCAACCGCGGGCAGGAGGCGACGATCGCGAAGGAGACCGCCGAACGCGACGACCACATACAGCCAGAGCTCGACTCGAGCCAGGCGCCACTACGGCGCCGCCCCGGTTACACGGTCGCGGACGAGGACGGGATCGTCCGCGACCTGCGCGATCAAGGCAACGAGCACGCGGAGAACAAGAACTCAGTCGTCCTGCAAACCGCCTCGAGAAAAGAGCGTGGTCCGATCGACATCCGCGAGGCGACGTCAAGCGAGGTCCAGATCGCCGTCGTCGACCAAGGGGACACGCAGCTCGCGTACTCCAACGTCTACGACCTGCAAGGCCACACCGGCGAGCCGACCTACGCCCTCTTCGGCGGCTGGCAGACCGACAAGACCCTCGGCTACGTCGCCGCCGTCCAACACCAAGGCCACACCCAGACCTACATCACCACCGAAGACCGCGGCGATCGAGACATCGAGACCGAGCTACGAGACCGCATTGGCCAGGTCATCGAACGCAGCCAAACCCAACACGCAAACCCCTCCCCCAACGCTGACCCCACCGACCGAACTAACACCCCCGAGCCCGACCAGGAGAGCGAGCGCCAAGCAGAACCGTCCGCCGAGCTCCAATCCGCAGAGCCCGCCATCGAGCCCGAGATCCAGCAGATCATCCAAGAACAGCAAGACCGCCAGCAAGACTGGGAGCGCAGCATCGAGCCAGACCAAGACAACGACCGCGACAACGACCTTGGGTTCGGGATCGAATAAGCGATGCTCTTCCCGGCGGCACGATAGGTTGCTCGGATGAAGGCGAACGTCTACGTCGACGGTTTCAACCTCTACTACAGCGCGCTGCGCCGCCGCTTCCCCGACTGCAAGTGGCTCGACGTCCGCACGCTCGCCGGGACGCTGTTCCCCAACGATGAGATCGGGCGTGTCCTGTACTTCTCCGCCCGGGTAATCGCTCGCCCTGACGATCCGCAGGAGGCGACACGACAACAGATGTACTTCCGCGCGCTCGCGGCATACGACGTCGAGATCTTCCTCGGTCAGTTCCGCAGTGGAACGCGCTGGATGCGCCGGTCTGAGCCATGCCCGCTCGGCGCGGACTGCCCGTCAGCGAGGAGAACATCCGCGTGCTGGCGACCGAGGAGAAGGGCTCGGACGTCAACCTCGCCTCACACCTGCTGATCGACGCCTTCAGACAGGACTGCGAGATGGCGATCGTCCTCACCAACGACACGGACCTGGTCGAGCCGATCCGTCTCGCGCGTGACGATCTCGGGCTCCACCTCGCGCTGCTCAGCCCGAGCGACAGTCCTGCACGGAGCCTTCGCGAAACGGTCGATGTCGTAAAGAAGCTCCGCCATGGACCACTACAGGCAAGCCAGTTCCCCGATCTGCTCCGTGATGCTCGCGGCGAGATACACCGGCCGCGAGCGTGGCGCTCGGCTTAAGCGCTGAGACCCGACCGAAGCCGGGCCTCGCACCCAGCCGCCGAAGCAGCTGGGGGGATCATGGCCCCAGTATACAACAACCAACAACGGACCGCAACGAAACAGGGAACATGGCGACGCAAAGACGCGCGCTGGTCGCTGACGCGAATCCGCTGGCGCGTTCTGTGAGAGCATAAACGTCGGCGGCAGCTCCTGCGGAATCCGGCATGGTGGTGCGTATCATACGACGCCGTGCGAGAGCAATCAGCGGGTGGTCATCAGACACGACGCGCCATACCCGGCACATGCGGATCGGACGGGCCGACAGAGCATCATCTGACGGGGCGACAGCGCGATAATGCAAGCATGTCGCCCAGCGAGTGGACTATTCCCGAGTGTGTCTTGCGCTATCTCGACCGGGCGGATGGATTTCCTCACCGCGTGGAGGGAGAGAGTGTCCTGTTCGAGCATATCCCGCACGACGCTCGTCGCGTGCTCGACCTCGGGACGGGAGACGGTCGCCTGCTGGCGCTCCTCCAATGTGATCGCCCCGAGGTCGTTGGCGTCGGTATTGACTTCTCCGAGATCATGCTCGCCGCGGCACGCGAACGCTTCGCCGACGATGAGCGCATCGAGCTCGTCCAGCACAACCTGTCAGAGCCGCTCCCCGCGCTCGGACGCTTCGATGCTGTCATCTCATCGTTCGCCATCCACCATCTCGAGCACGACCGGCAGCGCTCGCTCTATCGCGAAGTCTTCGACTTGCTCGAGCCCGGCGGCGTGTTCGCGAACTTCGAGCACGTGGCATCGCCAACCAACTGTCTGCACTTGGCGTTCTTCACTGCAATCGGCGAGCGGATCGAGAACGAGGACCCCTCCGATCGCCTACTCGATGTGCAGACACAGCTTGAGTGGTTGCGCACAATCGGCTTCGACGACGTCGACTGTTACTGGAAATGGCTTGAGATGGCGCTTCTCCTCGGCGTCAAGCCGTCACCAGACAAGCCATCTTGCTGAGCAAGCTCAGATCGGGTAAGAGCAGAACGCCTGCGGCGAACGAAGAAGCCTGCCAAGGGCGCGAACGCGAAGGTTGGGCCAGCCATGTCGGCAGCAAGCTGCCGACATAAAAGATGATGGGCTGGGTGGAGGGCACGGGCGCCGCCGGCGTCAAGGCACTCCGCCCCTTGCGGGGCGGCCCTCCGGGACGGCCTTGACCCCGGCTCGGCCCCACCTTGAACGCCCACGACCATGACACATGGCACAGGGTTTCACCAAAATGACCGTGCGAACCCGAGGGCGCAAACGCGCCAGGTTTTCCCAAAAACGTTGACTTCTACCTATCGTGAGTCTAAAATAAGAGGTAATAAAAGAGTTGACCCCCGCGCTGCGCTAACAGCCGGGGGTCATGACACAGGAGGTACTATCTCCCATGCAGGACAATGTTATTCCCACTCACGCACGAACGTCGGGTGGCATTCGTGTGACGATCCCGGCCATGATCGTGGACTGGGTGCGCCGCGCCACGTACGCCGAGATCGGGCTGGCCGCTGAAAAGCTCGACACGGCAGCGTTCGCGAGCGATCGCGAAGCGCACCCCGAATGGTTTCTAGGACCCGCGGCGAACCTCCGCGAAAGCTACGCCCTGCTCGACAGGATCGGCTGGTCAAAGACGATCCCGCCCCTCGCCGTGCAGATCGAACTGCGCGACTACTGCTGGGCGCTGATGAGAGCACTGGAGGGCGCCCTGGAGTTCGCCGACGAGGAGATCAGCGACCATGTGGGCGAGAACGCCGAGCACGCCGCGCGGCACCTGGATCGGGTGCCCGACGCCGTGGTGGAGCGCGTCGGGACGCTCTGGCACTTCACCGCAGAGGCACGGGCACACATCGACGCGCTCGCCGTGCAAGAAGGCATCGCTTCGCCCGTCGCGGCCTGAGCGTCCCCGCACCGCTCAGGCCGCTCACGCGTCCCTATCCACTCGACGGCCGTGCTGAGGGTCTCTCGGATCATCCGAGAGACCCCAAAGCCCTTGAGTCCGCGAAAGTCAAGCTATACTTGTCTTATGTCGGACAATCCGCATCCCGATGTGCTGGGACTGGAGACCGAGGCATACCAGCAAGGCGGCTACTTCAACGCCGCTCAGGCCCGCACGCACGCGGTCAGCCGCCAGCTGCTGGAGCACCACGTGCGCCGTGGACGCTTCGAGCGTATCCGTCGCGGGCTGTACCGCGTCCAGGGATACCCGACCGCTGAGAACGACGACATGCGCGAGGCATGGATGACCGTTGCCGGTGCCGACGCCGTGCTCTCCCACGAGAGCGCCCTCGCGCTGCTGGACCTCAGCGACAACATCCCCGACACCATCCACCTGCTCATCCCACGCAAACGCCGCGGACTGCGCCGACCCGCAGGCGTGATCCTCCACACCCACCCCGATAACGAAGCGATCCCCACCGTCTGGCGCGACGGCCTGCCACTGACCGCTCCTGCACGCACCCTGCTCGACGTCGCGCCCAACCTTCAACCCGAGCAGCTCTCAATGGCAGTCACACAAGCCCTGCGCCGCGGACTGCTCACCGCCGAGCAGCTGCAAGAGGAAGCCAGTCGCCGCCACAAGCAGGACGCGATCCGAGCCATCCTTTCTACCGGGGTGAGCACGTGAAGTACACGAGCGCCGCTGCGTTCCGTCAGGCGCTTGAGCAGCGCCTGAAGAACGAAGCCGCCAGCACCGGCCTGGGACTGGCTCGCCTGCGCAAGCGCGTCGCATTCGAGCTGTTCCTGCGCCGCCTGCTCATCGTGGCACCCGACCGCTGGGTGCTCAAGGGCGCACTCGCACTGAACTTCCGACTCGCAATCGCCACCCGCACAACCAAGGACATCGACCTCGGACGCGACGACGACGAACAGAGCGCGATCCGCGACATCACCACAGCGCAGCAACTCGCACTGGACGACCATTTCACGTTCGCAGCCATGAGAACCTACGAACTGGAGGACACCGACGAGTTCTCCGCCGTGCGCTTCCACGTCACCGCCCAACTCGCCGGACGCACATTCGAGCAATTCCTCATAGACATCGGCTTCAGCGACACGATCTCCTGGACACCCGACACGATCCATACCTCACAGTCGCTGTCCTTCGCCGGCATCGCGCCTCTCGCAATTCCGGCGATCCCGATCCCACAGCACCTGGCAGAGAAGGTGCACGCCTACACACGCACCTACGGAGAGACCAAACAGCCCAGCACCCGACCGAAGGACCTCATTGACATTCTCCTGATCGAAAGCACAGCCACAATCCAAGCCGACGCGCTGCATCACGCGCTCCAAAGCACCTTCGCCGAGCGCGCCCACCAACCACTACCCATCAGCCTCCCCCCTCCCCCAACCACCTGGACGAACCCTTACAAACGCCTCGCAGTCACAGTCCGGATCGAGAGCGACCTACACGCCGCCTACACCCGCGCCGCCGCCTTCCTCGACCCCGTCCTCGCCGGACACACCCACGGACTATGGGACCCCCAACGCCGCGAATGGGTCACAACTAATGACTCAGCATGACCTCGAACGCTTACGGCCAAGTACCGCGCGGCTGCGCCGTGCAACCCGGTCGCTTACGCGAATCCCCCGCTGCGCTTTGTGCGGTGCTGTCAACCCTGCTAAATCGCGCCAGATTCAGGGTGAAATCCTTGATTTCCCGCCGCACCCACAGGTACAATAGAAACCAATCACCTGACGGGTTTGGCCCCCGCACTGCGCTAACAGCCGGGGGCCGCGACACAGGAGGTATCAGCTCCCATGCAGGATCAGGATAAGCCCAATCCCGGGCGCGTGTCGGACGATGCGCCACCGCACGGCCTATCGACAGGCGCCGATCTCGGTCACGCGATCCGGCGGTTGCGACGCACGCGCAGATGGACGATCGAAGAACTGGCGTTCGCCTCGGGTGTTCACCCGAGCTACGTGTCGGGAATCGAGCGGGGATCGCGCAACCCCTCATGGGAGAAGGCGTGCGCGCTCGCGCACGGTCTGGGCGTACCGATCGCATACCTGTCGGCTCGCGCGGAAAGCGCCGCACGAATACGCGAAGGCACCGAAAACGTCCTGGAGCAAGAGCGCGCGCGACTCGCCGACTCAGGCAGACCCCCGGGGTGGGCGCAGGAAGACGCGGCTTGAGCGCTTTCTCCCCCACACTCTCAAACTGCGCGGGCGCGGAGCGCCTATCCCGCCGTGTCCGCGCCGACGGTCCGCCACGGCTCGCTCTCATACCAGCGGGTGAGCCGCAGGAGCTCCCGGTCGGTGCCGCGCAACAGCAACCCGTGCCCGTCTGGGAGTCGCGCGATCTCACCGGGTGTGAGGACGCGCTGGCGCTGTGTCTGGTAGCTCACGGTGTCGCTATGCGTGGGGTGGGTGAACCACTCCTGCAGCTGGCTGTGACCGAGCGCCTGACTGGTCACGTCACGGTCGTACTCTCCCAGCGCGAGGGAGACGGCTTCCAGGGTGCGGGTGTCGGCGATTCCGTTGAGGATGAGCTTTGCTTGAAACAGGGAGAGGAACCCGTCGGTCGCATCCGTGCCCCAGCGGGTGCGTGCCTGGGAGAGATCCTGCAGGCCGATCACGACCTGGAGGTTCTGGCCGCCGGCTTGGGAGACGAGCGCGGGGAGATCGTGGATCGGGGCGATGTTCGCTACCTCATCCAAGAGCCACAGCATCCCCAGTCCGAGAGGGTGGTTGCGGGCGTACTCGTAGACGGCGTGACGAATCTGCTCCAACAACCCGACGATCAACGGTGCGAACACGGCCTGGCGATGCTCGGAAGAGGTGATGTACAGCGTGTCCGTGGAGGCGGCGAACCTGATCGGGTCGAAGTTCGGGGAGGCTGCGGTCTGCCGCGCGCTGTCGCTGTTATACGCGCTGAGCACACCGGCGGTCGCGGAGAAGATGCTGGAGCGCTCCCGCGCATCCGTGCGCTCGATCCCGACCAGCACATCGGCTGCGATCTGCGTCTCGGCGTCGGCGAGGACCTCGAGGGCTGGTACGAGATCCTGGCGCAACGTCCAGCGCAGCACGTCCTCGATCGGACGGTCGGTCAGGTGCGCGGCGTACAACAACGGTCCCAAGAGCGCGGCGGCGCGCTCGGACCAGTGGCTCTCGTTCGTCGTGCCGGCACCGGCCCTGGAGGCTGCCGTCATCGCCCGCGCCATGATCAGCGCCTCATCCCACGAAGAGGAGGCGCTGACGGGCGACCACGACAATCGCCTGGCGCCCTCGGGTACGGGCTCGCTCGCGGACGGGTCGAACAGCCAGACCTCGCCGATCTCCATGCGAGCATTCATCGTGGCGCGCATCACATCCGGCTTGGTGGACGTGCTCACGACCGCCCCAGACGCTGCCATCAGCGCGGGGATCATCACCGCGCTCGTCTTGCCGCTGCGCGGTGGTCCGAGGATCATCACCGCGCTCTCAGGGTCAGCCGCGACCCATTCCCCGTACTCATTCTCACCGAGATACGCCCCGCTCCCGACCCGCAACAGCCCTTCCCTCACACGTGCGGCCGGACTCACCGGCCGGCGCGAGACCGGTCCATCCGTCGCGGCCGGTGCGCGCGGGACCGGCAGAGCACGCGTGCGTGGTGTGCGCGTGAGGACGCCGACGCCGAGCGTGAGCGCGACCCTCAACACCACCACGGCGATCACGAGACCAATCGTCCACGCGAACACGCTCCCCGACCCCGACCCGATCGCCGAACGCAAGAACAACCCAGCGCATAGCAAGAGCACCAGCGTGAACAAGCCCCCCATGCACGACGCGAACGGGTGCGAGCGCCGAAACGGCGGGTCCATGTACTGGTGGGAAGGACCCCACGACGAATCATCACCGATCATCCTTGACATGACCAGCACTATAGACTACTATTGCGAAATATGCTAAGCAGTTTTTTGAGGAGCGACTGATGCGGCCCCGTAGATACGCGCTCGGCGCGATGCGCGAGATCGACAACGAGCTACGCAAAGCCAGAACAGAGGAAAAAGAGGCCGCACAACGCGTCAAGCAACTGCTCGCCGCCCAAGCCGCGCTGCGCGGGGAACCCGTGCCGCGCAAGCATCAGCGCCGCCTCGCGCGCCAAGACATCCGCGACTATCTCGCTAAGCACCCCCGTTCCCTCGCGGTGGAGATCGCCGAAGCACTCGGCGTACCACCCACGAACGTCGGGACGCATCTCAGCAACGGTAAAAAAGATGGGGAATTCGAGAAGCACCGCAACCGCTGGTCACTGACCCAGCAACAAGGGGGGCAACCCGCAACACAAGGAGACCCCTGATGCTCAACACCACCACCAACCCGCTCACACGAGTCCTCGGCGCCGTGCAAGCCGTCAGCCTCGTCGGGATCGGACTGTACGCGATCACCCTCGCCGCTCACTGGTTCTCGGCAGTCGCCAGGTGGCTGATCCTCTACATCGCGCTGGGGCTGATCGCCCTGATCACGGGCTGGCCGATACCAGTCGAAGCGACCGCCCTGGCGCTCGCCCTCGCACCCCTCGCAATATCGCTGCTGGCATTGATCTGCCCGCCCTTGATCGCGCCGCTGGACGGGCGCTGGTGGGAGATCAGCACCGGCGGACGCCCACCCGAGCAAGACGAGCGCGAAGCATTCCAACACGCCATCCACCAACTGCAACAGATCGACCCCAACCTATGCCCCCCACGACACTGGTTCGTCGCCGAAGAGCCCGGACAGAACGCCGCCGCGTACTCCTCCTCGCTACGCATCGATCGAGGCCTCCTGGAAAGCCCCAATGCCGCCGCCGTCATCGCACACGAGCTCGGACACCTCCGTACGAACGACGCGCACCTCACCAGCGCCCTGAACCTCCTACTGCTCATCCCGATGGACACGCCAGCCCTGTACCCCCTCTGGTCGCTGCCGCTCCGCGGCCTCGCATGGGTCGCCTCAGGACAAGCTGTGCAATGGCTCACCGCCAACGCGTGGGAGACCTACTGGCGCTCACGCGAGTTCGCCGCAGACCAGTACGCCGCCCATCTCGGCCAAGGACCCGCGCTCGCACAAACCCTCGAACACAGCTCCCTCCCGTATGAGCGCTCCATCCGCAACATGCGCTTCTCTCGCGCCTCACACCCCTACACCAAGCCCCGCATCGCAAAACTCCGCGCACAACCCAACCCGAACCTCACCAAATGACACGCCTCAACACAACCCCACTCCGAGCAGCACGCGAGCACTGCTCCACACCACGACCGGTCCGCCGCGCCATACCCCGCCGCATCGCGGTGGATCTCACACCGCAGGCCATCGAGCAGGTCGCCGACCGCATCGCGCAACTGCTGGCATACCAGCAGCAGCAACAGGCAAAGGAGGCGGAGCGACTGATCAGCGCGGGAGAGCTGGCGCTCCACCTCGGCGTCGCCCGCCCCTGGATCTACAAGCACCGCCACTTGCTCGGCGGACAGCGTATCGGGGAGGGACCGAAGGCCCCCTGGCGCTTTGACCCTCACACCGCCATGCAAGCGCTACAGCGCCACCAAGCAACCCTGCGGGCGAGAGAGGAGCCATGATGCGCGCTCTCGCCCTGATGCCGACCCGCCGCCGCGCCCGACGCCCGCTTGGCTTGGCCCTGCCTGCGCGCCGCCTCGGCCTGGGCGCCCGCGCGACACGACCGCGCTTGCCGCAACGGCCGCTGCTCGTGACCAAGGAAGAGGCGGCCCGAGCGCTGGGGATGAGCATCAGCCACTTCCAGCGCCACGTACAGTCGCAGATCAAGTGCGTCTACAGCGGCCAGCTGTCGCTGTATCACTGGCGCGACCTCGAGCGTTGGGCCGAAGAGGAAGCCACGATCGGCGGACGGAGGGTCTGATGCGCTACGGACGCGACACACGCACACGTTGGGACGGCGTCTATGCCCGCCATACGGTCGGCTGCGAGGTGGAGCAGCTGCCGCGCAATCTGACGTTGACGCAGGTCTCACGCGCGTGCGACTGCGAGCCGTCCTACTGGGGTCAGGTCTATGATCGTGCCGAGACAAAGCACGTCAAGACGAAGACCTATCCGGCCTCCTCCGCCGCGCGCCACGCCCGCAAAGCGCTGCTGGAGCTGATTGAAAAGGGCGGCGTGCCGAAGGAGGCGCCGCTGCGCGTACGCGAAGCCCACGAGCGCTTCATCGAGGCCGCCAGGGCAAATCGCGCGCTGAACAAGAAGGGCAGGCCCTACAAGCAGACCGCTATCCGCAACATCGATCAGAGCCTCGCCAAGCACGTTCTGCCCGCGCTCGGTGCCCGGCGGCTGGTCGATGTGCGCCCGCGCGACATCCAGAGGATCGTCGATGACCTCTCGCCCAAGCTGAGCGGCAGCCGCATCCGCTCCGTCGTCAACGCGATCCGGTCGCTGTATGCGTGGGCCAAGCAGCGCGAACTCGTCACGCACGACCCCGCGGCCGGCATTCGCCTTCCCGCCCTGAACGTGACGCCGAGGGAGCGCATCGCCCCGCCCCGGGAATTCGTCGCGCTGCTCGACGCGCTGGCGCCCGCGGACGCGCTGCCATACGCGATCGCCGGCTACGCCTGGGCTCGCCGCGCACAGATTCAGCACCTGCACTGGAGCGAGATCGACCTCAAGCTCTGCCTCGTGGAACTCGGCGCGGACGAGGAGCACGCCGGCAAGTCCGCCGCCGCTCACCACGTCGTCCCGATCGTCAAGCCGCTGCTGCTGATGCTCAAGCGGGAGTGGCTCAGGCAGGGGCGCCCCGCAGGCGAGCAGCTCGTATGTCCGCCGCGCAACAAGAACTCAAAGACGGGACTGCTGCACACCGGCGGCCTCGACGAACGCGCCACCAAAGCCTGGGAGGCGAAGGAGCTCCAGCACATCGGTCTGCACGAGTGCCGTCACACGGCGGCGAGTTGGCTGGACGCCGCGGGCGTAAGCCCCAAGACCGCATCCGTGCTGATGAGCCACTCCATCCCCGATCGCCAGCCCGGCGCCGCCGCGATCACCTTGCGCACCTACACCCATCTCATGCCCGAAGCCCTAGAGACCGCCCGCAAGCAGGTCGACGACTGGCTGGCGGCGCAGCTCGCCAAGGCCTCCGACGCCGCGCCTGGTAGGTGACGCGTACAAACCAGAACATTTTGTTCTAGTGAGCCACGGTTTCAAACCGCCCAAGCGTCCGCCCAGCAGGCACAGCCACCTCGAACGTCTCCTGGGCGACTACTCGAAAGCTCACGGCATTTCCCCCCGAGCGCACCCGTCGGTCTCGTCATCAAGGCTGAGCTGCTTTCTAATTTAGGCTCGATTATTGAAAGACATTGTGCTAGCCTGGCGACATGGGCAAACGTGACGCACAATCTGTGACGATGGCGCTGATTTCGCTTGACGACGCTCGTGACGCACTGGCGAACGGCAGTCAGGACGCGGCGATACGCGCCATGGAGGAAGCTCACCAGACGCTCGAGGGCATCAGACATGCCGCCGGCGTGCCGGTCGCCCAAGCCGCGCAACGGCTTGGTGTCTCTGTGCCGACCGTGCGCTTGTGGATAGCCCGGGGCGCGCTGCGCGCGATCGATGGCTCCAGTCCCGTGGAGATCGAACCGGAGAGCCTGCGGAGCGTGAGCCGCGCACTTGACGAGCTGCGGGAGCGTGGGCAGGATCGCGAGTGGCTGCAGGCGCTCGTCGACTATCTCGATGACCGCGAGGCACGACGAAGCCCCGCACTGAAGGAAGGCCTGGAGCAACTCGCGCGCGGAGAGCTCGAACCGGCCTGATGGCCTTCGCAGTCTTCCGCACACCACAAGTGCGCGACGCGGTAGGACAGCAGATGAGCCGGACCGAGCGAGCCGGCTACGAGGCCGCCAGTGACGAGCTCGGTGGACGTGGATGCGTTGCCGGCGGCCACAAGCTCGCCGCGACCGACGGCAGCGACTACCCGCTGTGCGCCCGCCATCTCACGAACGCCTGGCGCATGTACACCGCATACCCGGATGACACGCGCGTCGTGATCGTTGCCGTCGACCAGCACACGCCCGAGAACAACCCCGCAGCGTCACTCGCCGAGGCGCTGCCGGGTCTCGCCACCATCGGGCGTCGACGCCAGCACAAGCCGCCATGCTGTGAGGACGCCGCCTCACCGCCTCCGATGAACGACGAGCTGCGCAAGCTGCTCGACAACATCCTCTGAGAACCCGATCTCAGTGATGGCACAGAGCCTCCACGTCTCGCTGCGCAACCATGATCGACACTCCTTGACCATGCTCCTGACGGGTCGTTCTGAGCAAATGTGAAGGGCCCGCAGGGATCGTGCAGGGATCGAAAATCTCCAGGAGCTGATTCTCGCTGACCTGCGTTGACCGAGGAGCCTTCGCCTGAACGACCCCTCGCGACTACAGTTTTCCCTGCAAAATAGCCACTTTCGGCTCTAGCATCCGGGGCTCTCGCCGAGGGGTCCAAAATGGCCGAAATGGAATGTAACGGTTTTCGAGACCGCCGCATTCAACCGCTCTGCCACCCTTCCGCCGATCAGGCTAGACGATTGCCGCGGACTGGCGCTGTTCGAGCACAACGACCGCCTCGGCTCATTCGACGCCGTGCTCGCCGCGACCGCCATCGACGTCAATGCCGACGCGCTCGTATCGGCCGACGGCGCGTTCGCGGGCGTGCCGGACCTGGCCCACGTCATTCCGGACGACGCCGGAGTCGAGCGGCTGCTCCAAGCCTGACCGGCGCCGGAGGGATCAGCGGTGCTTCCTGACAGTGTGGACGACGGGCACTGGTTGGTTGGACGCCAGTCCCCGCGCAAGCCGCGCCGGCGAGTCGCGAGACATCACAGCACCCGCTGCAAGCGCGTAGTAGCCGGCGACGTCTGGATCTGTCTCGGTCGTGACGAATACGCGCGAGCCACCGCTGCGATGACTCTGCAGAGCATGCTTGCGCAACCAGGCATCAAGCGACTCAACTCCGCACCGGAAGTCCTCGGCGCGATGCCACGCCTCCAGGGCGACAGGCTCGTGGAAGCCCACGGTTGCTAGTCGTCGAACACGCTGGCAGACGACAGCAGACGGGCGAGCTCGGGGACTGGTCGGGCGGGGCGATCCAAGACCTCGACGAACTCATCCCACGCGGCCTCCTCGAGGCGAAACACGCGACGGTCGGCGAGCGTGTCCTCGGCGACCACCCGGGCTGCCTGGACGACGAAGTCGGTCAACGGCTGATCGGTCTGCTCAGCAGCCAGTCGCACGATCACGTCGACATCCTCGGCCACGCGCATGTTCCAGCGCTGCGTCTTGCTCTCGGCAGTTTCACGGCATAGATTGTACTCCCAGCGTGCGTACGCTGCAAGTCCAAAACGCGTCTACTTGCGCTTCTTGGTTTCCTGCTTGGGTTTGGTCGCCTTCTTCGCCTTCCGCTTGGGACGGAATCCTCGGGTGGGCGCTCGACTTGCCGGCGTGGATGCCACCCTGGGCGCACCGATTGGCTGACCTATCAGTGATCGTCGCGCATCATGCTTCCTCGCGACTCTGCCGTGACAACCAGGCGCTATGGGGCGGTGACGGCCCAGGTTCCCTCGAGGGCCATGAAGCCTGGAGCTTTGTCGTTGGCCGCGATGATGAAGCCTGACTTGTCGGCTTCTGTTGGGCTGTTACCGGTAAGGCACTGGATGAGCGCCTTCGCCATGGAGCAGATGCTTGGCGGGTTATTGTTGTTTTCGGAGCGTGCGAACACGCAGAGGTGTCCTTTTTCTGCGCCGGGTTCTGTGGCGTTGCCGGTGCAGCCCGCTGGCGCTGTGGGGAACTTCCCGAGTTCTTCTTCTTCTTCTGTGGGGGCTTTCACGTACTTCACGACGGGGGATGCCGCGAGCGGGATGCCGAAGCTGACGCTGGTGGTGATGCTGCCGAAGGGGGCGCCTGTTCCTGTGGGGTTCCCGCTCATCACCCAGTCGCCTGTGAGGGTCTTGCCGGAGGGGAGTGTTCCGCCGGCGGTCCAGGGTGAGCCTTCGGGGCCTTTTTCGCCGGGTTTGCCGGGTGCGCCGGGGGCGCCAGCCCCGCCGGTTTCGCCTTTGAGTCCGGTTTCACCTTTGGGGCCTTGGGGTCCCTGCGGGCCGTTAGCGCCTGCGGTGCCGGGAGTGCCGGGGGTTCCGGGTGCTCCTGGGGTGCTTTTGAGTGTTTTGAGGACCTTGGGGCTGATCTGGCTGGTTGAGGTGATCAGGTAGCGTTTGGCGGCGTAGGCGCCGCCGGTCATGGCGAACAGCAGCGTCGCCGTGATCGCGAGGTTGGCATAGGTGAGGCGTCTGCGTGCTATTGAGAACATCGAGCTCCTCCAGTTAGGGTCACGGCGCACGGGCCACGATGGCCACGGCAGGGGTCAAGGGCGGCGGGTCGGTGGCTTATTTGCTGCGGTGGTGCGCCCCCTTTCTGGTGTGGCGCTTCTTGGGTTTGACGCACCGGCTGTGCTTGTCGCGCTTGTAGCCGCGCTTGCACTTGCGTGGCGGCGCGGGCGGTGTCGCTTCTGGTGGGAACTGGATGTTCGGGATGCTCAGCATCGCCAGCGGAATCGGCGAGACCAGCACTGCGGGCAGGCCCGTGGTCGTGAACAGGGCGGGTTCGCCGACCGCCGCTTCAACACCGGCTTTAGCTGTGATGCGGTAGGCGTACTCGGTTCCCGGCTGCAGCCCGGAGAGCGCGAGGGACTCTTCGACGAAGGTGGTGCCGGCTCCGGCCTGACCGGAGGACACGACTCCGTAGCGTGTCGCCGCGCCCGCGTACACGCCCAGTTCGAAGCTGAACGTCGCTGGCGCCCCGTTTGGGTTGACGCTGCCCGAGATCAGCGCGCTCGTGGCGCTCACCGCGCTCGCGGGACCCGTGCTCGCGCCGACCCTCGACGCCGGCGCGGTCGTGAAGTGGCCTTCGGGGAGCGTCGCTGCCCCGGTTTCGTTGACGGCGCCTTCACCGTGTTCGTTGACCGCCACGAGACGGTAGGCGTAGGAAGTCGAGGGCTGCAGGCCCGTCGCTTCGCCGCTCGCGCCGATCCTGCCGTAGGCGCCCGCTTCAAGCGGTTCGGTTTCACTGACCCCCGGACACCCTTCCTTGATGCTCGCGCACGGCGCGTACTGGAACCGGTAGCGCGTGTTCGCGTGCTCGGGGTTCAGTTCGCTGAACATCACCGCCGACGCCGCCTTCACGAACGACGCGCTCGGCGCACCCACGACCCGCGGCGGGACCGTCGCCGTGGTGAACGACACCTGTTCGCCGGTCAGCTGTTCGGGCAGCTGCACCCAATGATCGAAGGCGACGAGCTGATACACAACCGGCTGATTCGGCCGCAGCGCCGCGAGCGGCGCACTCACAGGCACGAGCATTTCACCGGCCGCCAACGGCTGCCTGGCCGTTTCCGAGCCAAGCCCGGACGTCGCGCCCCACTGGAACGCCGCCTCGGTTTCCGCCACCCCCCACGGGTTCACTTCCCCGCTCAGCGCACACTGCACCGTGATATCCCGTTCCGGGTCGACGAGCGGTTCGGGTTCCTGCACGCACACATGGGAGGCCGTGAACAGTTCCGCGACCGTCCTCGGCGTATACGACCACAGTTCTGCCCGCGGTTGTGAGGTCATGTACAATTCACCCGCCGCGCCGAACGCCAGCCCTTCCGCTCCGACAGGGGTCACGAAATACGTGATCAAACGGCCCGTGGCGCCATCGAGAAGCGAACCGTACGGTTCGTCAGGGTGTCCTGGTCCCGTGGAGAATTCGTCCTCGATCACCGCCAGCCGGCCGGAAGGGTCGATCGCCAACATTCCGAGGGCAAGTTTCAGTCCTTTGGTGCTCGACTGTCTTAGGGTCAAAGTGAGCGGGAAGTGCCCGTCTTTGACCTCTTCGCCGCCTGCGCCGAACCGGTGCACGATGTCGATGCTTCCTACGCCGGTGTCGTAGAGGAGATACACGTCGCCTTCTTTGCTGACGGCGAGCGATGTCGCCCTGCTGAAAGGGGCCGCGGAGATCGCCGTCAACGACAGTTCACGCTTATAGCTCCCGTCGGCTTTGAACTCCTGCACACGGTGTTCATCGCCCACGTACAGCAGGTCTTCGGGTCCGCCGACGGCGAGCGCCGGGCTTTCCTGGGTGAGGAAGGGTTCGGCGTTGCCGCCGCTGCCCGGAGGCTTAGGACCGACGCATTTCACACCCGCTTCTTCCACTTCCTGCTGGGTGCAGAGGCTCCCTTTAGTGGTTTCGTTTACTTCCCGGCCGATCTCCAGCACGAAGCCGCCGTCCGGGGTGAACTTCTCGACACGAACCGCCCCTCCGCCGGTGCCTTCGGTCCTGTCGGCGACGTAGACGTCGCCGCTCACCGGATCGATCGCGACACTTCCAGGCAACCCGAACTGGCCGGCGGTGGAGCCTTCGACCCCCGCCCCGCACACATCGCCCGACGCGGCGGTGCAAACGTTGCCGCCTGTGGTCTTATCGACTTTCATGCCAAACATAGACACGAACCCGCCTGCCTTCGTGAGCTCCTGCACGCGATGGCTTCCCCGCTCGGCGACATACACGTGAGCGGCGTGGACGCCTTCCACGGTCTCGGACGCCACACCCTTCGGTTCGTTGAACACGCCCGGTTCGCTGCTCTGTTTCCCCTGCTGGCATTCGTCTTTGGATTCGACGGTGCACAGGTCCCGTTCGGCTTGGGGAGCGCCTTTCTGTTCCTTGGTCTTGTTGACATCCCAGCCAACATGGCTCGTGAGGATCTCCTTGACCGGTGCGGCCCCCGCAGCCGACGCAAACGCAAGCAGCACGACGGTCACGATCGTAAGCGAGAACAGCACGCGGCGGAAGGGGCGGCGCGCGGTCATCCGCCACTCCGTCTATGGCTGGCGTGGCGGGCCTTCCGTGCGCGCCTGGCCTTCCTGGCGGTCCTGGCCCCGGCGCAGCCGGTGACCTGGATCTGGGTGCTCTGCTTGATTACCGCGCCGTTCTGCCCCACGAATTCCGTCGGCATCTTCAACTTGGACGCGGCCGCACAGAGGTTCGTGTTGGCGGCCAGGGCGCTGTAGGGGCCCTGGGGCAGGTAGAGCTCGAACGTGTTGACGGGGACGTCGGGCACCGTCTTGAACGTGCTGCTCGTGACACCGTGTTTGTCGATGAAAGTGGTGCCGGTGAGATCGACGCGGACGCCGTCACCCTGCAGCACGGCCACGAGCGAGGGGAACGCTTCGCCGCCGTGGGAGACGAAGTAGACGGGGCCCGAGAACGGAACGGGCAGCACGGGTGTCGAGGTCCTGACGATGCCGATCACCGACGCGGCAGGGCAGCGCGCGGGGTTGGCTTCGAAGACCGCCGCCAGGCACGCCTTCTGCAGTGTGGTCAGCCGCGAGGGCAGCTGCTTGGGCAGTTCGACTTTGACGTAGGCGATGTTGGCCTGATTGCCGAACGATCCGGCGGGGTAGGAGACCTTCGCGTCGAGGCTCGCGCCGTTGACTTTCGACGTCTTCCCGGATGTCGAGACGGCGAATACGGGTTTGAACGCGAGGCTCTTACAACCCCCGACCGCGAACGGGCTGGACACGTTCGCGGTCGCGTTCTGGTTGCCGGAGATCGCCGCGGTGATCCGCAGCGCGCGGCAGTTCGTGGGGTTGAACATGAACCCGGGGCGGTCGACGTTGACCGTCACCCGTTGCAGGCGCAGCGGGACGCCATCCAGGATCTGGGGGATCGCGTGCGGCCCCGTTTCATCCGTTGTGACCGTGAGCGTCGAGTCTTCCGGGTCCACGGCGATCCGCGCCCGCACGACCACCAGGCCGAGGTTGAACGGTCCCGCGACCGCGTTCGTCACGATCGAGAGCCCAAACGGAGCGCCCCCGTAACCCTTCGTCAGGTAGACACTGCCGCTGATTTCAAACGGGTGGGAGCCCGCGCCCGAGGCGACCCTCGTGCTCCCGATCCTGGCGGCTTGCGGGCAGGTGCCTTCATTGGCCTGCGGTTCGTCGCACAGCTGAACGCTCGAGAGCATCCCTATCAGACCCGGCGGGGTGTGCAGCTGGATACCCTTGACGTACTGTTCACGATCCTGGCGAGAGAGGTTCAACGTGAAGGCACTGAACTGGCCCGCCTGCGGCGTGACCGTCCCCGCCACGAACCCAGGACTCAGGCCCGGCGAGCCGGGACAACCCGTCACCTGGAAGAACGAGGACGGCGTCGCGTCCGCGGTACCAGCTACCACCAAGCCTTCACCGGTGATACCCGGCGCGCTCCACGGCGTGAAATCCGTCGTCGTGACCGCCGGGCCGCACACCGCCGGCGTATCGAGCGGCGCGCGCGGACCACCGTTCAGATGGATACGCAGTTCGCTGAACGGGAACTGCGGGTTCTCGAGAAACTTCGTCGTCAGCTGACCGGTCGCGGGGTTAGCCTCGACATCGCCCGGGACCTTGATGTTCACGCCGGTGTTCCCCAACGGACCGGTACCACCGAGTTCGAGATACAGCCGGTACAGTTTGCCGTCCAACGCATCCGCTTCGCTACAAGGCGCTTCGCCGGGACCACCACACGCGGGACGCGCCAGATACATGTGCCCCTTCACCGGTTCTGAAAGCAAAGGCGTGACCGCTTCCGCTGTCCCCACGATCGACGCGTCCGGGCACTTACCCGGCGCGAGCTGCAATTCCCCATTCAAACCAACCTCTTCCGATTCAGGGCCCGTGAAATTAATGCCTTCGGGACCCGACCTGTTACACGCCTGGATCCCATCGACGATCCCCGGGCTGATCGACACGCCCTCCGGCAGCGTCACGACCGCGTTGCGAAGCGGCGGCGTAGCCTTCGCTTCCGGTTCCTCGACCTGCGGCACCTGCAGATTAACACCAACCCCCATCGGCGCATCCGCCAACAACGTGTCGGGCTGCACTTCGATCGCCGGGTTGAAACTCAGCAGGTCACACCCCGTCGCCGCCGGCAGCGTCGGCGGCAGCGGCGCTTCTTTATAAACACCCAGTTCCTCCCACGAATCGGCGCGCACGCTCGCGACCTCCGGGCCCGCCGCACAGTCGCTCGGCATCGTCAAAAACGGCACCGGCGCGATACCAGCCGGCGTGCTCGGCTCGCCGGACGGGCACATAGGCTGTCCCAGCCCTGGTTTGCAGCGAACGCCTCGTAAGCGATCGTGGCTCGGGTCCGCGGGCACACCCCAGAACGTCGTTTCAACTTCCCACAGCCTGACGATCGGGATCGCGTTGCTAACAACCGTCAGCCCGTAGCCGGAACCCACACGCACGACATGCGCGGTGAGAAGAACGGAGACGTTGTTGGGGGTCTCGAGCGCGAACTCGGCCGACTGGCCCGCTTCCGGAACCACGTTCACGATCGGGCCGAGCTGGCGGTCCTGGGCGGCGGCGCCGAGGCGGGCGAACGTGAAAAACCCGACCTGCGTGTCAGTCGGGCACGCTTTTCCTTCTTCCAGAAGCGACAGTGGACAGCGAGGCACCGCCGTGGGGTTACCCAGCAACCCAGGCGGCAGGTTCACGACCACATCCTTTGGATCCTGCGTCGGCACGAGGGATCCCCCTGCTGCTTCTACTTCTTCGGTCGCGAGCCGCAACGTCGCGGTCAACCCCGAGGGATGGCCACCAGCCTGCGTGTAGGAATACGGTTCATTTACGAAGTTGACGCCGCCGCCTTCGCTCACTTCCCGAGTTTGCGTGGTCTGCAGCGTGAAGCTCTCGACCGCGAACGGCTTGCGTTCAGCCGAAGAAGCCACCGCCGATGCCGGCGTCAGAGCGAGCACCGCAACCGCGAGCACGATCCCCCCGGCGCTGCGCAGGACACGCGTGCTCATCGCCGGCCGCTCCTGCTGCGAGAGCGTCTACGCTTGTGCCGGCGCTTGTGCTTGGCGGGCTTCTTGACGCTCACCGCCGCCCCCGGGGCCGAAGCGGCGAAATTGTCGCCAGACGCCTGGACAAGGCTGCCGGGCGTGAGCAGCGGCGCCGGGTTAGTAAGCGGGCCCTGGCAGGCGTCCCCCGAACACGGCTGGCGAGGCGCGGGTTCGGCGGGAAAACCGCCGCCCAGGCGAGCGTCATACACATCCGCCCGACCATCCGTGTCCGCCGGAACCAACCCCGCCGAAGACGTGAAAAAGATATCCCGCCCAGAAGCCGTGATAATCGGTTCCCCATCAGACGTCAGCGCGTTGCCACTGGAGACAAGCGCGACCTTACCCACGCTCCAACCCGCTTCCTTATGCCATTCATACACATTGAGGCGACCGTTCCCCGCTTTCGGCGACAACGCCGCCGCCGTCATGAACACGACCCGTGACCCATCGCTGCTGATAGCCCGAGACCTATCCGCTTCAGACGGCGCGTCCGTGAACGCTTGAAGCGTGGCGTCGCACGCCTGCCCCAGTGCTGCCACGACGTCATTGCAGTTACCGTCCTGGAGAGAGCCATCTTCACCCGCCGACACGCGATCCAGCACGCCCGCAACCGCGTCATAACGGTAAACATCCTTCGCGTTATCCGTATCAGACGGAAGCACACTCGCATACGTCGAAAACAAGAAATAACGGCCTTCATCGCCAGGAGGCCCCGACGTCTGCGCTTCAGGATGGTCCGCGCTCCACAGAGGAATATCGTTGACACCGGCGTCTTCTTTGAGGTCCGTCGGACAGCGGGCAGTTTCCACCAGGCCCGAGCGGACCGGCCCGGAGCACAGCGCGGTGATGAACGCCGGCGGGCCGCCGGTAGCCGTGTCATACGCGTAGAGATTGTCGGCGCCCTTCACGGGAGCGCGGCCTTCAGCATTTGCTCCTTCGCTGAGCACCCCGCGCGCGACGAAATACACACGCGAGCCATCGGGGGCCACGCTCACGACGCCCTGCACTTCCGCCGGTTCGCCGGAATGCGCGGCACGCGACGCGCGCACGAGCGAGACCACCTGCTTCTGGCTCGTTTCACAGCCTTCCCCGCCCCCGGGACAGCCGATGCTCGCGAGATACAGGTTGCTCGTCGCGTCACCTTCTTCCGTGAGCGGCGCCGCGCTCGTAAAGAACACCCGCGACCCATCTTCAGAGGCACCCCAGAAACGCGACGACGGCCGCGACACGGCGCCTTCGCACGGCACTTCCACGCACGCTTGTGCGACCGGCTTCGAGACTTCAAGCGTCCGCGCCCCATCAAGACGCACAAACAACTGGTGAGGCAGCTCCCGGTCGAGTCTCGCGCAGCCGGCTTCTCCGGCGCCGACGTTGACGCTCTGTGTGAAGAATATCTCCCGCCCCTCCGCGGCGACCCCGTTCATCATCCTGCCATTTTCCCTACCTCCGGCCCCGCCCCCCACAAAGTCTTCACACGCAGGGTTGATCGGCTTGCCGTGATTGTTGACACCCACAAGGCGCAGCGATGGTTCACCGCCGCAACCAGACTGAAGCTCGTAAACCTGCACCCTCACCGGTGCGCCGAGGAAGAGCCCGCCGAATTCCGTCGGTCTGAAAACGATGTGGCAGAAGTCGGCGCTACCGCCATCATATGCCAGGCTGAATACTCTGTGGTTGACCAGTTCGAGGACTTTGCCGGCCACGTGCCAGTTACTGGGCGTATCGGGCGTGCCCGTTTCATGCTCAAAGAAGGCATCTTCACCTTCAGTGCCGCCTAGGACGGAGCCAGAATTCGGGCCAAGCTGGACCGCGGTAAGGACAGTCTGGAGCGTAGGAGAAAACCGTGTCTGGGCAGCCAACGCGAAGAAACTCACAATTCCCGTCGGCGCGGGCACTTCCACCGACGCCGTAGACCAGCCCGACGCATCACGATGCGCGAAGTACCAATTGACGAAATTACTCGCCGGTAACCCCGCAAACGCGCCCTGCGAAAGAAACGCGGCGCCTTCGCCCCCGCGATCCACATGCAGAAATCCAGCACGGACACCATAGCCACCCTTGTACGGCGGGCTGACCATCTCATAGTGGCGGCCTTCGGGGAGGGCGAGGGCGGGGGGCGCAGCCAAGGCGGGCATGCCGACGAGCGCGAGCAGTACCAGCCAACCGGCGGCAGCCGACCGTCGCGGTGTACACCGCGACGGAGCGCGCGGGACCGCGCGATCGGGGCGGGAGATGCCGAGGTGGCTGCCGGCTCGCGGAGCAGCCGTGCGCCGGCCGTCCTTTGATCCCGATACCCGCATCATCTGGATCTCCCGTCCCTCTCCCCTATTGCCGTGCTGCAAATGGTGGATGTGTGGCAGCTCTGGGGTTCTTGTGACTGGCTTCATGACGCGTCCTTGCGATCGTCGGTGTCGAGCGCGAGCTGTCGGGTCAGGCGCTCTCCGAGGTCGGTCAGCCGCCACGCGTTCGGCTCGCCCTTGGTGTGACCCACGCCCGTGTTGACCAGGAGGCCGATGCGCTCCAGGCGCCCCAGCAGCTTCGAGATCTGGCCCTGGTCGTAGATCTCGGCGTGCTCGCCGATATGGCGATTGCTCGCGCCGGGGTGCTCGCAGGCGGCCTGCAGTACCCGCGCGGTCCTGTACGTGAGACGCATCGGGAGCTCCGGCAGCGAGTCCTCCTCCACGACCCCGCCCAGACCGTCCCACCGCGCCCGGGGAGGCGCTTGATCCGGCGACGGCGGCGGCAGCGACCGCTGCTGCTCCCGACGCGCGGCCGCCGAACCCAAATACGGCAGGACGATCAAGCTCATCAACTCACCCGACAGGCCCCGCAACGACTCCCCGCGCCCGTTCGAGGACAGCCGCGCGTACACGATCGCGAAAGCCGCGCCGACCAGACCCTCCGCGGTCAGGACCGTGCACTCCTGCGAGCGCGAGGGTGAGCGCTCTCCCCGACCCTCGTCCAGGATCTCCGCCAAGCCCGCGAGGAGCTCCTCGCGCCACGCGAGCACTCGCGGACCACCCTGCAAAGCCGACACCACACACACCCGCGCGAGCACCGGCTCGCGATCCAGGAACGACAGGATCACGAGCAGGCCCCCGCGCACACGCTCACGCCACACAAGCCCGCTCAGGTCCGCCGCCGCGATCTCCCCCCTGATCTGCTCCACGGCGCCCTCCAGCACCGCGAGCAGACACTCCTCACGGCTGGCGAACAGGTCATAGAACGTGCGCCGCGACACTCGCGCGCGGGCGGTGATGTGCGCGACCGAGGCATGCGCGTAGCCCAACTCCGCGATGCTCGCCACGGCCGCCGCCAGCAACCGCGCGCGCTGCATCTCCGACACCTGCACACGAGGAGAGACGCTCGCACCCCGCGAGCGCCGTGCCTTCAACGCACTACGACGAGCGCCTGTCCTAGCGGGCATCGGACACCCTCCCCACGAGGAGGGCCGTCGCCCACGGTGTCTGGGCGGTTAGACCAGGGGCGCTAGCAGGACAAGAGAGAGAGAGAGAGAGAGAGAGATGTGTCAGCGCTGCTGACGCATCTACCTACGGGCGCACCAGGGTGCGCAACCACTCCCATCACATCCGTCCCCAACGAACTCATGCGAAAACAACAACCCCTCTTCATACGATCCGGTAAACCTCTCCCCAACAAACTTCCCTGCGAAAGCGCTTGAAACCGATCCAGAGAACGGACCCAAACCCGATCTATCGTGCCCCGGCATCCCACGACGGGAGCCATGAACAAAACAAAACATAGCGCCAACCGTCCGGCTTGTCAAGAGAGAACCCTCGAGGACTGCCAGAACACACTGACAGTGCGCTACATTTGGCTTTGTAGTGCGGATCTTCGGGCTGAGGCGGTACGACTGTTCGAACTGCTCTCTCCTCGCCGCGAGACGGCTCAGCTGATCGGCACCGTCTCGTCGTCGAACACTGCGAGCACCTTGAGCTTGCCGCCCAGCGCGTCGACATAGCCCGCGACGGTCGACAGCCGCGGGTCGGCGCCACGCTCCAGCTGGGAGACGCTCGACTGAGACACCTTCAGCCTCTTCGCGACGGCGGTCTGGCTGGCCTTCCGGTGCTTGCGAAGCGCCGCGAGTCTCAGCTCAGCCTCGATGATCTCGCGCTCACGCGCGATATGCGGCTCATCCTCGGGTCTGACCGCCCGCTCGCGAACCTCTCTCCAGGGTGCTGTCTTCATCTTTGCCTTGGTCATCGCAGGGTCTCCAAATGCTCGTCGTAAAGATCGTCGGCTCTGGGGATGTTCTCGCTGTACCAGCGCTTCCACCGGCTGGCCTTGTCACCGCCGATCAGCAGTATCGCTTTGCGCTCGGGATCGAACGCGAACAGGATCCGTACGGTCCCACCGGTCGATCGCAGCTCCTTCATGTTGTGGTGGCGGCTTGCTTTGATGCGATCGACGATCGGCCGTCCGAGGGTCGGCCCGACCTCCTCCAGCTTGTCGATGGCCGGGACGATCTGCCTGCGCCCGTCATCATCGAGCTCGTCAAGCAGCCACCTCTCGACCTCCTCGGTCAGCTCGATGCTCCATAACACCAGCGAAGTATAAGCTAGACCTTCTAAGAAGTCAAGGCTTATACGGGGAGCGCCTAGCGCCGCGACGCGAAGAACGCGCTCAAGAGCTGACCGCAGTCGGGCGCGAGCACGCCGCAGAGCACCTCCGGGCGGTGGTTCAGGCGGGGCTCTGCGAGCACGTCAAGGACGCTGCCGCACGCGCCGGCCTTGGGGTCGGTGGCGCCGAATACCACGCGGTCCACGCGCGCGAGGACGATCGCGCCGGCGCACATCGCGCAGGGCTCCAGCGTGACGTAGAGCGTGCAGTCGAGCAGCCGCCAGGAGCCCAGGGCGCGGGCGGCCTCGCGCAGCGCGAGGATCTCGGCGTGGGCGGTCGGGTCGGAGCGCAGCTCGCGCTCGTTGTGGGTGGCGGCGAGGACCTCTCCGGAGCGCACGAGCGCCGCGCCGATCGGCACGTCCTCGTGGGCGAGCGCGCGCTTGGCCTCGCGCAGGGCCAGGCGCATGAAGTAGGCGTCGTCGCGGCCCTCGCCGTCGCGATCGTCCTCGCCGGGGCGGTAGTCGGGTGTGCGCGGGGTGTTCATAGGGCGTGGCTGCCGCATGCTCTGCAAGAGTGCCGACGCATCGTCATCGCCACCGTCGCCGAGCCTGCCGGAGAGTCGGTCATCGAAGCGGTGAGTCGGGTCATTGAAGGATGATTACGCAAGGGGACCATGCAGCCGAGCAGAGGCCATACGACAGCGCCGGGGAGCCGCCTGCCCGCGCGCGATCCTGCCGGCGGGCGATATCCCCGCGGACGGCGGCGCCGCGCACGCGCGGGCGCCCGGCGGATCGCGCTCGCCGTCGGGGCGGCGGTGGCGAGCGCGGTGGTGCTCGTGACGGCGAGCGCGGCGCAGGCGGGCGCCGAATACTGGGCCCACGAGGCGGGCGGGGTGATCCCGAACGACACCGGCATTCCCGGGCAGGGCGGCGCGCCGGGAGACTGGCAGTCGGCGCAGTGGAACTTCACCGGGCCATACGGGGTGCAGGCGCCGCAGGCGTGGGCGAACGTCGCGGCGGAGGGCGCGCCGGGGGGCAGAGACGTGATCGTGGCGGTGCTCGACACGGGCGTGGCATACATGAACAGGGGACGGTTCCGCCGCTCGCCGGACTTCAGCCGCTACGGGTTCGTGCAGGGGTATGACTTCATCGACCGCAGTCGCTACGCGAACGATCGCAACGGCCACGGGACGTTCGTCGCGGGCACGATCGCCGAGGCCACCAACAACCACTACGGGCTGACGGGGCTCGCGTTCGCGGCGCGGATCATGCCCGTGCGCGTGCTCAACGACGAAGGCGAAGGCGACGCGACGACGATCGCCAAGGGAGTGCGGTTCGCCGTCAACCACGGCGCGCGCGTGATCAACCTGAGCCTGGAGTTCTCCAGCGACGTCACGGCCGGGGACATTCCGCAGCTGACGCGAGCGCTGCGCTACGCCTACCGCCACAGGGTCGTCGTCGTGGCGGCGGCGGGCAACGAGGGGCACGCCGCGATCGCCTATCCGGCCCGGGCGCCGCACGTGATCGCGGTGGGGGCGAGCACCGAACACGGATGCCTGGCCAACTACTCCAACGACGGGTCGAGGCTGACGCTCGTGGCGCCCGGAGGCGGCGCCGACGCGTACCTGCCCGGCGACCCGAACTGCCGCCCGACCGAACCGCCGGGCAGGGACGTCTTCCAGATGACGTTCGCCGGCTCCTCGCCCCGCGTGTTCGGGTTTCCCGGCGGCTACGAGGGCACCTCGATGGCGGCGCCGCACGTGGCGGCGACCGTCGCGCTGATGATCGCCGGGCGCGTGCTGGGGCGCAGGCCGACGGTGGCCCAGATAACCCGCAGGCTGCGTGCGACGGCGCGCAGGCTGGGAGATCCGGGCGATGCGCGGCTGTATGGCGCGGGGCTGCTGGACGCGGCCGCGGCGACCGCGCGCGGCGGGCCGGGGTACGTCGGGTAGGGCGCTCTCGAGCGGGAGCGGGCAGTTCGGGTCTGCACATGTGCAGACCCGCCGACCGGCGCATGCGCCGGTCGGACGATGGGCCGCATGCGGCCCATCGCGCACGAGCCGCATGCGGCTCGTGCCGGGAGCGCGCATGCGCGCTCCCGCCGGTGGCGCATGCGCCACCGGAACAGCATCAGCCCCACAGGGCATGCGCGACACACCGCCCCGGACGCGCATGCGCCGCGGGAACAACATCACTCATGCCGGTGGCATCGACTGAAAGAGCTCCTCCAGGAAGAAACGCGTCTTCGGGGACGGCTCCCGGGACGGGTAGAGACGCTCCAGTGTGGCGAGCGCCTCCTCGGCGCTGTGCAGACCGCACTCGCGCAGCAGCAATTCGATGTCTGCATCGTCCTCGCCGAAGCGCATCGCCATGAGCTTCATCGCGAGCAGATACTCGGGCGAGGCGGTCGTTATCTCGATCCCGGTGATGTCGGGGACGGGTCGGGCGTGTTCGTCCTCGCCGGGCATGAACCCCTTGACAGCGTCGTTCAGCCAATCCTCCGGCAACCCGAGGTCCTCCGCCACCCGCTCGGCCGCGGCGTAGATCGAGGACTTCGGCTCGAACACGGCGTCGATGTCCCGGGTTACCCGTCGGGTGGAGTAGGCGAGCGCCATCGCGGCCCCGCCGACGACGAACATCTCACCGCGCACCCCCTGACGGGTCAGCTCGTCGCCCAGCGCCTGCAGCGCGCTCACGATGCGAGCTCGGGTGAACGGTCGCTCAGACACGGTCGAAGACCTCGCGCGCCATGAACACGCCATGACGCGCGAACACCGCCGGGGTGTGGGCGAGCGTGTAGGCGTGGAACGCCGGGCGGGATGCGACGAACCACCAGGGCTCCACGAAGCGAGTCGCCCCATCGACCCATTCCGGCGCCGCAATGCCGGCCTCGCGCGCGAAGAGCTCTGCCACGCCCGCGAGCGCGGCGTCGAAACGGGCGTCGCCGGTGAGAGGAGGCTCGCCTGCGATCAACGCGATCCTGCCGGGGCGAGAGGAACCTCTGAAGTCGTCGGCGAACCCGAACAGCAGCCGCAGCGCGTCGTGCTCGGAGCTCTGTCTGAGGTCGTCCCGAATCGCCGGCGCGAGCTCCGCCAGCGACGCGGCGCCGCGGCGCACGCGAGGACGAGCGAGCACCTCGACATCGTGCTCACACGCGCCGAGAAGCCGCCGCAACGTCGCGATGCCGGGAGTCCGATCACCAGACTCGTACGCCGCGACCGCCGGCTGAGCCGTGCCGGCACGGGTGGCCAGTTCGAGCTGGGTGATGCCGGCGGCCCGACGGGCGCTCCGAACCATGGCCGAAAATTCCATTGGACTAGTATACACATTTTGATATATAGGAGACCCAAGCCGCCCCGCATCCAACTCATGTCGTGCCCGCGCATCCGTCACGGAGCGGATGCTCCGCGCCCACCGCCGCCGACGCGCGCGGTCTGCGCGGCCGGGACCCAGTGAGTCCTCGCGACCCCGCACGACCGGCGCATTACAGTTGCGCCGATGTCCTCCGATCGTGAGCCGCCGCCGTCCGCGCCGCCGCCGTCACGCTGCGACGTCGCGGTCGTCGGCGGCGGGATCGTGGGGCTGGCGGTGGCGCGCGAGCTGACCCGGCGCCATCCGCGCGCGTCGGTGTGCGTGCTCGAGCGCGAGACCGAGTTGGCGACACACCAGACGGGGCACAACTCGGGCGTCGTGCACGCCGGCGTGTATTACACGCCGGGCTCGCTCAAGGCGCGGCTGTGCGTGGAGGGCGCGCGCGAGCTGTACGCCTACTGCGAGGAGCGCAACATCGCCGTGCGGGCGTGCGGCAAGGTGATCCTCGCCACCCACCCGGGCGAGCTGGGCCGGCTGGAGGAGCTGCAGCGGCGCGCCCGCGCCAACGGGGTCCCGGGCGTGCGGCGCATCGACGCCGACGGCATCGCGGCGATCGAGCCCCACGCGCGCGGGATCGCCGGGCTGCACGTGCCGAGCACCGGCATCGTCGAGTTCGCCGCGCTCGCGCGGGCGTATGCCGAGGACGTGCTCAGCGCCGGCGGCGCGATCGCGACCGGGTGCGAGGTGCGGAGCATGGAGGTAGTGGCGGCGGCGGCGGGCTCGCTGCGCGTGACGCACACGCGCGGGGTGACCGAGGCGCGGCACGCGATCGTGTGCGCGGGCGCGTGGTCCGATCGGCTGGCGGTGGCCGCCGGCGCCGACCCCGACCCGCGGATCGTGCCGTTCCGGGGGGCGTATCTGCGGCTGGCGCCCCCGCGCAGGGAGCTGGTGCGCGCGCTGATCTATCCCGTCCCCGACCCGTCGCTGCCGTTCCTGGGCGTGCACCTGACGCGGCGGATCGACGGCGAGGTGCTCCTCGGACCGACGGCGCTGCTGGCGGGCGCCCGCGACGCCTACGCGCTCGGGCGGGTGCGCGCGGACGACGTGCGCGACACGCTCGCCTGGCCGGGAACGTGGCGGATGATGGGCCGCTGGTGGCGCACGGGAGCGAGCGAGCTGACCCACGCCGTATTGCGCTCGACGCTCGTGCGCGCCGCCGCGCGTTACGTGCCCGAGCTGCGAGCGCAGGACGTGGAACCGGCGTTCGCCGGGGTGCGCGCCCAGGCGCTCGCGCGCGACGGACGGCTGATCGACGACTTCGCGTTCTCCGCGACACCGCGCGCGCTGCACGTGCGCAACGCCCCCTCGCCGGCGGCGAGCGCCTCGCCGGCGATCGCCCGGCACGTGGTGGCGGAGGCCGAGCGGGCGTTCGGGCTCGAGCGCTGACGGCCGCTCGTCGCCGCCTCGTCCGGAGAATTAACAGTTACAGGCGAGCAGCGCGCTCCTGGAAACGTGGTCGCGAGCGCGTTCACCATCTGAACGCACGTCACGAACATCGGGCCATTGCAAACGCGCCTCCAGATGCTGATCATCGTGGAGGGGAGAACAGGGACGAGTTCACTACGAGGCAAGGGGACGTGCCGTGCTCCGCAGTGCCGATGCCAAGGACGGACAGGCGGGCTTTCGCTGCCGCAAGACGCTCGACGAGTCGCCGGAGGCGGCGCGCGAAGTGCGCCTGGCGATCGCGCGCGCGAAGCAGGGCGACCAGGAGGCGCTGCGCGTCCTCTATATCCGTTACTCGGACAACGTGTACGGCTACGTGCGCAGCATCGTCAGGGATGACAGGGAGGCCGAGGATCTGACCCAGCACGTGTTCATGAAGCTGATGACGGTCATCGTCAAGTACGAGGATCACGGCGTGCCGTTCTCGGGCTGGCTGCTGCGCCTGGCGCGCAACGTCGCGCTCGATCACCTGCGCCGGCGCCGCCCCACACCGATCGAAGAGGTCATGAGCGCCGACGGCCACGACGACGATAACGACGCGCGCGACCGTGCGCGCGACCTGCATACCGCCCTCGCCACGCTGCCCGAGGAGCAGCGCAGCGTGATGATCATGCGCCATGTCGTCGGGCTCTCGCCGCCGGAGATAGCCGAGCGGATGGGTCGCTCGGAGAGCTCCATCCACGGTCTGCACCATCGCGGACGGCGCGCGCTGCGCCAGGAGCTCCGCCAGCTCGGCTCGGCACCCGCGACGAGCGCGAGCGTGCCGGTGAGCGCGGCATGCTGAGGGCCCACGAACCATGAGCGCCGGTCCGGCGATAGCGCCCGCGGACGCTCTCGCGGTGGGGCTGACGCGGCTGGACTGCGCCGACCCGGAGCTGTTGGAGGAGCTGCTGGGCGCGGTGCGCGAGGTGGCGCAGCGGGGCGCGTTCACGCTCGGCGAGCCGGTCGAGTCCTTCGAGCGCGAGTTCGCGGCCTACTGCGAGACCGAGCACGCCGTCGGCGTCTCCTCCGGCACGGAGGCGCTCGCGCTCGCGCTGCGCGCCTTGGAGATCGGCCCCGGCGACGAGGTGATCGTGCCGACCAACTCCTTCATCGCCACGGCGGAGGCGGTGAGCGCGGTCGGGGCCACACCGCGCCTGGTCGACGTGGACCCCGACTCGCACCTGATCACCGCGGAGATCGTCGCCGAGCACCTCACCGCGAGCGTGCGCTGCGTGATCCCGGTGCATCTGTTCGGGGCCACGGTGGAGCTGGAGCCGATCCTCGCGCTGGCGCGCGAAGCGGGAGCGCACGTGATCGAGGACGCCTGCCAGGCCCACGGCGCGCGCTATCGCTCCCAGCGCGTGGGGACGTTCGGCGTGTTCGGCTGCTTCAGCTTCTACCCGACCAAGAACCTCGGCGCGTGGGGCGACGGCGGAGCGGTCGTGACCCCGGTCGCCGAGCTGGCCGACCGCGTGCGGCTGCTGCGCGCGCACGGCGAGCGACCCCGCTACAACCACCGCATGGTGGGCACCACGGCCCGCCTGGATGCGCTGCAGGCGGCCGTGCTGCGGCGCAAGCTGACTCGCCTGGACGGCTGGAACGACGAGCGCCGGCGACTCGGCGGGGCGTTGCGCGACGGGCTGCTCGCCGGCTTGCGCGCCGGGGGCCGCGAGCGCGCGATCGAGCTTGCCGGCGCGGAGCTCGTGCAGGGCGCACACACCGATCACGTCTACCACCAGTTCGTCATTCGCAGCGAGCGCCGTGACGAGCTGCGCGAGCACCTGTCGCGATGCGGCGTCGCATCGGCGATCCACTATCCGACGCCGATCCACCTGACCGAGGCATATGCCGGGCTCGGTCTGAGGAGCGGAAGCCTGCCGGTGAGCGAGCGGCTGGCCGAGCGGATGTGCTCGCTGCCGCTGTACCCCGGCATGAGCGACGCCGAGCTCGATCGGGTGACGGAAACGGTGCTGGACTTTGCGCAAGACCGGGCTCCCTGGGAGCGTTGATCGGGCAGATGGCCGGACGCCTGACAATCCGCAGGGAATCGCCGGCAGGCGGCGCGCCGGGGAGCGCCCGCGCGGGTTGCCCGCTACCAGCATCGACGAGCGCGCCCCGAGCGGAGAGCGAGTCGTCGTCATGCTGAACGGCTCGAGCGACTGGCACGCGGACGCGCGCCGGACCGGTCGCATCGTGCCGCGACCGGCGCCGATCGGCGCGGCGGTCGTCGGCTGCGGCTACTGGGGCCCCAACCTGGCGCGCAACCTGGCCGAGTCGCCCGAGTTCCGCCTGCACGCGCTGTGCGACCGCGACCCCGCCCAGCTGCGCTCGCTCGGCGCTCCCCATCCACACGCCCGCGCGCTGCATGACTTCGACGAGGTGCTGTGCGATGACGCGGTCGAGGCCGTGATCGTCGCCACGCCGCCGAGCACCCACCATCCGCTGGTGAAACAGGCGTTGCAGGCCGGTAAGCACGTGCTCGTCGAGAAGCCGCTCGCCACCCGCCTGCAGGACGGCCGCGAGCTGGCCGAGCTGGCGCGGCGGTCCGAGCTCACGCTGATGCCCGGACACACGTTCATCTACAGCCCCGCCGTCAACACCGTGCGCGAGTTGATCCAGACCGACGTGGTCGGCGACATCCACTTCATCACCTCCTCGCGCATGAACCTCGGCAAGTACCAGCGCGACGGCGTGGTCTGCGACCTGGCGCCGCACGATCTGTCGATCCTGCTCTACTGGCTCGGTGAGCCGGTGATCGAAGTCGCCGCGTCGGGAAGCTGCGTGTTCAAGGAGGACGTGCCCGAGACGGCGTTCATGACGCTGACCTTCGCCGGCGGCGCCACGGCCAACGTGCAGCTGTCGTGGCTGGCGCCGCGCAAGGTCCGCCAGATGATCGTCGTCGGCAGCAAGCGCATGGTGCAGTACGACGACACCGCCTCCGATGAGCCCGTACGCATCTACGACCGCGGGATGGACGTCGGCCAGCCCACCAACTTCGGCGAGCACCAGCTCGTGTATCGCAGCGGCGATGTGGTGATCCCGCGCGTGGATGCGCAGGAGCCGCTGCGCCTGGAGCTGCAGGATTTCGCCCACGCGATCCGCACCGGCGAGGAACCGCGCTCGAATCTCGCGCTCGGCCTGGACATCGTCGCGGCCGTCGAGATGGCGCAGGCTTCGATGCGCGACAACGGCGTGCCGGTGGGGTCCCCCTCCGCGCACGTCGAGCCGGCCGCGGCGTAGGGACGCCTCCGCCCCGCGCGGGAATTTCCACCGCCGCGCGAGATTTACCCGCGGGTACGGGAGTACTGAGTCGCGCCATGCGTTGGTTGCATGTGCTCAGCAAGGGCGTCGTCGTCGTTCCCAATACGACCCGGTGGACGGGGCCGTGGCTCGGCGCCACCCGCGCGCCCTCGCTGCAGCGGGTGGCGAACCGGCCGATCGTCTGTCACGTGCTCGACGCGCTGCTGCGGGCGGGCGCGGTCGAGATCGCGATCGTGGCGCCGGCCGACGTGGCGCAGGAGATCGCCGCATGCGTTGAGGACGAGCGCCCGGCGGGCGCCGAGATCCGCCACCTGGCCTACGAGCAGCCTGGCGAGGCGCTGCTCGCGGTGGCGGAGCTCGTGGGCGAGGCCCCGTGCATCCTGCACCGCGCCGACGGTCTGCTGGGGCAGCCGCTGGCGGCGTTCGCAGAGCTGCTGGACGAGGAGTCCTCGGACGCGCTGCTGCTCCTCCAGGACGACGGTCGGGAGCCCAGGCGACTCAAACTGGTGCCGCAGCGGCTGCTCAGCGCCGCCGACGACGGCCTGAGCACACCGGCTGGGACGGCGGGTGTCTGCCTGCTCGGTCCGAGCGCGCTGCGGCGGCTGGCGAGCTCGCGGCCGTCCGTGGAGACGCTCGATCTCGCGGTCCTGGCCCAGCTGCTCGCTCGCGCCGGCGCCCGCGTGCACACGCGGGACGTGTACAAGTGGCGTCACTTCGCCGGCGACGCGCTCGACCTACTCGACATGAACCGCACGCTGCTCGACGCGCTGGACCCCGAGACGACCGCGAGCGCGACCGACGGCAACCGCTTCGAGGGCCCGATCGCGATCCATCCCACCGCGAGCGTGAACTCGAGCGTGATCATCGGGCCGGTGATGATCGGCGCGGACGCGCTGATCGCCGACTCCTACATCGGCCCGCACACCTCGATCGCCGAGCGCGTGCGCATCGAAGGCGCCGAGCTCGAGCGCTCGATCGTGCTCGCCGACGCGAGCGTGCTGCACGTCGGCGGGCGCCTGGTGGCGAGCATCGTCGGCCGCGAGGCGCGCATCTTCCGCGACTTCTCGGTGCCGCGCGCGCTGCGCCTGCAGGTCGGCGACGGGGACGAGGTGGCGCTGTGCTGAGGGCGAGCGCGCTGAGGACGCCGGGGTGCTGAGGGCGCCGCGGTGCTGAGGGCGCCGCGGTTGAAGGTGAGGTCGCGGCTGGGAACGTTGATCCAGCCGCCCCGGTTGTGAGGCGCCGGTTCTTCGACCTCTGGCTCAGGGTCGGGTGCAGTTGACCCGAGGGATGGCTTGGTTTGCAAGGACGCTTTAGAAGCCCCAGGCGCTTTCAAACAAAGCATCCCTTGTGTTTGAAAGACTTCGAGGATGGAGCGTGATCAGTTTTCAGAGCAAGCACCTGGGCGACTCGTCCCGACCGTGGGAGGGGCCGTTGCCTTTGTGCCCCAGCAGCTGCTGCCGACGTTCGACATCTCCCCTGCCGCCGTTCGCCTGCTCGACCAGGCTTCGAACGCGCTGGGCATGCTCAGCGGTGTCGGCAGTCTGCTGCCGAACCCCCATCTCCTGATCTCCCCGTATCTGCGGCGGGAGGCGGTGCTGAGTTCTCGCATAGAGGGAACACAGAGCACGATTGCGGATGTCTACGCGGCAGAAGCCGGCCAGACACAGCTATCTCGCGACGCGGCGGACGTCAACGAGGTGCAGAACTACGTACGGGCACACGAGTTCGGGCTACGTCGTCTTGCCGATCTCCCACTCAGCCTGCGGTTGATCCGCGAGCTTCATCGGCATCTGATGCGTGATGTGCGTGGTGCAGATCAGACACCCGGACGGTTCCGGACGAGCCAGAACTTCATCGCCCCACCCGGAACTTCGATCGCGGACGCTATCTACGTGCCACCACCACCACCGGATATGAAACAGGGACTCGCCGATCTCGAGCGCTTCCTCCACGATCGGACACTGCCACCGCTTGCACAGGCGGCGCTTGTTCACTACCAGTTTGAGGCGATTCACCCCTTTCGAGATGGCAACGGCCGAGTCGGTCGTCTGCTCGTGTCCGTGTTTCTCTGCGAGCGGGGCCTGCTACCCCAGCCACTGCTTTACCTCTCCGCCTACTTCGAGCGCACACGCACCGACTACTACGATCTCCTGATGCGCGTGAGCACCCATGACGACTGGGATTCGTGGATGCGCTACTTCCTTGAGGGCGTACGCACCCAGGCGGCCGAGGCAGTCGAGGACGCCCAACGTTTGCTCGCGCTGCGAGAGCGTTATCGAAACTCACTCATGGCCTCGAAAGCCAGGCCAACCGCCGTCCGGCTACTCGATCACTTGTTCGCGAATCCCTACATCACGGCGAAGGAGGCCTCGGGCCGACTTGGGGTGAGCGACCCGACGGCGCGTGCCGCGATCTCGGACCTTCTCAGCCAGAACATTCTCGTCGAGATCTCCGGACGCAGGTGGGGCAAGCTGTTCCTCGCCGCGGACCTCCTCACCGCCCTTCGAGGTCACGACAACGTCTGAGCGACCGAGCATATCCCGCAATCATGACGTGCGTAAATCCAGTGCGACCGGCGGCGTTGCTTGGTGTGGATGACCGAAATCCACGTATCGCGACCCGCCGCCGGCGAACTGCGCCGCCGTCAGGCAGTAAAGCCGGCGAGGAGGGCATCGGCGCCGGCGCCATGCTGAAAGCCAGGTCGCGGCTGGGGACGCTGCTCCAGCGCCCCCGGATCCTAAAGTACCGGGCGCTCTCCAGCTGCCGCCGCGTGAGCGGCTCGCCGCTCGCCGCCCAGCCGGTGCTGATGCTCGGCCCCGGCGCGATCGTCTTCGGCCGCGACGTCGAGCTCGGGTGGCAGCGGTCCAGCTCGTTCTACACGGGCTACTGCCACCTGGAGGCAGCCAGACAGGAGTCGCTGATCGAGATCGGCGACGGCGTGCAGATCAACAACAACGCGTTCATCAAGAGCGAGGGACCGGGCATCCGCATCGGCGCCGGCGCGCTGCTGGGCTCGGAAGTGACGATCTACGACAGCGACTTCCACGACCTGCGCGCCGGACGCCGGCGCGACGGACAGGCGCGCACGGGCGCGGTCGAGCTCGCGCAGGACGTGTTCGTCGGCGACCGCGTGCTGATCCTGAAGGGCGTGCGGATCGGCGCGCACTCGGTGATCGGCGCGGGCAGCGTCGTGAGCTCCTCGATACCCGGCGGCGTGATCGCCGCGGGCAATCCCGCGCGCGTGATCCGCGAGCTGCCGAAGGAGGACGCGGAGAGCTGATCGCCCGGGAGCGGGTTTTGGGGGACACATCCGCGCGGGCCGGGGAGATCCCGCGGCAGTGGCCGCGGGGCGTCCCGCCCCGCGGCTGGGCGGTGTACGGGGACACCGCGTCTCAGACAGGGACTCTCGTCATCTTTCAACAGCCGCGGCCCGGTTGGCTCGAACCGGGGGCCAGACAGGCGATCTGGAGATGCGGCGCGTGGTTTGCGCGCATGGTGAAGGTGAATGACTTTCCGATCCAGCCAGCCTTGGCGACGTTCACCGTGATGTGCGTCCCCACGCCCAGGTGGCGGCCTTTGAACAGTGGTGTCAGGTCGACTTCGGCTTGCGGGGATGGCGGCCGCGCCGTCTTGCAGCGGCGGTGGCAGCGCGCGCGGCTTCTGGTGTGGGCTGCGTGGCTGCGGGCGAAGGGGCAGCCACGGCCGTGACAGACGACTTCGACGGTGCCTTCGTAGGGTATGTCTTTGACGATGAGCGATTCCACGATCGTGTAGCGCGAGGATCGCCCGAAGGTCCATGTCGTCGTCGCTTCCACCAGCGATCCGACCAGTGGCGAGGCGGCCGAGGTCGCGGTGTTGGATCCTCCGGCGTTGGTGGCGGTGACGATCGCCAGCAGGCGCCGGCCCACGTCACCCTGTCGCAGGACGTAAGTCGGGCCGGTCGCGCCGGGCAGGGCCGTGCAGCCGTGTCCGGCGGCGTCGCAACTCTGCCACTCGTATGAGAACGATGTGGGAGCGTTCGCCCACGCTCCCTGGGACACCGACAGTGCCTGGCCGCGGATGGGCGTGCCCGAGATCGCCGGCGCGACCCTGCTCACCGGGGCGACGGGCGGCGGGATCACCGGCACCACCGGCGCGGTGGTGAACGCCTGGTCCGCCCCATCGCTGGGGCCCGCCGAGCTTTCAGCTACCACCCGGAAATGGTAGGTGGTCGCTGGCGCAAGCCCACTGACGTTGCTCACGAACGAGCTCGCGCCTTCCGCAGAGCCAGCGGAAAGCGCTGTGGTGGAATGGCCGTAGGCCGTCGTCGTGCCGTACTGAAAGAACGCCGAGGTCGCAAGGCCGTCGGGGTCGACTTCCGCGTTCAGCGTGGCCGTCCCGGTGCCCACATTCGAAGCCCCACTCGTAGTGGCACTCGGCGGTGCGCTTGTAAACGCCCATACGGCTCCTTCAGATCCGGGCGCCCCCATCAGCGGCACGTCGTTGGGCCCGCCGACCAGCGCCGAGTTGCCGTCGCCCGACAGCGCCACGCTGGCTCCGAATGCGGCGGCGCCGTTCTCTTCTTCGCCGCCTGTCAACTGCGGCGTCTTCTCGGTCCAGCTCGAGCCGTTGCGCCTGAACACCCATGCCGCGCCACGGCCGTTGTCGTCTTGCCCGCTGCCGACCAGTGCGGTGTCGCCGTCGCCGGACAGCGCCACACTCGAGCCGAACGCGGTCGTGCCAGACCCCACGCTGGTGAGTTCGTGACCGGTCGTCCAGGTCGAACCCACGCGCGTGAACACCCAGGCCGCGCCGAAGAAGAGTTCGAGCCCAGGAAAAGGGGGTTCGCTGACGAGCGCAGTGTCGCCGTCGGCCGACAGCGCCACGCTCGAGCCGAATGGGCCGTAGAACTGTCGTCCATCGGTGAGTATCGCGCTCTGGGTCCATGTCGAGCCTGAGCGTGGGCGTGCGAACACCCATGCCATGAGAGCGTTCGAGCTGCCGATAAGCGCCGTGTTGCCATCGGCGGACAGCGCTACGCTCGAGCCGCCGCTATAGGATTCTTTTCCCACGAGCTTCGCCTGCTGCACCCAACTCCCGCCCGAGCGTGCGAGCACCCAGGTCGCACCAGTTGCCTGGTCGCCGGGACCGCCGATCAGAGCGGTGTCGCCGTTCGCCGACAGCGCGACGCCGGCTCCGAATTCGGCGTGTTCGTCTTCTTCGTGGTCGACAAGGTGAGGTCCCTCGGTCCAAGTTTCATTCACACGGATGAACACCCACGCAGACCCGTTGCGTTCGTGTGCTCCCTGCGCCCCAGGAGCGCCGATCAGCGCGATGTTGCCATTGGCCGAGAGGGCGACGCTCGCGCCGAATCCGGCCGCGGGACTCAGAGCAGTGTCAGGCGTCAGCTCTGGGCTCTGCTGGCTCCAGCCGGCTCCCGAGCGTGTGAAGACCCAAACCGCGCCACCGGCGACACTATTGGGGGCACCGATCAGCGCTGTGCTGCCGTCCGCCGACAGCGCCACCGCGCCGCCGAAGTTGGGGCCTACCCAGTGTTCTTCGTGCTCGGTGAGCTTCGCGCCGAGCTGGATCAGCGGATCGATCCGCAGCGGGTAGCGCGCGCCGCGCACGTCGACGCGCATCCGTATGGTGTCGCCGTGCAGTTCGAGTCTGCACGGCAAGGACCGTCCCCGGGCGTCGAGCGCCAGCAGATCGCCGTAGCGAAGCGACTCTCCACCCAGACCCCCAAGTGTGAAGCCGCCGGCGGCGACGGCGGGGGTCGTGCCCGCATTGTCGGCGAGCGCCAGCGAGAGCGTCAACGGCCCCAACCCTCGCGTGCGCGGCGAGCGCGGGATCGTGAAGCCCTGCTCCAGGCCGATCGGACCGTTCCGGTACCACTCACGCAGCCCACTGCGCGCATATGTCGCTTCGTTCGCGCGCGCGCGCGGCCGCACCTCGCCGACCGGCTGCAGCGAGTCCCCGTAGCCGAACGCGAGCAGCCGCAGGCGCGCGTGCAACCGCCCGGCGTCGATCGACACTCCGCGCCCGTCGAACCGCATGCTCAGCCCCTGGGCGGGATTGCGGACCCGCAGGACGGTACCCGCCACGCCCACGCGGTAAGCCGGGTCGCTGGCGCCGAGCGTAGCCGAAACCACGCCCTGGGCTGCCAAGGGAAGAGCCGACAGCCCCTCGTGAGGTACGGGCTGGCGGCGCACAACAGGCGGCGACGAGGCGTGCTCGGCGGCAAAGCCCTCGACAAAGGCAACAGCGGCCGCCGCAACCGCAAGCGAAAGAACGCCATTCGCAACCAGCGCGCGCCGGGACGCAGGGGCTCTCGCCCAGAGCTGTGACCGATGGCCGAGCGGTGGCTCAGTCGTGACTCTGGGGAGTTCCATACTCATTCTACTGCCTGGCCTGATGGCGTTAGCCCGGGATTCCAGTCCTTGATTTTGGGGTGCCAGATTACACTCTTTGCCCTCGAGTGGGATTGTGAGCATGTGGTCCCTCCCACAAATCAGAACCCGGCTGATGCAATTATGGTCCCGAATCGTGCAGCGGGCACGACCAGGGCCTCGCTTCCGCCACAGTGATATGGACAAGCCAGATCGAACAACATCCAACACCACCGCGTCTGCCGCGGGTGCGGAGCGTGCCACGCCCCGCACCGTGGGGCGCTATGAGATCCTCCAGGAGATTGGCCGCGGCGGCATGGGCGTCGTCTACAAGGCCCGTCAGCCCGACCTTGATCGCCTGGTCGCACTCAAGGAACTGCGCAGTGTGGACGCGACCACCCCAGAGCTCGTCCAGCGCTTCGTCCGCGAGTCACGCCTGGCGGGCTCGCTGAACCACCCGAACATCGTCACCGTCCACGACTACGTCGAGGAACGCGGGACTTCCTATATCGCGATGGAGTACATGCCGCGCGGCTCGCTGAGGCCGTGGGTGGGCGGGCTCTCGCTGGCGCAGCTCGCGGGCGTGTTGGAGGGTCTGCTCGCCGGCCTGGCCGCCGTCGAGCCGTCGGGCATCGTGCATCGCGACCTCAAGCCGGAGAACCTCATGCTCACCGGCGAAGGTCGGGTGAAGATCACCGACTTCGGCATCGCCAAGACGACCCAGAGCGCGAGCGTCGCGAGCTTCGTGACAGCCACCGGCACCACCGTGGGCACGCCTGCGTATATGGCGCCCGAGCAGGCCCTTGCCCATACGATCGGCCCCTGGACCGACCTGTACTCGGTGGGGGTCATGACCTATGAGCAGCTCGTGGGCCGCCTCCCGTTCCACGACAGCCCGACGCCGGTTGCGATCCTGCTGCGCCATGTCAACGAGTCGATCCCGCCGGTGATCGACTCGAGGCCGGACGTCGATCCCTCCCTGTCGGAGTGGGTGGCCCGCCTGCTCGTCAAGGAGTTCACGGGGCGCACCCAGAGCGCTGCACAGGCGTGGGAGGAGCTAGAGGAGATCGTCCTCGATCTGCTGGGGCCACGTTGGCGACGCGACGCACGTCTGCCCGAGCGAGGCTCCTCGGCGAGCAGCCCCAAGCCGCTGACACCCGCACCGTTCGTGAGTCGCTCGCTGAAGACACCAGACTGGTCCCCGACTCCCGAGCCCTCGGAGTCGCCGCCGCCCCCACTCCCGTCTTCCGAGCCCGCGCGGGCACCGGCTCAGCCGGAAGCCGAGTCCGGATTTCTCTCCTACGGGCGCGCACCGACCGGCGTCGAGCAGCAGCAGCCACAACAGCGAAAGCCGGTGTCACTCGAGCCAACCCCCGAGAGCGCACCGATCTCGGTGCGCCTGGAGAGCTCGAGCGACCGGCCGCCGGATACCTCGCGTGGGCCGGCAGCGGCAAGCGCCGAACGCGCTCCGCCGCGCTTTCGCGCTCGCCGTGTGGGCGCCGTGGCGTTTCTCACAGCACTCACAGCGACGGCGGGCTTCGTGCTCGCTTCCGCCGGTGAAAGCGCCAGAACCACCGCGCACAGCGGAGGCGTCTCCGCCAACGCATCGTCGTACAAACCGAGCCGGGCCTATGCCACGGCGTTGAGCGAAGCGATCTCCACACTCAACGGCGTGCGTGCCGCCGCCGGAGCGCAGCTTGCCCATGCGAGGACCGCGCACGAGCAGGCCACGGCAGCGCAGCATCTGGCTCATGCTCAAGAACAGGCCGCCGCAGCGATACGGAAGGCCGGCCCCGGACCGCCCGAACGGGCAACCAACGCTGCGATCGCAACCGCACTCACCTACATGGGACGCGGCTATTCCACGATGGCTAGCGCCGCCAGCCGCAAAGACCGCCGCGGCTTCGACGACGGACGCAAAGCGGTGACTGCGGCAACGGCGTCGCTCGCCGCCACGTTCGTGCAGCTCCACAAGCTCGGCTACCGGCTTGGCGGCTGAGATCACCGCCGCCGGGCTACCCAACACCCCTCCGGAACTACGCTCCTCCTCCGCTTTCATGGTGAACTTCGCCGCCTCCGCCATGCGACGGGGCGGTCTGCGTCGGCGCCGGGCTCGTCGAGCTGGGCGAGGATACGGAGGGCGACGGCGAGGAGCTGGATGCGAGAGGGGACACAGAAGCGCCGGACGAGGCGGCCAGTGGGGAGCTTTCGGTGGCGACCGGCGAAGCCGCCGAGCGCGGTTTCGGTCTGCCGCGCAGCGAGGGCGGGGTGGCGATTGCGCGCACGGTGGGCACCACCGGAGCCGACGCGCTGGAAGCGGAGATACCCGGAGCGAGCGCCGACGGCGAGCGGCGATCATTCTTGCCGCCCTTGACCAGCGATCCAATCGCAAAGCCCGCGCCGAGGCCGGCTGCGATGACCACGGCTAGCAGCGCCAACGACCGCCAACGCTCACGCATCGACACGCCTGCGCTCCTCCGCGCGTGCCAAAGCGGGTTGGGTGCCGCTCTGATCATCACGTCCGGCAAGCAGCCGCGCGAGGTTGCTCGCGCCCTTGCGACTGCCGCGCTGATCGGCCCTGCGATAGGCCTCCTCCGCCCCGGCCAGCTCGCCGCGCCGCTCGAGCAGGACGCCGAGGTTGACCGCGCCCTGCGGGCTGCCGCGCTGATCGGCCCTGCGATAGGCCTCCTCCGCCCCGGCCAGGTCACCGCGCTTGCGGAGCAACTGTCCGAGGTTGAACGCGCCTCGCAGGCCACCGCGGTCGTCGGCCCGGCGATAGGCGTCCTCTGCCCCACGCAGATCGTCGGTACGCGCCAGCAGCACGCCGGTGTTGAAGGCGCTGGTGGCCGACAGCTGCCTATCGTCCGAGCGCTCGGCGAGCGCTAGCAGCTCCAACGCCGACGCCACTTTGCCGGCGTCGAAAGCGGTGCTCGCCATCTGAAAGCAGTCGTGTGGCTCGGCCAGGCTGACGATCTGCGTGAGCGCCCGCTCGTTCACCGCGGGCCACGCGCTGGAGGCCACCTCGACCGCCAGATCGTATGGTTCGTAGCCACCGTTGCCGTCGGCGGCTCTGCACAGCAGCGCGATCTGGGTGTTCGGCAGCGGTTCGCGCGCCCACTTCAGGCCCACACTGAAGAGCTCCTCACTCGGATCGAGATGGTCCGGGAGGTAGTGGCGATACAGCGCGTCCAGCTGATCGGCGCTCAGCGGCCGCTGGACCCCCGCTCGGCGCCAGTCGATCGCGGCCCTGACCACCGCGACTCCCTCGCGACAGCGCTCGCGCGGGCGTACGAGCCTGTCTTTGAGCTCGCTCATTGCGACCATGCGACGGCCCACGCCCAGCCGCTCGATCTCGCTCACGACGCTGCGCGCGTAGGCGCGCTCGGCGCGGGCGAGCTCCTTCGGGGTGAGCTTGACCGGAACCTCGATGCAGGCGGCCAGATCCCTGAGCTGTGCGATGGGGTCGATCAGCTCCTCCGTGCGGCTCCTGGTCCCTCGTCCTCCCACGGTGGCGAGCATCGCCAGGGGGCGATCGCATTCGAGATTGCGGAACATCCCCTCGTTCAGACCGCCGGCGTCAACTGACGCATACCGCTCGAGATCGTCGAGCCAGACGATCAGTGGCCGCCAATGCCTGGGGAGAGCACCGGGCCAGAGCAGGGTTTCCACGCGCGCCCCGTCTCTGGGCACCACGAGCCAGGCATCCTGCAACTCACCCCACCTCAGGGCCTGAAAGGCGGCGCGTGTCTTCCCCGACTTGGTCTCGCCTGAGAGCATCACCAAAGGCGGCCCTTCGCTTGACAATGCCGCTCTGATGGCCTCGCGCAGCTCACGCTCGAAGTCTCGGTGTACGTAATGCCACTCCTGGCCCTCGGGCAGCACGGCGACGTCCACGCCGTACTCCGTCGCACGCGCCTGCCCCGCCCGACACGCCTTACCGGAGAGCAGCGCCCGCAGTTCGCCGGCCTCCGCGGCCTTGGATCCCCTCCACGCCAGCAGTGCGTCTGCGACGGAGAAGCCGGCGGCGATGACCGCCGGGATGAACGCCCACACCCGCCCGGTGATCCCAACCACCGCAAAACCGACCGCGACGGCCAGTGCCACCAGTGCATAGCGCGATGCGCTCAAAACGTCGCGCAAGCGACCGTAATGCTCAGGACTCCCCCAGCGACCTGGCTCCATATCCAAAACAGTATCTAGATGCAGCACATAGTGCAGACCGGAGGCCAGGGAGGGAATGCGTACAAGTGGGTGGCGAAGGGCTGCTCGCCGAGGAATAACGAGAAGGAATCATTGTGCCCAAGGCAACGGTATTGAGCTACCCCGAGAACCGCACGCGCAACGCCGCCAGGCGCCGCTTCGCTCCGCGCAGCCGCTGATGCCCCGGCAGGATGCGCGCCAGGGCCGCGCGCTGGCTGCGCCATGCCGCCGGGAAGCCGAAGCGTAGGGCCAGCAGGTAGGGCGGCGGGGCGACGAGCCCGAGCGCGAGCAGCCATACGATCGCGGGGACGTGGGCGGCCGTCAGCGCGATGCTCGCCGGCAGGGCGACCGCGACGAGCCCCAGACAGGAGACGAAGGCCGGTGCGATGTCATCCCACAGGCGCTGCAGCGGGCGTTCCTCGCTCCCGTGCAGGATCAGGACGTAGGCGACGATCAGGAAGATCGTGTGCACGACCGCGGCGTCGATCGCGACCGCGACGATTCCGAGCCGCACGACCAGAAACACGGTGAGCCCGTACGTGACGAAGTGCGCCATCCCGTAGCCGAGCAGCGCGCGCGCGCGGCCGGTGGCCATCAGCACCGTTCCGGCGGCGTTGATGACGAGCGTCGAGGCGCCGCCCAGCGCGAGGATCTGCGTCGGCACGACCGCCCCGGTCCACCGGGGCCCGAACATGAAGGGAACGAGCACCGGCGCGCCGATCGCCAGCAGGACGAGCAGTGGAAACATCACTATGGTCAGCAGGCGCACCATCTTGCGGTGCATGAGGGCCAACTCGGCGGCCCCACTCGTGCGCGCGAGCACCGGAAATCCCACCTGGCCCATCACGATGCCGACCTTGCTCTGGTATTGGACCGCCAGCGTGTAGGAGCGGAAGTACAGGCCTGTCTTGAACGCCCCCAGGCGCGCGCCGATGATCGCGTAGTCGACGTTGCTGAAGCCCACCCAGCTGACCGCGGCCAGCGACGCGGGCAGACCGTACTCCAGCAGCTCGCGCGCGGCGGTGGGGTGCAGACGGGGCGCCGGCGGTGGCGCGCTGACCCATGTGGCGAGGGCCATCGTCAGGGCGCCGGCCAGCATGCCGAGCACCAAAGCCTCGCCACCAAGGCCGGCAAGCGCGAGGCTGATGCAGACGGCGACGCGGGCGACCGTGCTGAGCACTTCGATCACGCTCAGGCGCCCGAAGGCCAGCCGCCGGCGCAGGGTGGCCAGCGGCACGGTGCCCAGCGCGGAGACCAGGCACAGCGGCGCCAGGAGCCGAACGAACAACGCCGTTCGCGTACCGAAGATCGGCGTGACGACCAAGCCGGCGGCAACCAGCGTCAGCGCTGTCAGCACGAGACCCAAGATGAGCCCGAGAGCCATCCCGCTTTGCAGATGCTCGCGGCGCAGCGTCTTGCGCTGCACCAAGGCGGCGCTCAGGCCGCCGGCGACGATCAGGTATGCCACTTCCTGGGCGATGATGGCGACGGCGTAGCGACCGAATTCGGCGGGCACGATCAGACGCGCCAGGACGATTATCGAGCCCAGCTGGATGACCTCGATCACCGGGCGAGCGATCGTGGCCCAGCGAACGCCGTGGGCGGCCGCCTCGCGGAGCTCGTCGCCCATCGGCCCCGCCGCCTCGGGCGGCTCCTCGACGCGGGGTGGGTCGCCGCTCATGCCGGCGCTCCGAGGGAGCGAAGCACGCCTAGAGCGCCCATCCGCCCAGCCGGCAGCAGCATGGCTAGGGGCGCGCTCGTGCGCCTGTGCGCCGGTGGACGCTCGTCCCAGAGCCGCGAGGGTCCAGTGCACGCTTGAGGGAGATCGCTCGCCCGGCGAGCGCTCGGTGGTGGCGCTCGGGAACCGACAGCAGGAGCCGCCAGGCCAGCGCACGCGGCGTCGGCCTGTGGCGAAGCGAGGTCGCAAACTCTGCCCGCGCCTCGCGCGTGCGGCCCTTGTCCCTGAGTAGCCGCCCGAGGACGAAGTGATCGTGTGCCAGAGCCCTCCTGACGAGCGAGTGGCTGCCGGCGAGGTCGACGTAGCGGCGGTGCACGAGCAGATCCGCCTGCCTCATCGCGAGGTGGTCGCTCGAGGCGTTGGCGTCGTGACGGCGATAGCGGACGAGCACCTCGGGGTCGTAGTGGAAGACGGCTCCCGCGTGCAGCGCCCGCATCCAGTACTCGTAGTCTTCGGTCGCCATCTCCTCGCGCTCGGCGAAGGGCCCCAGCCGCTCGTACAGGCTGCGCCTGATGAGCAGGGTCGAGGGGCAGATACGGTTAGTCAGGTACATCGTTCGGCCGAAGGCGCGCGGCTCGAGGATCCCGCTGCTCGCGTCATCCGCGGGCATGCCCCAGCAGCCCTCGGCGCTGCCGAAGAGCCGGGCGAGGCCGAACGCGACGTCGATCTGCGGATGCCTCATGAGCGCCTGGATCTGCCGTTCGAGCTTGCGGGGCTCCCAGACGTCGTCGGCGCCGCACTCCGCCACGAAGTCGCAGCGGGCCTCTCGGAAGGCCGTGTTGAACGCCGCCGCACAGCCGCCGTTGGGCTGGCGGATGACGCGAATCCGCTCGCGGAAGCGTTCCAGCTCGCGCGCGGTGCCATCCGTCGAGCCGTCGTCGATGACGATCACTTCGTCGGGCGGATGCGTCTGCGCGAGGACGGACTCGAGCGTCTCGGCGATGAAGCGCTCCGCCTGGTAGACGGGTATGGCGACGGTGATCGAAGGTCTCGAGTCCTCTGTCATCTCGCTCCAAGCAACGAACGGCGGCAGGCGATTCTCGCAATGCCCGCGCGCGGGAGCCGCCATCCGTACCAGCGCCGCGCGAGTCATCCGGACCAGCGCCGCGGAAATTTCCGACGCCCGCGAGCGTTTACTGACCATGAGCGTTTCCAAGATCGAGGGCGAGCGCGCGCTCATAACAGGCGGGGCGGGCGCCGTCGGCTCCAACATCGCCGACCAGCTCGTGCGAGCCGGCGCGCGCGAGATCGTCGTGCTCGACAACTTTGTGCGCGGCCGGCGCGAGAACCTCGCATGGGCGCTCGCCAACGGGCCGGTGCGCGTCGTCGAGGGCGACATCTGCGATCGCGAGCTCGTCGCAGAGCTGACGCGCGGCGTCGACGTCGTCTTCCATCAGGCGGCGCTGCGGATCACGCAGTGCGCCGCGGAACCGCGCCTGGCGCTGCAGGTGATGATCGACGGGACGTACAACGTGATCGAGGCGGCTTTGAAGGAGGACGTGCGCAGGATCGTGGCGGCCTCCTCCGCCTCGGTCTATGGCCTGGCCGAGGAGTTCCCGACCGACGAGTCCCACCACCCATACGCCAACGACACGCTCTACGGCGCGGCGAAGACGTTCAACGAGGGACTGCTGCGCAGCTTCGTCGCGATGCGCGACCTCGACTACGTCGCGCTGCGCTACTTCAACGTGTACGGCCGGCGGATGGACATCCACGGGGTCTACACCGAGGTGCTCGTGCGCTGGATGGAGCGAATCGAGGCCGGGGAGGCTCCGCTGATCCTCGGCGACGGCTCGCAGACGATGGACTTCGTCTACATCGACGACGTCGCCCGCGCCAACCTGCTCGCCGCGACGATCGACTCCAGCGACGCGGTCTTCAACGTCGCCAGCGGCACCGAGACGAGCCTGCTGGGCCTCGCCCACCTGCTGATCGAGGTGATGGACGCCGATGTGACCGTCGAGTTCGGACCGGAGCGATCGGTCAACAAGGTCCCCCGACGACTCGCCGACACTACGCTCGCGCGCGAGCAGCTGGGCTTCGACGCCGAGATCGGCCTGGAGGAGGGTCTGCGGCGGCTGGTCGACTGGTGGCGCATCGAACGCGCGAACGGCACGGCGCCCGTCGCGCTCGCCGCGAGCACATGACTGAGATTCCGATCACGCGCCCGCACCTGACCGGCGATGAGGGCAAGTCGGTGGCGGAGACGATCGCCTCGGGCTGGATCTCGCAGGGACCGCGGGTGAGGGAGTTCGAGGAGGCCTTCGCGGCCCGCGTGGGGGCCGCCGACGCGGTGGCGACCACGAGCTGCACCACGGCTCTGGCGCTCGCGCTGCACGCATCGGGAGTGGGACCCGGAGACGAGGTGATCGTGCCCTCGCTGTCGTTCATCGCGACCGCCAACGCCGTCTGGCACTGCGGCGCCGAGCCCGTCTTCGCCGACATCGACCCCCGCACATACAACCTCGACGCGGCCGCCGCGGCGCGCGCGATCACCGCCCGCACGAAGGTGATCATGCCCGTCCATCAGGTCGGGCTGCCCGCCGACATGGACGCGTTCTTCGAGCTCGGCGAGCGCCACGGGATCGCGATCGTCGAGGACGCCGCCTGCGCCATCGGGGCGACCTACCGAGAGCGGCCGATCGGCTCGCTGCCCTCGCTCGCCTGCTTCTCGCTGCACCCGCGCAAGGTCATCACGACCGGCGAGGGCGGCATGATCGCCGTGCAGGACCCCGCGCTCGCCGAGCGTCTGCGGCGGTTGCGCGCGCACGGCATGGACACCTCCGATCTGGCCCGCCACACCGCTCGTGACGTGGTGATCGAGACCTATCCGGAACGCGGCTTCAACTTCCGCATGACCGACATGCAGGCCACGCTCGGGCTCTGCCAGCTGCAGGCGCTCGACTGGATCCTCGAGCGCCGGCGAGGGCTGGCCGAGCGCTACACCGCCGCGCTGGCGCGGATCCCATACATCGAAGCACCCTACGATCCGCCCTACGCGACGCGCACGTGGCAGTCCTACTGCGTCCGCATCGCGCCCGGCGCCCCGATCGGGCGCACCGAGCTGATGCGCAGCCTGCTGCAGGACGGCATCAGCACTCGCCGTGGCGTGATGGCGATGCACGAGGAAGGGGCATACGGCGATCGCCCGGATGGCGGCCGTCGCCTCGGTCTCGAGCACACCGAGGCAGCGACCCGCGAGACGCTGATGCTGCCGCTCTTTCCGGACCTCTCCGAGGACGACCAGGACTACGTGCTGGAGCGCCTGGAGGTCAACGTGCTCGCGTGCGCTGCCTGAGCTGCGACCTCATAGTCAAGCCGTGCCGACAGGACCTGTCAATGGGGCCGCAAGTTGACACGGGTGCGGCGCGTTCGTTCGTTGTGAGAGACAATGCACTCGATCGACGGGCGTCATGGATCGACGCCGGCCCATCGGCGGCTGCGATCGGCCGCGGCGGGCGCTTGGCTCGGCGACTGTTGCTGCTGATGTTGCCGGCCCTCGCGGCCGTCACGGCGCTCCCGACCTCGCCGGCGCAGGCCGAAGTCGAATGCGCCTCGGCGCCCAATCCGATCGTGTGCGAGAACGCCCTGCCGGGCGACCCCGCGAAAAACTGGCAGGTGGAAGGCGCCGGCGACCCTTCGATCCAGGGCTATGCGACCTCGATGAGCGTGAACGTCGGTCAGACGGAGTCGTTCAAGATCAATACGCCGGCGAGCTCCTACCGCATCGAAATCCTGCGGCTCGGCTATTACGGGGGCGCCGGCGCGCGCGTGATCGCCGCGAACGTCAACCCGACGGCGGAACTGCCCCAGAATCAGCCGGAATGCCTGAAGGAAGCCGCGACCGGCCTGATCGACTGCGGCAACTGGGGGGTGTCCGCGTCCTGGACGGCGCCGAGCAACGCCGTGTCGGGGATGTACATAGCGCTCCTGACGCGCAACGACACCGGCGGGAAAAGCCAGATCCCGTTCGTGGTGCGCAACGACTCGAGCCACTCCGAAATCATCATGCAGACCTCCGATGCCACCTGGGAGGCCTACAACGACTACGGCGGCAACAGCCTCTACACCTGCACGGTCTCCTGCCCACCCGGCAACCCGCAGGCCTACAAGGCCGCTTACGCGGTCTCCTACAACCGGCCTTTCGACGGCTCCCTCACGACCGACAGGGGCAACTCGTATCTGTACTACGCCGAATATCAGATGATGCGCTGGCTGGAAAAGAACGGCTACAACGTCAGCTACACCAGCCAGGCGGAAGTCGACAACAACGGCGCGCTGTTGAAGAACCACAAGCTGTTCGTCTCCAGCGGCCACGACGAGTACTGGTCGGCCGGCCAGCGAGCGAACGTGCTCGCGGCGCGGGAAGCGGGCGTGAACCTTGCCTTCTTCAGCGGCAACGAGATGTTCTGGAAGACGCGCTGGGCGCCCAGCAGCGAAGGGTCCAGCACGCCCTACCGGACGCTCATCACCTACAAGGAGACGCACTTCAACGCGCCCGTCGACCCGCAGGACCCGACCGTCTGGACGGGGTCCTGGCGCGACCCGCGCTTCAGCCCTCCCGCGGATGGCGGGCTGCCCGAAAACGCGCTGACAGGCCAGCAGTTCGAGGTCAACTCGGGCACCTCGGACATCACCGTGCCCGCACAGTACGGCAAGCTGCGCCTGTGGCGGAGCACGGCGGTGGGCGCCCTCGAACCAGGGCAGTCGCTGACCCTCTCGCCCGGCACCGGCACGCTCGGCTATGAGTGGGACGAAGACGTCGACAACGGCTTCCGTCCCGCCGGCCAGTTCGATCTCTCCTCCACCACCGTCAGCGGCGTGCAGGCGTTCACGGACTACGGCAGCATCCTCAGCAAAAACAGCACTGCCACCCACCACCTCACGCTCTACCGGGCTCCGAGCAAAGCCCTAGTCTTTGGCGCCGGCACGGTGCAGTGGTCGTGGGGCCTTGAAAACATCAACGCGTGGGGCGCGCTGTCCACCGACCCAACCGAAAATCCGCCCGACCCCAACATGGAGCAGTTCACCGTCAACCTCATGGCTGAAATGGGGGCGCAGCCGGCGACGCTGAGCTCCGGGCTTGTGGCCGCCTCGCAGTCGACCGACACCACCGCGCCGACGTCGACGATCACCTCGCCCGCCGCGGGGGAAACCTTCGAAGACGGCCACCAGGTGACGATCTCAGGGACCGCGAGCGACACGGGGGGAGGCGTCGTCGCGGGCGTCGAAGTCTCCACCGACGGCGGCTCGACGTGGCATCCGGCGACCCTCACCACCCCCACCGAAGCGTCTGTCAAATGGAGCTACACCTGGCTGGCCCACGGCAGCCCCTCGACCAGAATCAGATCGCGCGCGGTTGACGACAGCGCCAACCTGGAGACGCCATCCGGGGGCGTCACCGTCAACGTCTCGTGCCCGTGCTCGATCTGGGGCGCCAACGTCACACCGCCGGTCCCCGACTCGGGCGACCCCCAGTCCGCCGAGCTCGGTGTCAAGTTCACCTCGGAAACGTTCGGGGCGATCACCGGCATCCGCTTCTACAAGGCGACCACCAACGCCGGCACGCACATCGGCAGCCTGTGGAGCGCGAGCGGACAGCGACTCGCGACGGCGACGTTCACGGGCGAGACGGAATCGGGCTGGCAGCAGGTCAACTTCTCGAGTCCTGTCTACGTCTACCCGAACACCACCTACGTGGCCTCGTACTTCGATCCCTCAGGCCACTACGCCGCCTCGCAGTACTACTTCTACACTCCCCCGGCGACCGGGGGCAACGCCCTCAACAGCCCCCCGTTGCACGCCATTCCGGCGAGCGCCGCCTCCGGGAACGGGGTCTACACCTACAGCACCTCGAGCGCTTTTCCCACGAGCAGCTACCAGGGCACCAACTACTGGGTCGATCCGGTGTTCGCGCCCGTCCCGGCCCCGGGGCAGGTGACGGGCGTCAGCGGCACAGCAGGCCACGGCTCGGTCACGCTGAGCTGGAGCGCCCCCGCGACAGGCGGGCTGCCGACGACCTACACGATCACCCCCTACATCGGCTTCGCCCCCCAGCAGACGACCACCGTCACGGGCACCCCACCGGAACTCACCGCCAAGATCACTGGGCTGACGCCCGGCACGGGATACACGTTCACCGTGCAGGCCTCCAACCCGAACGGAGCGGGGGCGGTCTCCGAACCGTCGAGCGCGGTGGTCCCGACGGCACTGACCCCCCCGACGGCGCCCACCAACGTGCTCGCCAGCGCGGCGACCCGCCAGGTGCTCGTTAGCTGGAGCCCGCCGGGCAACAACGGCGGCGGCACGCTCACCGGCTACACGGTGACTCCCTACATCGGCGGGGCCGCCCAGACGCCCGTCGAAGTCTCGCCCAGCAGCACCTCCACGATCGTAACCGGGCTCGCCAACGGCACGACATACACGTTCACGGTCACCGCCGCCAATGCCTATGGCACGAGCCTCCCCTCCGGCTCCTCCAATGAAGCCACTCCGCAGAACACGATCTTCGACTTCGCCACGCCGGCGACGATCGACTCGAAAGACGGCGGCTCGGTCGAGCTCGGTGTGAAGTTCACCTCGGAAGCCTCGGGCACGATCACGGGCGTTCGCTTCTACAAGGCGACCACCAACACCGGCACACATGTCGGCAGCCTGTGGAGCGCGACGGGCACGCTGCTCGCATCGGCCACGTTCACCAGCGAGACGGCGTCAGGCTGGCAGCAGGTGAACTTCCCGGCGCCGGTCGCGATCAACGCCGGCACGACCTACGTCGCCGGCTACTTCGCGCCCAAAGGCCATTACTCCAACACCTCCTCGGGCTTCGCCTCCGCTGGTGTGAGCAACCCGCCGCTGCAGGCGCTCGCCAATGCGAGCAGCGTCAACGGCGTGTACAAGTATGCCGGCGCCAGCGCCTTCCCGGCCAGCACCTACAAAGCGACCAACTACTGGGTCGACGTCGACTTCGTCCCCACTCCGGCTCCAGGTCAGGTGAGCAACGTGAGCGCGACCGCCGGTCCGGGGTCCGCCACGCTCACGTGGAGCGCGCCGTCAAGCGGCGGTTCGATCGCGAAATACACCATCACTCCGTACGTCGGCTCCGAAGCGCAGCCCGTGACCATCGTCACCGGCTCGCCGCCGCGGACGACCGCGACGCTCCAGGGACTGACGAACGGCACCCAGTACACGTTCACCGTGCAGGCGTCCAACACGGGCGGCGCCGGACCGGTCTCCTCGGCATCCAATCCCGTGATTCCGACGGCGCCCACGGTCCCGGCTGCGCCCGGCAACGTGGTCGCCAGCGCGGCCAGCAGCCAGGCGCTCGTGAGCTGGAGCGTTCCGGCCAGCGAAGGCGGAACTCTGATCACTCGCTACACCGTGACCCCCTACGCCGGCGCCACCGCCCTGACGCCGATCGAAGTCCCCGAGAGCACGACCTCGACGATCGTGAAAGGGCTCACCGACGGCGCCGGCTACACATTCAAGGTCAGCGCCACCAACGCCGTCGGCACCGGTCCGTCATCGTCGGCATCGGGTGAAGTGGTGCCCAACGACACGATCTTCGACTTCAGCACGCCGACGATCGTCGACTCGGCGAACAGCTCCTCGACCGAGGTGGGCGTCCAGTTCAGCTCCGAAACGGCGGGGATGATCACCGGCATCCGCTTCTACAAGACCATCGCCAACACGGGCACGCACGTCGGCAGCCTGTGGAGCTCGGCGGGAGCGCTGCTCGCTCAGGCGACCTTCACGGGTGAAACGGGTTCGGGATGGCAGCAGGTCAACTTCGCAACGCCGGTCGCGATCAGCCCCAGCACGACATATGTCGCTGGTTATCTGGCGCCCAACGGGCACTACTCCGAAACCCCGTCGGCGTTCACCACGGCCGGGCTGAGCAATCCGCCCCTGCAGGCGCTGGCCAATCCGATCGCCCCGGATGGGGTGTTCACGCGCACCGCCACGAGCGCCTTCCCCACCAGCACATTCAACGCGACCAACTATTGGGTCGACGTGAGCTTCGTGCCCACGCCTGTCCCCGGCCAGGTGACGGGCGTCAGCGCGACCGCGGGCCCGCTGTCCGCGACGGTGAAGTGGAGCGCGCCCTCCAGCGGCGGGCCGGTCACCACATACAGGATCACCCCCTACATCGGCGCCGAAGCGCAGACCGCCACGACGATCACCGGCTCGCCGCCAGCCACCGAAACTACGATCAAAGGCCTGACGGCCGGCACCGGCTACACCTTCACGGTGCAGGCGTCCAACACCGCCGGCGCCGGTCCCGCCTCCGAACCCTCGGGCCCCGTGACTCCGACCGCGCCGACCGCTCCCTCATCGCCGACCGAAGTCACGGCGAGCGCCGCCACCAAGCAGGCGCTCGTGAGCTGGAACGCTCCGACCAACGAAGGGGGCAGCCCGCTGACCGGATACACCGTCACTCCGTTTATCGGCACAAGTGCACAGACGCCCGTGCACGTGGGCCCATCGGTCACGTCGACCACGCTGACGGGCCTGGCAAACGGCACGAGCTACACGTTCGAGGTCGCGGCAGGCAACGAAGTCGGGGAAAGCCCGCTCTCCTCGGCCTCGGGCGCGGTCACCCCGCAGGATACGATCTTCGACTTCGCCACGCCTGCGACGATCGACTCGGGCGACGGATCGTCGGTCGAGCTCGGTGTGAAGTTCAGCTCCGAACTCTACGGGATGGTCTCGGGCATCCGCTTCTACAAGGCGACCACCAACACCGGCACGCACGTCGGCAGCCTCTGGAACTCCACCGGGGCGCTGCTCGCCCAGGCGACCTTCACCAACGAAACCGCCTCCGGCTGGCAGCAGGTCAACTTCTCCACGCCGGTCGTCATCAACCCCAACACTACATACCTCGCCGGCTATCTGGCGCCCAAAGGCCACTACTCCGACACCTCCTCCGCGTTCACCTCGGTCGGCGTCAACAACCCGCCGCTGCAGGCGCTGGCCAACACGACCACCCTCAACGGCGTCTACGCCTACACCGCGACCAGCGCCTTCCCGACGAGCAGCGTGAAAGCCACCAATTACTGGGTGGACGTGGACTTCCTGCCCGCTCCGCCGCCGGGCCAGGTGACAAACGTCAACGCGACGGCGGGCATCGGATCGGCGAACGTGACCTGGAGCGCGCCAGCGAGCGGCGGACCGGTCACGGCATACACGATCACCCCCTACATCGGCGCCGAAGCGCAGCCGGCCACGACGATCAACGGATCGCCGCCGGCCACCGGCGCGACGATCAAAGGGCTCACCATCGGCACGTCCTACACCTTCACCGTGCAGGCATCCAACCCCAACGGCGCCGGGCCCAGCTCCGAACCGTCGAATGCGGTGACGCCCATATCCGGCATTGTGCCCCCGTCGGCCCCGACTCAGGTCATCGCGAGTCCGGCCACCCAGCAGGCACAGTTGAGCTGGACCGCTCCAAGCAGCAATGGCGGGGGCGCCATCACTGGCTACGTGGTGACGCCGTATATCGGTGCGAGCGCCCAGACTCCGGTCGAATTCCCCGCGAACAAAACCTCCGCCGTGGTGAAAGGGCTCACCAACGCCACCAGCTACACCTTCACCGTCGCGGCCGTCAACTCGGCCGGCGCCGGTACGGCATCGACGGCCTCGGGCGCGGTGACGCCGCTGGACACGATCTTCGACTTCGCCACCCCGGCGACGATCGACTCGAACGACGGCTCCTCGGTGGTGCTCGGCGTGAAGTTCACCTCCGAAGTGGCCGGCAACGTGACGGGGATCCGCTTCTACAAGGCCGCCACCAACACCGGAACCCATATCGGCAGCCTGTGGAGCGCGACCGGGACACTGCTGGCGTCGGCGAACTTCACGAGCGAAACGGCGTCGGGCTGGCAGCAGATATACTTCTCCACCCCAGTCGCGATCGCCGCCAGCACGACATATGTCGTCTCCTATCTGGCGCCCAAAGGCCACTATTCCGACACCTCCTCCGCATTCACCTCGGTGGGCGTCAACAACCCGCCGCTGCAGGCGCTGGCCAACACGACCAGCCTCAACGGGGTGTACAAGTACACCTCCACCAACGCCTTCCCGAGCAACAGCTACAAAGCCACTAACTACTGGGTCGACCTGGACTTCGAACCGAGTCACTGATGGACGTCCACCGCAGGCTTTTTGCTTGGCTATGTTGCACACTGCCGCCGGCGCTCGCCGCGCTGACGATCGCCGCCTGTGGCGGTTCCTCGCCAGCGTCGTCGTCGTCCTCCGCGACGTCCGCCGTCCACGGCGGGTCTGGCGATTCCGCATCCTCGCTGCCTGGGCATTCACACCGCTCGACGTCTCGAGACATCGTGAGCGCCGGGACGGTCACGCAGCGGCCGCTGCGCGGCACGGGGGGAAGCGAAGCCAACGACGAGAATGCCGGACGGACCGGCAGCGCCGATGGCACGGCCGGCGGGCCAAATCCCTGTAAGCTGGTCTCCAAGGCGCAGGCACAGGCGATTGTCGGTGTGCCGATCGCGACGCCCCAGGAGGCGCCGCTGGGGCCGACCTGCATCTATCAGGCGCGTGGCGGCAAGGAGACGATCACGGTCGCCGTCGAATCGCTCGAGTTCGCCAAGATCAGGTCGAAGATCCATGGTACGATGCGCGCGACCATGGGTGGTCACACCGCATACTGCGGCGACTATGGGCGCCCAACGACGTTCGTGCCGCTCACACAGGGCAAGGTCTTGAATGTCTCCGCACCGTGCGCGATCGGGACGCGCTTTGCAGAACAGGCATTGCGACGATTGGGCAATTCGTCGTAGCAGAAACAAGGAACGGCAGACCACGAACAGCAGCAACCGTTAGGCAGGGACCAGGCAACACAACGGGCTTGAAACGGCTTCGCAACGGAGCGGAGCACGACAAGGAGGGGTATAAGGTGTTAGGAGCAGACCGGCTGACGACGCGTACGCTCGTGCTTGCATGCGCGGTGCTTGTGATGTCGCTGTCGATGGCGCGCGCGGCCGCCGCGCAGCCCGACACGATTTTTGGCGCGGGTACGCCCGTGACGGTCGATTCGGGCGATGGGCGATCGGTGGAGCTCGGCGTGAAGTTCACCTCCGAAGCGCCCGGCAGTATCATGGGAATCCGCTTCTACAAGGCCAGCACGAACACCGGCACGCACATCGGCAGCCTCTGGAGCGCAACCGGAACGCTGCTCGCAGCGGCGACCTTCACGAGCGAGACGGCGTCGGGCTGGCAGCAGGTTAACTTCTCGACCCCCGTCGCGATCAGCGCGAACACCACCTATATCGCCGGATATCTCGCGCCCAAAGGACATTACTCCGACACCTCCTCGGCGTTTGCCTCCAGCGGCGTCAGCAACCCGCCGCTGAGCGCGCTCGCGAACTCCATAAGCCCCAACGGCGTATACACCTACAGCGCGACCAGCACCCTCCCCACTAGCAGCTACAAAGCGACGAACTACTGGGTGGACGTCAACTTCGAACCCGAACCCGTGACCGCCCCGGGC
>Ga0210408_10000359_pt1 | contig 62138 bp, 45 predicted proteins | sample IncBWH4MmetaG_FD_155471 | JGI IMG/M metagenome (GOLD analysis project Ga0210408, IMG submission 155471) | Forest soil microbial communities from Barre Woods Harvard Forest LTER site, Petersham, Massachusetts, United States - Inc-BW-H-4-M | ecosystem: Environmental > Terrestrial > Soil >... | reverse complement strand
ATGACTTTGTCCTGCATGGCTTTGGTGGCCGCAACGCCGGGCTTCAGGGAGATGTAGACGACGGGGACGCGGCCTTTGACTTCGTCTACGGCGGGGACGACGGCGGCTTCGGCGACTTCGGGAATCGTGAGGCAGGCGGATTCGACTTCCTTGGTGCCGAGACGGTGGCCGGCCACGTTGATGACGTCATCGACGCGGCCGAGGATGCGGTAGTAGCCGTCGGCGGAAAGGACGGCGCCGTCGGCGGCGTAGTAAGGCCAATCGCGCCAGTCCTTGCTCTTGGGATTCTTGTTGTACTTTTTGTAGTACTGATTGACGAAGCGCTGCGGGTCGCCCCAGATGGTTTGCATGATGCCCGGCCAGGGATTACGAATGCAAATGTTGCCGGCCTGGCCCGAGCCAGCTTTCACTTCGTTTGCGTTCTCATCCCAAATGACGGGATAAATTCCGAGCACGGCGGGACCGGCGCTGCCGGGCTTCATAAGATCGAGCGCGGGCTTGGTGCTGCAAAGGAAGCCGCCGGTTTCGGTTTGCCACCAGGTGTCCACGATGACGGCTTCGCCCTTGCCAACGGTTTCGTAATACCACTTCCAGACTTCCGGCTCGATGGGTTCGCCAACGGTGGTCATGTGCTTGAAGTGGTAGTTGTAATTTTTCGGCTCGTCGCCGCCGGCTTTGCGCAGCATGCGGATGGCGGTGGGGGAGGTGTGGAAAATGCCGACGTCGAGGCGTTCGGCGATGCGCCAGGGACGGCCGGCGTCGGGGAATTGCGGGACGCCTTCATAAAGCACGCTGGTGGCGGCGTGGGCCATCGGGCCGTAGACGATGTAGGAATGCCCGGTGATCCAGCCGATGTCGGCCATGCACCAGTAGACGTCTTCGGGATGAATGTCCTGGTAATACTTGGCGGTGCCGGTGACGTAGGCGAGATAACCGCCCGTGCGATGCTGGCAGCCTTTGGGCTTGCCGGTGGTGCCGCTGGTGTACATCAGGAAGAGGGGAGCTTCCGCGTCCTGGGAGACGGGCTCGACGAGCTGGCCGCGATAGTCTTTGAGGACTTCGTCGACGAAGTGGTCGCGGCCCATGATCATGGGCGATTCGGATGCGTATTTTCCGGGATAGCGTTTCCATACGAGGACCTTGTCGATGTCCTGGCCCTCTTTGTTTGCGGTTTGCACGGCGATATCGGCGCTGGCTTTGTGGTCGACCCATTTGCCGTTGCGGTGGTAGCCGTCGGCGTAAATGAGGACGCGGCTGCCGGAATCGGCAGCGCGCAGGCCGCAGGCTTCGCCGCTGAAACCGCCGAAGACGACGGAGTGGACGACGCCGAGGCGCGCGCAGGCCAGCATGGTGATGGGCAGTTCAGGAATCATGGGCATGTGGATGGTGACGCGGTCGCCGTTCTTTAGACCGGCGAAATCGCGGAGTAAAGCGGCGACTTCGTTGACGCGCTTGTAAAGCTCCTGGTAGGTGATGACGACGGGGGATTCGTTTTCCGGCTCGGGGACGAAGATCAGGGCGGCTTTGTTCTTGTGTTTGGCGAGATGGCGGTCGACGCAGTTGTAGCAGGCGTTGAGCTTGCCGCCGACGAACCATTTCCAGAAGGGCGGGTTGCTGGTGTCGAGCGTCTTGCGCCAGGGCTTGTCCCAATCGAGGAGAGAAGCGTAGTGGTCGAAGCATTCCGGAAAATTCTTTTCGCTGAATTTTTTGACGAACGCGGGATCGGCGAGATTCGCCTGGGCGATAAATGCCTTAGAAGGGCGGAAGAACTCTTCTTCCTTCCAGTGGACGGCGATTTGCGCTTCGGTGAGCTTTTGCTTGCCCTTCGATGCTTTCGCGTTTAGCTTCGGTCGAGCTGTGGCCACGGCGGCAACTCCCCTTGCGAAGAATGATGTTGGTCGCTACGCAATAACGAGGAACAGTGCGATGCAGGCGAACTCATGCCAAGTATGGAAAGAGCTGGCCCGTCAAAAATGATGCTCCCGCGCAAGCGCGGGAGTCAATCGGCGCTGGCTGGCTGCTTCATGCCGCCGACTTCGTCCCAGATCTTGTGGCCGTGCGTTTCCTTGAGCAGGAGGCCGCCGACGACAAAGGTCATCGAGGCGACAATCATCGGGTAGTAGAGGCCGGCAAGAATGTTGCCGGTCGCCGCGCAGCTCCATAAGCCGATGAGCGGGAGAAGGCCGCCAAAAACGCCGTTGCCGATGTGATAAGGAAGCGAGAGAGACGTATAGCGAATCTTCGCCGGGAACGCCTCGACAAGATATGCCGCGATGGGGCCGTACACCATACAGACGTAGATCACCTGGATGAAGACGAGAAAAACAAGCAAGGGCACATTCGGGTTGGGAGCCTCTTTCGCGGGGACTAGCGCGTTGCTAACGGGGTCGGTGGTCATGGCGGTTAAATTGGTAGCGCCGGTGACTTTGTTTTTTGCGGATTTTACGGTGACAACATTGTTACCCGCGGCGCTCTGCATGGCTTTGTAGATCGGGATGTAGGTAACGACGGCGAGCAGACATGCCCCCATCATGAGCCACTTGCGGCCGATCCGATCTGAAATTGCGCCGAAGACGGTGAAGAATGGCATGGCGCAGAGCAGAGCGATGGCAATAATGATGTTTGCGGTTTTGGTGTTCACCTTGAGGATCGTCTGCAGGTAGAACAGAGCGTAGAACTGGCCGGTGTACCAAACGACGCCCTGGCCCGCAGTGGCGCCGAAGAGCGAGATGAGCACGCGCTTGAGATTCTCCCATTTCCCAAAAGCATCCTTCAGCGGCTGCGCAGAGGTCATTCCCGCGCTCTTGATGGAGGCGAAGATCGGCGATTCCTTCATCTTCAAGCGGATGTAAAGCGAGATCGAGACCAGGATGATGGAAATCAGGAAAGGAAGGCGCCAGCCCCAATCGCTAAAGGCTTCCTTACTCATCGATTGCTGTGTGAGCAGGATCACGATGAGCGAGACGAACAGACCGAGAGTCGCAGTGATCTGAATGAAGCTGGTGTAGAAGCCGCGCTTGTTATCGGGAACATGCTCGGCCACGTAAACCGCCGCACCGCCGTACTCACCGCCGAGGGCCAAGCCTTGCAAGACGCGGATGAGAATTAGCGTGATGGGGGAGAACCAGCCGGCAGTCTTATAAATCGGTAGAAGACCGATCAGAAAGGTGGCACCGCCCATGATGGTCAGTGTCACAAGGAAAGCATATTTGCGGCCGACCAGGTCGCCGATGCGTCCGAAGAAAAGCGCTCCGAACGGACGTACAAGGAAGCCCACGGCGAACGTCGCCAGGTAGGCGATGTAGGCGAAAGTATCGTTTCCCGGTGGATAGAACTTGAGGGCAAGGACGGCTGCCAGGCTGCCGAAAATGTAGAAGTCGTACCACTCGATCATGGTGCCAACGCTGGAGGCAAGAATCACTCTCCAGATGCTGTATTCGGCAGTACCACCCATGGGAATTGCATCTGCACGGCTGGCCATGCGTCCTCCTATGAAGGTCGACCTTCTCGCGATAGTGTGGCGCTGGTTTGTCGCTCCCTGGAGCGACGCCGCGCGGCACACTTCACTTGACGTTTCTTCACCCTTCCCTTGAATCCCCTGTGACTCGCCTTTGGGGTGCGAGTCCTGTTTTCAGCGGCGGAAGGGACCTGGAACGCCCCGTTCATATACGGGTCGGCGCTCGTTGTCAAGAAATGACTTAGCGTGGATCAGGAATGACCGGGAAGCATGCCGACCTTGCGATTTGATCGGCGTTGGGGCGGGTAATGGGCGGCGGTTGGAGGACCAACGGGATTCGTGATAAAACTCCTGTTTGAACCTCAGCAACGCCATCTTCCTCTTTTTCGCCGGGGCCCTCGGCGGAGCGATCAACGCGGTGGCCGGCGGCGGCAGCTTTGTCGCTTTTCCCGCGCTGCTGTTCACCGGAGTACCGCCCATTCCGGCGAATGCTACCAATACGCTGGCCCTTTGGGTGGGAACCACCGCCAGCGGCGGAGCGTATCCGCAGAAGCTGAATATCCCGCGCCGCGTCATGATTCCGCTGGTGTTAACCAGCATCATCGGAGGGCTGGCGGGCGCTTTTCTTTTGATCAAGACGCCCGCTCAAACCTTTTTGCGCATTCTTCCCTGGCTGCTCCTGGGCGCGACGCTGCTCTTCGCCTTCGGCAAGCATCTGACCGGGCGCATTTCCGCCGGCATTTCGCACGACGCGTCGAACGCGGCGGTCACGGGCGCTTCGATCTTTGAGTTGCTGGTGGCGGTCTACGGTGGGTACTTCGGCGGCGGGATCGGGATCATGAACCTGGCCATGCTCGCGGCGATGGGCATGACCGACATCCACGCCATGAACAAACTCAAGGTGCGGCTTGGCGGCGTAATCAACGGGGTCGCTACGATTACATTCATCGTCACGGGGGCCATTTTCTGGCCGCAGGCGATTGTGATGACCGCCGGTTCTGTTCTCGGCGGCTATTCTTGCGCGCATTACGCGCAAAAACTGCCGCAATCGTGGATAAAGTCCTTCGTTATTTTGGTGGGAACGGCGATGACCATCTACTTTTTTGTTCGCGGCTATCGTTAGACGCTGCGCAGCTTTTCAACTGCATCGATTTTACTTTTCTCCGCTACAGCTTTTGGTATAGTCCCCCCGACATGTCCACCGCCGAAATCCGTCCGGAAGTACAACTCACCAAGTCTACCCCGCTCACGCGCAATCAAGTCCGAGGGTTCTGGGCTTCGTGGGGAGGGTGGACGCTCGACGGCATGGATTCGTTCATCTACGCGCTCGTGCTAGTGCCTTCGTTGCGCGAGCTGTTGCCGCGTTCCGGCATCGCGGCAACAAAAGGCAACGTCGGCTACTACGGAGGCTTGCTCTTTGCCCTGTTCCTCTGCGGTTGGGGGCTCGCGTTTCTCTGGGGACCGGTCGGCGACAAGTTCGGCCGCGTTCGAACGCTCATGATCACCATCGTCTGGTATTCGGCGTTCACTTTTCTCAGCGCGCTGGTGACCAACGTCTGGCAGCTTGCGGCGCTGCGTCTGCTGGCGGGAATCGGCATTGGTGGAGAATGGGCGATGGGAGGAACCTTCGTTGCCGAAGAGTGGCCGGAAAACCGCCGCCGCGCCGGAGCGGGCTACATGCACACGGGTTATTACGTGGGGATTTTTCTGGCCGCGCTGCTGAATTACGGGATCGGGAGCCGTTACGGATGGCGAGCGATGTTTATTGTTGGCGGATTGCCGGCGCTCTTGCTGGCGTGGGTTCGCCACGGCGTTACCGAACCGCAGCGATGGCGGCAAAAAGAGGGCGTGGTTCGTTCCTGGCAAATTTGGCGGCCGTTCGCGACGCTTTTTTGCAGCGGGATGCGCCGCAGGACAATTCTGAATTCCTTATTCATGCTGGCGTCGATTTGCGGCCTTTGGGCCGGTACGGTGTACGTTCCGGCGGCGGTGACGGCGCTTGCGGAAACGGCGGGAAGAGCCGGACCAGCGGCCGCGCAACTCGCTTCGCGCGCCACCATGCTCGTTTCGTTTGCGACGATTCTGGGCTGCCTGGCGATGCCGTGGCTGGCGGAAAAACTCGGGCGGCGCGGGGCCCTGGGATTTTTCTTCGCGCTGATGCTGGCTTTCATCGCGCTCACGTTTGGAAAAGTTTTCTATCTGGGGGCGGCGGCGCTGCCGTGGTTCTTTGTTTGCCTTTTCTTTCTCGGCTTTGGCGGCGCGAATTTCGCGGTTTATACGCTGTGGTTGCCGGAGCAATATCCAACCGAGTGCCGCGCTAGCGCTTTCGCCTTTTCCACTTCTGTAGCTCGATTTGGCGGAGCGGGAATCACCTTCTTGGTCGGCGCTGGCGTTCGCCATTATCAATCCTTGGGCATTCCCGTCGCCCTGACGGCTATCGCCTTCGCCATTGGTTTGCTGCTCATTCCCTTTGGCGCGGAGACACGCGGACAGACCCTGCCGGCGTAAAGTTGCCGAAAGGCGGCGAAAACATGGCCGAAGTCGAGACCAAAGTTTTCCCCATCGAAGCGTTGCGCGATTTCAGCAATCGCATGTTTGTGCATTTCGGTGTCCCCAAACAGGATGCGGCCCAGGCCGCCGACGTCCTAGCTTCCGCAGACTTGCGCGGCATCGAGTCCCACGGCGTCGCGCGCTTGCACAGCTATTTCGACATGCTTACCCTGGGCCGAATTAATCCCAAGCCGGAGATTCGAGTGCTGCGCTCCACGCCGAGCACTGCGACGATCGACGGCGACAACGGCCTGGGACTGGTCGTCGGTCCGTACGCCAATCGGTTCGCCATGGACATGGCCGAGCGCTTCGGCTCCGGCTGGGTCAGCGTTCAGAACACGAATCACTACGGCATCGCGGGCTACTACGTCCTCAAGGCGCTGGAACGCGACCTCATCGGCTGGGCCATGACCAACTCGACCAAGCTGGTCGCGCCCTTGTGGGGAGCGGAACGCATGCTCGGCACCAACCCCATTGCCATCGGTTTCCCCGGCAAGGAAGAGCCGCCTATCGTGATTGACATGGCTACCAGCGCCGCCGCTTACGGAAAAATAGAAATCGCTCGGCGTCGTGGCCAGCCGATTCCCGATGGATGGGCCGTGGACAGCGAGGGCCGTGCCACAACCGATCCGGATGACATGGTGAACGGAGGTGCGCTGCTGCCGCTGGGCTCTGATCGCGAGCGCGGCGGGCACAAAGGCTACGGCCTCGCCATTATGGTGGACGTTCTTTGCGGCGTACTCAGTGGGGCGAATTGGGGGCCGTTCACGCCGCCGTTTGCGCTTCGCCAGGAAATTCCGAAGCGCAGCGTTGGCAATGGAATCGGGCACTTCTTTGGGGCCATGCAGATTGACGGTTTCATCGACCGCGATTCGTTCAAGCGCCAGATTGACGATTACATCCGGGTGTTTCGCGCGACCAAGGCCGCTCCGGGCACCAGCGGGCCGCTTTTGCCCGGCGACCCCGAGCGTGAAGCGGAAAAATGGCGCCGCATCAATGGCGTTCCGCTGGTTTTGCCTGTTGTTGAAGAGTTGCGGGACATCGCCCAGAGAACGAGCATTCCCTTTGAGTGACAACTCGCGATTTCGGATTTCCTATCGCAGGAACGATTCGATCGACTCACCGCGAATCGATGCATCCAGAAGTTCAATCGTGTGAACTACAGGAGTCTCTTGGCCGAGGCGTGCTAGGGCGGACTGCATTTGCAACACACACCCGGGATTTCCCGTTGCCACCAGGTCCGCCTTCAAGGCAGTGATCAGCCCGGCCTTGCGGTCCCCAAGCTCAGTGGCAGCATCGGGCTGCACGAGGTTGAAGATTCCCGCGGAACCGCAGCAGATGGCGGCTTCCGGAATTTCCGCAAGCTCCAGACCGGGAATGCTCGAAAGTAAAGCGCGGGGCTGAGAACGAACGCCTTGGGCATGCTGCAGGTGGCAAGAATCGTGGAACGCCACTCGCAATTTCAGCCCGTGTCGCTTGGCGAGAGACTCCATCCCGGCCAGCACTTCGCTCACGTCCTTGCACTTTGCCGAAAACCTTCTAGCTCGCTCTGCATATTCGGGTTCATCACGAAGCAGGTGGCCATATTCCTTCACGTTGGAGCCGCAGCCTGCGGCGTTGGTGACGACTGTCTCGACGTCCGCGCGTTCGAACGCGTCGATCGTTCTCTTCGCCAGCTCCACCGCTGCTGCTTCCTCTCCGGCATGCACCAGGAGAGCTCCGCAGCAAGGCTGCGCCTCCGGCGCGACGACTTCGCAGCCTTCCGCCGCGAGAACGCGCGCGGTGGCGGCATTGACTTGTGAGAAGAATTCGCGCTGTACGCAGCCCAGCAGCAGTCCCACCCGTCGCCGTTTCGTGCCCACGGCGGGCGTGACTTCCGCGACTGCTTCTCGCGGCTCCAGCTTCGGAAGAAGCGCCTCCATCGCCTGCATCTTCTTCGGCAACAACTTCAGCAGACCCAAACCGCGCATGACTGCCTGCAATCCCGACTTTTGATAAGCAAGCAGCGGCAAGCGCATTCGCCGCAAACGCTCCGGCCGCGTAAAAGTTTCGAACATAAATCGCCGATGCAGCTTTTCTCCAGGAGAGCGTTCCGTCTTTCGTTCGATCTGTGCACGAGTAGCCTCGATGAGTTTTCCGTAGTCCACGCCGGAGGGGCACGCCGTCATGCAAGCCATGCAACCCAGGCAGCTATCGAAGTGGCTCACCCATGTCGCATTCATTTCCGCGCGGCCCTCGCTCGCCATCTTCATCAGGTAGATGCGTCCGCGCGGCGAATCCATCTCCTGTCCCCACATCACGTAAGTGGGGCACACCGGCAAACAAAATCCGCAGTGGACACATTTATCGATGATTTCGGTCGAGGGCGGATGGTGCGCGTCGAACATCGATGCTTGGGTTGAGTTGGTTGTCGTTTCGTCCATAAAAGAAGCGGCGGCAAGCCGCCACACTCCAAGACTTCAGATGCCACCCACGAATCGGCCGGGATTTAGCGTGTTCTTGGGATCAAGCTCGTGCTTCACCGCTTTCATCAATGCGAGCGCGTCGCCTGGGGTTCCCCACGCATCGAACGCCGGCATTTTCTCCGGACGATGGAGCGCCACGACGGAACAACCCTGCCCCTCCCATTCCCCGCGCAGCGCCTGCAGCGCGCCGTGCAGCGAGCTTGGCTTGCCTTCCAAACGAAGCCAGCCAATGCCCATCGCATAAACGAGCGCGCTCCATCGCACCTGATGCCCATTTGCAATGTGTGCTATCAGCTTCATCGTGCGCGCCATATCCGCAGGCAAGATACTGATTTTTGCCATGGCTATGCTTGCTGGTTCGGAAAATGTCCAAAGCTCCTCGCGTGCCGCCCAAGTCGCCGTGGAAGCATCCCTAACGTTTGCCGGTGCGGACAAATTGCGCAGTTGCGCCTCTTGCGCTGCGAGGCCCGCATACGTGCCTTCAAACAAAATGTCAGAGAAGGGAGCAGCCGCGTCCGAAAAATGGGATTGGAGAAAGGTGTGCGCCAGCTTCGAGTCCTGAATCGCGAGCACGAAGCGCTGCGTCTCTTCGGCGTTTGCGGCATAAACGGAAAAGGAGCGCGTGTTCCGGGGAAGGGGATGCACGCGAAACACAGCGCGCGTGATTACGCCGAGAGTTCCCAGAGCCCCGGTGACCAGCTTCGGCAGGTCGTAGCCGGCGACGTTTTTCACGACCTTGCCGCCGCTGCTGGCCAGCGTCCCATCCGGAAGCGCAATCGTGGCCCCGATGATCAAGTCGCGCAAAGCGCCAAAACGCAAACGCAGCGCGCCGCTGTCGTTGCTGGAGAGCACGCCGCCGACGGTGGCTTTTTCCGGCCACAACGGATCAAGCGCCAGCCGCTGGCCGTGTTGCGCCAGCGTTTCCTGCAACCTCTGAACGGTGCAACCGGCCTCGACACTGACGGTGAGATCCGCCCAGGCGTGCTCGATGATTTCCGTCAGGCGCGCCGTTGACAAAACCAAATCCGCGCGCGACGGCGGGTTTCCCCAGCCGAGCTTCGTCCCGCCGCCCCGCGGAATCACCGCCAGCCCCGCTTCGTTCGAAAGCCGCAAAATCTCCGCAATCTCGCTTGCCGTTCCCGGTTCAATCACCAATTTTGGCTGCACGCCGGCAACGGCGTCCGCAGCTGTTGCCGCCCGCACATTCTCATCGCCGACAATGGCAATGAAGTTGTAGCGCAGCGCCGAATGCAGACCCCTCACTTCGGATTTAGTCGAGGCGTTCATTGCCAGCGTCAGTAGCGTTCCGCGACGCCCGCGGATTCGCTCGGGTGCGGCACGTATTCACCGGGTTTTTCCCCGCAAAGCCGCGGGGTCGGGAAGATTTTCGTGGGATTCGAAAGCTGCAGCGGATCGAACGCGCAGCGCACTCGCTGCATGGTTGCCAAATCGGGTTCGGCAAACATTTTGGACATGGCTTTCTTTTTGTCTTCGCCGACACCGTGCTCGCCGGTGATCGAGCCGCCCGCCTCGATGCACAATTCGAGAATTCTGGATGACAACGTTTCGGCGGCCTCTTCCTGCCCGGGAATTCGGCGGTCGTAGAGCACCAGCGGGTGAAGATTCCCGTCGCCAGCGTGAAATACATTGGCGACGCGCACACCCGCTTCCTGGCTGAGCCGTTCAATCTCGCCCATCACGCGCGGAAGAGCGGTGCGCGGGATCACGCCGTCCTGCACAATATAGTTCGGCGAGATCCGCCCCATCGCTGCAAAGGCGGCCTTGCGGCCTTTCCACACCAGCGCGCGTTCGGCATCCGACTGCGCCAACCGAATTTCCGACGCGCCATTCGAACGGCAAATCTCGTTCACGTCCGTCATCAACGCTTCGACTTCCGCGACGGGACCGTCAAGCTCCACCAGCAGCAACGCACCGCAATTCGGATAATGCGCGTGCACCGCGGCCTCCGCTGCTTGAATCGCGAGGTTGTCCATCATTTCGATGGCCGCCGGAAGCATCCCCGCGGCGATGATATCGCTCACCGCCGCGCCCGCTTCATTCGTGGATGGAAATGCCGCGAGCAGCGTTCGAATGCACTCCGGCCGCTTCACGATGCGCAAAATAATCTTGGTGGCCACTCCCAGCGTACCCTCCGAGCCCACGAAAACGCCTGCAAGGTCATAGCCCGGTGTGTCGAGAGTCTTTTCGCCAAGGTGAACCAGCGATCCATCGGGCAAGACAACTTCCAGGCCCAGCACATGCGTGGTTGTAAATCCATACTTCAAGCAATGCGCCCCGCCCGAATTTTCCGCCACGTTTCCGCCGATGCTGCAGATCGATTGCGAGGAAGGATCAGGGGCGTAAAAATAATCTTGCGGCGAAACGCGCCCGGTGACATCGAGATTGATCACCCCGGGTTCGACGATCGCGCGTGCGTTCGGAAAATCGACTTCGAGGATACGGTTCATTCGTGCGAGGCTGATGACGATTCCGTTTTCAACCGGGAGAGCACCGCCGCTCAAACCCGTGCCCGATCCGCGCGCCACAAACGGCATTCGTTCACGATGACAGATTCGAACGATCGCTTGAACTTGTTCTGTGGAACTTGGAAGCACCACCGCGCGAGGCATCACGCGGAAATTGGTTAATCCATCGCACTCATAGGTATGAAGCTCTTCCGGCGAAGATATCAAGCCGTGGTCGCCAACGGTTCTTCGAAGCTCGTCAAGAATGCGCGCTTCCATAGGATTCATTCACTGGAATGCCAGAACCAGCTTGCTCCATCAGTGAATGAAGTTCAACCCACTGGGGATGAACTGCGGGAAAACATAGGTATACATCATAACGATGATGCCCACGATGGCCGCCAGCGCCACGGAGTGCCAGAAAACAAAGCGAAAGATGGAACCTTCGTTGCCAACTTGGTTGGTGGCTGCGGTGGCGATGCAGATGGATTGCGCATCGATCATCTTGCCCATCACGCCCCCGGCGCTGTTCGTGGCGCACATCAAAATATCAAAGTGCGGGCTTAAATGAAGCTGCTGCGCCGTAATTTTCTGCAATCCGCCGAAGAGCACGTTCGAAGAAGTGTCGCTGCCAGTGAGGGCTACTCCGAGCCAGCCAATGAAAGTGCCAAAGAATGGAAAAAGCCAGCCGGTGCGCGTGAAAGCGAGGCCTAAGACCGCATCCATGCCGGAGTACCTCGTAACGTAACCTAACCCTAGCATGCAAGTCATCGCCACGATGGCGAATCGCAAACGGACAAGTGTACGGCCAAAGATCTGTAGAAGTTTGCCAGGCCCGAGTCCGAGAAGCAGGCCTGCAAGAATGGCGGAGATGAAGCAGCCCGTTCCAGTGGCCGTGAGCCAATTGAAATCGAAGCGCGCGCCTTCTGCCGCAGGCTTCTGCACCACCGGCGCCGTTCGAAACACCTTGTTGTGCAAATACGGCCAGTCCCATCCTGCCGGGCCGGGGCGAGGTTTGCCGTCAGGCAGCGTGACCTTGAATGCGGGCGTAGTTGCCTTGTTCATGGCCAATTTTACGCTGGGCAATCCCCACAGAAGCACAAGGATCGAGAGAATCGCGAAGGGCAGCCAAGCCTTGGCAGTCTGACCGGCTGTGTAGCGCCTGGCCACTTCGTTGCGTGCTACTTTCGCCGCATCTTCCTGGCGTTCGTCTTCAAATCGCCAAATGCGCTTCGGTTGCCATACGCGCAGGAAAAGCATCGTCGCTACCAGGGAAACGACGCCCGCGGCGATGTCCACCAGGTTACTGTCCATATGATTGGCCCAGAACCATTGCGTGGCGGCGAACGAGCCTCCGACGACGAGGATGGCCGGAAGGACTTCGAATGTTTCCGACCAGCTGACCATCGCGCGAACCAGCCAAAAAGGGACGATGACAGCGGTGATGGGAAGAATGCGCCCGACCATCGCGCTCAGATCGCTTTCCGGCAGCCCCGTCACGCTTGCCAGTGCGTGCACCGGAGTCCCGATGGCGCCCCAGGCGACGGGCGCGGTGTTGGCGATCAGGTTGAGCGCAGCGGCCTGAAACGGTTTGAAACCAAGCCCGATCATGAACGCGCCCGCGATCGCCACAGGCGCACCGAATCCCGCGCAGCCTTCGATGAATGCGCCGAAGCAGAAAGCCACCAGAAGAAGTTGCAATCGTCGATCCGGAGTTATCGCTGCGACCGATTGCTTCATGATTTCGAACTGCCCGGTTTCAACGGAGATGTCATACAGAAAGACGGCTGCAATCACGATCCAGACAATCTTTAACAGTCCGAACGCCGACCCGTAAAAAAAACTGCTCACGGCCAGAAGCGCCGGCATTTTGAAAACCAGGATCGCGCAAATGACGGCGGTCGCAGCGCCGGCAACGGCGCAAAGATGCGCCCGCACTTTAAGTCCTGCCAGCAAGCCCAGCAGCACGATGATCGGCAGCGCCGCAACCAGCGTGGATAGCCACCAATGTCCCAAGGGATCATAAACCTGTGTCCAAGTCACAGCTGGACCTCCATCGCACTAGTCTTGCGAATCTCCCGCAACGCCCATTTCTCAACCTGCCCGTAAAAGGGAAGTGCCCTGGCCAAGCCGCCGTTCCAATCCCAGAAACCTTGCGGCCCGGCCGCTGAGATACTTCCTTTGCTGCACTCTTGTCAAGCGATAACTACTTCCCAATGACGAACGGTTAGTGGCGAGACAAGCCATCTTGAGCGTTCTCGCGCTCTTCACCAAATCGCGCATCACGACTTCGAGGAGAATTTCAGCATTCCCCATCATCCAGGTTTGAACGGCAATATGTTAGGCCTACAATCGTTCGGTGGACCACCATACCGTTGCCGTTGTCAGCATTACGGGTACCTGTCTTGATGTGCTGGGTAGTCTCTATCTGGCGTACGACCTTTTGGGTGGACAACACGGTCCGTTGCGCCTGCTTACCCGCGCCGTAACGTATTCCGTCGTCTTCGGCATCGGCTATGGTCTCGGACTTGGTCTTTTCTTTGGCCTCGCTTCCGGCCTCGCGGCCGGCATTACTCTGTCGATTGAATTCACCCGGGCTGCTCGCGGGCTGGAGCACTATTCCTTGTTTTGGGAAGGACTCTTTTCCGCCATCCGGGGCTGCGCTTTCGCCGCCGGACTCTATAGGATTTTGGGTTTCAAATTCGCCATCGCCTTTGCCGTTCTCATCACCTTCGGTCAAATCTTCGCCTACTCTCGCGGTGTGCGTCCCGCCCTCGCCTATACGGCTTCTCGCGGTCCACGGTTTACGCGCCGTCTGTTTTGGGCCACGGTGGTCCGTACGGTCGGCTACACGGTCACGGCCCTAATCTGCAGCGCTTTCATCCGTCACGTGGACCATCCCTGGTTTTTTGCGACTCGCGTGGGCTTGGTGACTGGCATCGTCACCGGCGTGGGAATGACGTTCAATCCTTACATCGAATACTACGCCGACAATCTCCCGGAGCGACGGCTGGGAGTCCTTGGCATCGGACTTCTATTTTGTGGCTTTGCTTTGCAATCCCTTCAATATTGGCTGGCGCTATTTGATGTTCGCCTGACTTAGAAAGTCTTCCCCTCATCTTTCTTCTTTATCCAAGCGTCGCAGCCCCGGGGCCGCGAGGCGACCCGCAGTCCTTCCACAGCTTCTCCCAATGCCAGATCTTGTACGCCATCGGCAACGGGAATCCGAGCTGATGCGCGAGCATACACACCTGCCCGCGGTGGTGGGCTTCGTGCGCAAGCATGTAGCACAGCATTTCCGGGCCAACCGGCCAAGGCCGAGCCCATCCGTCTCTGAGAAATTTCTGGACGCGGCCCCCACAACCGCCGAGCGCTTCAGCGAGCATTTCCGCGCAGCGAGCGGCGCTCTCGGCCAATCCCGTGCGGGCCTGCTGCGGCGTGCAGCGCGCGCGGTCGAGCTGTCGTGGAACCTTCAGGTGCGGAGCTGTAAGCCTGACCCATTTGGTGCGGACATTGTGCATATGGGTGAAGATCGCCGCAATGGTGCGGACCTTGCCGGGTGGTTTGGCTCTCCAGGCGTTAGGGTGAAGGTGCTCGATAAGAATCTGGTTCATGCGATCATTGGCGGCAAAGATTTGGATTGCGGCCCGGCCGAATTGAGTTTGAACTTTGTGTTGACGCGTTGTCACGGCTGCCAGCTCCTTGACCTATAGTACTATCCTCGTTTCAGTGCGGCCCGGTCCGTGCCTGCCAGATGATCTGCTGGCAGGCAAATCCGCAGCCTCTGTCCGCATCAGAGCCGTTGTAGACTATCGCCGAATCCTTCGAAGCTGGCAAAGGCGACTGATATGTTGCTTAAGGCTCCCCTCCCCATGCTCCTCTGCACAGGTCTGCTGGCATCGCCGGCTTTCGAGCCGCCCGAACCGCTCGCTGTCGACTCCGCGTCGAACACGATCCAATCCGACCCTTCGATCGGCCCACCGCAATACTCGACCAACGACAAATACACTTTGAAGGGAACAGTCATCAATTCGGTCACGTCTGAACCCGTCCGCGGCGTTCTGGTGCAGATTTATTTCAATGGGCAGAGTTCCATGCTCACGGGGCCCGACGGAAAATTTCAGTTCCCGGGCCTTCCCCCCGGCCAGAGCACCATTATGGTGCGAAAACCGGGCTTCTTCTCCGAAGATGATTTTGAGCCGACTGCACGAGGCCAGCATCTGGCAACCACCGGGCCCAACAGTTCGCCTGTCGTTCTCAAGTTGGTTCCCGAAGGAGTCATCTATGGGCACATCAGCGAGGAGGATGGCGAACCGATTGCTTCGTGGCGTTGTTAGGTGCTCTTGAAGCGGCGGAAGAGTTGTGCGCTCATAGCTAGTAGAGCGGGAAAGCACACCAACACGTAGCGCGGCTCGCAGGTTTGCAATTGTGTGAGGAATGCCGTGCGAACGACGATGAACGCCACGATCAGCAATACTCCAGGATTCCTGCGGCAGAACCACGCGGCTGCCAGCGCCATTCCAACGTACAGAATATCGAGTACTGTAAATCCGAAAGTCACCTCGAAATCAGTGGGATTGCTGCGATAACTTTCGCTCAGCGGCCAGAGTTTTCCGGAGTACGGCAGCAGCGTAATCCGCGGAGTGAACCACATCGCGGCGGCGCGCTCCAAAGGAATCCACGCATGGGTCCGAATCGGATGGCGCTTCGCGCGTTCCCGCGCCAGCTCTGCGAATTCGTGATCGAGCGCAGCGCTCATGCCGCGCGCGCGATTGTATCGCTCGAGCAGGGAAGTGACCCGCGAGAATTCTTCTGGGGAATCCACGGCGTACGACGGAAGAGTTTTCAAGTCGATCGGCTGCGAGGGCAATTTCCAGGTGAAGAGATACGCATCGCGAAATCGAAACATCCACGTTTTCGTCCACGCGTAAAATCCCGTCGGCAAAACATCGCCGTAAGTTTCCGCGTAACGCGGCGCCAGAAACTGCACGCGCCCCAGGTTGACCGCGTTGCGCGTAGCCCATGGCGCCAGTGGCAACAGCAATCCAGCCAGCATCCACAGCGCGGCGAGCGCAAGTTTTCTCCAATTCGCGGGACGGCGAAAGCGCACCCAAAACGCGACCAGCACAGCCACAAGAAGCAGCGGCGCTTCCGGCCGAACAAGCGTGCCGAAACCGACCACGAGCCCGCCAGCGAACCAAGTTTTTACCGCCCCAAGCAGATCGCGGTCCGTAGCAATGCGCCCGACCTCTATTCCCGCTGGCGAAAGAAAAACTAGAAGCGCCAGCGTAGTGAGAAATGTCGCCAGCACTTCCGTGAGCGGCACAGCCGCGTAGTTTGCCGTAAACGGACAAAGCACCGTCAGCCAAAGCGCAGCCGCGGCAACGGGGCCGCGAGTTGTGTCAGGAGCGCCGATTGACAATCGATAAGCGATGCCCGCGGCCAGCACGCATGTTGCAAGATCGACGAAAGCCTGCGCGAGCATGACCGCCTTCCGGCCCGTGCCAGCCACAAAATAAATCGCCGCGAGGAATGCAGGATAGCCGGGCGCGCGCGCGTCCGAAGCAAGAAGCCGCCCGTGCGAATAGAAGCCGTAAACGCCGTGGTACAGCCAGTTGCGCCCAAGTTCTTCGTAATACGCCGTGTCCCCGGAATAAAAGGGGAAATGCCAAATGAAGAATAGGCGCAAGGCAAGTCCGGCGAGCAAAGCCAGCGCGAGATGTTTGACAAAAGTCCTGGTAAACATTTGTGCGGCAAAGGATGAATCCGATTGCCCGTGCATTGTAGCAAGCCCCCACCTGGAGGAAAGACACTGCGGCAAAACCCCGGCTGACAAAGGCTTGACACTCAGGGTAGAATCGCTGGAAATGGCTAATGCACCCGAAGTTGTCAAAGCCCCAGGAATGGTGCCCGACGAGCAGAAATTTGAACCGCGCTCGAAAGGAATCTCCACCGCGCGCAAGAAAAAGCCGAAAGAACTGGCCGTTATCACCGAATGCTGCACGGGCTGCGCGGGCTCGCCGGCCTGCGTAGAATATTGCCCCGTGGAAGATTGCATGTTCTGGGTGCCGGACGAGGACAATCCGCCCTTCGGCCGCATCCAGATTGACCCTCTCCAGTGCATCGGCTGCAAGAAGTGCCTCAGCAAAGGCCCCGATGGTTGCTTCCTCGATGGCTGCCCCTGGGACGCCATCGTGATGGTGGACATTGCCGAAGTCGAAAAGGAAGTCGGCCCGATGTCGTACTGAGTTCCTCCCGAGCCGAATTTTCGTCTCGCCCTGCCCCGCACACTCGGCTGCTTTCAGAAAGAATGCGTAACTACTCGATTGCAAAGTGGTTGCTGGACAATCTTTGGGTGAACAGCGAAAAACGCGGGTAACGTGTTATGAGCTGGAATTCTTGAGAGTTATTTGGGCTGCCACACTTGCGGCACTCGCCGAAGAGGAAGACAACTCCGAGGCTCCAGGCACAAAGACGGAAATAGCGATTGACCGCAACGCATATAAGTCACTTCTGGAGCGCGACGCACGCTAGCCCCGTTGCGGACACCGAAGGACCGGGTCGCCTTGGCTTTCCATTCGTTGATGAATCGTCCTTGGGGGCGATCCAGTAGCCCAAGGATTTGCAATCGTCTTCAGGGCAGTCCCGCCAACCTTGCGGAGTAGAACGGTAAAATACCCTTTCCTCCTTCAGCGGGCGAAATTGAGAGATCAAGTCCGAAAGCATGGCAGAGTCAAACTGTTGAAACCAACCGTGGTTCTCATACCGTCCAAAAGGCACGGTAAGAAAGAGCCAGCTGTTGGGCTTAAGAACCCGCTTCATTTCGTCAATGGCGGAAAGATAGTCTCGGGGCCGGTTCTGCCGATGACTCTCATCCGCGGTATAGCCAGCATTGTCCATGCCCACATGTTCGATCACTGACACGCAAAACACCGCGTCGAAGCACTCTTCCTTGAAGGGCATGGCGCGCAAATCATCGTAAACATAGGAGACGCCCAGATTCGAGAAACATTCGCGTTCGGGAGCCAACGTCAAGAGCGTCCACTTGTGGCGATGAACCAAGGGATGCTCCATGACAAAGGCATGGTTCATGGTCGAGCCCGCATCCAAAAACCGGGATTCCTCCCGGTAGGAAAGGAGCTTCGAAAATACCCAGGGATACTCGATCACTCGCTCATCAATTTGTACACCAATGCCCCTTGGGAGCGCGCGAGCTTGCTGCAGGAGCCTCAGAAACTCTTCATCGTTCACAAGCCGGTCGATTGAGGAATTCCGATAAGCTGAATAACCCTTTCCACGGGTAAACGGTAAACGGCCATAGCAACGGTAGATTAGGGCGTCAATTTTTTGGCGGCAACTTCGCGAGAGTTGCCTCATGCGTGTGACCAGCCCGGGTTTTTGTGCCCAGTCCATAGAGAGAGTTTTGCTATCTCGATCGGACGGCTTTACGTGCCAACTTTAGGGCGAGCTTTCGTCCGCTTATAACCCAACCAAATTGCGGCTCGCCGCGGTTTCCTCGGCGAATTCGTCGGGTGTATTCTCCCGAGAGCCCGACCCGTACGACACTCATTGTATTCCAGAGGATTGGCTGTGCTACGAGAAAAAGGCCAAGTAAAAAGTCATGGTTCCGAGTCGAAGCCGGGCCCCACGGACGGTAAATGGCGCGATATGCGCGGCGACTTGTGGGAGCGGACGCCCGAGGGCGGGCATCGGCGGGTGAACTAGCAGGGCTCAAGCCTTCATTCTTTGAAGGATTGAAGCCTACCTAAATGAGGCGCACAGCCAAAAACGGCTGTGCCACCAAGCACAACCTGACACGAGTCTGAAGACCCGCCACGACCGTGTCGCGACTTATTCGGAGCCACCGCCGAAGAGACGGATGACGATACCGGCCGAGGCCCAATAGTTGTTCTGGTGCGCGTTGGTGCCGAACGCGGTGCGATAGTAGTCGACATCGAACAAGCGGACGTCGATGTGCCGGGACGGGTGGATATCCAGTCCGCCGCCGGCCTTGTAGGACATGCAGTTATCGGAATACTTGTAACTGGTGGTGCCGCTGACGGTGGTGTCAGAGCGCGATCCTCCAACGAGAGCTTCCACGAAGGGAGTCAGGCCCCAGCGATTGTGGCCGCGATGGAAGTAGCGGGGCCCGAAGTGATTTCCGTAGAGAACATTCTTGGCACCGCTGGCCGTCACGACGCTGTAGCTGCTGTCCCCGAGGATCTGCAACCACGGTTTTATGTTCCAGCCAAAGGAGCCCATGCCGCCGCTCAGGTTGGTTGCCGTTCCCGCGGCGCCGGCCATGCGTGCAAAGGCGTAGCCCCCAAAGAATTCCAGTAGAGGCGCTCTCCGGCGAAGACCCGGGTTGGGCTTCTCCCAGCTTGTCCTGTCGTTTGCCGGCCGGACCGCTGCTGCTGGCGGCTCAGCAGGCGCAGGTGCCGTTGAAGGTTCAGGTTGGCCAGCGGCATTCGAATCAGGCTGTGCGACAACTGTCGCCGACTTTTCTGGCGTGTTCGATGTGGCCATGCCAGGCGTGGGCGCTGGTGTAGAAGATGGCGGAGCCGTTGAAAGTTGAGGTTGCGGGGGCGCAGGCGCCTGTGCCGGGGGAGCCAGCGCAGGCTGAGGCTGTGCCGGTGCCGGTGAAGCTGGCGAGGGCTGAGGTTGTGCGGGCGTCGATGGAGTTGGTTGCGCAGGGGTCGCCGTGCTTTCCGGCGTGCTCGAAAGGGGCGCAGGCGAAGCGGCTACTGGCGCAGTGAATACGGGCGGCGCGACTGCAGGCGCCTGAACTGCGACAGGTGCAGCGGGTGCGGGCTGAGGCTGTGCCACTGCAAAAGGCTTTACCACGGGCGGAGTTGAACTTGGGACAATCGATTTGTCCGTGGCCATGCGCACGGAGCCGTTTTGTTGCGCGGCGGTTGCGGTTCGATCAATGGCTATCAGATTCGAGTAGACGTAACCTACTTTGCCGTCGCCGGTTTGAATCCGTGAGAAAACAAAGCCATAAACTAAGACCGTGAAGCGCGTTCCGCAAGGCACGGACGCGATTATGTCGGGAGTTCTCCGTGGCTTTCCGAAAACCTGGATGTCATCCGGATGGTTGGAGCAATCGACGAACCCCACGTCATCAGCCAAAGCGGCAGAGGCCGCAAGAAGACATCCCCCGAAAAGAAGCAAGAATCGGTTGCGAAACATGGCCCCCTCCTTGGCCCGAGCAGACCCCGAGCCCTTAAGAGGATTATCCAGCCTCAAGCAGCGTTCGTCCGACTGGACGAAGGGGCAGGTCGTTCCAAAGCGCCACTGTTCGAGGTGACGGGGCGCTGGCGGCCCTAAAAAGGGGAGGGAGTTCGTTGTCGAGATTATGGAGGGGCGGTGGCGCGTTCGCGGATGGATTTTTCGGTGAGCAGGGCTTGCTGGCGGACGCGATCGGAAATTTCGGGCAGCTCGCGCTGGTAGGGGCGGATGGCTGAGAAGTCGGCGGGCTGGCCGATGAGGTACAGGGCGCGGAGGGCTTCCCAGACTTGCTCGTCGCCGGGGTCCACGGCGGCAATCTCGTCCCCAGCAGCTACGTGCGAGCCCGCAGCAACCGAGAGGGTGCGGATGCGTCCGCTGATGGGGGAGCGGAGTTCGATGGATTGCTGGCCATTTTGAGACGCGACCTCCGAGCTGTCGACCGCCAACTCGGCAATTAGGCCGCCTTGACGGATGGCGGTGCCGACTTTATCGGTGTCGGTGACGCGGCCTGCCCTAGGGGCGACGATTTTGGCGGGCTGTAGCAACGCGACAATTTGGGGACGGCCGGAAGCGTCGCGGAAGCGGACGAGGGAGAGGGCGGCATTGCCACGGACCATCGTAGAAGAATCGTGGAGCATCTGGAGGAGAGTTGCGTGGAAGGCGGAGACGGAGGTGTCCTGGCCCATGACCCAGGCGTCGGTGTTGCGTACCTCTTCGACAGAATGCGAAGCCAGACGAATCATTTCCGGGTACCAGCGCGTGGCGCCTGGGCCGTGACGGCCCATGCGCTCGCCTAGTTGGACGAGAGCGTGCTGGATGTGGCGTGGGTGCTTTTCGTCTTGCAAGTACTCGGTGATCTGTTTGTCGGGGAGCTGGCGGCCGAACCAGGTGTTCCACCAGAAGAGGAACGGCATGAGCACGATCAGCCAGGCGGTGACGAAAAAGAGAGCGCGATTGCGCGGAGACATTTTGTGATGCGGAGATGAGGAAGGCCTCTCGGAGGAATCCTTCTCAGTAAATTCCGACTGATCACCATTTTCTGGAGGGGATGGAGGACTGGCCATGTCTTCTCTTGGTCTCTACGTTTCTTCGGAGGCCGGGGGCTGCTTGGCGGGCTCGGACTTGGTTTTTCCAAAGAGGCCGCGGTCGCGGAGTTCCCAGAAAACATTCAGGAAGAATATTCCGGAGATGCTCAACATGATCAGGCTTTCGAATAGGCCATCGACGGTTGTGAGCGTGCCAGTTACGACGATCCAGCCGATCCCCGCCAGTGGGATTAGGCCTAGCAAGATGGAAATCAGGAGCATCACAGGAAGCAATGGACCTCCTCGGAAAAATGGTAGACAGTTATCAGAGTTCGGTACTCCGTTGCTCGCATCGGTGATTTCCCTTGTAGGGGCGCAGCCCGCCGCGGCGGGCTGCCCCTACAAGCAAGATTGCACGCTCACGGCTTGAACGTGGCGTCCAAGGTTTTAGAATCCTTCGCGACAAGAGTCACTTTGACATCTTGTTCGCCAAGCTTTTCGTGGACGAAGGCGATGGTATAGTCGCCGGGCGGCAAACCTTTAATTTCGAATTTGCCATCGGGGCCGGTGACAGCGAAGAACGGGCTCTTGGTCACGTTGACGAACATGCGCATCCAGGGATGCTGGTTGCACTTGACGGGCAGCATGATTTCTTCGCGCGCGAAAGTTTTCTCGAGCGCTGCGGACTGCGGCGGCTGGGACTCGTTCCACTCGCGGTTGTCCTTCGGCGTGGGATGAATGTTGTGGGTGGTGGGATCGCTGTTGACGATCTTGATGGTTTGGCCCGCCACGACGCCCAGGACGTGGGGATGGTATTTGCAGCCGCTCTGGTCGAGCGTGATGGCTTCCTTGGGAACGTCGAAAGTGCGCGTGCCGAAGCCGTCCTTTACGTAGACGAAAACATTGGCGAGGTGGCCGCCGCCGGCCATTACGTTTTCGGCGGTGTTGGTGCCTTTGCAGGCGGGATCCTGGCTCATGTCAATGGTGACGGCCTTGGGCGCGGCGCCCTCGAACTTGACGACGCCAATGATGGTGGCCGCGGTGGCGGGATCAATCGGGGTGGCCGCAGGCGCTGCCGCGCTGGGAGTGGCCGCAGGCTGCTCTTCCGTACTTTCCTTTTTGCCGCATCCCGCCAGGAGGACAAGGCCCAGCAGAGCGGCCAAGCCCCAGACTGTGATCGACGTTTTCGTTTTCATATTTTCGCCCCATACCTCTCTTGAAATTTGAATGCGCAAACCAAATAAAGGTTTATTTCGACGCACCCCCGCCGGATTTGGCGTCGGATGACGCACCGCCAGATGCGGCACTCGAACGGCCCATGGCAGCGCCGACTCTGCGCTGCTCTTCAGGGGTGAGCTGGAGGATGTAATCGACCAGCAGTTTTGTCTGGTCCTTATCATAGCCCTTGAAAGAAGCGGGCGTGGGGCCGGAAAAAACCCAGTGGCCGTTTTCGCGCTTGAAGAGGCCGGAGGGCATCGAAGTGCCCGGACTGATGGCTTGCGGGTCGACGATCCAGCGCTCCATCCAATCTGGCTTCAAGCGTCCACGGGCCTGGAGGAAATTCGGAGCGGAGGCGAAGCGATCGTGAGCCGCGTCGCCGGTGGCATGGCATCTCAGGCAGGGCGCGCCGGTGCTGCTGAAGAGGCTGCGCGCCATTTCGGTTTCCTTGGTGGTCAGCACCGGAACCTCTTCCGGAATGTACGGGAAAGGCTGACGCGCGAGCGCCTGGAAGAAGCGGACTAGTTTGCCCAATTCATTCTCCGAGAAAGAGAACGTCGGCATCCGCACCTGCAAGTAGGAACGCACGCCGTTGCGATTGGTGTCGGTGGTGCTCAGCGAAGGGTTTTTCAGGAAACGCAGCAACCACTCGGGATCGACACGCGCGCCTTCGGTGAGGAGCTTGGGAGGGAGCTGCTCCTGCACCTCCTGGTAGCGGGCCATGCCCATGAGCGAAGTCTTCTGTCCGGGGATGAGCTGGTGGCAGCCCATACAGTTGTATTTTTTGACCACCCACCAACCTTCTTGAATGTCTCGGCGATAATCGAGTGGGCGGTACTGATAGCTGGCGGGAAGGGGGTTTTCCTGACTGCCCAAGAGAAACGTGGTGAGCGCGCGAATCTGTTCCTTGGAGAGGTGCAGATTCGGCATGCGTAATTTTTCGGTCTCGGGCTTTTCCTTGCCTTTGTCCCAAATGTTCGGCTCCGCCAGTTTGTGTTCGAAAAATCCCTTTTGGTCGTACCAGGGCTCTTTGGCAGGACCCTCGGGGAGGCGCGAGCGATCGTCGGGATCGGTGATCGGTTCGCTGCCGCCGCGCTGGGCGACCTCGGTAAGCAATGCGAAGTCCAAGCGCTCGATGGGTTTACTGCCTTCGATGGTGAGTTCGGTGCCGATGCGGCCTTCGTCCTCGAGGCCGGAAATTTCGTGGCAACCGGCGCAGCCGAAATGGCGAACCCACTTCTTGCCTTCCGCTTTCAAATTCGGATCGTCCGTGAACGAGGCATCGGCGTAGGAAGACGGTTCTTCTTTTTTCAGAGTGATTAGATAGCTGGCGACGTCTTCGGCATCTTGAGGAGAAAGCCGCAGGCTGGGCATCACGGTCATGTTCTGGACCTGGAGTTCATGGCCGTCATTGGGGCAGCGGCTGTGCTCGAGGTCGAAAACGTAGGGCAAGCCCTTCTTTTTGTAATCTTCGGGGCCGATGTCTTTCTTTTCCAGGGGGCAGTAAGGGCGCGTGCGTTCGCGAGCGTTGTGAACCCAGCGGACGAGGTAGTCGTAGCTGTCTTTTTCGCCGACGCGGGTGAGATTTGCGGCGAAAGTTCCGCCCTGAACTTGGTTGCCTTCACCGATGGAATGGCAAGCGAGGCAGCCGCGTGTTTCGAAGAGTTCCTTGCCGTGAGCGGCGTTGCCGGGCTTGTGCTTGGGCAAGGGATCGGTTAGCGCGGACTGCCAGATGTAGGCGGAGATGGCCTTGATCTGTTCGTCGTTGAGGCGAAAGTTTGGCATTTTGGTGGTGGCGCGGAAATCGCTTGGTTTCTTCAGCCACACCGGAATCCAATTCTTATTGAGCTTGAGGCGAATGTCCTTGAGATTGGGACCGACCTTTTTCATGTCCTGCAGGAGGCTCATGGTGGAGCGGTCGAGTTGCACGATGCGGAGGTCGAGCTTGCTGTTCGCGACTTTGAGGGCGACGGCGCGCTCGTTAAGCCGGTTGGCCTCGTCGTTGTTTTCGGCTTTGTCGGCCTGCTTCATCAAGTCGCCGGCTTGCTTGAAGTTGTCTTTTTTCTCCTGGTCAATTTGTTTGATCTGCTGCGCGACGGCGAGCAGGTCTTCCGGTTCCTTGTCGTAGCCTTCGTAGCGGTGGCAGCCGACGCAGCCGCGCTGGCGGAAAAGATCTTTGCCTTCGCTGACGGTCCAGCCGACGTCGTTGCTAACAAGAACCATGTCCGCGGCGTGGCAAACCTGACAGCCCGCTTCGAGATTTCCCTTGCGGAAGATCGGCCAGAGCCAGTGCTCGTAAGTGCCATGCGCTTTTTCGACGCTGGTGGTGGCGCGTCCATTGCCCTGGTGGCAAGGCGTACAGGCGAACTTGTCCGGATCGTGAATTTTCAGGAGATCGGGTTCCGGGTGGCTGGTGAAGGCGCGCGCAAAGTCATCCGGCTTCTTGCCTTTGGCCGACATGGAAGCCGCAGTGAGCTTCACCGGCTCGCGAATGCCCATGTGGCAAGATTCGCAGCGGTCGACGATATTCGAGCTGTCTTCCCTCACGATATCGGCATTGTGTTCGATGACATTGATCTGGCGGATTTTCGGCGTCCAGGCTTCCACGCCATTCACTAAGTTCGTGAGCTGCGAAGGCGTGAGGTTCACCATGTGATCGGTGACGTAGGAATCCATCAATTCCTTTTTTTCGTTGACCGGCTTGATGAGGTCGCCGAGCTCGGCGCTGAGTTGGGTGCGCTCGTTTTTCAGGTCGTTGTACGTTTTTTCGAGCCCGTCGTAATCCTTAAAAGTTTGATTCTTGCCGTCCGGCATTTCAACGGTGCTGCTGTTTTTCTTGTATTCGTCCAAGTTCCTTTGCTTGCGCTGCTTCGCGGAAGGGCTGGTCTCCGTTTCGATGTCATAGGTGGAGGCGCCAACGTAGGCGCGGCGGTCGGTGAAGACGCTTTGCACGGCCAAAATTTGCGCGCTCAAGTCGCGTAGCTTTTCGTTGATCTCCTTGATACGCGGGGCGGCGCTCTTGCTGGCCGTCTCGTAATCTTGCTTGAGCTTTTGGTAGTCGGGGCTGGATTCGATTTCCTTTTGCGAGTCCGCCGACTGCGTCTTGGCGTTTTTCAGATAGGCCGAGTAGCGGTCTTTCCACTCGTGCTGGAACGTTTTCCATGGGCGCTGGCCAAAATCTTCGTCCCACATGGCCCAAAAAAACGTGAGCACAAGGATGAGCATGGAGATGACGTAATGCGGGGCGAGCGACTTGCTGACGACCGGGTCGTTTTCGGGAATGGGCTTTTCGGGCACCAGTTCCTCCTAGACGTTGAACCAAGGTGTAATCCACACGTACTTAATGTGGAAGAGCAAGCGCAACAACATTTTAATGGGCAGCCCGAGCATGGTCAGAAAAAACGTCATCAGGATCGAGTATTGCAGCAAGCTCATACGCTTGTAGTCTTTCGGGTTGTTCCGCCGGAAAAAAGCGTGCACCAGCATGCCGCCGATGGCGAAGAAGCCGCCGACCACCGCCGCGCCAAAGATGCCCTTGCCCCAATTCGAGGTGATGCCGAAGAGATCGGGCAAGTCGCGATTGACTTCATAAATGAGGCGGTTGTGGTCCCAAGTTTGTCCGGGCCAGAACCACTGCCATCCGGGTCCACGGATAAACGTACCGATGAAAATCATGGAGACCCATAGGATGATGAAGCCGAAGAGGAAAGTACCGATGGCGAACTTGCGCTGCTTCCAGGTGTAGTAGCCGGCGCCCAGCGGGTTGGTATCAATATAAGGAATCACCATCAAGCCGAAGATGATCAGCGTGGGCATGACCACGCCGGCGATCCAGGGATCGAAGTACACCAGCATTTCCTGCAAGCCGAGGAAATACCACGGGGCTTTGGCTGGGTTCATGGTGAGGTTGGGGTTGGCCGGTTCTTCGAGCGGCGCATTGAGGGTGATAGACCAGACCATCAGGATGATGGTGACGATGATGGCGGCGAGGAATTCGATGCGCAGCAGGAACGGCCAGACGTGAACTTCCCTGGCCCAGCCGGGCTTGAAGGGCCACGCTTTGCGATGATGCGTTTTTGCCAGCGCGGCATCCCCGGCGAGTTGCTCGATCAAGAGGTCATTGGCATGCGCTTGCTTCCACGCGAGGTAAATATAGAAAGCGAGCAGCGGAATCATGGCGATGATCGGCACGTTGTCCGCGGCGGAAAGGATTTCCCACAGTTGTTTCCAATCCATGGCTACTTCTTCGCCTCCTTCACTTCGGAGTCGAGGATCACGGGGGCGGGACCGGAGATGCCGCCATCCTTACGCACGCGCCAGAAGTGCAGGACCATGAAGATAGAAGCGATGATAGGAATGCCGATGCAGTGCCAGATGTAGGAGCGAAGGAGCGCGTTGGCGTCCACGATGGAGCCGCCCAGGAGGCCGAACCGCACGTCGTTGTACGGAGTCATGCCCAACATCGAGCCGAAGGGACCTTCGTGTCCGAGGAGTGGAGTGGCGCGCGCCATGTTGGTGCCGACGGTGACGGCCCAAAAGCCGAGTTGATCGTCGGGGAGTAGGTAGCCGGTGAAAGAGAGCAGCAGCGTGAGCACCAGGAGGATCACGCCGACATTCCAATTGAACTCGCGCGGTTTTTTGTAGGAGCCCGTGAGAAAAACGCGGAACATGTGCAGCTCGACGGCGATGACCATCAAGTGCGCGGCCCAGCGATGCATGTTGCGCAACAATTTGCCGTAGGGGACGTCGTGTTCGAGGTAAAGGACATCGCGGAAGGCCTGCACTTTGCTGGGGTGGTAGTAAAACATGAGGAGCACGCCGGTGAGAGTGAGGACAATGAACAAGTAGAAGGTGATCCCGCCCATGCCCCAGGTATAGCTGTAACGCACGGCGTCACGATTGATTTTTGCGGGATGCAGATGGAGGAAGACGTTGGAGAGGACGCCCAGGGCGCGGTTGCGGGGCGTGTCGTCGTGCTTGTGGCGGAAAATCGAAGTGTAGACCTGCGTCTTGGTGGGCTTACTTAGGATCTCGACTTGTTCTTTGGCCTTGGCGGGGAGGTCGGTCTTGAGGGAGGCGAGATCCTCCTTGACGCCGGTCTTTAGGCGCTCGACCAGGCCAGCCGTTTTGCCGTTTTTTCCGTTTCCCTTGTTTTCTTCAGGCATTGGTTTGCTCCCGTTTTTTGGGCCCTACAAACCTTGCAAGTGTTTACACCGGCAAAAATGATCCCGGATCGCTGAAATGGCTCGGTTGTCCCTTGGGCCACTGATAGAGCCGGGAGGTGTCCACAACAATCTGGCCATCTGGCGCGAGCTCCACGTGCGCGCGATCCATGGGACGCGGCGCGGGGCCTTCAAAGTTGACGCCTTCGCTGTCGTAACCGCTGCCGTGGCAGGGGCACTTGAATTTGTTTTCGCCGGCCTTCCAATCGGGCGTGCAACCGAGATGAGTGCAGCGGGCGTAGATGACAAAGACGCGATCGGGAGTGCGGTCCACCCAGATACGATATTTTTGCTGCCACTTCGTATCGACGCCGAGGGCGTAGTCGGAGGCGTAGCCGATCTTGAAAATGGTAGGAGGTTCGAAGAGCGTACGGGGAAGGAAAAAACGAAGGAAGGCGATGAACCACGCGCCCAAAAATCCAGTGACCGCAATCCAAGTGAGACGCCGCCGGCTGCGGTTGATCTCACTGGGCTCGGGACCGGCGGTTGCCAAACCGGCAGCGGCGGCTGCTTTGGACGTACCCACGGCAGGCGTACCAACATACCTGGTTGGATCACCGCCACCGGCAGCGGATGTCTTTGCTGCTTCCGGTTTTGGTTTGGCCGAATCAGTTTCCGGGCCCGCCATGCGTTACCTCCTGGATTTCTGGTCCTCGAAAATAATCGGCGGCCCGCGAGAGCGCCGCCCGTTCCCCCTTAGGTTACAGGCCCGGCGGCCGCGAACTGAAAATGGCCGAAGATGGATTGATCCCGAATTGATGACGGATTCACAAATGAAAACGAATTATCCGCGTTGAACGGAGATGGCTGGATGTGAACCGCGCAAATTTTTCTGGATGAAGCGGAAAAATTATAGGGATACGGCACGGACGCTGAAAGCGACCGAGGCCCGCCGGATTGGAAAAGTGTGATACGAAAACATCGCGAGGTCCTCAACATTTCGCTGGACCCCCCAGAGACGAAACGGATATTACTCAAAACAAAAAAATTCGTCAATGCGTCTTTGCGGTGGCGACGGGAAAAGATTTAGGGCGTTTTCCGGGAAGGAGCGTCACTTGACGAGAAATATAGATGCAAGAACTCGCTTGCGCTCAGAAAAACCTGTGATATATTCGCCCCGTTTCCATCCCCCACTCGTGCGAGCACGGGGAAATCGGGCAGGGCCTCAGTGGGGAAGGCCGAGAATTCAACTCGGGGGGTCGTGTTGAATGGGCCTCATACTTCTGGTCGTCATCTGGCTGATCACTTTCATCAGCACGTATTTTTTCATCGCCAAAACGTGGTGGTTGCCGGTGGGAGCGTCAGCCTCGACCGCCGGAATCGATCATCACTTTACGACCACGTTCATCCTGATGGGCATTGTTTTCGTGGCGGCGCAGGTGGCGCTGGGATATCTCGTTTGGAATTACCGCGACCGCGGTTCCTCGTCTTCTAAAGTGGCGTATTCGCACGGCAACACTACCCTGGAAGTCGTGTGGACTTTGCTCACGACGGTATTGTTTGTTGGCCTGAACTTGGCGACCTACAACCTTTGGGCCGCGGAGCGCTTCGATCCAGCGGGCGCGAATGCGGTGCGCGTGGAAGTGACGGGGATGCAGTTCGCATGGTATTTCCGCTATCCGGGGCCGGACGGCAAATTTGGGGCGACGAATCCGGAGTTGGAAGATGCTTCGGCGGGCGGAGAGGCGGCGCTGGGGCTGGATCCGAAAGACCCGGCTTCAAAAGACGACGTGGTGACGGGAACGATGGTGGTGCCGGTGAACCGCGAAGTCGAAGTGATTTTGCGGGCGCACGACGTGATCCACAGTTTTTTTATTCCGCAGATGCGCTTCAAGCAGGACGCGGTGCCGGGCCTGGCGATCCACATGCATTTCACGGCGATCCAAACGGGAGAATTTGAAATTCTGTGCGCCGAGCTTTGCGGGCTGGGGCACTACAAGATGCACGGAATGTTAAAAGTCGTCAGTCCGGATGAATACGATAAATGGTTGGCGGCACGGGAGGCCGAGAAGCAATAACATGGCTACTCACGACTTCGCTGCCCAAGAATCACACGCGCACGCGGCCCCGCAGGGGTTCATTCGAAAGTGGGTTTTCAGTCTCGACCACAAAGTCATCGGCCTGCAGTATTACTTCCTGGCGCTGGCCGCGGTGTTTGTCGGCATGTTCCTGTCGTTGCTGATGCGCATCCACTTGATCTGGCCGACGGCGACGTTGCCGCTGCTGGGCGACATCAAGCCGGAGACTTACCTCACGCTGGTGACCATGCACGGCACCATCATGGTTTTCTTCGTGCTCACCACCGCGCCGCAAGGGGGCTTTGGGAATTATTTCCTGCCGATTCAGATTGGCGCGCCGGACATGGCTTTTCCGGTGCTGAACATGCTTTCGTTCTGGACGACTTTCCTCGGCTTCGTCGTGATGATCGCTGCATTTTTTGTGGCCGGAGGAGCGCCGCTGCACGGCTGGACGGGCTACGCGCCGCTGAGCGCTTTGCAATCCGCGGGGCCGGGCGAGGGTTTGGGCGCCGACTTGTGGATCATCAGCATCGCGATTTTCTGTATCGGCGCGCTGATGGGGGCGTTGAACTTCATTACTACAACGCTGGATATGCGCGCCAAGGGCATGACCATGATGCGCATGCCGCTTACCGTGTGGGCGTGGTTCGTCACCGCGATACTGGGGCTGCTGGCGTTCGGCGTGCTGCTTTCCGCGGGAATCCTTCTATTGATGGACCGCAACCTGGGCACCAGCTTTTTCGTGCCGCTGGTCACCATCAACGGGCAGCTCACGGGTCATAAAGGCGGGTCGCCGCTTTTGTGGCAGCACTTGTTCTGGTTCTTTGGGCATCCGGAGGTTTACATCGCAATTTTGCCGGCGATGGGAATGTGCTCGCAGTTGCTGTCGGTGTTTTCGCGCAAACCGATTTTCGGCTACAAGGCGATGGTGTACGCCATTTTGGCGATTGGTTTCCTCGGCTTCATGGTGTGGGGACATCACATGTTCATGAGCGGGATGAGCCCTTATACCGCTTTCGCTTTTTCGATTATGACCATGGGAATCGGCGTCCCTTCGGCCATCAAGACATTCAACTGGCTGGGTACATTGTGGGGTGGGCGGATCCGTTTTTCGTCGCCTATGCTGTTTGCCATCGGATTCGTTTCACTTTTCGTTTCCGGCGGGATCAGCGGTCCGTTCCTGGCGCAGCCAGTGCTTGACATTCAGTTGCACGACACCGCTTTCGTGCCCGCTCACTTTCACTTGATTATGGGCGTGGCGTCCATCTTCGGCATATTTGCCGCCACCTATTACTGGTTCCCGAAGATGTTCGGCCGGATGATGAACGAAACTTTGGCGCGGTGGCATTTTTTCATCAGCCTTATCGGCACTTATGCGGTCTTTATGCCTATGCACTATGCCGGTATGGCGGGGCAGCCACGGCGGTACTCCCAATTCACGGAGGTCCATTACCTGGCGGGCCTGATTCCACTGAACAAGTTCATAACCTTCGCGGCCTTTGTCACGATCGCTGGACAGTTGATATTCGTCGTGAATCTCTTCTGGAGCATGTTCAAGGGACCGAAGGCCAGCGACAATCCGTGGGAAGCGACGACGCTGGAGTGGACCACGGCGACGCCGCCTCCGCACGACAATTTCGGTGGAAAGACACCGGTGGTGCACAACGGTCCTTATGAATACAACGTGCCTGGCGCGCCACGCGATTACGTGATGCAGAACGATCCGGAACTCAAGGCCGCGCACTGAACAGCCTATGGCAAGCTTCTCCACAACCGCGACGGTAGACGAGACCAGAATCTCGCTGGGTGATGACGGAATTCTGCCGCCGACTCGGACTGGCGGGGACGACGGTGATGGCAGTCCCGGAGTTCCAGACTACTCCACTCGTCTGCGCCGTGCGCGGCTAGGGCTGCTGGTCGCGCTGACGCCGGTGATCATGCTATTTGTTTCATTCAGCAGCGCTTACGTGGTGCGCCAGGGGCTGCCTACTCTCGATCCGCGGAGCAATCAGTTGGTGCGTGACTGGATACCGGTGACGCTTCCCAAGCTACTACTAATCAATACCGGTGTACTGATCCTGAGTAGCTTGTTCATGGAACTGGCGCGCCGGCAGATTAAGCGACAAGTTGCGGGCGCGGCGCCGGCGAGCGTTTCAGAAGTTTCGAGCGGCGACCAGGTGAGGATTCCCTGGTTGGCAATTACTCTGCTGCTCGGTCTCGTATTTTTATTCGGGCAGTGGACGGCGTGGCGGCAATTGGCGGCGAACGGCTTTTATGTGGCCACCACGCCAAGCAGTTCGTTTGTTTATTTGTTGACCGGCACCCATGCCATTCACTTGATGGGCGGTGTGCTCGCTTTGTTCGTCGCGGGGATGGCTTCGCTGTTGCGCCGGTCGGTGGCGACGCGGAGCGTTGTGGTGGATGTGACCGCGTGGTACTGGCATTTCATGGCCGGGCTGTGGATTTACATTTTGTGTTTGCTGGAGTTTGCCAGCTAACTGAACGTTTCTGACCAGGAGGCCGAACGCATGGCTGATTCCGCAGTGCACGACATCCCGTCGGTCTATGAGCCGTCGCTGTTCGGCACGTACTCGAAGAAAATCGGGATGTGGCTGTTCCTGCTCTCCGACTCGCTGACGTTTGGCGCGTTGCTCTATGCGTACAGCTACGGGCGCATTTCGACAGCTGGGTGGCCGACGCCCTTCCATTCCGAGAGCATCGTCAACGCGACGATCATGACCGCGTTTCTGCTTACCAGTTCGCTGACCATGGTGCTTGCCGTCCGTGCCTCGGTGCAGCGCGATGCCAAGGCGCAGACGCTTTGGTTGCTTGCCACCATGCTCTGCGGCGCGGGATTCATCATTCTTCACGGCCGCGAATGGAGCAACCTGATCGCGGAAGGCTTGAGTCTCCCAATGTTCCCCAAGGTTCCGGGCCGTGAAGCGGCCAGCGAATTTGTCAACGTGTCCAAAACCGTGCCGCAATTCGCGTCCACATTCTTTACCCTGACGGGGATGCACATGCTGCACGTGACCTTGGGCGTGATTTACCTGGGCGTGGTCGCGCTGCGGCGCAAATTCATTCCCATTCTGCTGGTGCTGTGGCTAGTGGCCTGGCTGGCAACGCCAGCCTACAGCCCATTTCACTACGGCGCGCACGTGCTCTTGGTAGCGGCCGTGGTGATCTCGATTATCCTGTGGCTGAAACCCAAAGTTTATGATTCGTCTGACGTGGAAGTCGCCGGCTTGTATTGGCACTTCGTGGACCTCGTCTGGATGTTCATCTTTCCTTTGGTGTATCTGATGTCGGCCAAGATTCTCTAGGAGCCGGAGGGACATGGATACCACGCAAATCGCTCTCGCGGAACGCGCCGCCGAACAGCAACGCCATCACGGCAAAGCGCTGTTCTTTTATGTTTGGGGCGCGCTGCTGCTGATGACCGCCATCGAAGTCTACCTGACTTATCAGAATATGCAGCCGGCGAAGATGCTCACGATTCTGATGGGCCTGTCGCTGATCAAGGCGGCGTTGATCATCGGCTACTTCATGCATCTAAAGTATGAGGTATCGAGGATGAAGTGGCTTACCATGTGTTCGGTGGTGGCTTGCTTGATTTTGATGACGATCTTTTTCTTTCCGGATGCTTTTCGCATCCTCTATTTGGGAGTGAAATGAAAGTTCGGGCCGCGCTTCTCGTCTTAGTGCTCTTCTTGTGGGCGACGCCCGCGTTCAGCCAGGGCTGTGCCATGTGCCGGAGCTCCGCTGCGGCGACCTCCAAGGATGGGCAGAGGGCTATCGGCAAGGGAGTTCTGGTGCTGGTTCTTCCACCGGCCGGGTTTATGACCGTTGGAGTGGCGCTGGCTTTCCGTTATGGAAGGAAGCGCGATCTGGAGAACTGCTGAGTCAGCCGCATTTCGTTCCACCCGCAATTTTCCGCAAAGTCCCCTTCGACGAACGGCCTTCCGGCGGGCGGTGGGCAAAGTAAACTTCAACGGAAGCGGCGCAGGTCCGATTGCTGCGGCGGGAACTGAGTTGAGCCGGCCCTAGAGGTCTGGAAAAAGCCACCGACGCGGCCCTTCCCGGAAGCCCTCTAACAGAACCATATCGCGATTACGATACGCGAGAACAGGGGAAGCGCTCGCCGATTTTCGAGTGATAGTATCCCTCTTTGGAGGGGGCGCTCATGAACTCGTTGAACACCGTGGAAGGCACGTTGAAAAACTGATAGACCCCGCCCTTGACGAACTGGATCTCGAGCGTCTCCGAATCTTCCTGGTAGCCTACCTGGGTGATTTCCTTAGAGGGAATGGGGAACCGATGCATTTTAGAGAGCCCCCTTTCTGGTGAGAGACGCTTCCTGGCGATGGCGCAGGGATAGGCCATCGTGTCACGGCCTAGGAGAAATCTGGTCTATGGTCGAGTTGCTCTATCCCCCTGGCCGTGGCCCTGGATTGTCCCTCTTGGTAGTGGCTCAACGGCGGGATTCTAGCATAGACAAAACTGATTCAAAGATGCTTTTCTTTGGATGAATTGAGTTTTTGGCGGATCAGGTACGGGTGAATTCTTCGAGAATTATGCGCCCCGCACCCGTCTATTCCTGGAGAGTGAGGCGGCGGAGCAAGACTTGAAAGCGAGGGTTTGAGCGCAGGCCGTCGAAATCCGGGTCGACTTTGAGGAAGATGATGGCGTTGGAGCGGTCCTCGTAGGCTTTCTCCAGCCAATCCATGGCCTTCTCATTTTCATGCAGACCGGCATACACGACGGAGACGTAAAAAGGCGAGACGTAGCGCTTTTTTGACTGCTCCAGCATCTGGGCGAGAATCTTGTCCGCCGCCGCCTTGTTGCCCGCGAGGCCAAAGACGCGGCCAAGCGATCCGAGCATTGGCGGGCTGTCGTGCGAAAAGGCAGCGGCCTTCTGAAGTTCCGCGATAGCTTGCGGATACAAACCCTTCTGCTCATAGGCTTGTCCGAGGACCATGCGGGGGAGCGCAAAGTTGGGATCCATCTCCAGGGTATTGCGGAGCTGGCTGATGGCCTGGTCGTATTGACGCGCCATATACAGGCGCCAGCCGAGGCTAAAACTCATACTGATGGAGAGAGGATCGAGTTCGCGAGCACGATTCATCTGCGCGAGACTCTCGGCGGTACGACTCATGGCCATGAGATAGAGTGAATAGCGCTGGTAGGCGGTGGCATAGCTGGGGTTGAGTTCGATCGCACGCTGAAACCCGCCGGCCGCGGCCGGCCAGTTCCAGTCATAATTGAATTGTACAGTGGCCAGGGACGTCTGAGCTTCGGCGAGAGAATTATCCAGTTCCAGCGCTTTGAGCGCCGCGGCTCTGGCCTTGGGGGCCACCGCTTGGGAGGGGACGCTTCCAACGATAGCCGAGCCGATGATGCTGTAACAATCGGCGAGGCCGGCAAAAGCGAGCGCGGAGTGCGGATCCTTTTGCGTGGCGAGTTGAAAGTATTCAATCGCTTTGGTGAGGCCTTCCTCCGACCTCTTGTTCCAGTAATATCTTCCCTTGAGATAATCTTCGTAGCTCTCCGCGCTTATCTGGCGCGTGGTCGCCAGACGTTGCTGCTCCTCGGGGGTTAAATTGATGCGGATCTCATTGACGATGGCGCTCGCCACCTGACTCTGCAGGGTAAGAACATCTCCGAAGGGACTCTCGTAAGTATCGGCCCAGAGATGACGGTCGGTGGCTACCTGGACCAATTCGGCGGTGATGCGAACGCGGTCTCCGGAACGCAGCACTGTACCTTCAACGACGGCGTCCACGTTCAAGTCCCGCGCAATCTCCGAAAGTGTTTTGTGCGTGCCTTTGTAGCCCATGGCGGAGGTTCGTGAGATTACCCGCAACGAACGGATCTTGGCTAGATTGGCGATCAATTCGTCGGTCATGCCATCGGCGAAATAGGCCTGGTCCTTGTCGGCGGAGAGATTCTCGAGGGGCAGGACAACGATGGAGGCGATTTGCTTGGGATGCGCGGTAACGACCGAGGGCCTGCGCAAATAGCGGAAGCCGAGTCCACCGGCGAGCGCAAGCACCAGCACGAGTATAGTGGCCAACGCTAGCGCAGGCCGCGGGCCGCGCCCACTCTTCCTGGCAGACGACGCGCCGCGAAGTACTTTTGAATGAGGAGGGAGCATCAGGCTCTCTTGCGCGAGGGGGCTTTGAGAGGCATGCAGGTCCACAGTTTGAAGCGAAGTTGTTTCGGCTAAGGGGCCTGATCTTTCTTCAAAAGGAGCGACGAAGCGGTAGCCACGACGCGGCAGAGTCTCGATGAAGCGCGGGTTTTCAGAGGAATCGTTCAGCGCCTCCCGGAGCCGCATGACGGCGGTGTTCAAGCTGTGATCGAAGTCCACGAAGGTGTCGCTAGGCCAAAGGTGGCGCTGAAGCTCTTCGCGAGTGACCATTTCTCCGCGGCGTTCCAGAAGGAAGGCGAGGATCTGACAGGGCTGTTCCTGGAGCTTGATGCGAATGCCATGCTTGCGCAGTTCCCGGGAGCGGAAGTCGAACTCAAAAACGCCGAAGCGCACCGAGTTGACCGGCAGCGTGGACTGGTTCATGTGGTCATCCGTGGAGATGTAGGTGAGTATAGCCCTGGCTGTGGCGGTCGTCAAAGAAGCGGGATTGTTATCCACGCTTCTAAGTGGTTTATTTTCTTCAAGGCACCGTGTGATGAATAAGTGTTTTGGATGTGATGCCATTGGACTTGCAATGCTATGTGTTGGAGTCGCAGAGTGCGGCTCATGCTGGGGGCGTCTGCATAAAGCGGGCAAATCAGAGTCCGAACAAAATCGTCGAGGGTTTGAGCAAAAGGTGCTTGCCACGAAGTGGATGTTTTCGTGAGCGGACCCTCCGCCTAGCAAATCGGGAGGATGAGATGAGCATTGCTGGAAGAGAGAATGGCCTGGGTCTGAGGATTGGAGCGATGGTGCTCGCGCTCTTGGTTGCGAGCGGGGGGCTTGCTGGAGGGGCCAATGCACAGGCGGTGGGGGCGGCGCTGTCTGGTCTAATCACCGACGAACACGGCGGCGCGGTGCCGGGCGCTACGGTGAGCATCAAGAATGTGGGGACGGGAGTGGTGCGCGAGGTCAGTACGAACGGGGATGGTTTCTACTCGGCGCCGAACTTGCTTCCGGGAACGTATGAAGTGCGCGTTACGGCGCAGGGATTTCAGACGCTGATGCAAAAAGAAATCAGTCTGACGGTTGGGGCGCAGCAGGCTTTGAATTTGAGCCTGAAAGTGGGGCAACTCACTCAGACGGTGGAGGTGAGCGCGGCACCGCCGGAAGTGCAGACGGCATCATCCACGATCAGCGCGACGGTGGATTCGAATACGGTTCGGGAGTTGCCGCTGAACGGCCGCGACTGGACGTCGCTCGCGGCGCTGGAACCGGGGGTTTCGAATATTCCGAGCCAAGCAGGAACGGGATTCAGCGCGAACAAAGGGAATCGAGGATTCGGGAACCAGTTGAGCAACGGGGGCCATCGCGCCAACGAGAATACGTATCGCGTGAACGGAATTGCGATCAACGACTATTCGAACGGGGCGCCGGGAGGCGCGTCGGGGCTGAACCTGGGTGTCGACGGCATTCAGGAATTCTCGGTTCTTACGAGCGATTACACCGCGGAATACGGGAGAACTTCGGGAGCGGTTATCAACGCCATCACCAAGAGCGGCACGGACGAGTTTCATGGAACAGGATTCTTTTTCGATCGCGACAAAGTCTTTGATGCCAAGAATAAATTCGATCCCGCGGGGCCCATCCCATCATTCCGGCGCATCCAGTTTGGCGGGTCTGGCGGCACCGCCCTGGTGAAGGATAAGATCTTTGTCTACGGGACGTACGAGGGAGTACGCCAGAACAAACCGGGTTCTCAGCTCATCCAGGTTCCCACTCAGGAGGCGCGCGGGGGCATGCTTTGCGTGACCAGCGGAGGAAATCCTTGTGCCTCACTGACTACGGTAACCGTGGACCCAAAGGTAACACCCTATCTTGCGCTCTGGCCGTGCCCGTCTACCTGCCAATCGACTACGAATGCGGATTCCGTGGCTTTTAATGTGGCGCTACCGACCATCTCGAACGAAAACTACTTCACGGGCAGAGTTGATCAAAAGATTTCAGAGAAAGACAGCCTGGCAACGAGTTACTTCTGGGATTCCGGTCCGCAGTCGCAACCGGACCCGCTGAAAAACGCGATTCACCAGGTGTTTTCGCGAAGGCAGATGGCTAGCGCGGAAGAGACGCATATCTTCAGCCCGGCTTTGGTTAACACATTTCGCGCGGGGGTGAGCCGAGTGAGGGGCGACATCAACAGTCCGGTGTCCGGCGACGCGGTGGCAACGAAAACAGGCCTTGCGGTTGCTCCGGGCGCCATCGGGCCGCCACAGATTGGGGTGCCAGGAGTGGTCACAACGGCCATCGGGCTGGGCGGTCTAAACCGCTTCCTGCACCGGTGGACGTCCGGACAATTTTATGATGACGCTTTTCTCACACGCGGAACGCATTCCATCAAAGTCGGATTTGTGTTTGAGCGCATGCTCTATAACATCACGGAAAAACTGAGTCCCAACGGGAGGTTTAACAATTACGGACAGCCTTCGGCGGGTCCGTGCTCCACATTTACGGATGGAGGATTGTGCCTGTTGCTGACGAACGCGCCGGACAGATTGAACGCGCTGGCACCGGGTGGCTCCAATGAAGTAGCGATACGAGAGAGCCTCTTTGCGGGTTACATTCAAGATGATTGGCGGTTCCGCCCGAATCTCACGATCAATGTGGGCTTGCGTTATGAATTAACCACGCTGCCGAAGGATGCGAACAACAGAATTCAAGAAATTACCACGCTCGCGAATTGCGCAACGCCTGGCGTTGGGCCTAGCTCGACCAGTCCCTGCGGGCCGGTGCACGTGGGCAGCTTCATCGCCAACAATCCGACGACCAAGAATTTCGAGCCTCGCGTCGGATTGAGCTGGGACCCCTTTAAGGACGGCAAAACGGCAGTTCGGGCTGGAGCCGGGCTATTCGATGTGCTGCCGCTGCCATACGAATTTGGCCTGAATACGGCAGCGACTGCGCCGTTCCAGATCATCGGAGCGGACCCTGGGGGAACGCTTGGGAACGGCATTGATCCCAACATTAGCTTCAGCGCGAACAGCATCCGGAACCGGTACGTGCAACAGAACCCGAAGCGTGCGTACGTGGCGAACTGGAATGTTAATATTCAGCGGGAGATCGCTCCGAGCTGGACGGCCCTCATGGCGTACGTCGGTTCGCGGTCGGTGCATTTGTCGGTGACCGCAGACGATATCAACCTCGTTCCGCCAGTGATGACCTCCGCTGGACTGCTCATTCCCTCAAATACTTATCAGCTTGATCCCAACTGGGGTGGGGGAAACGGAGGAGCAGTTCCGGGGTCGCCTGGCGGAGCGGGAATCCGTCCCGTGCTGTTCGACGGCGAATCTACTTATCAAGGATTTCAAGCGCAAATCAAGAAGACGATGAAGCGCGGCTTGCAAGGCCAGCTTTCTTATACGTATGGCAATTGCAAGGACACAAGCTCGGCGCCAGTGACGGGAGATACTTACGTCAATTCGGTTGCCGTGCCGCTGCTCCTGAGCCACGCGTATCGCGTCGGGGCGTGCGACTTCGACATCCGGCAGACTTTGGTGGGCACGTTTATCTGGGATGTTCCCGGGCCAAAGTCCGGAACAATGGGATACCTGGCGGGTGGATGGGAACTCGGCAGCATCGTGACGGCCACCAGCGGTTCGCCCTTTACCGTAACGTTTGGGGGAGGCGGCGATCCCCTCAACACAGGGTTCAACGGCGATTTTTCCATGGATTTTGCAAACCTGGTCTCTGGCTGCAATGCGACTCCGGGTGTTACCAAGAATTCGAACGGGCAGCTGCTGGCCTTCAACCTGGCTTGCTTCACTCCGGCGCCCGCCGTTGCGGGAGGCGTTCTGGTGGGCAATTCGGGGCGCAACCGGTTCTATGGACCAGGATTTACAACGGTGGACTTCTCAGCCTTTAAGAACATCCGTATCACGGAGCGGATCAAGGCGCAGTTTCGCGCGGAATTCTTCAACATCCTGAATCATCCCAACTTCGCGGCGCCGAACTTCTTGAACGACGCGAACAACTCCATCGGCACACCTAACGCTGGCGTGATCGGTTCGACTGTTGGACTTACCCCGTCGCGGCAGATACAGCTTGGATTGAAGTTGGTCTGGTAAGCCATCGACCGTGCAAAAGGCGGAGGGGAGCCGGCAACCCGACGATCCTCCGCCTCGATGATCACCTGGGTTTGCCGTCGAATCACTATTGAGAGTCTAAGGTCTGATGCGGACATGACGTAACCGTCCGAGTCCGCATGGTAAGCGAGTTGTTTGCCGGACCGCGCGCAACTTGAACAAAGAAGTATTTTGAGAATCTTAAAGCGAAGGACGGGCGTCTCTCTCGCTTTGCTGGCGGCCCCGGTTGTGAACAATTGGATCCCATGAGCCTCTCGGCAGAACGAAAATCGAAAATCTGGTCCGTGGTCCGCGTCTCCAGCGGGAATTTTCTGGAGATGTACGACTTCATGGTGTTTGGCTACTACGCGACGGCGATCGGCAAGGCTTTCTTTCCGAGCGGCAATCCATTCGTGTCGTTGATGTTGTCGTTGATGACTTTTGGGGCAGGGTTTTTGATGCGGCCCCTCGGCGCCGTCGTGCTGGGGGCCTACACCGATCGGCACGGACGCCGCGCGGGCCTTCTGCTGACGCTGGGATTGATGTCCGTGGGGATTTTTTCCATCGCCTGCATGCCCAGCTACGCGACGATCGGTTTGCTGGCTCCGCTGCTGGTGCTGGTGGGCCGCCTGCTTCAGGGTTTTTCGGCGGGGATGGAGCTGGGCGGCGTTTCGGTCTATTTGTCGGAGATCGCTACGCCAGGACATAAAGGCTTCTACGTCAGTTGGCAGTCGGGGAGCCAGCAAGTGGCGGTGATGTTCGCCGCACTGATTGGGGTGGTGCTGAGCTCGGTGCTTCCCCCGGAGAAGATGACGCTGTGGGGATGGCGTGTCCCGCTGCTCCTCGGTTGCGTGATCGTTCCGTTTCTCTTCAGGCTCAGACGGTCCCTCCAGGAGACGGATGAGTTCGTTGCGCGAAAGCGCAGGCCGAGCACGCCCGAAATTCTCCGCTCGCTGACGGCCAACTGGGGAATCGTGATCATCGGAATGATGATGGTTACCATGACCACGGTCTCTTTCTACATGATCACCGCATATACGCCCACTTTCGGCAACGCGGTGCTTCACTTGGCGAGCGTGGACAGCCTGATCGTCACGTTGTGCGTGGGAGCTTCCAATCTTTTCTGGCTGCCGGTGATGGGCGCGTTGTCCGATAGGATCGGGCGCCGGCCGTTACTCTTCGCGTGCACAATTCTGATGCTGCTGACCGCCTATCCGGCAATGCTCTGGCTTGTCAGGGATCCGACCTTCTCGAAACTGCTGACGGTCGAACTGTGGCTGTCTTTTCTGTATGGGAGCTACAACGGGGCCATGGTGGTCTTCCTTACGGAGATCATGCCAGTTGATGTACGAACCACCGGCTTCGCGCTGGCGTATAGCCTTGCTACCGCCGTGTTCGGTGGGTTTACACCTGCAATCAGCACGTATCTTATTCACTTCACAGGGAACGACGCTGTCCCCGGGCTTTGGTTGTCGTTCGCAGCCGCGTTCGGCCTAATCGCGGCGCTGCTTGCCAAGCCTCACAACGCTGTGCTCGAAACCGGTTAGAACATGGCAGGCCTGGCTGTTGCTGCGCATGCCTGGCGATGTTGGCGATGAAATTCGTATGAAAGCGCGGATCACTTCAGGAGCAGCCAGACCCGATGTGGCTGACCTTTTGTAAGGTGCTTCCACGTGCGTAACAAGGTCAGCACACATCCGGCAGCCTGTTGCATTTCCTTTTCGCGTTAGCCGTGCTTGATGAACGTGCCGTCATTCAGCTCAGCCACGGCTTGGCGAAGCTGCTCTTGGGTGTTCATCACGATGGGGCCATACCAGGCCACCGGCTCTTCGATGGGCTTTCCGGACACTAGCAGGAAGCGAATTCCCTCAGGCCCGGCCTGCACCGTCAGCTCATCGCCACGGTCGAACAGCACCAACGAGTGGTTGCTGACGTCGTATACGGGCGCCGCATCCGGTTTCGCGACCTGTTCCGTCAGGACAGCGCGAGGATCGGAGGCGTCGCGGAACGTGCCGGAGCCCGCAAACACGTAGGCAAAGGCGTTGCGCGTGGTCTCGACTTTGAGGCGCTTGCGTTGACCGGGCGGAACGGAAATGTCGAGGTACTGCGGATCAGCGGCCACGCCCTCGACTGGCCCCTTCTTGCCCCAGAATTCGCCGCAGATGACGCGCAGTCTGGTGCCATCATCGTCGGTGACCTCGGGAATCGCAGCCGAGGGAATGTCCTGATACCGCGGATCGGTCATTTTCAGCGACGAAGGCAGGTTGGCCCACAGTTGGAAACCGTGCATCCGGCCGTGCGCGTCACCCTTGGGCATTTCCTGATGCAGGATGCCGCTGCCGGCGGTCATCCATTGCACGTCGCCAGCAGCCATCTTGCCCTTGTTGCCGAGGCTGTCGCCGTGCTCGACAGCGCCTGCGAGCACGTAGGTGATCGTCTCAATCCCCCGGTGAGGGTGCCATGGAAACCCGGCAAGGTAATCCTCCGGGTTGTCATTACGAAAATCGTCCAGCAGGAGGAACGGATCGAAATCCTTCGTCTTGCCGAACCCGAAGGCGCGCTGCAGTTTCACGCCAGCGCCCTCCAGTGTCGGCTTCGTTTGAATAATCTGTTTGATGGGACGGAGTGACATAGCTTTCCCCTTTCTGCGCCATATAGCCTAGCGCTTTCGATGCGTGCCGGGCGGCAAACGATTCAGGCCTTCACGAACTGGACATCGAGGGTGATGGTCACCTCGTCACCGACGAAAATGCTGCCGGTCTCCAGCGTCCTGCCTTTCAGTCCATTAGATGCGTGACAACGATAATCGTTGCAACATCTATTTTGATACGAAATGGTACTCCACTATGGCGCCGGCCGTCCGAGGGACAATACGGATGAAGCCAGAGGTGACTACGACCAGGCAGCCGCCAGCTAACGGAAGACCGTCTTGACCGGTTTTCGACTAGCCGAAGACGGCAAGATTATGGAGTTAGTGGTCGGGGCGCCCGGATTTGAACCGGGGGCCTCCTGCGCCCAAGGCAGGCGCGCTACCAGGCTGCGCTACGCCCCGACATGAAGTGCACTATTGATTCTAAAGCACTTTCCGAGATTACCGCCACTCCGAATCCTGGGTGTAGTTCAGTGGGAGGGCAGAGGCTTCACAAGCTTCACCTAGCGAAGCTTAGCACGTCGAACTGGCCGCGGTACTCCTCTCAAAGGCTTATGGAGAGCCATCCGACAAAGATACCCGTTTGCTTTCGGCGCAGTGTATCACTTGTGCCTGGCCAGGCATCAGATGGACTGGAATCCGCGTAATCCGGTGGTGCACCACTGTGAACGACGACTTGGAAGTTCTCGCAGCGCCAGCCCTTGCCATGCGATACGAAACGCTTGTACGCGTGTCCCAAGCCATCGGAGCGCACGGCGACCCTAAAGAACTTTTTGCCATCCTGATGGACGAGCTGCATGGGGTAGTGCAGTTTGACGTGATCGGGGTATCTCTCCATGATCAAGAGTCCGATACGTTTCAAAGTTATTTCATTGACATGACGAGTCGTTCAGAGCTGGTCCCCGAAGAGAAGCTAACGCCCGAGGAAACGCTTACGTTATGGGTTTACCAGCGGCAAGAACCTCTGGTGAGGTCGACGGACGAAATGGAGCCGCGCTATGGCCGGTTGCAAGCGATCTTGAAAAGGCTCAATATTCGCTCGATCTGCGCACTCCCCTTGACGACAGCTCACCGCAGACTTGGGGCAATCACTTTCTGCAGCAAGCAGATCGATGCCTACTCGCAAAACGATATCCGATTCGTGTCCCAAGTGACGGATTACATTGCGTTAGCGTTTGACGATGCGATGAATTTTGCGGCGTTGCGGCGGACGTCTGAGGAACTGCAGAGTAAGAACGACCGGCTCCGGCTGCTCCTCGACGTCACGAATCAGGTTGTTTCCAATTTGGAGCTCCGCGATCTGCTGCGTGCCGTCTCGCACGACGTCCGGCGCGTGATGCAGTGCGACTACGCCGGCTTGTCGCTCCCAGATGGAGAAAACAAGCAACTGCGACTTTACGCACTTGACTTTCCGGAGGGCAAAGGGTTCCTCCAGGAAGAGCTGGTCTATTTGATGGAGGGAACGCCCTCCGGCACGGCCTTTCGAACCATGAAACCTCTGACGCTCCGGAGCCCCTTCACAGGTTGGCTTAATTACCCAATCGTTCAGATCGCCGTGCGGGAAGGTTTGAAGTCCGTCTGCTGTTTACCGTTGATCAGCCGGAATCGCGCGATTGGCGTCTTGGTTCTAGGGTTACTCCGAGACGATGCCTTCAGTCAGGCTGATATCAGTTTCCTCAGCCAGGTTGCAAACCAGATTGCCCTCGCCGTCGAGAATGCGCTTGCCTACCGCGAGATTCGGGAACTGAAAGAACAGCTCTCGAAGGAAAAACTCTATTTGGAAGATGAAATCCGCACGGAAATGAATTTTGCCCAGATCATCGGGAATAGCGCTTCTCTGCGCAGGGTCCTCAAACACGTGGAAACGGTGGCGCCGACGGATTCGACGGTGCTGATTTATGGAGAGACGGGCACAGGAAAGGAGCTGATCGCGCGTGGCATTCATGATTTGAGCCCGCGGCACTCCAAACCATTCGTGAAGCTCAACTGCGCGGCGATTCCGACGGGCTTGCTGGAAAGCGAGCTGTTTGGACACGAGAAAGGCGCCTTCACGGGAGCGATCGCGCAGCGGATTGGGCGCTTCGAAGTGGCGGATGGTGGCACGATTTTCCTGGACGAAATCGGAGAAATTCCCCTCGAACTTCAGACCAAGCTGCTCCGCGTGCTGCAAGAGAGGGAGTTCGAGCGGCTGGGAAGCTCGCACACGCTTCGGACCAATGCGCGCTTGATTGCCGCCACGAACCGGGACTTAGAGACGATGGTGAGCGAACAGAAGTTCCGGTCCGATCTCTTCTTTCGCTTGAATGTTTTTCCCGTCCATGTTCCGCCCTTGCGGGAACGCCAGGAGGATATTCCGCTCCTGGTCCGGCACTTCGCGCAGCAGTTTTCCAGGCGGATGAATAAGGTCATGGAAACGATTCCATCAGCGACGATGGATGCCCTGAGCCGGTATCATTGGCCGGGGAACATCCGAGAACTCCAAAATGTAATCGAGCGCGCCGTAATCATCTCGGAGGGTCCGGCCCTGAGTGTCGACGTGGGTGATCTGAAATTTTCCAAAGTCAGTCATGCAGGAGAAAGGATCGCTGCTCCGAATTCCACAACAAACGGCGCATTGCACAATCTCTTGGAGGAAACCGAACGTCAACAGGTCCTCCAAGCCCTCAGGCAGTGCAAATGGGTTGTTGCAGGCCCCCATGGCGCGGCGGCACTCCTTGGAATGAACCGATCGACCCTCCAAGTAAGAATACGCAAACTCGGAATCTCACGCGGTTCTGCATAATCGCACGGTTTCGTTCCCTACCTCAGCTCCTTCCCCAAAAAGCGCGCACTTCTGACAGCCCGCTCTCGGTGTGCGAAGAAGTTAGCAGTCTGCCAGATACTTGGCAGTAGCACGCAGGCACTTAGACCCCACAAACCTCTCGCTCTGCGGCTATCTCAAGACAAATCAAGGAGTTCCATCGTTGCCGAAACAAGTTACGTTCTGGCATCCGTGTTGCCTTTCCTGATGCCGTCTGAATGCAACGCGGATGAGCGGGGAGGCGCTACTTCAATGATTCTGAATTTCATCGGGAAATGGAACAAGTGGTACCGCTTGCTGCGCTACAGCAAAGGATTTGGACCGTTTGATTCCGTGCGCTACGCACTTTGGCTGGCACGGGGCTGAGTGGGGCCTTGCTATGGCTGGAACACAAATGGCGAATGGGCGGTCGGGTTTGCGGCTGGGTTTTGCCGGGAGACGCGCGAGTCGATCTTTGCTCGAAATCCAGGCTCGGATGCCGAGTGAGATCAAAGCCATCTCGCCGTTGGTTAACCGGTTGATGCGGCTGATTGAAGGATCGCGCTGCGTTGCAGGCAGCGAGCCCGCCGTTGAGTTGGCGCTTCACGAAGCGCTGAGCAATGCCGTCGTTCACGGCAACGGGATAGACGCCCGCAAGTTGGTTCACATTCGTTGTCAATGCGAGTTGGGAAAGGGAGTGTCCATTGTCGTCTCGGACTACGGGCAAGGGTTTGATCCGAAAGCGGTTCCAGACCCGTTGGCGGTCGAAAGACTGCAGGCCGAGCACGGTCGCGGCATCCACCTGATGAAGTTGGTGATGGACGAAGTCTCGTTTGAGCGTGCAGGCACGGAGGTCCATATGCGCAAGGGGCCGGCACGCGGGCCAAGAACAGAGCTGCGAAGCGGCAACGAAACCGCATACGGCAGCCCGTTGAGCAGCATTGAGCGCGGCGCCCTCCTTGCGAATATGCACACGCATCCACGCGGCCGGCATGAGAGGTAGACGTGCTGAAGATCACCATCATGGACACGGCAGCAGATAGGAGATGGATCGTGCAGGGTCGCTTGGTAGGGCCGTGGGTCAACGAGCTAAGAACAACCTGGAAACAGGCGCACAAGAGCCAGGACAACAGACCCTGCATTATCGACCTCAATGACGTCACGTTCATCGACAAAAGTGGGGAACGACTGCTGCGCGCTATGTCCAAGAAAGGCGCGCAGCTTATAGCCAGGGGGCTTTACGTCAAGCATGTGCTTCTGCAACTGCAAGGGAGGATAAACAATGACTACCCATCCGATGCATCTCTTTGATTCAGCGCTAAAGGGTTTCGCGGGGAGGCCCGCCGCGCGGCCTATTCGTCTGTCTCCAACAACACCGAACGATGTTTTCCTAAACGCGTTGCTCGCGACGGGCACGACAACAACCCTACGAAGGAGTCCTCTCCAGTGGGCCGCCGCGACAGGTTTGCACATTGTGATTCTGGCGGCGCTGATCATCGTGCCGTTGTACACCACCGGCACGATCCAACTGGAGAGCTACAAAGACACTCCCCTGGCGGCGCCTCCTGCTGCGCCGCCCCCGCCTCCACCGGCGGCGGCGCGGGCGGTGGCTCCGCACATGACGCCTAAGCGCGCGAATCTCAGCTACACGCTAGGAAAAATAACTGCGCCCACCTCGATTCCGAAGACGGTCTCTGTGGGTAACGCAACTGCCGAGCCGGACTTGGGAGGCGTAGCGGGAGGCGTGGAGGGTGGCGTCCCCGGGGGCGTGCTCGGGGGACAGCTTGGTGGCTCACTCGGCGGAGTTATTGGTGGCACGGGAACTTCCATACCGATTCCGCCTCCACAGAAGTCGGCCGCGAAGCGAATTGTTCGCGTTGGTTCCGGCGTCAAAGCACCGCGGCAGACCTATTCGGTCCAACCCGCGTATCCACCACTCGCGAGGGAAGCGCACGTCTGGGGCACGGTGGTAGTCAGCGCAGTGATCGACGAGCACGGAAACGTGGTGGGGGCGCACGCGGTGAGCGGGCACCCGTTACTTATACCGGCAGCACTGAACACGGTCCTGCAATGGAAGTATGAGCCAACGCTGCTTAATGGCTCGCCAGTGGCTGTCGAGATGGAAGTCACCGTTAATTTCAAGCTTGGAGGCTAGTTCCAAGTGCGAGCCTAGACGAACGGGAACCAAGAGCACGGGTAGCGATTCAATTTAGCAAATCCGCGGAGTAGGTCAACCGAGAGCAGTTTGAATGTGAGCGGAGAAGGAGAAGCGACATGCCAGTAGAACTCATGGACGCGGTCGTCGGAGCGAATGCGGCGAGCTCTTCCCCCGATCGTTTGGTCACACAGCAGGATGCCGCGCTGGTTGCTGGCGCGAAAACCGGGGACGCTCGCGCATTTGAGCTGCTGGTCCAACGGCACGAGGGGAAGATTTTTTCATTGGCTCAGCGCATGACACGCAATCGGGAGGACGCCGAAGATGTCGTGCAGCAGAGCTTCCAGAAAGCGTTCATTCATTTGAAGAAGTTTCAGGGGGAATCTTTGTTCTCCACCTGGCTAACACGGATCGCTATTAACGAGGCACTTATGTTGTTGCGCAGAAAGCGTGGATCGCGCGAGGTACCGATCGCGGAATCGAGTACGGAGGACGAAACTGCGCTGCCGCTAGATGTCCCGGACTCGGGCCCAAACCCTGAGGACAGTTGCCTGCTGCGGGAGCAGAAGCGAATTCTCTCGGCGGCTGTAAACGAGTTAACTCCAGGAATGCGTAAAGCAATCGAACTGCGAGAACTTGGCGAGCTATCCACTGGAGAAACCGCCCAAGTCATGGGTTTGTCGGTGGGAGCAGTGAAGGCGCGGGTATTCCACGGGCGGAGGAAATTGCGCAAGACGTTGAAGTATTATGTCGAGTCCACGCGTACGTACGGAACCCGGGCGTTGCGAACGCAGAGATCAGTTCGTGATCGTTCACGGGCGATTCTCGAGCTTCGGCCGGCCTGTTAAGGGAACGCGTGAGCAGAAGGAGGAATAGCGATGGCCAACAAGAAATCGAAATTGTCTCCGCCTGAGCCTGCCCCCTTGAGCATTGGCAAGGGCGGTGCTGCGCTGGGGGAAATCGTGGTTTTCATCGATGGACGCACCGAGGCTGCGGGCATCTTGGAGTTCGCGGGCATGCTCGCCCAGGAGCACGACGCGCGCCTGATCAGTGTATTCATGCAGCCGGAGCCCATAGCTACCCCGGCGGAGACGTTCGCCCGCGGTAAGGGCATGCAGAGCACGATCGAGTCGCACCAAGCACAACTCGAGCGCATCGAGGCGGACCACAAGGGCCAGTTCGAGGACATCGTCCGTCGTCACGGAATCCGGTCGGAGTGGAGATCGTTGCCCTACTTGAGCAGCGAGGTGGGCGTGCATGCGTACTATGCGGACCTGGTGGTGATCGCCCGCCCGGAATCTGCGGGCCAGACTGCCGGCCCTCCCGGCCTCGCGGAGTCCCTCGTCTTAAGCTCCGGCCGGCCGATCATCTTGTTTCCGCCAGGCAGCACGGTATCCGAGGTTCACCGCATCCTCGTGGCCTGGAATTCCACGCGCGAGTCCATCCGTGCCGTGGCCGACGCTATGCCATTGCTCGCGAAAGCCAAGGCCGTCGAGGTCTTGGTTGTCGACCATGAGCGCAACCGAGAGCGTCACGGGCAGGAGCCGGGAGCGGACATCGCGCGCCACTTGGCGCGTCACGGGGCGCAAGTGGAGGTACGACGCTTGTCATCCGGCGGAAAAGACGTGGGCCAGCTGCTGCTGTCGGAGGCTGCCGCTTTCGGCGCGGATCTACTTGTCATGGGCGCCTATGGGCACTCCCAATTGAGAGAGTGGATGTTCGGTGGCGTCACACGGACGGTCCTGTACGAGGCGGGCTTCCCGGTGCTGATGTCCCGATGAGCACCGGTTTTAAGCCCCCTAGCGGGCTTTTCGATCGGCCGGGTGCCCAGAAAATGGACTTCCGGCTGCACAGTAACGCGAAGGCTTGACGTAACAAGGGACCGGTCGGTCTCATCTGGCAATTATGCCTCGCGCGATCCGTTCGCGATTGCAGTTTAGGGGGTTCTACCTATGTGGATTGTTCGAGTCGCTCTAGACCGGCCGTATACCTTCATCGTTCTTGCCGTGCTCATTTTGGTTCTGAGCCCGATCATGATCTTGCGCACGCCTACCGATATTTTTCCAAACATCGATATCCCGGTGATCGCGGTCGCATGGCAGTTCACCGGGATGAATCCCGAGGAATTAGAAGGCCGGCTCACGAGCACGTATGAACGAGTCCTGACCACAACGGTCGACAACATCGAACACATCGAGTCAACTACGGTGAACGGTCAGGCCATCGTCAAGATTTACTTGCAACACGGCGCGAGTTTGGACACCGCGAATGCCCAGGTTACGGCCATATCCCAAACCGTCCTTCGCCAATTGCCGCCCGGCACTCTGCCTCCCCTAATCATCAACTACAGCGCTTCGAGCGTCCCCATTCTGCAGTTAGGCCTGTCTGGTAACGGACTCTCGGAACAGCAGTTGAACGACCTCGGCCAAAATTTCCTGAGGCCCCAACTGGTGACGGTGCCTGGAGCCGTCATTCCTTTCCTCTACGGCGGCAAACAACGTCAGGTCATGGTCGATTTGAATCCTGGCTTGATGCAATCGAAAGGCTTGGCGCCGCAAGATGTTCTCAGTGCCGTGCAACTGCAAAATCTCATTGTGCCTTCCGGGACGGCAAAGATGGGTTCCTTCGAGTACGACATTCGGCTGAACGGCAGTCCGAAAACGGTGGCTGAATTGAGCGACCTCCCCGTCAAGGTCGTTGGGAATTCCACGATCTATCTTCGTGATGTAGCGAATGTGCGCGATGCTTTTGCGCCACAGACCAACATCGTGCGCCAGGACGGCCGTCGCGGCGCTCTGGTGTCCGTCCTCAAGGCCGGTAATGCTTCCACACTCGACGTCGTCAAGGGCATCCGGGGCCTGCTTCCGCGTGTCGCGCAGACGCTGCCGCCGGAACTGAAGATTTTGCCTCTCTCCGATCAGTCTATCTTCGTCAGAGGCTCCGTCAACGGCGTCATCCGCGAGGCCGTCATCGCCGCGTGTCTAACGGGGTTGATGATTCTGCTCTTCCTGGGAAGCTGGCGGAGCACGTTGATCATCGCGATTTCCATTCCGCTATCCATCTTGACGTCCGTCATGGTTCTCAGCTTCCTGGGCGAAACCATCAACATCATGACGCTCGGCGGATTGGCCCTTGCCGTCGGAATCCTTGTAGATGACGCGACGGTGACGATTGAAAACATCGAGAGGTATTTCGAAGAAGGGCATGCCCAGCGCGACGCCATCCTCGAAGGCGCAGCGCAAATCGCGGTTCCCGCTCTGGTATCCACGCTCTGCATTTGCATTGTGTTCTTGCCGATGTTCCTGCTGGGTGGTGTGGCCCGCTACCTTTTTGTTCCACTGGCAGAAGCTGTGGTGTTCGCCATGCTCGCGTCGTACATCCTGTCCCGGACGCTCGTACCTACGCTGGCGATGTACTTGCTGAAAGGAAAGCAGGCCGACACGGCCAGTTCGCGGAATCCTCTCGTGCGGTTCCAGAGAGCGTTCGAACGTGGGTTCGAACGGCTTCGCAACGCTTACCAGGTCCTGCTCTCAGTGCTTGTCCATCGGCGGGCACTCTTCGTCCCCATCTTTCTTCTGGCCTGCGCTACGGCGTTTCTCCTAGTGCCCTGGCTCGGTCAGGACTTCTTTCCGAACACGGACAGCGGTCAATTCATCCTCCATCTTCGCGCCAAGAGCGGCACGCGAATCGAAGAGACTGCGAAGCTGTGCGATCTCGTTGAGGGCACTATACGCCGTGAGATCCCCGAGCGCGAGGTGGACAACATCCTGGACAACATCGGTCTTCCATACAGCTCCATCAATTTTATGCACAGCACGTCCGGCCTCATAGGAGCAGGCGACGCAGATATTCTGGTTTCCTTTAAAGAAGATCATCACGCCACGGCAGACTATGTTCAGCGCCTGCGCGAGAGGCTGCCCCGCGAATACCCTGGCACGACCTTTTACTTCCTGCCTTCGGACATCGTCACCCAGGTTTTGAACTTTGGGTTGCCGGCGCCCGTCGACGTCCAAATCGAGGGAACCGATATCGAAGGCAATCGCGAAGTCGCAGCCCGGATGTTGCATGAGATCGAGCGGGTTCCAGGTATTGCCGACGCGCGTATACAACAAGCGTTTGACTACCCGGAGTTCGATGTGAAGGTAGACCGCACCAAGGCAGCTCAGGGCGGCTACACCCAGCGCGACGTTGCAAACAGTATGTTGAACTCGCTCAGCGGCAGCTTCCAGATCACCCCGATGTTTTTCCTGAATTTCAAGAACGGGGTCAGCTACAACCTGGTGACCCAGACTCCGCAATATTCGATCCAATCCCTGGAAGACCTGCAGAACACCCCACTCAACGCGGCGACCGCCACGCACCCGGAGATTCTCGCGGATGTCGCTTCCATCCAACGGACGAACGAGATGGAAGTGATCAACCACTACAACATCCGGCGAGTGGTCGATATTTATGCCTCCGTCCAGGGTCGCGACCTGGGAGCGGTGGGCCGCGAGGTCACGCGTATTGTGGACGCCAACCGCAAGTCCTTGCCGCGCGGCAGCTTCGTCACCGTTCGCGGCCAACTGCAAACCATGCGCACCTCGTACCTCGGTTTGCTGGGCGGACTCGTCTTCTCCGTGGTTCTCGTCTACCTCCTGATCGTGGTGAACTTTCAGTCCTGGCTCGATCCCTTCATCATCATCACCGCGCTTCCTGCCGCGCTTGCCGGCATCGTCGGTTTCTTATTCGTGACGCACACAACCCTCAGCGTTCCGGCCTTGATGGGCGCCATTATGTGCATGGGCGTAGGAACGGCGAACAGTATTCTGGTGGTTTCTTTTGCCAAAGAACTGCTGCAGCACCACGGGGATCCCGTCAGAGCCGCCATCGAAGCCGGCTTCACCCGGTTTCGCCCCGTGCTCATGACCGCTTTGGCCATGATCATCGGCATGATTCCCATGGCGCTCGGGCTGGGCGAGGGCGGCGAGCAGAATGCGCCGCTAGGGCGCGCCGTCATTGGCGGCTTGTTATTCGCCACCGTAGCTACTCTCATTTTCGTCCCTGCGGTCTTCAGTTTGCTTCATCGACGGCGCGATCCGTCTGTCGCTCAAGGACGCTCCGAGGGCAACCCCGAACCAATTTCAGCGTGAGCTAAGAGGAAAGCTAATGACATCCAACGAGGAAAATGTGACGACTACTCCAGAACCAAAAGCGATGGAAGCTCAGACCGTGGAACCGAGTCCGGATGGATTTCACCTTCACCCTGGAGACCGGCGTCAAACCGCAATGCTTGTCGCCGGAGCCGCGCTCGCTGCTCTTGCCTTCCTGACTTACTCCGGCATCCATTCGCGAGCAGCAGCTGAATCGCGACTCAAGCAACGAACGGAAGAAACCGCCATTCCCACTGTCGCCGTGGTTTTCCCTCGAGAAGGCGCTCCTACACAGGAAATCGTCCTGCCGGGCAACACGCAGGCATTCAGTGACGCCCCGATCTATGCGCGAACTAGCGGCTATCTCAAACGCTGGTTTTTCGACATTGGCGCGCATGTCCAGAAAGGCCAGTTGCTCGCGGAGATCGAAACTCCCGAAGTCGACCAGCAACTCCAGCAGGCTCGCGCGGACCAGGACACCGCACAAGCCAACCTGAACATTGCCAAAATCACCGCCAGCCGCTGGCAAGACCTGGTGAGCACCGGCTCCGTGTCCCAGCAGGAAACCGACCAGGCGGTCAGCAATCTCAGCGCGGTGAAAGCCGCGGCCGAATCGAGCGCCGCCAATGTGCGACGCCTGGAGCAGTTGCAAGCGTTCGAGAAGGTCTATGCTCCCTTCGACGGCATCATCACCGCCCGCAATACGGACATCGGAGCACTCATCGATGCGGGAGCCAGCGCACAGCCGAAGGAACTCTTTCACATGGCCGCTATTCGCACGCTCCGCCTGTACGTCGCGGTTCCGGAGGTGTATTCACGTGCCGCGCGCTCCGGCGCTCCAGCCACGTTGACCCTCGATGAATTCCCAGGCCAAACCTTCCATGGCACTCTCGTTCGCAATGCCAACTCCATTGATATCGCCTCGCGCACGCTGCTTGTCGAAGTCGATGTCGACAATCCGACCGGCCAGCTCCTGCCGGGCGCTTACGTCTTTGTGCACCTCAAGCTGCCCGACGAGACTCGCTCGGTAACCGTTCCATCGAATACGTTGATCTTCCGCAAGGAAGGCTTGCAGGTCGGACTGGTTCGCAACGGCAAAGCCGAGTTGGTTCCGGTCAAGATCGGCCGCGACTATGGCAGCTCCGTAGAAATCGTTTCAGGCCTGCAACCGACCGACGCCGTCATTGTCGACCCATCGGACTCTCTGGTCGCAGGCATGGAAGTGCGCCTGAGCAACAAACCAGCAGGTGGGTCTGGCCGATGAGGTACTTCTTTGCCGCCATGCGTTTCGTCCTCACCAGCATCGTTGCGCTGCTTCTAGTGCTGCTGCTCGCGGGTTGCACCGTCGGCCCCAAATACATCAAACCCGCCGTGCCAACGACGCCTACTTATAAGGAAGAGGCACCAGGCTCGTTCAAGGAGTCAGACCAGTGGCAGCCCGCGAATCCCGGCGACCAGACAAGCCGCGGAAGCTGGTGGGAGATTTTTGGCGATCCGGAACTCAACAAGCTGGAAGAGCAGATCGCCGGTTCCAACCAGAACCTGAAAGTAGCGGAAGCGCGCTTCCGCCAAGCTCGTGCAGCGATTCGCTTCAATTGGGCTTCGCAATTTCCGGCCATCTCGACTGCGCCGAGCGCCAGTTATGTCAAGAATTCAGACTTTTCGCCGAACACTCCCTCGAGGATCCAACAGTCCAGCAAGGGAGATTTCGTCCTGCCCTTTGATCTTTCCTATGAGCTGGACCTCTGGGGCCGCGTGCGGCGTAGCGTCGCTGCCGCGCGGGAAGAAGCGCAAGCGACCGCTGCCGACTATGAGACCGCGAAGCTCAGCCTCGAGGCGGAGCTTGCCTTGGACTATTTCGAATTGCGCAGCGCCGACGCTCAGAAGCAACTTCTCGACGATACGGTAAAAGCCTATACCGACAACCTGCAACTCACCCTCAATCGCTTCAAAGGCGGCGTGGCCCCGAAGGCCGACGTGGCGCAAGCGCAGACCCAGTTGGACACCACCCGCGTACAAGACACGGACGTCACCGTGCAGCGAGCCCAATTCGAACACGCCATTGCGATCCTAATCGGAAAGCCGCCCGCGGATTTCAGCCTGGCCGCGGCACCGTTGAATTATCAACCTCCTGCCATTCCGATTGGCTTGCCTTCTGAACTATTGCAGCGCCGCCCGGACATCGCCGCCGCCGAGCGCCGAGTCGCTGAGGCGAACCAGCAGATCGGCATCGCCCGGGCGGCGTATTTTCCTACTGTGACTCTTGGCGGAACAGCCGGATTCGCCGGCACGCAGGGTTCCAACTGGTTCGGTTGGCCGAGCGGCTTCTGGGCCGTCGGTCCGGCCCTTGCGCAGACTCTCTTCGACGCCGGGCGCCGTCGCGCCACTTCCGAATCGGCGCGCGCCAACTATGATGCAACAGTCGCAACGTATCGTCAGACCTCACTCACAGCGTTCCAGGAAGTCGAAGACAACGTCGCCGCCTTGCGCATTCTCGAAAACGAAACCCAACAGCAACAGCAGGCCGTCGCGTCATCGCAGGAATCACTCCAACTTTTTACCAATCGTTACAAGGGTGGCGTCGACACCTACCTCCAGGTCATTACCGCACAGACGATCGAACTTGCCAACGAGCGAAACGCCATTGACATCCTACGGCGCCGGTTGGACGCGAGCGTGCTCCTGATCAAAGCCCTGGGAGGAGGCTGGAACGCCTCCAACCTTCCCACGTTCGGTGCGTCTTCCGTTCGGGACCACTGAACTGCCGCCACGGCCGCTGCGTGGTCTTTCTAAGAAGTTCTCTAAACGATTTTGTGACCACCAGGCAGGCTGATCCATCCAATAAACATTGCCCTGGAGGAGTCGCCTGGATGCAGATTGGAATCGACAGTTTCGCCGCAGCCATTTCCGACCCGGCCACAGGCCTCACGCTCAGCCCCGTCGAGCGCATGCACCATTTACTGGAAGAGATTGAGCTCGCCGATCGGGTCGGCCTGGACGTCTTCGGCATTGGCGAACATCACCGGGCGGAATTCCTGGACTCAGCTCCCGTCGTGATCCTCTCCGCTGCCGCTGCGCGCACGGAAAATATCCGTCTCACCAGCGCAGTCACGGTCTTGAGTGCCTCCGATCCCGTTCGCGTTTTTCAGGAGTTCGCGACTCTCGACCTCATCTCCCGCGGCCGCGCGGAAATTGTCGCCGGTCGCGGTTCCTTCATTGAGTCCTACCCTCTTTTCGGCCTGCGTCTGGAAGACTACGATTCGCTCTTTGCGGAAAAACTAGATCTTCTCCTAAAAATCCGGGCAAGCACGCAAGTGCACTGGTCCGGCAAACACCGCGCCGCACTGACCGGCCAGGCAATCTACCCGCGCCCGCTGCAGGATCCGCTGCCTATATGGGTCGGTGTTGGCGGCACTCCCGAATCCTTTGTTCGCGCAGGCATGCTCGGACTTCCTCTTATGGTGGCCATTATCGGCGGTGAACCTAAACGTTTCCGCCCACTGATAGACCTCTACCGCCAAGCTGGACGCCGCGCCGATCATCCCCCCGAGCGGCTCACTGTAGGTCTTCATTCCGTTGGTTTTCTCGCAGCCACCACTGACGAAGCCGCGGAAATATTCTTTCCAGGCTATGCGCACACCTTTACCGAAATCGGCAAGGAACGTGGCTGGCCGGCCGCCACGCGCGCTCAATTCGACGCCCTGCGCGGGCCTACAGGCGCGCTGCTGATCGGCGACGCTAAAACAGTCGCCAAAAAGATCCTTTATGTGAATGAAGTTCTCGGCGGCATCTCCCGCATTACATTCCAAATGGGTGTCTCGACCCTTCCGCATCAAAGAATGTTAGACGCCATAGAGATCCTCGGGGCCGTCGTGGCGCCTATCGTCCGGAACGAGCTAGGCGTCACCTCTGCGCGCGCCTGATGAATCGAGCTCTTCAGAACAGAGTTCTAAAAGCCATTCCGTTTTCAGAACAGGCCCAATCATGTTATTGAATCCACTGTGCGAACCGAACCCATGACCACGATCCAGAACATTCTGTTCCCTGTAGACTTCTCGCCATCCTGCGTTGCCATGGCCGCCTATGTGAAAAGGGCCGCGGCCATATTCGGCGCCAAAGTGACACTGCTTCACGTCTTCGACCTCTACAGTCACGACGCGGTTCAACTCTATGTGAGGCCTCTTTCCGAGGTTGTCGAAGAGCAGCAGAAGCTTGCTCGAGACAAACTCGATTCGTTCCTCAAGTCTGAGTTTCCAGTCAGTGAGTGCCCGAGAATCTTGTTGTCGGGCGATGCGGCGAAACAGATCATTCAGCTCGCCAGGACCGACAAATTCGATCTCATCATCATGCCTACACATGCCGGCTTCTTCCGCAGGAACTTGCTTGGCTCCACGACGGCGAAGGTATTGAACGATGCTGATTGTCCGGTATTGACCACGCAGCACGCGGAAACCATTTCACCAAGACAGCTCGAACATCGGGAATGGGTCTGCGCCATTGGCTTGGACGCAGATTCGCAAAGGGTTCTTCGGTATGCCAGCTGGGCTGCGGACTCCGTCCATGCGAATCTTACGCTCGTTCATGTGATTCCCGCGAGCGCGCCTGACCTGCCGGTCGAATTGCACTTGGAGGAGCGCCTGCAGTCAGCGAAAAGGGAAGCGCCGAGCCGCCGCATCGAGGAGTTGCAAAGCACCGCCGGTTCGCACGCTCGGGTCAGCATCGCCATGGGCCCGATTAAAGAAAGGCTAACCAAGGAGGTACGCAGATTGCGAGCGGATGTGCTAGTGATCGGAAGAAGTCCACAGTCCGGCGTGTTGGGCCGCTTGCGGGATCTTAGTTACGCACTAGCGCGTGACGCTCCTTGTCCTGTCCTGAGCGTCTGATCGGGCGAGCGCCAGTCGTCTCGCCTATTGAGCCCTTCGAAGGTTTCTCGCTGCACGAAGCGCCACGTGGGGAGCGGTCTCTCCGTTTCACGGATCACACAGGAAGGACGAAAACAGGAGATAAAGCATCATCAGTCGTAGTGTACCGAAGAATCGCCTTCCATTCGGGCCGACTTCGTCCCCAAAGGACACCCATTCAAAAGGATCGCCAGAACTAGACCCACTGGATCGTCGCTCTTAGATCGATTTCAAGTTTTCGGCCAAAGGCGATCCTTGTGCAATCGGAAGGACAAGTCAGGGAAAGTCGAGGCCCAAGCGCGGTCCAACCTCTATACCAGTCTCCGTCTGCTTCCGCCCGCATCATCAATTTAGATGCTCTCCATCAAGGAATTGCTTGACAGCCCTCATCATACGGTGGTACAGCGTCTATACCTATTTTCGTGGGGGGAGGTCCTCATGCGGTCGATGATTGAGCGGAAAGTTATGCAGGGGTGTGCCAGCTTGGTTCGCGTTTTCACGGTCATTTGTGCCGTGCTACTCGCTGGCGCCGCAGCTTATCCGCAAGGTAGTACTGGCAGAATCCTTGGTGTCGTCACCGACAAGTCTGGCGGCAACGTCGCAGGCGCCAACGTGACCATCACGGACGCAGCGCGCGGCGTGTCGCAGACTCTGGCCACGGACTCGGACGGAGCCTATGTTGCCGTCAACGTCCTGCCCGGCACTTATACCCTCCGCGCCGAATTCAAAGGCTTCAAGGTTTTCGAGCGCAAGAACATCCTGGTAGAGGTAGGCAAGGACGTGCGCATTGACGCCGTGCTTCAACCCGGCTCGACCAACGAAACGATCACCATCACCGAGGAAGTCCCAATGGTGGACACCACCTCCACCACCCTCGGCGGCACCATCAGCAACGAAATCATCAACGACCTCCCGCTGAATGGCCGTAATTATCAGAATTTATTAACCCTCCGCCCCGGCACGATGGTCTACCCGGGCGGCGGACCCTGGACCCAGAGCACGAACGGGATTCGTCCAGAAGATATGGGCTACATCATCGATGGTTTACCCGACGACGAGGCTTTTATGGGGTTGAGCATCACGAATGCCGCCGCTGTCCTCGGCGATGCGGCAACGATTTTGCCGGTGGACGCCATTCAGGAGTTCAATACGCAGGTGAATCCCAAGGCGGAATTTGGATGGAAGCCTGGAGCCGTCACCAGCGTCGGATTAAAGTCGGGCACCAACGAAATCCATGGCTCCGCATACGCCTACGGTCGGTCGGATTCTTTTGACGCGCGCAATTTCTTTAATCACTTCGACGCAAACGGCAAACTCAAGCCCAAGACACCGGTAGAATTGGAACAGTTCGGCGGAACGGCGGGCGGTCACATCATCAAGGACAAACTCTTCTACTTTGGAGGGTACGAGCAGCAGCGTTACACAGTAGGGAGTGCGCTCTTTTTGAGCGTTCCCACGACGGCTTCACTAGGCGGAGATGCCGTGAATAGCATCCCAGATGCCCTTGCTTCATTGAAGGCTGCCAATCTCACACCGAACAGCGCTAGCCTTGGTTTGCTTGGTTGTCCCACGAGTGCTCCCTTCACTCCGTGCACAGGCGCACTGTTCGGAAGCAACAGTCAGACGGGGACTAACGCAACCCAGGAAAACCCCACCTATCCAAACACGAACCTGTCCAGAAACGCGCTGGGGAAGGTCGACTATCACCTCAACGACCGCCATTCCGTGAATGGTTCCTATTTCTTCGGCAATGACGGTCTAGTGGGTGAAGACTCACCCTATACGAATATCGCTTTCCTGACGCGCGTTCACTCTCGGGCGCAAGCGGCTGCTGGACATTGGGCATGGACCCCAAATTCCCAATGGGCGAATGAGCTCCGATTCGGCTACACCCGCTATACACTTAGCATCGTCCCCGGCGACGCGGGCAAGCCCGCTTCCTCCTACGGACTTTTCACCGGCGTGACCAATCCCATCATCGGCGGATTGCCGAACCTTTCGATTGGTGGATTTACCGCACCAGGGAACTTTTTCAGCTTTCCCAAGTTCGCAGGCCCAGATAGCACTTACGATTTAATCGATCAAGTTTCGCATTCGGTTGCCAGACACACCATGAAGTTCGGCGGCCAGTTTCGGGACATCAAAGTCGACCAGGCCACCTGGCGCAGGGCCAGGGGGCAAATTTTCTTCAGTGGCGGAGGAGCGACAGTTGGGGGAAATCCTTCTACTGCGCTGGAAGATTTCCTCCTCGGTATCCCAAGCAGCGCGAAACTTCTTGCGACAACCTCCGACCCAGTCGTGGGATCGCCGGAGCGTCACATGACGCAGAAAGGCTATGCCGCCTTCATCCAGGATGACTGGCGCATCGTTCCGAGAGTGACGCTGAACCTGGGGCTGCGCTATGAGTACGCTACTCCACCGTCAGAGGCACATAACCTGCTAGGCAGTTTTGACCCGGCGCTCGGCGTCATGCAACAAGTGGGGAAGCAGATTCCTTCGCTCTATAACGGCGATCACAAAAATTTCTCGCCTCGCGTGGGTGTCGCTTGGGACGTCACCGGCAAAGGCACCACCATAGTGCGAGCGGGGGGCAGCCTCATCTACGACCTGCTCACGATGAACACTTTTCTCTCCGAACAAAACACCAATAACGCTCCGACGCTTGGCGTCAGCGTCATCCCCACAGGGGCCCCTATCGTTACCTGCCCTGCGGCGACCTGCGGTGTCACCGGAGTCCCCGTTGTGACGCCGGGTAGCGGCACCATTCTCAGTACGGGGCTTAACATTCCGAGTTCATCCCTCAACTGGCCTGGTTCAAGCGGCGGGCCCTTTATCTTCCCCGGCAACCTAGCCACTTCCGTCCAGTGTGGCGACGGCGTCACGCCGCCTGCTACGGCTGCTAACCCTAACCCCGTAAAGGATCCAGGGCCTTGCTCATTTCTTGCCATGGACCGCAATTACAAGACGCCCTACGTGAGTAATTGGACGTTCGGTATTCAGCATGCCTTTTCGAGCAAGCTTTCGCTGGAGGTTGCTTACGTCGGAAACCACGGTTCGAAGCTGACGGGCATCCGAGACCTCAATCAACCCGATCCCGCCAACGGATTTGCCCAAGCCTATGGTTCCAAGCCCTATCTCGGGGTCGTCAATTTCATGTCCAACATTTTCATGTCCAACTATAACGGCCTGCAAGCAACTTTGACGGCGCGCAATTACCATGGTCTGGGCTTCATCGTCGGCTACACATACTCACATGCCCTTGACAATATGTCCTACAACTGGAATCAGTATCTGCCCCAGAACAGTCTAAATCCAGGGGCGGATTATGGGAGCAGCGACTTCGATATTACGCATCGCTTCACTCTCTCGCTCACCTATGCCATTCCCGGCAAGAAAACGTGGGGGCAACTCCTGGAAGGATGGCAGATCAATTCCATCCTCACACTCCAGAGCGCCCAACCTTGGAGCATGTATGATTCCTCTTTCAACTTTAGCCAAACGGGTGAAGCGACAGATCGCTGGGACCTCTTTGGGAGTCCCAAAGACTTCAAATCGGGCGGGCCCCACGGGATCCCCTGCTTCGGTCCTGGAAACCCGGCCTGCACGGGGGCCATTCCGCAGGCTTGTCTTGCCGCCGCCGCCCAGCTCGGTCTGATGGGGACGGCCTCACTCACTGGAGTCGGACTGCCTCCCGGGGTAGCCCCGACCAATTACTGCTATATGGTAGGCAAATCTGTCTTGGTTCCGAATGCTTTCGGCTCCTTCGGCACGACGGGCCGGAACATCTTTCGCGATACGGGCTTCCGCAACCTGGATCTATCCGTTACCAAGGCATGGAAGTTCAGGGAGCGCCTCAATGCGCAGTTCCGCGCAGAGGCCTTCAACGTTCTCAACCATTCCAACTTCGCCAATCCTTGGGGTGGCACGAGTGGTTATGGCCCCGCCAGTGGCTTTTCTGATCCGTCGTTCCCAGGCAATTTCGGCTGCGGCTGCAACACGCCAGATGCAGCCTCTGCCAACCCCGTGCTGGGGTCGGGGAGCGCCCGCGCGATCCAATTGGGCCTGAAATTGACATTCTAGTTGCTGTGCGCATGTAGAAATCGAGAAGGGGCCGGACATTCACCCGGTCCCTTTTTTCATGTATAAGGGAATACAGATCTTCTTGGGAGACTGAATAAGCGATGAGACGCAACCCCTTTGTCGCCAGTGTGCTCGTCCTCGGCGTTATGCTCGGCGTCATCCTGGCCTTCCTATCGTTCAGTTCACTCGCCTTTGCCGCCGACAATCAATCCGTCCTTCCAGCCGACCATGAATTTGTCCAAGCTGCCGCAAAAGGTGACGCTGCTACGGTCAGCAAAGTTCTCGACGCGGATTTTACCTGGACGGACGCCAACGGAAAGACTCGCGCCAGAACGGACGTCCTTGACTCTCTTCCCGCGCCCGCGCTCGGCAACGAGACCGGCGCACAAGTCAACCAACAGATCCACGGTCAAGTCGTGGCAGTGATGTCCGGCCGAGACAAGACGCACGTCCTGCGCCTCTGGGTACGACGCTCCGCTGGCTGGCGTTTGCTCGTCTATCACGAAGTCACTCTCGGTCGCCAAGCCCCAGGTTCCTCCGGT
>Ga0210408_10000357_pt1 | contig 62281 bp, 53 predicted proteins | sample IncBWH4MmetaG_FD_155471 | JGI IMG/M metagenome (GOLD analysis project Ga0210408, IMG submission 155471) | Forest soil microbial communities from Barre Woods Harvard Forest LTER site, Petersham, Massachusetts, United States - Inc-BW-H-4-M | ecosystem: Environmental > Terrestrial > Soil >... | reverse complement strand
AATCCGAAACCAGCCGGTCTGGGTCGTGCGCGTTATCGCGGTTTACGTCAGGAGCGCAGTATAAAGGCCCGCGATAGCGCAATGCTGGCAACATAGCAGGCCAAAGAAATACTCATACCTACGAGAGGCGCACTGAAGAAATACACCTTGCAGAGCACAACAATCCCACCAAGCATTGCCAGCCCGACAACAAGCAAGAACGGTGACTGAAAGAGGAGTTGGCCGTGAGCCAATGCCAGAAAACCAAAAACCAAGCCGAACAAAATAAGTCCCATACTGTGGGTGGCATTGAAGCCCACCCAACACCGCCACATTGTTGTTTCTTTCGTAATGACAGGTGCAATCTGGCTCATGCTGATTTGCAGTGCGGGGTCACGAGGCGTGAGCGTTGGCCCCCAGAACGTATAGACAAGGTGAACGACTCCGAGCGTAAAGACAATGCTGGCACTAAGAACCATGAGAATCTTCGCGGCCAAGATGCCCTCCCTATTTTGTGGGCGCATTGCTGATCCCTTTCAGCTTTACAACCATTTTTTTGTTTCAGCGTGACGCTCCACATTCGCACTCAAATTCGCCTGCACAGGGTACGTGATGCAATCTCTTGCATTCCGATGATATAAGCTGCCATGGCCATCTAGCGCTGACCAGCGTTGTTAGACGTTCGGGAAACTTAGAACGCTACTGCGCGATGAGTTTTTGACCCCGCTCCGGTATTACAAGTAAGGATCGACGCCAATCCGTCGGCGTCGCTGCAACGGAGGTACACACCGTGAACGAGTTCGGTAGCGATGTCGAGCGTCATCGCCGCGAGCTGCTGGTCCACTGTTACCGCATGCTCGGCTCCTTGCCGGACGCCGAGGACGCGGTGCAGGAGACGTTGCTTCGCGCTTGGCGGTATCGCGCCAGCCTGAAGGAAGGCGCGCCGCTGCGCCCATGGCTGTACCGCGTGGCCACGAACGCCTGCCTCGATGCGATTGCCCGCGATGAGCGGAGGGCGGTCCTCGGTGCCAAGGCCGAGGCGGACGATGGCCGGGCCGGCCAGCCGGAGGACGTCGTCTGGCTGGGTCCGATTCCGGACTCGGTGCTCGAGCCGCCTGCCCCGCCAACGAACACGCCGGAGGCGGTGACGCTGAAGCGCGAAACCATCGAGATCGCCTTTCTGACGGTAATCCAGCTCCTCACACCGCAGCAGCGGGCCGCCTTGATTCTGTGCGACGTGCTGGACTGGTCCGCCAAGGATGCGGCCGACCTGCTCGAAATCAGCGTCTCGGCTGTAAACAGCGCATTACAGCGCGCGCGGGTCAGGCTCCGCGAGCGTCTGCCGTCGCACAAGCCACCGTGGCCCGCCAACGTGGATGCCAGCGCGGCCGAGCGCGACCTGCTAAAGAAATACGTCGAGGCGACCGAAGCGGCGGACTTTCGGGCTTTCGAATCGATCATCCGTGCGGACGCGACCTTCCGCATGCCGCCCGACTTCGGCGCGGCCGAAGGCCGTGACGAGATGTTCAAGCTATGGGTCGAAGAGGGATTCGGCTCCGAACGATTTGGTCGCCTCCACTGCGTTGTGACCCACGCCAACCTGCAGCCGGCGGTCGCAGCTTACGTGTGCCGGCCCGGCGATTCCGCCTGGCGCGCCATGGCGCTGGACGTTCTTCGAATCGAGGACGGCTTGATCACGGAGATCGTGGTGTTCCCCCCGGATAGGTTCCCACTCTTCGGGCTTCCGATATTGATGGACCCGGCGCCGGAGATGAATATGCGTCATTGATCCATGTCCTTGGACGCTGCTCACGTCCTGGACGGTTACATCGCCGTTCATGGGCTTCCCAAAAGTGATCCTACCGTCATGTTGAGTTTGTTAACGTGCTCTGGTTGCGATGGCTATATCCCTCGTAAGATATCAGGGCACGTAATCCACATTTGAAAGGCGGACGAAGATGAGTCCAAAGTTTTTGGAGAAGGAAAGCACACGGCGCGAAATGTTGCGAAATTCCGCCGGGTTCGCGGGAAGCGCGTGGCTGGCGCAACTTTTTCCGGCAAGTCTTCTGAGCGCCGGCGTTCCTGGCCTCCGGCAGCAGGCGGCAACCGCTCCAACAGACCGTCTGTCGGCCATGCGGGCGCAGATGGGTGCTACCCCGATCCAAGCGCAACCGCTGGCGGAAAATCTCACGTTGCTTTCCGGGCCTGGAGGAAACGTTGTGGTGTTGAACGGGCCCGATGGCAAAGTCGTGGTCGACACGTTTCTTTTGCCGGCCTGGCCGAAGTTGAAAGAAACGCTCGATGGGCTGGGCAATGCGCCACTGAAGACGGTGATCGACACGCACTGGCATTTCGACCATACGGACAATAACGCCAATTTGCACGCCGCGGGCGCCACAGTACTGGCACACGAAAACACCAAGACGCGCATGGCAGAGCCACACGACAGTGCGCTTTTGGGTTTGCACATTCCGGCATCGGCCGCGGATGCTTTGCCGCAGCAGACATTCAACGCCAGCGAAAAACTGCAGGCCAACGGTGAAATCGTGATGCTGCAATATTTCCAGCCGGCGCATACCGACACGGACATCTACATTCACTTTCAGAAAGCCAACGTCATTCACATGGGCGATACTTTTTTTAACGGCTTTTACCCGGTCATCGACGCCAGCACCGGCGGAAAAATCGACGGGATGATTGTCGCCGCCGACAAAGTCCTGCCCTTGGCCGACAACCACACCAAGATCGTTCCGGGGCATGGCCCGCTGGGCAACAAAGCCGATCTGACCAAGTACCGGGACATGCTGGTTGTGGCGCGCGATCGCGTGCAAAAACTGAAGACCGCCGGCAAATCGGCCGACGAAATGGCGGCGAGCAAACCTTTGGCCGATTTGGACCCTGTGTGGGGTCACGGCATGCTCAGCAGCGACCTCTTCGTGCAGATGATTTATTCGGCACTTTGATTCGCACCCAGGGGGCGGTTTAGATCACTGCTCTGGAGTTGGTGTTGAGGAGATTTTTGGCTGCGAAGGTGATCGAGTACACGGCAAGGAGGGCGGGACTACGGATGCGGACGACGACTTTGTCGCGCGTGGTTTTGAGAACATTGGCGCCTGGATCGTTGGGAGGAACATGTTTGGACCGGTGCGTGGTTCCTGGCCCGATGAAAGCTGGAAGGGATGGTGGGGCGAAACTCCTCCCTTTCGCACACCCGTCTTTGTACTTACCCATCATGCGAGGGATAATTTGACAATGAATGGCGGGACGACGTTTCATTTCGTCACTGACGGCATTCACAGCGCGCTCCAAAGCGCTCTTAATGCAGCGAAGGAAAAAGATGTCCGCCCTGGGGGAGGTGTATCGACCATTCGTGAATACCTGAACGCCGGGCTCATCGATGAGATGCACCTGGCCTACACGCCCGTTCTGCTCGGATCGGGAGAATCTCTTCTATTGAATCTCGATCTGAATGCTCTCGGGTATGAGGTCAGCTCTTACGCCACTACCTCCGCCTGCATGCACGTGCAGATCGCGAGGAGGAGTCAATAGCCATGTTGCCGCGTATGTTCGTACGGACGAAATAAACGAAGACTTTGGAGATACTGAAGTGGCGTCTCCAGCCGAGGGAGATGATGCTGGCCGGTAGCCCGTCGATTCGCCAGCGATCGTTCGATTCACGTGCCCTCCCGCCATTGTAGTGCGAAATCGTCCCTTCGGTTGAGCCCTGACATCCTTTTCCAGATCGGTACTTTAAGCGGGATTGGGTTCGCTCTGTTTTTCCGTCGCCACTCGCTCCCCTGTACCTCTCAATTCTACGCAGCTATCTCCCGATTATTCTACGCATTTCGATGGCAACGGAGTGTGCCTCTATCGCGGCGCAGCAGCCACTGCAGGAATCTGTGCGTCAGCTCTCACATCAAACTCACGAAACAAGGGTTCCAGCCCCTCGAAAATCCCGTCAGCGCGCCACCCAGCGTCCCCTCGGCGGTGCGTCTCGACCCGACTAGGCGTCAGCACCAGCCCGGCGTCCGCCGTTCCTCCAGCGTCATCCGAGCAGAGGATTCCGAACGACCTCACAACTTCCACCCCACAACTGTTATACTCACTACATGGGGCGGTTCCCACTTTCACCTCTTTCAGGTCTTCTGACCTAAGCCAGTCCATCTGAAGTTCTTCCACCTTAGGCTTCTCAGCGAGAGAGCGATCTGCCCATGGCTTTTGAACTGGCGCAACGACACGCCCCCATGTCAGACGCCCTCAGGACGACTGCGGGACGTTCGCAATACAGCCACCCTATTGGCAGCGCTCATTGCGACTAAAGGCCCGAAGCCGATCTGAGTGCCACAGACATTATGCCGGGAACACAACCCCGTTGGATTTTAGAACATTCCGACTCGCTCGATGCGGAACTCGCCAAGAAGGGTCTCCTCTATGCACGCAACTAGTATTTCACTCGCTCTGCTTATTGCGCTGTTCACGATCCTGCTGCTCCGCAGGATGAGCAAGGTGAAACCGCAGATCGCCGGGTACGGAAGACAAAGGATGTGCCCGTCGTGCGGATTGATTACATCTCGATTGAGAACATGCTGCTTGGAATGCGGCGAGCCCCTCACAGGGATAGTGTATTCAACGGTAGAAAAATGAACCGGGCTTTGTCCGTGACCTCCTAACTGTGCCTCACGAAGGACAGGAATCACCAGTCCATGCTCACTACCTCGATGCACGTGCGACGCACGGCCACGATCCTCCGGCCCGACCAGTCCCGCGTACTTCTGCGCCCGTTCAGACCGGAGACTCCCGAGCGAGCAAGCCGGATTGTCGCCAGGATCATGTCGCTCCCGGAAAGCCAGGTAGGGCCACTCTTGGACGAAGTGTCCGCTGAATTCTCGCGGCGACACCAGCAAATCCACAGGTCCTTTCTGGAACGGTTCGAACAGGTCCGCGACCTCGTATTGACAGATGAGGAGATTTCCGAACAGAGACAATTGTTGATCGGTTCGTATTTCGTTTGCGAATTCTCGTTGGAATCTGCTGCCCTTTTCAATCCGTCCATCGTGCCGCACCCTGACCAATCCGACCTTCCTCCGGGCGCTTTGCGTTTTGTCCTCAGCTTGCGCGCCACCGGGGAGGGCCACATTTCCTCTATCACTTTTCGGACGGGTATCATCCACTCTGGCAACCGGATCGAAGTCGAAACCCCAACCGGCTTCCTCACCGAGCCGCGTCAAATCCCGAACCCACACTACGAGAAGGCGCTGTTCGAGCGGAAACTCTTTGAGCTGGGATTGACCAGCGGATTCACGCGTCGGATTATGGACAAGTATGGAGAGCGGTTTTCATTGGAGGAACTGCGCGCCAACCTCGAACTCGAAATGACGCAGTCGCGCTTGTCGGATCAGGACGCGATCCGGGGAATTTTGATGCTGGCTCGGTCCAATTATGAGGTTCAGTTTCAACCCGAACAGCCGTTGTCTGAACGCATCCTTTTCCCCGCCACGCCGTCACAAAGCAACGGCATTGAAGACGCCCGGTTCGTCCGTTTTCAGAACGATGACGGCAGCTACGTTTACTACGCCACCTTCACAGCCTTCGATGGCAAGGTCATCTTTCCAGAGCTAGTGGAGACCTCTGACTTCCTCCTCTTTCGGTTCATCACCCTGAATGGTGCGGCGGCCAAGAACAAAGGCATGGCTCTCTTCCCCCGGAAAATCAATGGCCTCTATGCAATGCTCTCCCGCCAGGACAATGAAAACATCTACCTCATGCTTTCTGACAATGTCCACTTCTGGTATGAAAGCAAGACGCTCCTTAAACCGATGTTCCCCTGGGAACTGGTCCAGCTTGGGAACTGTGGGTCACCCATTGAGACCGAAGCCGGCTGGCTTGTCCTCAGCCACGGAGTCGGCCCCCTACGAACGTACTGCATCGGCGCGTTCCTGCTCGATCACGACAACCCTGGCAAAGTGATCGGCCGCCTCCGCGAACCGTTGCTCAAACCGGATCAGAAGGAGCGTAAAGGCTACGTTCCGAACGTCGTCTATACCTGTGGCGCTCTCCTCCAGAACGGCGAACTGATCATTCCGTATGGCATGGCCGATCACGCCACGGGTTTTGCTACCGTTCCCCTCGCTGAAGTCCTGGCGGCCATGCAATAAGAAGTGTCGTCGAACAGCATGAGAGAACCCAACAAACGAGTGGCTGTCCTGTCTCCGATCGCCTGGCGAACCCCTCCCCGGCAATACGGCGCCTGGGAAACAGTGGCCAGCAATATCACCGAAGGGCTCGTCGATCGTGGCTGGGATGTGACGTTGTTCGCCAGCAGGGATTCTGTGACCCGCGCTCACCTGCATGCCGTGGTGGACAAGGGATATGAAGAGGATGCCACCGTCGATCCCAAGGTAGCCGAATACCTTCACATCTCCGAAGCGTTCGAGTGCGCTGCTGAGTTTGATCTCATCCACAGCCACTACGACTTCATGGCTTTGACCTATACTCGGCTGATTAGAACTCCGGTTCTAACTACCATCCACGGATTCTCGTCACCCAAAATCATGCCCATCTATCACAAGTATCGTAACGGATACTTCGTTTCCGTCAGCGACTCCGACCGGGGCACAGGGCTGAATTACCTGGCGACCGTTTACAACGGCATCGATCTCTCGTTGTACCCTCTTAAGGACCCCGGCGGCGAAGACTTGATTTTCCTCGGTCGGATCCACCCGGATAAGGGTGTTCATCTAGCCATCGAGGTTGCTCGTCTGAGCGGGATGCGTTTGATCATCGCAGGTATCGTCGAGGATGAGGCCTATTTCCGGGAACAGATCAAACCCCATCTCGACGATCAAAACATCCTCTATATCGGACCGGTGGACGTGGCGGGCAAGAACGAACTGTTTGCCCGAGCCCGAGCTCTCCTGCACCTGAATACCATCCCGGAACGATTCGGACTTGTCCTGGTCGAAGCCAATGCCGCTGGCGTGCCCGTCATCGCAATGGACCTCGGCTCTTGCCGTGAGGTGATCAAGGACGGGGAGACCGGCTTTCTGGTTGCCAATGTTGCTGAAGCAGTTCGGGTCCTTGGCCGAGTGTCTGAAATCGACCGTCGGGCCTGCCGCAGCCGTGTCCGGCAACACTTTTCGATCGATACCATGGTGGAGGGATATGAGCGGGTTTACTCAACGATTTTTGATCTGGAGGCGAGGAGACGATCATGAAGTCGGACATTGTCAGGCGGTACAGCCACAACCCTATCCTCACCACGTCCGAGATTCCCTATCCAGTGGAAACCGTTCACAACGCGGCGGTCGTGAAGCACGGGAACGAATACATCATGCTATTCCGCTCCCATCTTCGCACCGGACGATCCATCATCGGTTTGGCACGCAGTCCCGACGGATTCCGCTTCACTGCCGATCCACAACCATTTCTGACTCCTGACCGGGACAGTCCTTTTGCTGCCTATGAAGAGTTTGGAGTGGAGGACCCACGCGTGACCCGGCTGGAGGGGGAATACATCATCACCTACAGCGCTTACTCGCGAAATGGAGTGCGAATCGCCCTGGCCAAGACGAAGGACTTCAGTCAGGTGGAAAAAGTTTCCCTGATCACTGAGGCAGATTATCGGAATGTGGTCATCTTTCCCGAGAAGTTTAATGGGCTTTATGCCCGCCTTGACCGTCCTCATTCGGAAATCGCTCCCTGGTCAATCTGGATTTCCTATTCTCCGGATCTATGCTTTTGGGGACAATCGCAACTGATCATGAGGCCTGAACAATATCACTGGGATGAAATGAAGATCGGTCCCGGCGCCCCGCCGATCAAAACGGACCAGGGATGGCTTTCCATCTATCACGGAGTTTTTCAAACCATGGATGGATCGGTCTATCGTTTGGGCGTTGCTCTTCATGACCTCGGGGACCCGGCAAAGGTCATCGCTGTAGGCGACTCGTGGATTTTACAACCGGAAGATCCTTGGGAAATAACTGGATATGTCCACAACGTAGTCTTCACCTGTGGCGCCATTCTGGAGCCCAACGGAACCGTAAAAATCTATTGGGGGGGCGCAGACACCGTCATGTGCGTGGGAGAAGCAAATGTCTCCGAATTGGTCGCATTGTGCCTCGACAACGGCAGACCGGCCAAATGAGCATTCCATAGCATTTTGGCAACATCGTACGGGCTGGGTTAAGAGCGGCCGCGAAAGCGGAAGCGAGCTGGGAAACACCGCCTGCCGAAGGCAGGATACTCCTGAGGCAAAACTATCGCTGCAAAACGTCAAGAGCCTTCTCTGTAGATCACGCAGCTAAGCTCTAGTTACTTCCGCTTGCGGACCCTTCTCTCGATATTGTCCTGGTACCAGTCCCAGAGGGTGCGCGCTTCGCGTAAGAGGGAGTCGTACACTTCTTCCGGCGTCAGTTGGCTCGCCGGCAGAGATAGGACGATACCTATCGGAAGTTGATGTGAAATTCTCGTGACCGCCAAGAACGCGATGAGTTCGGCGTCAGACTTCAGTTCCTTCTTCGATAGACTCTCGAATGGATGCTCCATTTCCCATTCCTCCTAGCCTATACTTTCTGCGCGGGAAGGACGGCTAGTCGTGCAGAACTACGTTGAGGAGCGAGCTGTGAACCTGCAGACCACCGTTGTAGTGAATGCCCAATTTCCTGACCGGTTCATGAAGAAGCTGACTCGCGAGCGGGTTGCGCCTGTCATTTCTGCCAGCATCTCCTGGCCGATCTTTGGAACCACGGCCTCGAGTGTGCCTTCCTTGCCAGAATGGGCGAGCTGCAAGAGATCCGGGCCAGCCTCTTTTCGCTCGGATTAAAAAGTGATCCACAGGTTCGCTCGATTGGGGTTTGGCGGGCCACTTTCCCTTTGCCTGGAGAACCGTTGGGTTGTCGAGCAGGAGACATGGGCTGCCCCCCTACGGCTAAAAAAAAAGCCGTAATCAGTATACCGCCTTCTTCGACTGCGTGAATGACCGAAAACCACTGGCCCGCCATGCGCTGGATGGTTCCATATCATGGCAAGCCTGAATGGGGTGGGAATACTCAACTGATGCAATCGGGCGATTTGCACCAACTGAGAATTGCTGATGACATCGTGGAGAACAAAGCGGAGAACAATAATTGCCGATTGCGAGCTAATTCACCCCATTTTATAGCCTCTGGTCCGACTGTAAGCCCTTGATATGATTGCGCACTGCCAAAATCGTTATACTTGCTAAGCCGTTATACGGGCCAAAACCTGTATCGAGGGTTCGAATCCCTCCCTCTCCGCCAGTCTTTCCCCACAAGAAGTCGAGCCCCGCCAACAAAAATGCCTCGCTGACGCGCGAGGCATTGTCACGTCTAAAGATTTCAGTCTTTCTAGTTCCGGCTGCGCAACTTCGATAGCAGTCGCAGAATCTCCAGGTACAACCAGATCAGCGTTACCATCAGGGCGAACGCGCCGTACCACTCCATGTATTTCGGGGCCCCGGCCTGGGCACCGCGCTCGATCATGTCGAAGTCGAGCACCAGATTCAGCGATGCCACGACCACGACGAATACGCTGATGCCGATCCCGAGCGGCCCCGCACCGAAGACCGATGGGAACCGAACACCAAAGAATCCCATAATCATCGTGGCGAGGTAGAACAGCGCTATTCCACCTGTTGCCGCGACCACTCCCAGCCGGAAGTTGTCCGTGACCTTGATCATTCCAGATCTGTACACCAGCAACATCGCCACAAGCGTGCCGAACGTCAGTCCCACGGCCTGCATGGGGATGCCCGGAAACCTCAACTCGGTCATGGCCGAGATACCGCCCAGCACCAAGCCTTCCAGCAACGCATAGATCGGCGCCGTCACGGGTGCCCATTCCTTCTTGAAGATGGTCACCAGCGCCACGATGAAGCCGCCGATTCCGCCAAGAATGAGTAGCGGAAGCACCGATGACATCGCTCCGTCGCCATTTCCCGCATTCAGGAACCGGCTCCACGTCCAGACTGCCGTGGCCACCACGCAGATCGCCAGCATGCCTGTCTTATTGACGGTGCCGGAGACTGTCATCCTGTCGCCGAGAACCAAACCTTCCGGCTGGAATGAGTCCCGCAATGCCGGGTTCGATGTTCGCATCCATCCCGCCACAAACCACCTCCCGCGCGGACTGCCGCACTGACAATTATGACCTGTGCCGTCGAATTTGTCACAGCGGCTCGCTGCAGGCCCCTACGCCCTCATCTTCTCGCCAAACTTCTTTTCGAACTTCCTCAACTTGGGCGCGATCACAACCTGGCAGTACGGCTGGGTGGCATTGTTGTCGTAGTAGAGCTGGTGATAGTCCTCGGCCGGATAAAACCTTGCGGCCGGCTCGACGCTGGTGACGATGGGCTCGGCAAACGCCTTCGCGGCGTTCAGGGCGGCGATCGTCTCTTCCGCTTCTCGCTCCTGTTCGTCGGAGGCATAGAAGATCACCGACCGGTACTGTTCGCCTTCGTCGTTTCCCTGTCGGTTGACGGTAGTGGGATCGTGTACAGTGAAAAACACTTCCAGCAGGTCCCGGTAACGGATCTGGCTCGGATCAAAAGTCACCTGCACAACCTCCACGTGACCCGTATCCCCGTTGCAGACCTGTCGGTAAGTCGGCTTGTCGACGTGCCCGCCCATGTACCCCGACACGGCGGATTTCACACCCGTGAGCCGGTTAAACACTGCCTCGATGCACCAGAAACACCCGCCTCCGAATACTGCTGTTTCTTCGTTTGCCATACCCATTGGATGCGTTCGCCGCCTGGAAGTTCCGCCCCACGTGAGGTGCACAGGCAGCCTACCGCCACCCCAGCCTGGAAACCAATCGTCCGAGGCGCTGCACGTGGCCGCAACTCTGCGCTAGAATGCCTCCACCGCAAATCCTCGCGTTCGTTTTTGGAGATCAACCATGATCCAACTCAAGGTCAATGGTGTCCAACGCTCATTCGATGGTGAGCCGGATATGCCGCTGCTCTGGTATCTGCGCGACCTCCTGGCACTCACGGGAACCAAGTTCGGGTGTGGCATGGCGCTGTGCGGCGCCTGCACCGTACACCAGAATGGCAAGGCCATCCGTTCCTGCATCACCACCATGCAGCGAGCGGCGGGCAGCGAGATTCGCACGATCGAAGACCTCTCCTCCAACGGCCTGCATCCCGTGCAGAAGTCCTGGATGGAGGTTAACGTCCCCCAGTGCGGCTATTGCCAGTCGGGACAGATCATGCAGGCCGCCTCCCTGCTGAAAGAAAAGCAGAAGCCTACCGACGAGGACATCGACGATGTCATGTCGGGCAACATCTGCCGCTGTGGCACCTATCAGCGCATTCGTGCCGCCATCAAGGCGGCCGCCGGAGAACGCGCATGAACAACATTACGAATGTCAGCCGTCGCGGTTTTCTGCAAGGAGTTCTTTCGACGGGAGCCTTCGTTCTCAGCGTCCGCTTGGTGCCCGAGGTCCTCTGGGCAGCCGATGCCCCCTCTGGCTCCCGCGCGGACCAATCGGCACTCCATCCCAGCGTGTACTTGGGTGTCGACAACGACGGGACCGTCTACATCGTTGCGCATCGTTCTGAAATGGGCACCACCAGCCGTACTTCCCTTCCGCTGGTGTTGGCGGAAGAATTGGATGCTGATTGGAGCCGCGTCAGGGTACAGCAGGCGATCGGCGATCCGCGCTATGGATCGCAGGACACCGACGGCTCGCACTCCATCCGTGACTTCTATCAGCCCATGCGCGAGGCCGGTGCCAGCGCCCGCCTGATGCTGGTCCGTGCCGCCGCGCAGCAGTGGGGCGTGCCAGAAGCGGAGTGTGTGACCGAGCCACACCTGGTCGTTCATAAGGCTACCGGAAAGAAAGCTGGTTTTGGAGAGCTTGCGGCCGCGGCGGCCCAACTCCCCGTTCCGAAGAAAGACGAACTGAAGTTCAAACCACCATCAGCGTGGCGTTATGTCGGCAAGGGGCACGGCAGCTACGACCTCGAGGACATCTGCACCGGCAAAGCAAAGTTTGGCATGGACGCCCGCATCGACGGCATGGTGTACGCGTCGATCGAGCATCCGCCCGTTCTGGGCGCGAAGGTCAAGTCCTTCGACGACAAGGCGCCGTTGCAGGTGAAGGGTGTCAGCCAAACGATTGTGATCGACACGTTTACCCCGCCCCATCACTTCCAGCCGCTGGGCGGGATCGCGGTAATCGCCGACAACACCTGGTCTGCCATGAAAGGACGCAAGCGACTCAAGGCGGTATGGGACAACGGTCCCCACGCGGTGTACAACTCCGCCGAGTTCAAGAAAGAGTTGCAGGCAACCGCCCGTAAGCCCGGCAAGGCCGCGCGCAACCAGGGAGACGTGGACGCCGTATTCGTGCAGGGCGGCAAAGTGATTGAAGCCGAATACTACACTCCACATCTGGCGCACGCTTCCATGGAGCCGCCAGTGGCGCTCGCTGACTACCGGGACGGCAAGGTCGAGGTGTGGGCATCCACCCAGAATCCCCAGGCCGTACAAGAGACACTCGCCCAGAAACTGGGCATTCCCAAGGAAGCGGTCACGTGCCACGTCCCGCTGCTCGGCGGGGGTTTCGGCCGCAAGTCAAAACCCGATTACTGCGCAGAAGCAGCCATTCTGTCAAAGAAAGTAGGCCGCCCGGTTAAGGTGGTGTGGAGCCGGGAAGACGACATCCGTTTCGACTATTACCACACAGTCTCGGCTATGTACATGAAGGCGGCTCTGGGCGCCGATGGTTTGCCGACCGCGTGGCTGCAGCGTTCTGTTTTCCCCAGTATTGGCTCGACTTTCGATGTAAACGGAACGGCCGCGGGCGCGGGTGAACTGCAGCAGGGTTGGACCGACCTTCCCTTCAACGTTCCGAACTTACGTGCGGAAAACAGCGGCGCGGCGGCCCATGTGCGCATTGGCTGGCTCCGTTCGGTGGCCAATATCTACCACGCGTTTGCCGCCCAGTCGTTCGCCGACGAGTGCGCCCACGCCGCCGGCCGCGATTCACTCGAATATTTGCTAGCCTTGGTCGGACCAGCGCGGATCATAGACGTAAAGAAATCTGCCCCCGATTACCCAAACTACGGCGGGTCGCTCGAGGACTATCCGATCGACACTGCTCGTTACCGCCACGTGATTGAACTGGCCGCGGAAAAGTCGGGCTGGGGAAAACAGAAACTCGGCAAGGGACAAGGTATGGGGATCGCCGTTCATCGCAGCTTTCTCACCTACGTGGCCACGGTCGTCCAGGTCGAAGTCAGCGATCAGGGCGAGCTGCGCATCCCGCGAGTCGATACGGCGGTCGATGCCGGACTGGTCATCAATCCAGAAGCCACGCGAAACCAGTTCGAAGGCGCCGCCGTTTTCGGCACCAGCCTGGCTCGCTTTGGCGAGATCACCGCCACTAACGGCGTGGTCGATCAGTCTAACTTCGATACTTATCCCGTTTCGCGCATGAACGAGGCACCGTACCAGACCAACGTCTACATCGTGCAGAGCAGCGCGCCGCCGGCGGGCGTAGGAGAACCCGGAGTCCCGCCCTTTGCGCCGGCTCTTTGCAACGCGATTTTCGCAGCGACAGGAAAGCGTGTTCGCGAGCTTCCTTTGTCGCGCATAAAACTTGCCTGATCAAAAAGCTGAAGATGCTGGCTTTTCCGGATCTGTAAAAAGCTCGCAATCGGTGTGTCGATTGCGGAGGGATTGTCGGAAGTCGTTGTGTCATACAACCTTGGCCGCACAACTTACAACAAAGAATAGGGTTTACAGGTTGTACCGGGGACAGGACGTCTCCAGGGAGGGCTTTATGCAGACGCGCAGGCTGTTTTGGATCGGCTTTGCGGTGTTCGGGCTCTTATTTACTTTGCAATCGCCCCGGCGAGTCTTCGCCCAGGATCAGGACGACCAGGATCCCCCCACCCGGGTGGCGCGGCTGAACTACTCCAGCGGATCGGTGTCCTTTCAACCCAGCGGCGAGGGCGACTGGGTGACGGCGGTTCCGAACCGTCCGCTCACGACTGGGGATAATCTTTGGGCGGATCAGAATTCGCGAGCCGAGTTGCACATTGGCTCCACGGCCATCCGGATGAACTCGGAGACTAGTCTCACATTTCTCGACCTCGACGACCACAACACTCAAATCCGCTTGTCGCTCGGTTCCCTTCTGTTGCGTGTGCGCCACCTTGATGACGGGGACCTGCTCGAGGTCGACACTCCGAACCTGGCCTTCACTGTGCAGCGCACGGGTGAGTACCGCATCGAGGTCAACGCCGACGGAAACCAGACCATCACCACCGTTTGGCGCGGTCGCGGAGAAGCTACGGGCGGCGGGTACTCCTACACCGTCGTGGCCGGCCAGCAGGCCAGCTTCAACGGCACGGAGGAACTCGATCACGAGATCGCGCAAATCCCCGGTGACGACGATTTTGACACTTGGGCTTTTCAGCGTGACACGCGCGAGGACCGCGCCGAGTCCTCCAACTACATTTCGTCAGAAATGACGGGTTACGAGGATCTCGACGACTACGGACACTGGCGCTACGTGGCCGACTACGGTCCGGTATGGACTCCGGTGGGCGTGGCGTCGGGATGGGCTCCCTACCGTTTCGGACACTGGATCTGGGTTGCACCCTGGGGTTGGACGTGGGTCGAGGATGAACCCTGGGGCTTCGCTCCCTTCCACTATGGGCGCTGGGCGTATGTCGAGAACGGCTGGTGCTGGGTGCCGGGCCCGGTCTACGTGCGGCCCGTGTACGCTCCTGCTTTGGTCGCCTTTGTGGGCGGCGGTGGCTTCCATCTGTCGATCGGAGTCGGCGAAGGGGTGGCTTGGTTCCCGCTCGGCCCCCGCGAGGTCTACGTTCCGCCGTACCGCGTGAGCCGGACGTACGTCAACAACGTCAACATTACCAACACTCGCGTGAACATCACCCAGGTCACTAACGTCTACAACAACTACACCACGAATAACGTAACCAAGATTACCTATGTGAATCAACGCGTCCCCACTGCGGTCACGGCCGTCACGCACGAGACGTTCGTCAACGCGCGTCCTGTCGCGAGGAATCTGGCTCAGGTCGATGCCCGTCAACTCGCCGAGGCCCCGGTGAGCCACATGGTCCAGGTACAACCGGAGAGAGCCAGTGTTGTGGGAGCGGGAGCGGCCGTGAAAGCCCGGCCTCCGGCGGTTATCGAGAATCGTCACGTAGTGGCGACTCGCAACCCAACCCCGCCGCGGGCACCGTTTGAGCAGCGCCAGCCGATGAACGCGCGTACCGAAACTCCGGGACAAGCCGCACCTCGTCCGGAAGCCCCGATGGTGAAGACCCAACCGGATGAACACCGGAACATTCCGCGTCCGGCTGCGCCTGTCCGTCCCGAAGAGCCGCCGCAGGTATCGCGTCAGCCGGAGGCCCCACGTCCGGAAATACCACGCGCCGAACCGCAGCCGGTCGCCCACCCTTCGCAGAGTTATCAGAATCCCGGCTCGGAAGCGCCGACTCACCCCCTGGTGAGGCCCGCTCCCCCGGTCCAGTCGCGTCCTCAAGTTGACCAGAACGAGGCCAACAAGTTCCACAATTGGCAGCAACAGCGACCCAGTGCCCCGCCAGCCAATGTGCCTCGTCCTCCGGAGAACCATGCACCACCGAAAGAGGAGCGGAAGAAGTAAGACGTCGATAATTCTAATGGTCATGTGTCGCGGGGGGGCATTCCAGCCCTCCCTATTTTGTCTAGACTGGGTCCTCTTTCCAGCCGGTTCAGCAGAGCACGAATCTTTTTCACGAGATCTGCCGATACACCCCTACAAGCCCTGTCCGCCGATTACAAGAGCCGATCTTCCGGAATGGATACTTGGGAAAGCCAGGTCGGGTGATTTCCGTCTTTCTACTCAATACCGGCTTCCCTGCTCTCGCTCTTGGCGACATTGTACCCAGCGCTTGGCGACTCCTGGTTCCGATGCTGCTCGTTCTGCTCGTCCAGCAACTGTGGATCTACGTGAGCGCCCGTGGTTTCGCGGAAGCGGAAAGAGCGTTTCCAGATAATCATCGAGAACACTACCGGCCGCGGCTGGCCGCCGACGCCGTCCGTCAACTCCTCCGCCAGCCGAGCTCTGCCCTGCGCCCGAGTATGGCCGATCCTTGCTGACGGACTATTTTCCCCAAACCGTATCCAGGAACAGGTATCGGTCGCGGATTGCGTCTTTCGCTGCTTCGGGCGCCGCGCTCAAATGCATCACCGGCCAACCACGCCCGGCTTCGTAGGCCGGCCATTTCGGCAACCCCGAACTATTCGGGTCCCCGCTGCGCGCGAAATTCGCCCAGTACTGCTGCATCTGCTCGCTCAGCTTTCGATCCTCCGCCCGAAATGGCAGAGCCTTCGAATCCAACTGGCCGAAGACATACTCAATCTCTGCGGAGTGATACGCCCCGAAACTCACTGGTTTGTCGAGGAAAGGCAACGCGAGGTCGAAGCTGTAGCGGTAGACCACCTGCGTCCCCGATCGTTTCTGTGCTTCGAGCCACCTCCAGGTGGAAAAAGCAATGAACTGATCGCCGTCAAAGTCGCTGAGCGATCGCTCTACATCGGCCTCCGAGGTCCCGGTATAAAGCCTCAGGAACTCTGCCGATCGAGTTCCGAATTCCTTTTCGGCTTTCTCGCGTGCGCTTGCGGTCGCAGATTTTCCGTTGGCCGGAGAGAAATGTCCCTCATCACGATTCCACCCGGCCAGCAGAGGCACATCGTTCTGTTTGCCTTGCGCGAAGATCGCCGGGATCGGCTCCGGCAGGAAGTCTCCGTCCACATTGGGTCGGAAGTGAAACACCCTTTCGCCATCTTCTTCCCTCAGGGAAGCTTCGACCAACTGCCCCGCCGGCAGGGCCCGCAGCGCCGCCAACTCCTTCAGCCCCAGCGCAGACCGCGCAAACTTCGCGTCCTCCTGCTCTTGCTCCCGTAAGGGAAGAAAGGGCAAATCGTGACTATAGAAGGCCGCGCCGCTCTCGCCGATCGCCTTGTGAAACAGCCCTTTCGCCCGTGGGGACGCCATCAGCGCGCTCACCGAAAACGATCCCGCGCTCTCGCCGAAGATGGTCACGTTCCCCGGGTCTCCCCCAAATGCTGCGATATTCCGCTGCACCCACCGAAGAGCAGCCGTCTGATCGAGCAGACCGTAGTTTCCCGCCGCCCTCGTACTGGACTCGGCAGCCAGGTCGGGATGGGTGAAGAACCCGAATACCCCCAGCCGGTAGTTCATCGAGACGACGACCGCACCCTGCTTCGCGAGATTCTGGCCATCCTGGCGCGGCTCCGATGTCCCACCAGCCAGAAAACCGCCGCCATAAATCCACACCATGACCGGCAATTTCTTGGCGTCGGCCGGTGCCCAGACATTTACGCTGAGGCAATCTTCGCTCGGACCAGAATCCCGGAACACCATGTCGCTGTAGATCCTGCCCTGCATGCAGCGCGGCCCAAATTCGGTGGCCGGACGTACGCCGGTCCACTTGGCCGGAGGGGCCGGAGGTCGCCAGCGCAAGTCACCCACTGGCGGAGCCGCGTAGGGGATCCCGAGGAACGCATTCACCGTTCCTTCCGGCTTTCCCTCAACGATGCCGCTCTCGACTTTCACTTGAGGCGCCGACGTCGCTCCCTGCAACGCCAAGGGCACGACCGTCGCCAATAGCGATAGCCACCTGTCAAGCTTCAACATGATGTATGGTCCCGGCGCATCTCGTTACCAGATTTCTGCTGCCTGCAGGGTCTGCAGGCTAGCGGAATTTCGATAGCAATTCCTCGAACGGTTGTGCTCTCACGTTCCAGGTCCCCTCAAAGGGATTGTCCAGGTCGGTCACGACGAAGTGGGCGAAGTACAAAAGCAGAGTGGTAATAGCGATCGCCACCCCTCCCAGCGCCGCGCTTCGGAAAGGAAAAAGAAACAGCAGGAAGAGTATCGTGCACGCGGTGAGGGTCACAAACACCAGCAGCGTGCGAGGCATGCGCTTCACGCTCAATGCCAGCCGTTCGTCCCGATGCGTGCTCGCCTGGTTCGCAATGTCCAGGAGGCGCTCATATACCATGCCCTCCACATCGTCCTCGGGCTTGGCGTCGACGACGGCCGCAATGACTTCCGTGAAGAGCCTGTCCGTCCTCTCGGTTCCCTCGGCATTCGACAGGGCCCGCCACTCTCCGTCGACCACCGCTCGCGCATAACTCTTTACGGCACGCACCATCGGCTCGCGGGTGTTCGCCTTCAGCCGGTTGCCGAAAAGCATCAAGTCTTTCAGTGCGCCCGACTCTTTGACGATTTCGTTCTCGACCGCAGTGAACTGTCCCCAGATTACGTAGGTTGCAAATGCGTACAGAACGCTGTAAAGGGTCCCGATGATCTGCAACAGTGCGCCAATTCCCTCCGCATCGTCGTGGAACAGGTGTTGGAGCCCGAACAACTGCAGCGCGAAGTAGACGATGACCCCGCCCACGAGGAACTTCAGGCAGCGGGTGATCACATGCGAGGGAATAAGGTCGGCAATCCTCGGCTGACGATCACGATCCGACAACAGCCACCTCTGCTTCAGAAGCGCACAGCGGTCCGGCGAGTTCCTACACCACGAAATACTTCGCTGCCTGGTGATGCACGACGATCGCCGATGTAGACTGCTCCGGCTCCAGCAGGAATCCGCTGGTTAGCCGCACGCCAACATTCTCTTCCGGATGCAGCAGCGCAAACAGCTTGGTTTGATCTTCCAGGTTCGGACACGCTGGATACCCGAACGAATATCTGGATCCACGATATTTCTGATGGAACAAATCGCGGATATGCGGCGAGTCTTCGCCCGCGATGCCGAGCTCCTGCCGCATGAGCCGGTGATGATACTCCGCGAGCGCTTCCGCCGTCTCGACGCTCAACCCGTGCAGGTAGAGGTATTTTGTGTACTCTCCACCCTCGAACAACCGCTGGGTCTCAACCGATGCCTTGGGCCCAATCGTGACCAACGACAGCCCCAGAACATCCATCTTCCCCGAAGCCTTGGGCGCAAAGAAATCCGAAATGCACAGCTTACGCCCCTCCCGCTGGCGAGGAAATGTGAATCGCAAAAGTTCCTTTCTTAGTGTTCCTTCGTGAGCTCGTCCTTCGCGTCCTTGGTGATGAAGTGCTTCTTCCGGTTCATACGCCACCACATCATTCCCGTCGCCCTGAGCCGGAAAATATCCATACACAACCTTCGGCTCGAACAACCCACTCGCGATGATCTCCTCTTCGAGTTGATTCTTGATTGGCCGGAACTTTTCCGCCACCAGCCGCAGATAATCTTCCTGCGAAGCCGTCTTCAGCTGCCATTGATTCTTGAAGAGCGCCGTCTCGTTGATGTAGGGAAACAGCTCGCGCAAATCGAAGTCCTTCTTCACCCGCACGCCCCAGAACGGTGGTACTGGAATGTTCAGGGCTTCTCCCACAACCGCGCTGCGCTCCGCGAACACTGGACCGGTCTCTTCATCCACGGCCGCTGCCTTGGCGTATTCCTTTACCGTTTTCCCCTCGGTCAACCGCGCCTGACGCTGGCCGTTGGCCGCGATAAGGTCCTCCATGATGTGCAGCCCGGCGAAGGCATCATCCGCGTAGAAGACCGCATTGGCATACTCCCGCCGCAAGTCGTCTTCCACATACTTGCGGGTCAGCGCCGCCCCACCGCAGATCACCGGATACTCCAGCTTCTGCCGCTCCAGGTCCTGGATCACGTACTTCATCTCCAGCGTAGACTTCACCAGCAACCCGCTCAGACCGATCGCATCCGCCTTGTGCTCGCCCGCCGCCTTGATGATTGAGTCGCCCGGCTGCTTGATGCCCAGATTCACCACCTTGAAGCCGTTATTGGAAAGGATGATGTCGACCAGGTTCTTCCCGATGTCATGCACATCGCCCTTCACGGTGGCGAGCACGATCGTACCCTTCCGCTGCGATCCCGACTTCTTCTCCATCTTCGGCTCAAGATACGCGACGGCCTGCTTCATGACTCCGGCGGAATCGAGCACCGAAGGCAACTGCATCTTCCGCGCGCCGAACAACTCCCCCACCGTCCGCATTCCGTCGAGCAGTACCGTGTTGATGATGTCGAGTGGCGTATATTGCACGAGCGCCACATCGAGCAACTGCTCCAGACCTTGTTTGTGCTCGCCCTCGCCCACCGATTTCTCACCGTTGATGATGGCGAACTTCAGCTTGTCCTCGATTGAGAGCGTCTCCACATGCGCTGTGCTCGAAGCCTGCGGCTTGCCCTTTAACCCGGCGAAGTGGTTCATGTACACCTGGAGCGGATCGCCATTCGACGTGTCACGATGAATCAACTTTCGCGCTAGTTCAACTTCCTCTTGAGGAATTTTGTATAACGGATAGATCTTGGTGTAGTTCACAATGGCCATATCGAGGCCATTGTCAACGGCTTCGTGCATGAAAACGCTGTTTAGCACGCGCCGCGGATACGCATCCAGGCCAAACGAAATGTTGCTGACCCCCAGGATCGTCTTCACATCGGGCAGTTCCTGCTTGATCCGCTTTACCGCCTCGAGCGTCTCCATTCCCGCCGAGCGGTATTCTTCCTGCCCGGTCGAGATCGGCAAAGTCAAGGCATCAAAAATCAGATCGACTCCCCGGATCCCATATTTCTTGGTCGCGAGGTCGTAAATCCGCTTCGCGATCGCCGCTTTCTTTTCGGCCGTCAAAGCCATGCCGTCTTCGTCGATGGTGAGCGCGATCACCGCCGCGCCATACCGCTTCGCCATGGGCAACACCTTCGACGTGCGCTTCTCGCCATCCTCCAGGTTGATCGAATTGATGATCGCCTTCCCTGGAATGCGCTTCAGAGCCTCTTCCACGACGTCAGCCTCGGTCGAATCCACAAGGATCGGTGCGGGCACCCGCGTCGCTACCCTCTCCAGGATCGACGTGATGTAGCCCTTCTCGTCCTCGCCCACAATGGCGCAGCACAAATCGAGCATGTGCGACCCGTCGTTCACCAGCTTCTTCGCCAAAGCTAGAATGTCGTCGTACTTTTTCCCGCGCACCAGGTTGCGGAAGTGTTCCACGCGGGTAGTCGTGTTCATTTCCTCAGCCACGATCAGCGGCTTGGGTTCAAGGTCGAGCGGGACCGAGGTATAAGCGCTCGAGGCAGCACCCACCGGCTTCACGTCGCGCACAGCGGGTTCGACGCCGGAAACAGCGTCGACCACGGCTTTCAGGTGCTCGGGCTTGGTCCCACAGCACCCGCCCACAATGCGCACGCCGTAGTCCTCGACGAAATGCTTGTGATACCGCGCCAGCTCGTCCGGCGTCAGCTTGTAAACGGCGTGCCCGCCTTCATTGAAGGGAAGACCCGCATTCGGCAGCACGGAGATGTGCTTCGTTGAATTCAGCCCTAAGTAGCGGACCGCATCATTCATCTCCTTCGGACCGGTGGCGCAATTAATTCCGATCACATCAACCTCAAACGGCTCCAGCGCCGTCAACGCCGCACCAATCTCCGTGCCCAGCAGCATGGTCCCGGACTCCTGCAGAGTGACCTGCACCGTGACCGGCAGCCGCTTCCCTGCCTTGCGCATGGCTGCAAGGACGCCGAACACCGCCACCTTGGCCTGAAGTAAGTCCTGCGCCGTCTCAATCAACAGCAGATCGACGCCGCCTTCGATCAGAACCGACGCCTGTTGCTCGTAAGCGGCGGCCATCTCATCGAACCGAATATGCCCCAGCGATGGCAGCTTGGTGGTCGGTCCCATCGACCCAGCCACAAAACGAGGTCTGTCCTTGGTAGAAAACTGCGCGGCAACCTCTCGTGCGAGTTTCGCGGCGGCTAAGTTGATCTCAACAACCCGATCCCTCAGATCAAACTCACCCAGCACGATGCTCGTTCCGCCGAAGGTATTCGTTTCCACCACGTCACAACCAACTTGAAAGAACGCAGCATGGATATCCCGGATAATGTCCGGCCGGCTCAAGACCAGCACTTCGCTGCAGTTCTCCTTTCCCCAGTAATCGTCCAGAGAAGGATTGCGCAGCTGGATATTGGTCCCCATCGCGCCGTCGTAAACCACGACGCGCTCTTTCACGACTTGGAGAAACTCAGACATAGAAATTCAGCTACGGGCGGTTAGTCGCTGGTCGTTAGCACAACCCGCGCAGGCTCAGACGCCCTCGTCTGTGCTGCCCTGGCGTCCTTTGCCGCGGTTCGTTTTGATTTCGCCAACGACCACCAGCCAACGACCGCTCCTATGCACAAACGCCGGCCCGCGCACGGACCGGCGTTCGAACATGAAATCGAAACTCTTGAACTCTTAGCTCCCCTGCACTGGCAACGCCGGAGCCCCGCCCGCCACGTCCGCGCCGTTGAAGACCGCGTTGGCCCCCATGTGCGCTGGCGCGGCCGCCAGCATCTGCTCCTTGCGATAAATCAGGTTGGTCACGTTAAACGACGCCAGTTCGAACCCGTGCCCGTGCGTAATCGCGTCCGTCGGGCAAGCTTCCACGCAATAACCGCAGAAGATGCAGCGGTTGTAGTCGATGTTGTAGACCTTGGCGTAGCGTTCCGCGCCGCTCACTCGGTTGGTCTCGGTGTTCTCCGCAGCTTCGATATAGATGCAGTTCGAGGGGCAAGCCGCCGCACAGAGAAAACAGGCCACACACTTCTCCAACCCGTTCTCGTCGCGCTGCAGCACGTGCATCCCGCGAAAGCGCTCCTGGAAGCGCGCGCCTTTCAAAGGCCCGGGACCGTCAGGGTAGTTCTCCACCTGGGTCGGCTGGAACATCTCCATGAAGGTGATGCTCATGCCTTTGGCAATCGCTGCGATATTTTTCAACACCGCCATAGGACATCAGTATACCGAAAGCCGCCAACCCACGGCATCCTTCCCCCGTCGCGTATCATCTAAGGGTAGGTCCCAAAGCCATTCAACCCTATGTCCCAGCTACTCGACACCATTAATTGCCCGCTCGATGTAAAAACCCTCAGCGTTCCCCAACTTGAAGTTCTCGCCGAAGAGATCCGCGAGGAACTCATCTCGGTGCTCTCTAAAACCGGGGGGCATCTCGGCCCCAATCTGGGCGTGGTCGAACTCACGCTGGCCATGCACTACGTTTTTAATACACCCGAGGACCATTTTGTCTTCGACGTCAGCCATCAGGCCTATGTTCACAAACTGCTCACCGGACGCCGCGAACAGTTCCACACGATCCGCACTCCCGGCGGCCTGAACGGCTTCATGCTGCGCTCTGAAAGTCTGCACGATTGCTACGGCGCTGGACACGCTGGCACGGCTCTGTCGGCCGCGCTGGGTATGGCCGTAGCCCGGGATCGCCGAGGCGGGAACGAGCACGTGGTCGCGTTGGCTGGTGACGCCGCTTTCACCTGCGGCATCACTTACGAGGCGCTGAACAACATCGCACACCACACCCGCCGCATGATCGTGGTCCTCAATGACAACGAATGGTCGATCGACAAGAACGTCGGCGCCATCGCCAGCTACCTGAACATGATCGTGACCAACCCGCGCTTCGACTATCTCCACGAACGTGCCGGGCGTTTCGTCGAGCGCCTCGGAGGTAAGACGCTTTTCCAGATGGCTCGCAAGGCCGAAGAGGCAGCCAAGAGCATGTTCTGGCCCAGCGTGATCTTCGAGGAACTCGGTCTCAAATATTATGGCCCGATCGATGGTCACGACCTCGCTACACTCATCAAGACCTTCGAGTTCCTCAAGACACAGCGCCGCCCCGTGCTGCTTCATGTGCTGACGCAGAAAGGCAAAGGCTTTGAACCTGCATTACAGAAACAGAAGAAGTTCCACGGCCTTGGCCCCTACGATCCCGAGACGGGAGAGACCAAGTCGCTCGGGCAGCGCACATACTCTGAAGTCTGCGCCGACACCTTGGTGAAGCTTGCCAACATGAACGACAAAGTGGTCGCGATCACGGGCGCCATGCCGAACGGGACCGCGCTGGATCGCTTTCAGCCGGTTCACCCCGACAAATATTTCGACGTGGGCATCGCGGAGGAGCACGCGGTGATCTTCGCCGCGGGTCTGGCAACCAAGGGCTTCAAACCGTTCTGCGCGATCTACTCCACCTTCCTGCAGCGCAGCTTCGACCCTATCGTGCATGATGTCTGCCTCCAGAATCTGCCAGTGGTTTTTTGCATGGACCGTGGCGGCCTGTCGGGCGACGATGGCCCCACGCACCACGGCCTGTTCGATATCAGTTACCTGCGCGGCATTCCCAACATCGTACACATGGTTCCGAAGGACGAGGACGAACTCGCCGACATGCTCTTCACCGCCATGCAGCACAACGGCCCCATCGCGGTACGCTACCCCCGCGGAGTCGGGCCCGGCATGCCGGTGAAAGACGTTCCCCGCGCCATTCCTATCGGGCAGGCGGAGCTTTTACAGCATGGGGAGCGTGACCGCATCGCCTTCTTCGCGTTGGGCGCGCTCGTTCCCATGGCCCAGGAAGCCGCTGCCAAACTGGAGGGCGAAGGTGTTTCCAGTGCCGTGATCAACGCGCGCTTCGCCAAACCCATCGATGTTGCCATGCTCGAGTTCTACGCGCGCAGCGTGGATGTGATCGTCACCCTCGAAGATCATGTGCTCAAAGGCGGTTTCGGCAGCGCTGTACTCGAAGAATTGAATACCCTGCGCCTGACTACTCCGGTGGTTCGCATCGGCTGGCCCGACCAGTTCATCGAACATGGCAAGCCTGACGTTCTGCGGGCCAAGTACGGCATCACGGTCGCTGCCATCCTCGCTCAGCTCGGCCCCATCCTGAGCAAGGAAAGCCCTGCTAAGGCGAGTGCGAACATTCCAGTGCGCAGTGTTTGACCGTTGGGCAGGACGATCTCACTGTACCTCACTGTACCATCGGAATGGTCGTCCGTCGGTTGATGTATTTGCTGACCTGCGAGGTTCGAACTCAGTGCTCACAGCTGCAGCTGAATCTTCTTCAGGAGGAGTGGAGTTACTCAAGAAAGGCCGAGGAGGAAGCCGGGGTTTCGTTCAGACTCTAGTTCATCACGTACTCGGATACGAAAGCGCGAATCTCGCCAAGCATCGTTTCCACGTCGGACTTTGAAACCTCCGACCAGAGTCCGCAGTTTGCCTTTTCCCACAGCGTCTTTAACTCCGCTAGGCGCTGCTCCATGAGGGTGTCATAGACGCCGATCTTGGCCAGTTGGGCATTCATGCCGTCCACAGTCGGCCGTGCGGGCAAGGCAACGCAGAAATCCATGCACAGTTTCCGCAAGGTTTCTTCCAGGGCATCTCCGGCCAGGATGGCCGCGCTCTGATGACGTCCCATGTTCATGTAGCTCTGCGCCTCTGCCAGAAAATCCGCCTGCAGGTCCGCGCCCATCGTAGTTCTGGTTTCGGCCGCTGCGTCCGTGGAACCGAGGCTCCAAGCCGATCTCAATGCCGCCATTCCGCGTGTTATGTCGATCCACATCTGATTTCTCCGATCCTCTAAGGCTGATTTCGATGTTTCGCCTTACGTTACGCTGGTATTCGCAGGTAACGTGCCATCGGTGCCGAAATGAAAGGTACTGTCAGTTACTTCTGGATAAGTCTCGCCTGTGGTTGCGTTTATCAGGACTGTAAACTCTTCCATACACCTGTCGGGTTGCGCCGCTTTGACGGAAATCGCCCGCGAGCACAAATTCTGTCAGGGAGAACGCCCCGATCCTTGCCATTCCTTGACCGTTACCAACGTGGGGGATGCCTGGGAGCGCCGTCGGCGGTCGGCCCGATAACGTGCCGCAATACAGCCTGTGCGAGTATGCAGGTCAGCCTGCAACCCCAGCTAAGGCACACCGCTGCGAGCCGCCGTGCCGCTACGGCCCTTATTTTCTGTAACGGGAGACCGGTCTCCAGTACTTCCTCATTCCCCTCTGACTGGTAGTGACGTGGAGTGCGCTTTCGTTTCATTCATCGCCCGGTCTCTTACCGAGACCCTGCGCGCCGCGCGGTCGCCGATTGTGCCGGTTTCCGGCTCTAACCGCGGCTGTGCTAGAGTCGAACCCTTCATGGATGTCCCGGCCATCGTCACTGAAGGACTCACTCGCCGGTTTGGTGAACTGGTTGCCGTGCAGGATGTGAACCTGCGGGTCGCTGCGGGTCAGTTCTTTGGTTTTCTCGGCCCGAACGGCGCCGGCAAATCCACCACCATCAAAATGCTGACCGGATTGCTCGCCGCCACGTCGGGCCAGATCCAGGTTTTGGGCCTCGATTTTGCCGAGCAGATGGTCGAAGTGAAACGACAGATCGGGGTAGTACCGGAAGGCATGGGGTTGTTCGGTCGGCTCACCGGCTCGGAGTACCTGAACTTCGTTGGCCGCATGTACGGTCTCGACCGCGAGACGGCCGCCAAGCGTGCGGCTGAACTCCTTGACTTCATGCAGCTCGCGGACCAGCAGAAAAAGCTGGTCACCGACTACTCGCACGGCATGCAAAAGAAGCTCGCGCTCGCGGCGGCCGTGATTCACGGCCCGAAGATTCTTTTCCTCGATGAACCGTTCGAGGGCGTGGATGCGATCGCCGCCGGCACTGTTAAGGCGATGCTGCAGCGCATGATCGCGCGGGGCGCCACCATATTCCTGACCTCGCACGTCCTCGAGATTGTGGAGCGGCTGTGCAGCCACGTCGCCATCATTCACCGGGGGCGCCTGGTGGCGCAGGGTTCGCTCGAAGAACTGCGAGCGGGTGTGGAAGCGCAGGCGGCATCGGGCAGCGAGATCCAGGAGCCCCAGGCGGCCGAGAAGCTGACCCTGGAGGAGATCTTTCTTCGTACCGTCGGCGGACAGAAGAGCGCGGAGCAGGAGTTGTCATGGCTGGGCTGACTTCGAGACCCCAGGCACGGGCACAACTTGCAGCGATTGCGCGGGTTCGTTGGCTGGTTTTTGTCCATTCCCTGCGGACTTCGCGCGGCGCGCTTGAGCTTTTCTCGCGGATCGTGATCGGTTCGGCCATTACAGTGGGAGGGCTTGGGGGAGCGGTTGGCTGGGGCGCCGGAGCCTGGTACTTCGTGTCGCACGGAGAAAGTGAGTGGCTGGCGCTGTTGCTGTGGCCCATCTTCGCATTCTGGCAATTTTTCCCGGTGATGGCGAGCGCATTCACCGAGACGCTGGATTCGTCGAATCTGTTGCGGTTTCCACTGAACTACCGGGCATACGTAGTGCTTCGACTGATCTACGGTGCACTGGATCCGGCGACTGTGCTGGGCGGCCTGTGGCTGCTCGGAATATTGATCGGGATCGCGATTGCGAATGCGCGACTGTTTTCGTGGGCCGCCCTCGTGCTGCTGGCTTTTGGCCTCCTGAACTTGCTTCTCACCCAGATGATCTTCGCGTGGGTGGAGCGTTGGCTGGCGCAGCGGCGCACACGCGAGATCTTTGCCGTTCTGTTTTTCTTGGGGATCATCAGTTTTCAATTGCTCGGTCCCATGCTGAGCCGGTATGGGCCGCGGTCGACTCCCGCCCTGCACAAGCTGGGTGCCGAAGTCTCTCCCGTGCAGCGCGCGTTACCTCCCGGCATCGCCGCCAACGCGATCGCTGCCATGGCCGCCGGCCAGGTCGGGAAGGCAGCAGCGTCGTTGGGTCTGTTGGGCGTGTTCGGGATCGTGATCGTGCGCGTGCTCAGTATTCGTCTGCGTGCCCAGTATCGCGGCGAGAATCTAAGCGAGGCGCCCAAGACCCAGTCGACACGTAAAGCCACCGAACAGGTAAAACTAGGGTGGAGCGTACCAGGCCTCTCCGGACCCGTGACGGCGGTTCTGGAAAAGGAATTGCGTTACCTTTCGCGCAGCGGGCCGATGCTTCTTACGCTGATCACTCCGATCATCATGCTGCTGATCTTCGGGCTGGGTCAGGCCCGTTCGGCACCAGGGGGCTTCTTGCAGCGTTCGCCCGACTTGGGCTTTCCCGTGGGCGCCTCGTATTCGCTGCTCCTTCTGACCAACCTCGTCTACAACAACTTCGGGGCCGACGGCGGCGGCATCCAGTTCTTTCTGGCGTCTCCCGTCCGCTTTCGAAGCGTCGTTCTGGGAAAGAACCTGGCGCACGTGACGGTGTTAGCCCTGGAGATGACTGTCGTCTGGATCGGCGTCAGTGTTCTGTTCCACCCTCCGACATTCGCGATCACGGTGGCGACCCTTTCCGGGGTGTTGTTTGCGGTCCCGGTGAATTTGGCCGTCGGAAACCTGCTGTCGCTGCGTTCGCCAAAAAGGATCGAATTCGGCACGTTCGGGCGGCAGCGAGCCTCGCAGCTCACGGTGCTCGTCAGCTTCGGAGTGCAGATCGCAGTCTTTGGCCTGGCCGCGACAACGTTAGCGTTGGCTCGCCACTACCGGGAAGTCTGGCTCGCTCCGGTGGCATTCCTGCTTCTGGCGGTATTCAGTTTCGCCGGATATGAGCTTGCCCTGCGCCGCGTGGACCGGTTGGCTCTGGGCAATCGAGAAACCCTCTCCAGCGAACTCTGCCGCTAGGACGCACGTTTAGTGAATCATGTGCATCTGTCCGAGCCTCCGGGCGTCGCTATTGACTTGATCGGGCGTTAAGCGGACTTCGAAGTCGCCGGTTGCAATTCCGGTCGGCCTGCGGCCGGCTCCCAGCGCACGTAGTAGCGGCAGTGGGTCGGCGCGGAACGGGATCAAACGTTCTTCGCCCTCCAGCGCCACGGCGATGACGGCGCGATCGTATTCCAGGACCTCCGGTAGAAACGGCACGTAGGGCTGGTGATCCCGCAGGAAGGCGGCAAACGCCTCTGCTTCTTCCAGGGCGAATCGATGGGGCGGGTGCATTTTCCAGAAGGCGGCCAGCAGCTGTTCGAGATACGCTGTGCCGCGTTCAAGCATGATCAGGCGCGAGGAAAGGCGTAGCGTGCGCACGATCATCGAGCCTCGGAATTGCTCCACCTTCTTGCGAATAATGGCGATGCCTCCGTCTTTCCGCAGTTCGTTGGCCAGCGGCGAATCGCAGGGGCGGCGCACCGTGAGCGCGGCCAGGGTGTTTTCCCACTCTCGGGGAGTCGGAGGCGGATCCGTATCGCGAACCTCCGTTCGCTGCCGAGGCCGAGTGTAACTGGCGGTCCCACGCCGGTCCCATAGCCGATGCAGCGCTTCCAACTGCGAGCGAAACATCGAAACTTCGCCTTCAGGCAGATAGGCCGGAAACAGCTCGAAGACGATTGCTTTGAGATTCGGAAGGCGGGGAACGATGCGAGATGCCAATTCCAGCAGTTCTTCCGGCACGGCCCCCGCATGGGCATCGAGCCAATTGCCATGGTGACTGGAACCGCCCGCCATGTGAACTTCCCACACCCGCTCCAGCGGGAGTTGATCGACATACTCGGCCAGGCTCTGTCGCCCATTACGCTGGTTCGTCCAGATGTTGTGCAGGTCGAGCAGAATTCCACAATCCGCTGTCTCGGCAACTCGAGCGACGAACTCGCCATCCGGCAACTCGTCGTGGCGCGGATGCAGATAGTTCACTCCGGTCTCAATGGCAACCGGAACCGGCATCCGAGACGTAAGCGTGCGAATCGAGGCTTTTGCAGCATCGACTCCGGCGAGCGTCTGGCGGGGCGGAAGCAGGAAACCCGTGTGCCACTCGCCGGACTCGTCTTCGACGTGACTGAAGCTGAGGTGCTCGCTCAGCCAGGGCACGTTCAGCTCGAGGGCGACCAGCCGTAAAAGGTCCAGTTCGGCCGCGCTCGGAGCACGGGTGCCGCCGACCGGGAGACCGATGCTGTGAATCAACTTCGGAGTAGAGCGCTCTCGCAGTGCGTCGAGCAATGGCCGATCGAGCAGCAGGCTTTTCCCCACCGCTTCCCTGCGCCAGAACGTCTGGGGTTCGATTTCGAGCAGGTCGATGAGTCCCACGTGGGCATCGAGCACCGGCTCCAGACCGGCGAACCAAGTGAGGCCAACGCCGAGTTCGGGAAGGTTCATAGCCGCCTCATCGTTCTGTAACCGTCTCCCTCGCTTGCAGGGACGCCGGGTCGGCCACAAACTCGCGTGCTGCCAGGAAGCTGACGTCCACGCTGGATGTGCAGCCGGTGCAACCGACCAACCCGGCGACGTTGGCCAGAGCCTTTTGAAATTGTTCGAGGTCGTGCGCGACGGAAATCGGAAGTTTGACTCGAATCGGGCCTGAAACCTTCGCGCCGTGGGTGATTTCTGTTTTTGCCGCCATGGGATCTTCCTCCAGACAATCTCCAGGGAGCCGTTCTATCGGAATAGTGCGGCGGCACGGAGAATCGTTTCAGCCTAGTTGCTGCTGACTGGAAAATCCTGGAAGTCGCGCTGGCTACTTCCCTTTCAAAACTGCGATGTCCTGGAGCAACACTTTCTCATGCCCGTCCGGGTTTACCTTTTGGTACACCTTGCGAATCGTGCCCTGAGGGTCCACCACGAAGGTGGTGCGCTCCCAGAATCGCATTCCCTTCCATTCGGACTGGTCTAGGCCGAGGGTCCTCATAAGGTCGGAGTAGGTATCCGCGAGAAGATCAATCGTAAAAGCGAACTTGGTGCAGAAACTCTTGTGCGAGGTGGCGTCGTCGGCACTGACCCCAACCACCTTGATGCCGGCTGCTTCAAAGTCGGCCTTGGTGGCACTAAACGACTTGCCCTGTACGGTGCAGCCGGGAGTGTCGTCTTTGGGATAGAAGTAGACCACCAGCCAGTGGCCTGCGAAATCGCTGAGGCTGGTGATCTTGCCGTCCTGATTGGGAAGAGAAAAGTTAGGGAAAAGCTTGCCCGATTGCACCATGGAAAACTTTTATTCCTCACGCCGTTGGAATGCGGAAAATTGTAGCAGGATCGGGACGAGCCATGGCACTCGTCCCGATCGGAAATGCGGTTGAAGCCCAGCGTCGGGCTAGACTCTGGCGAACCGCGTCCTCAACACTCCTCTAGTTCTGCGAGGCGCTACCGGTATGCGCTGTCATTTCTTCGGCTGAAACATCCTTGATATGAGTGGCAACCGTCCACACGTGGCCGAAGGGATCGTGCAAGGTTCCGGAACGGTCGCCATAAAACTGGTCCTTGATGGGCCTCACCAGCTTGGCACCGGCGGCCACGGCGCGAGGCACTGTGCGGTCGACGTCCTCGACGTAGAGCAGAATGCTTACAGGGGTTCCGCCCAGAGTTTGCGGACTTAGGTAGCCCATCTCGGGGGACTCGTCCGCCAGCATGATGTGCGAGTCGCCGATCTTCAATTCGGCGTGACCGACGCGTTTGCCACTGGCATCGGGCATACGAAACAGTTCTGTCGCCCCAAACGCTTTCTTGTAGAAATCGATCGCGGCAGCCGCACCTTTGAAGATGAGGTAGGGAGTTATGGAATGGTAGCCCTCGGGAATGTGATTGACTGGCATTTTGCATCCTCCTGAAAAATGACGGCCCCGGGCGCACGGCTATTTTACGTCGCAAAGTCTCAGGTGGAATATCTCCTGTCCCAGTCGTCTTCCATATAGTTGACTCAGTCAACTATTCTGTTGATAATTGTAAGCACCGCATTTCTGGGGAGACGATCATGCAACACCCGGAGACTCAGCCGCCACCTCCTGCCGTCGCTTCGGTTCGACACTTCAACCGTTTCTACACCCGGCAGATCGGCGTCCTCCAGAACGGGCTACTGAGCAGCTCTTTTTCCCTCACAGAAGTTCGCGTTCTCTATGAGCTCGCGCACCGCCGCGAGGCAACAGCCGTCGAAATCTGCCAGGACCTGGGCCTCGACGCCGGCTATCTCAGCCGCATGCTGCTCTCCTTCGAAAAGCAGGGCCTGATCTTCCGCGAGCGCTCTCCAACAGATGGTCGCCGGAGCCACCTGGCTTTGACCACGAAAGGGCAGAAGGTTTTTTCCCCCCTCGAGGCGCGTTCGAACCAGCAAGTCGCCTCGATGCTGGGCGCTCTGTCGCCTTTGCGGGAAAAGCGATTGCTTGCGGCGATGCATGTCATCGAAGACCTGCTCGATCCGCGAACGGCGGTTCTGAAAACCCCTTACCTTTTACGAACCCATCAGCCGGGAGACATGGGCTGGGTGGTGCACCGGCACGGTGTCCTCTACGCGCAGGAGTACGGCTATGATGAGCGCTTCGAGGCGCTGGTGGCGGAGATCGTCGCCGAGTTCATTGAGAACTTCGTTCCTGGGCGAGAACGGTGCTGGATCGCGGAGAAAGACGGCGAGATCGTCGGGTCGATCTTTCTCGTACAGAAATCGAAGACGATCTCGAAACTTCGGCTCCTGCTGGTCGAGCCCTCGGCTCGCGGGCTGGGTATTGGGCGCCGGCTGGTTGCGGAGTGCGTTCGTTTTGCGCGGGAGGCGGGTTACAAGAGGATGATGCTCTGGACCCAGAGTGAATTGGGGGCTGCGCGGCACCTCTACCAAGAAGCTGGGTTTCAGCTGGCGAACAAGCAGCCTCACAAGAGTTGGAGTCGGGATGACCTCGTGGCTGAAACCTGGGAATTGAAACTTCAGCCCATCAGCGCTGCGTGATCAGGGCAAGTCCCGCCAGGCACAATGCGACTCCAGCGATGCTCTTTCCGGATAGACGTTCGTGGAAGAAAAGCAGCCCGACTCCCACCAGCAGCAACGCACTCGCCGTGTTGCCGATCACAGAAACCAGGCTGATTTTCCATCCCGCGCGGTAGGCCAACAATACCGCTAACTCTACGCCGACAATTGAAATGCCCACCGCACAACTCGCCCAGTTCACGTTCCTGAGGGACCATGGCCCGGCCGTGCGCGGCGGGTACAGAGGAATCAGGAGAACTGTGCCGATCAAGGCAGCGATGTAGTTCATTGCCAGAGAGAACGTCGGGTTAACCTGCGTGGGCACCGACTTCTGCGCCATGTGGTAGAGGGTCGTGGCCAGTATCATGAGGACAATGGGCAAGTAGAACATCATGCTGTTCCTTTGCTTTTCGAGATGGTTGAATCCCGCGATTGCTAGCGCTAAATCTTCTGGCGTTTCCAGCGCCCGCCGCGAAACAGCAGGATACCGGCAGCCGCAACCGAACATTGCGCAACCACGATCGAGAAGAACACCCCGTTCGATTGCAGGTGCATGGTAACGGCCAACCAATACGCCAGTGGGATTTCCAGGAACCAGAAGCCAAACAAGTTGACGAAGGTTGGAGTGACCGTATCGCCAGCCCCGTTAAACGACTGCAGCATGACCATCCCGTATGCGTATCCGATGTTGCCGTAGCTCAAGATGCGCAAGCAGGCCGCCGCCAAAGGGACGACAGTCGGATCGTGCGTGAACAGGCGCACCACTGGCTCCGCGAACAGCACGAAGAACAGTCCCACCGACCCCAGAAACGCCATGTTGTAAAAGCCGGTGCGCCAGACTGAAGTCTCCGCCCGATCGGGCCGTCCGGCGCCGAGATTCTGGCCTACCAAGGTTGCCGCCGCATTGCTCAGCCCCCAGGAAGGCAGAATCACAAAGATGACGATACGGATCGCGATGGTGTACCCGGCCAGCGCACCGGCGCCAAAGATGCTCACGATGCGGACCAGAGCAATCCAGCTGGTGTGCGCGATGGCAAACTGTGCGATCCCCGTGAGCGAAACACGAATCAGGCGCCAGAGCACGGAGAAATTTACCCGGATGTGCCGAGCCAGGCCCGGCAGACGCTCCGTTCCCCGCGACAAGCGATAGAACTGATAGGCAACGCCGATACCGCGTCCAATAAACGTTGCCAGCGCCGCGCCCGTCACCCCTAAACGCGGGAACGGACCGAGCCCGAAAATCAGACAGGGATCAAGGATCAGGTTGATGATGTTCGAAACCCACAGCAAGCGCATCGCGATGGCTGCGTCGCCAGCACCGCGGAAGATTGCGTTGTTGAGGAAAAGCATCAGCACCACGCCGCTCCCACCCAGCGCGACACGAGCGTAGCCGGAACCGCTGTTAACGATATCCGGCGATGCGCCCATCAGTTGCAACAGGCGAGGCGCGAAGATCAGACACGGAACGCCAACCAGCACGGACACGGTCAGTCCGAGAAGGATGGCCTGCATCCCCGCGATGGCAGCGTCCTCCGGATCCTTCTCACCGATGCGACGGGCCACCATGGCCGTGGTCGACAAACTCAGGCCCATAGCCACCGAGAAGACGAGGCTCAGCAAAGACTCCGTCAGTCCGACGGTAGCAACCGCGTTGGACCCGACCCGCGCCACCCAGAACACATCCACGACCGCAAACAGTGACTCGAGCACCATCTCCAGTACCATCGGGATGGCCAGCAGAAGGATGGCTCGGTTCAGGCTGCCGGAAGTGAAGTCCTGCTGCGAGCCGCGCAATGCCTCGCGGATCGACGACCAGGCACTAGGCTGGGGCGGCATGTTGGGGACGGTCGAGGCAACATCCATCAGACACCTGCCAAGTTCTACGCGCTGAACCCATGGAACTCAGGGACACAATAAAACACAATTGGGGTTCCGCGATCAGCGGATCAAGAAGAAAAGCGATTTAGCGAAGGCGTGGGACGACGTGCATTGCGCGCACTCCAGATAACAGTACCAGGAGTCTACTCGATTCCGAGTTCCTTGGCCAGATCTTTCCACTTGGAATCGACGAGGGCTTTGGTTTTCTTGTCCATGTTGATTTCGTCAGGCCAGGGTCGAACGAAGCCTTCGCTCGACCACTTGCGCGTGGCATCCACGCCCATCTTGGATCCGTAGTTGGGGAGGCGGGAGGCGTGGTCGAGAGAATCGATGGGACCGAGAGTGAACTGAATGTCGCGTTCCGGATCGATGTTGTTCAGTACCTTGAGCGTGACCTCACCGATGTCCTGCACGTTCACGTCCTCATCGACCACAAGAATGCATTTCGTGAACATGGCCTGGCCCAACGACCAGATCGCGTTCATGACTTTGCGCGCCTGGCCCGGATACGACTTGCGAATCGAGATGATCATCAGATTGTGGAAGACACCCTCGAGCGGCAGATTGATGTCCACAATTTCCGGGATCGTGAGCTTCATCAACGGCAGGAAGATTCGTTCAACCGCCTTGCCCATCCAGCCGTCTTCCATGGGTGGCTTGCCGACAATCGTGGTGGCGTAGATCGGATCTTTACGGTGGGTGATGCACGTAACGTGGAAGACGGGGTACTGGTCTTCCAGCGAATAGAAGCCAGTGTGATCGCCAAACGGGCCTTCGGGACGAAGTTCGTCCAGATTCACGTAGCCTTCGAGAATAATTTCCGCATCCGCAGGCACTTCGAGGTCGACGGTTTCGCATTTCACCAGCTCAACCGGCTTTTGACGAAGGAAGCCGGCAATCAAGAACTCTTCGACGTCGGGTGGCGCGGGAACGATCGCGGAAAAAGTCAACGCGGGATCTGTCCCGATGGCCACGGCGACTTCCATTCTGCCGGACGGGCGTTCCCCCGCTGCGAGGACTGAGCCGCCGGACGACCTTGCCATGATGTCGACCGCTGTAGCCGCTGCCGATTGACTCGACGGAATGGCGGCGTTCCGCATCGCATCGCGATAGTGTTCGGCTGCGACCTTCTGACGCTGCCAGTGCATGCCCGTGGTGGTGGCGTCGTAGACCTGCATCCGATACATGCCGACGTTGCGCTTCCCGGTTCGGGGATCGCGGGTGATTACGCAGGGCAGCGTAATGAAGCGTCCCGCATCCTGGGGCCAACATTGCTGCACGGGAAATTCCAATAACGACAAATTGTCGCGCTTAACGACTTCCTTACAGGCGCCCGTAGTCACAGTCTTCGGAAAGAACTTGCCCATCTCCGCCAGCATGGGGAGCATCTTCACTTTGTCGAGAAATCCCCGGGGCGACTTGACGTCCATGAAGCCGCGGATGCGTTCGGCCACCGCGTCGAGAGAATCCACTTCGAGCGCGAGGTTCATGCGGCGCGCCGAGCCAAATTGGTTGATGAGGAGTTGCGACCCGGGGTAGCCTTTGACGTTTTGAAACAGGAGCGCGGGACCGCCCGCTCCGTATGGCGCGGAGCGGCTCTTGCTGACGCGGTCCGTGATCTCGGCGATTTCGAGGATGGGATCGGCTTCGGTGCGAATCTTTTTGAGCTCACCGGCGCGGTCAAGCGCCGCGATCCACTCGCGCAGGTCGTTGTAGGCCAAGAATCCTCCGGTTTTGAAAAGGCCTGACGATTATAGAGCCGGGCATACCGTCCTCAAATTTACAGTTTAAAACCCTCTAGGTATCGCCATGCGTGTCCAATGGCTTATAGTTTCACCGGGGTGAACCATTGCAGCGTAGGGTCGTGATCACTGGAATGGGCGCGGTCAGCCCGAACGGCATTGGCCGCGAGGCCTTCGCGGATGCAATCCTCGCGGGGCGGTCTGGGGTGCGACGCATTTCGCACTTCGACCCTGCCGAGATTCCGGTCCAGATCGCGGGCGAGGTACACGGCTTCGATGAACTGGCGTGGGTAGAAAGGCGCGAGCGCAAGCATGTATCGCGCGTTCTACCCCTGGCGCTGGCTGCGGCGAGTGAGGCGCTGGCACACGCCGGGCTGGACGTCGCTTCCCTGTGCCTGGACGAACGGCGGCGCTTCGGCGTGATACTCGGTTCCGGAGGCGGGTCGCAGGAGTTCACTGAGGAGCAATATCGCCTCTTCTTTCACCAGCAGTACCGGCAGATGAGCTTGTTCTGCGTGCCCACAGGCGTGATGGGTACGCTCTCCAGCGACGTCAGCATCCGTTTCGGACTACGCGGCCCCAGCCAAGTGATCACGACGGGATGTACTTCCTCCACCGACGCCATTGGATACTCGATGCGCGAGATCCAGTCCGGCCGTGCGGACACGATCCTGACAGGCGGGGCAGACGCACCTATCGCTCTCGGCATCATGAAGGGCTTCGTGCTCATGAAGATTCTGACTGACTCTTGGAACCAGGCTCCGGAGAAGGGTTCGCGACCCTTCTCCGTGGATCGGGACGGATTTGTACTAGCCGAGGGCGCCTGGATGTTCGTGCTTGAGGAATATGAGCGCGCGCGGGCGCGGGGCGCCGACATTCTGGCGGAGCTCGCAGGTTACGGGTCGACCTGCGAGGCGTTTCACCGCGTGCGCTTGAAAGAATGCGGTGAGGAGCCGGCCCGCGCGATCGGATTGGCCATGCAGCGGGCAGAGATCGGGACGCGGGACGTCGACTACGTGAATTTGCACGGAACTTCCACCCAATTGAACGATCGCATCGAGACCCAGGCGCTCAAACTCGCTCTGGGTGAGCGGGCGCGACACGTACCCATGTCGGCGTTGAAATCGCAGATCGGGCATCCGCAGGGAGCGTGCGGGGCCGCGGGGGTTGCGGCCACGATTATTGCCATGCATCGGGGACAAGTCCCGCCGACCATCAACCTGGAAACACCGGACCCGGAATGCGATCTGGACTACGTTCCGGCGGCGGGACGGCAGGCGGCGATTGAGCACGCGGTCTGTAATTGCATTGCCTTCGGTTCGAAGAATTCGGCGCTGGTTTTACGAAGGGTCGCTTGAACCGCCGGGCTAACCCGTCACCACCTTGGAACCGACGCACGCGAAGGACTCCAGGCATGATCACGTTGAGAGGGACCATCGCATCGGGATTCGCAAGCCACTATGAGTGCTGGCGTCCCGGGTTCATGAGTTAGCCAACCCGCTCAGCGACGAGCAGTTCTGGAAGAAGCCCTTTCCGTTTGGCAACAGTTTCGGACACCTTATCCTTCACCTGACCGGTAATTTGAACTACTACATCGGCGCCCAGATCGCGGGAACCGGGTACGTTCGCGATCGTAATCGGGAGTTCAGTGAGCGGGCGCGGCCCTCGAAAGACGAGGTGATGAACCGTTTCGACGAGGCAGTGGCCATGGTCGCGCACACCGCTCGACGTCAGTCAGAAGTTGATTGGCCCACGAAATATACCGCGCTGCGCGAAGAAGATGCTGGAAACCGTTTCAACATCTTCCTGCGTTGTGCGAGTCATCTGCATCATCACCTGGGGCAGATGACATATCTTCAAAAAGAACTGACTCGCGAATAGTCGAAGATGCCGCGGCAGGGGATGTGCCGCTGCTCCCTTTACCTTTACGTCAGCAGCTCCAGAACGCTCCTTTCCACCTTCGGCCAAGCTGCGGAACGCGGGTCAATCAGGTCGAAGTGATCGGCTCCTGGAATTTCCACAAGGGTGACATTCTCCTTGTTCCTTTTCTTTCTCTCCACATAGTCGCGGCTGAAAATCGAGGGCACGACATCGTCGCGCAAGCCGTGGATCAGTATGTGCTTCGCTTGGGGGACGGCTAGGCGCATCGGATCGGCATCCTGGTAGTGGTCCGGAACATCACGGGGCGTACCGCCCAAAAAATCTACCACCGCATCGGTACTCAGATGAAGTTCGAACGCCCGTTGGAGATCGACAACCCCGGCCAACGAAGCCGCCTTTTTCACGGATGGTTCGTGACTCGCGAGACACAGGGCGAGCTGACCTCCCGCCGAGTGACCCATTACGACGATTCTCGCGGGATCCAGCTGGTACCGTCTCGCAATCTGCGGGAGAAAGCGGAAGCCGCTCGCGACGTCTTCAAACGTACCTGGCCAGCCCCCGCCCGGATTCCCCACGCGGCGATATTCTAGGTTCCATGTCGCGCATCCTCGTTTTGTAAGGGTAGCGCACAGATGCCCGGCGTGGGCCAGGTCATATTTCGCACGCCAGTAGCCGCCGTGGATGTTCATTACAACCGGGAACGGACCCTTCCCTTCCGGCAGGCGAATATCTCCGAACTGGTTCGGGTCTGTCCCGTATGAAAGGCGCGCGTCCGCGGTGGGTGGCGGAAGGTTGAGGATATCCTCAGACATATGGCAGTCATTCTTATCACACCCGGGTGAGGTCCAGGCTATCGGCCACAGTTCACGAATTTTCGGAACGAGTACGGATCGGGGCACGGACACGCAGGGAAAAGTAGCCTTCGGCACAAGTTTCACGATCACAGGCTTGCCTGTGCTGTAGCCACATAGCTATGTTCAACCGGAAGGGCGGCTCTCAGATGCTGACGGTTTGGGCGAGCCGACCCTCAAGGTGAAACTCAGCTCCGCGAATTGTTAATTGGTTCTTTTACGCTTCGTTGACTTGACTGGCGGGCTTGCCGGCGACAGAGTCACGCCTCGCGTGAGGAAAATCGTTATTTTCTGCTTTCCTCGTTAGCATTTCGAGCATACAGGATTAGGCAGGCAAGGACTTCCCGTCCTTCGTCGTCTAGTGGACCTCTAGGTTTTTCAGCCGGTTCTGTCATAGAGGTCCCGCTGTTTCTCCCTGCAATTCGTTAGGAACTGGCAGTCGCGAAGTATTTAGGGCTCGCAATGGCAAAAACAGGGACCCTTCAACCATTTTGGGGATCGGAGTCCCTGCAAAGGAGCATTGCTATGCGCAATATAGGAACGTATTCGAAGTTGGCCGCGATATTGGTGGTGAGCGTCGCTGCGGGTACGGGGGTAGCTGCGGCGCAGACGTGGAGTTCGCCACAGTCTGTGGCAAACGGTCTGGGAATCGCTGTCGCGACGAACGGAACTGGAACGTCGGCAGTTCTGTTCATGCCGCCCTCCGGCGGCTTAACAGACCTCGGTCAAGACCGGCAGTACTTGGGGAACCCCGGTCACCCTGTCGTCGTTGGGTAGCTTCGGAGGCGGGACGGGAAACATCTCCGTCGCCCCCAACGGCGACGTGTTTGCGACCTGGAGCTTTCGTACCACCAACACCTACATTCCGACCGAAGCCCAGGCAGCGTTTTTCTCAGGCGGTCACTGGGGCAGTACGATAACCATCTCGACCAACGTCTATGGGAACGTTTCCAGCTTCGGTTTGCCCAGCATTGGCTTCGACGGACACAGCCAAGCCACCCTGGTTTGGGAAGAGATCACCAACCCGAGTCCGATCGCGTGCGCTCTGAAAGCCGTAACGGGGAATGCAGCCAGCGGATTTGGAACCGCGCTGACCATCTCGAACGCGACCACCTGCTATGGCTGGAACAATCTGGCTGTGAATTCTGGCGGTCAAGCGGTTGCAGTAGAGGGCGCGGCGGGAATCCTGTCCGCTGCGGTGGTTGGGTTGAGCCGCGATCTGACGGGGAGCTGGGGTGCACCGGTCACCATCGGAGCGTCCGGCGTGTATCGTCAGCGGCAACCCAAGCTGGGACTCGGCAACGACGGAACAGCGGTCGTGGTTTGGCTCATCATCGGTGGCGTGAGGTACGCCGTAAGGTCGGGCGGAAGTTGGAGTACTGCGGCGACACTGCCCGGAATTGCCGGTACGGCCGGGGGCTTGGCGAGAGTGGCCGTGCACGGAAGCGGAAACTCCGTCGCCATCTTCGAGCAGGTGTCGATAAGCCCGGGGAATTATGCCACCTACAGGCCGGTTGGGGGGACCTGGCAGACCAAGGTTCAACTAAGCTCCAGCGTCCAGGTAGCAGCCACACCGGCAGGAACGTTCGTCGCGGGGGGGACCACAGTGTCGACTCGACTGGCCGGAACCTCGAACTGGACTACTCACACCTTTTCCGGGGGTGCGATCGTGAATGCTGCACCGGGACTAGCCATCGCCCTGGTCGGCCCTCAGGGCAACGTTTCAACTGCGGCAGTTCCGTAGTTGAAGGACCCGGCATCAGGCGCCCGCTTGCCTGGGCTGGGGGCGGCGGGCACCTGAATCCTTGCAACAGAGATCGCCTCACTACCCCGGAACCAACTCCACCACGGTACCATCACCCCACCCATACTTCTGGCGAGAGAGCTCTCGCACGGTTCGATGCAAGTCCGGTTCCGCGTCCGGTGCAACTACTCGGCCACGCGCGGTGAAACTTCGGTCAGCCACTCGAACATGCACCGACCCGTTGGCGCGCAGGTTCTGAAGCCACTGCGAACTCTCATATTCGGCGATAACGTAGAATCGCCCGTTGGAATGAGTAAACCAGATCTCGATCTCGCGAGCCTGAGCGGTTTTCCGCCCGCGCGTCGTGAGATAAAGGTACGGTTCGCGATCGAGATTACTGGCCTTTAAGCTTGAGCTTGGACTTGTTTTCTTCAAGGAATTGGCGCAGGTTGTCGGTGGCGTCGAGCAATCGCGTCCATTGCTCGTAGTACAGAGTAACCGGGAAGCGGCCCAACCCGTACACGCTCACTCCGCCCTTCTCCGACACCTTGAACTCCATCGTGCCGCTGCGTTTCTTGGTTTCCACCTGCTTCTCCAGGTCTTGCAGGCGGGCCTTCAGTTCTTCGTAAGTCGGTTCTGTCATAGACATCCTCAAATGATTTCGTTATCGATCCATCATAGAAGGCGCACGGGCGTTTCGTCGAGGGCACAACCCAGCGGCCCCTCAAAGCCCCTCAGAACAGTCTCCCCAGCTGGAAGTAGAGCTTGTGGTGCCCGCGATCCCCGACGCTTCCACCGAATACCACGGGACCAATAAAAGACTCTACCAACACCGCGGCGTTGAAGTCATTCGGCAAGCGCGTATCGGTCTGGTTGACGGCGCCGTACGCCTTGCCGATCTCATAGTCCGCCACCAGATACACGTTGTTGCCCAGCAGCGGAGACAACTGGGCCAGGCGCCGAATGTAGCCCGGCTGAAATAGGAAATACTGATTGGCTAACAGCTCGTTCGTGCCATACGCAGCCAGACGCTGCGGTCCACCCAGTCCGAACATCGGAAGCCCCGTGTTGCGATAGCCCATGGTGGACCCGCCCGACGCCAGCAGGAACAGTGAGTTCGTTCTGTGCACCCGATGAAAAATGCCGGTGCGGACCTCTGCCAGCGGGAAGTGTTCGGTCGACGACGGATTGGCATCGTAGAACTCCAGGCGCGATTGCACCAGGAAACCCTGTCGAGGCAGGGTGGGGTCGTCGGTGTGATCAATGATGTAACGGACCCGCGAAAATCCCTGTCGGCCACTGACGTTGTTCAGGAGTCCGGGGCTTCCGATCGTCTTGGTCAGTGACAAGTGGTCCAGTTGGTAGCCGAACCGTAGCTCCGAAAAGCGGCTCGCTGCCACGCCGAAGTCAAGGCCACCGCCGGCCGTGTGTTCCCGAAAAGTGGCAATGCGCGCGTCGTCGGAATATAGGTCGTAGGGCTGGGAACTGGCAAACAGACGCGGCGCAGCAAAGAAATGGCTGAACCAGTTGACCGGGTGATAGTACTCCGACGCTGCTCCATACGTGTTGCCGACGATAAAGTCGTTGCGCAGTTCCGACCCAAATCCGCCGATGTCGTTAAACGTAACCCGGGCTCCGAGGCTGAAGCGGACATCGGTGTAGTCGGACCCATCGATGACGAAAAGCGGGTTCACGGTCGGCGGAGCATAATCCTTCTCCTCGGCACGGACGAGCAGCCCCTCTTCGCCGTTCCTGTGGGCCAGCTGAAAACCCGCACGCGCGAATCGACCCAGGCCTGTCACATCGGTTAAGTCGGAATTGATGCGCTCGAAATCAACGGGCTTTCCCAGATTTCCTGCCAGGTTCCTTTCAATGCCTTCCGCAATAATCGGAGCGGTTCCGGTGACCTCGATAAATTGCGGCACCGGCACAGGCCGCCGGCGGGCCTTCCGCTGCTCTACGTACTCCGCCCAATCGTGGTCGTTCAGGGCCAACCGCTCCAGCAATCGGGCTCGCTCCTTCGCTCCGGCATAACCCAGCTCGTTGATTTTCTGCGCCTCCTGGTAGTCAGTGCTGTTGTATTGCTCCGTGTGCACTGGAATCAGGATGTCGGCTTTCTTCATGCTCTCCAGTTCATTCACCGAAATCACGACGTTGACCGAGCGCTGCAAGACCGTGAAAGCGGAGAGTGGCTCGTCGGGCATCAGCGGGGCGGTTTCCAGGTGGACGGCAATGACGATGTTGGCGCCCATGGCTCGTGCCACGTCGACTGGCAGGTTCTCGATCAGCCCACCGTCTACATACACCCGGCCGTCACGACGAACCGGGCTGAAAATCGCGGGCAGTGACATGGTGGAGCGCAACGCCTCGGAGAGAGGTCCACCGTCAAACACCTTTGCTTGGCCGGTCACTAAGTCGGTCGCAACGCACCGGAACGGGGTGGGAAGTTCGTCAAAAGTCTTGAGATCGGAATACGGGAGCGCGACCTGGTCCAGAATCAGGCCTACCTGCTGACCGGAATTAAACCCGCTGGGGAACACGACCCAACGGCGAAGTCCAAACTCGAGATCGTTCGGATAGTCGCGCTTATCCTCCTTCCTGCGAAACGAGCGCGCCCGGTAAGGAACTTCGTTCCGCAGAGAGCGGTTCCAGTTCACGCCCTGAAGAAATTTGTCGATTTCGGTCGCTGACGATCCTGTGGCGTACAGGCCTCCAACCAATCCACCCATGCTCGTGCCCGCGATGTAGTCCACCGGAATGTGATTCTCCTCAAACCAGCGCAGCACGCCGACGTGGGCCAGGCCAAGCGCTCCTCCGCCCTCCAGCACGAGGCCGATAGTCGGCCGCCCCGTTGCCTGGGCCGAGGGTGTTGCCGACGGCTGTGGAGCGGGTTGCGCTTCTTGACTCCAGACGGTGAACGAGCAGGACAGAATCACAAGAAGGGAACGAGCAAAGACGCAGAGCTTCATGCCAACTCCAGGAACAGAAAAAAGAGTATAGCTGGTGCCAGGCCCGATCAGAGCCGTCGCTGAAAGGACTGAAGCGAAGCGGAGCGCTGGTCCAGCGATGAGATGAACACACCTCGACCCAATGGGCCCGGGGGCCGTTTCCCTTAGCGTTGTTTGCGGTTTTCTTCGCGACCTTTGCAGTTAAGCGCTTTTCGCGTGTCCAGTGCGGTCAGGAAAAGAGGCGGCACCGCCGAAACGCCGCCACCCAAAATCAATCGAGCCTGAGAACGGCTTTAGCGGGACTTAGCCACCGTATGCTTCGGAGACGCCTTCTGCAGAATCGCCAGCAGTCGCTTGGCAGCGGCCGGAGTGGCCACCTTGCCTTCGCGCACGATCTCTTTGGCGGTCAGCTCTTTCCGATACACAGCTTTGTTTCCGCCGTCGTCCGAGCGTAGGGTTGATCCTTCCAGAGAAATACCGGCGAACAACCCCTTAGCGCGTGAGTAAGAGAGGATTTCTGCTTTCATGACTACGTCGGTCTCCGCGGAGGCGTTGCGTCCGACCGGTCCGGCCGCAGCGGATGCGTCGGCGCCGAGCTTCACTTTGCTCGACATGATCGAGTTGGCGCCGCTTTCATTCATGATCAGCAAAACGAAGTCCGTCGCCTGCGCGCCGATCTGGAACCCGAAGCTGCCTCCCTCCAGAGCAAACATGGCGGGCGCGCTCCATCGCCCTCCGAATTCTTTGCCCGAGCGGCACGTAACCACTCCTCGGCCATAGCTGCCTCCCACGATGAAAGCTGCTTTCTTGACCGAAGGATATACGACCACACACACCGACTTGTCCAACAGGTCTTTGGGAATACCTTCCGGCATCCCAAGAATCTCCTTGAGCACGACGGCAGATTCGCCGAGGCGCTGATCTTCCTTCATTTCTTTTTTTTCCTTATCTTCCGCGAACGCAGGCAGGATGAATAGCAGTGCGAGAGCGATTAGTAACATGTTGTTCTTCATAAACTCTCCGGTTTGGAAATGTTTGAATTCCAGTGCCGATTTCCGAATGAGATACACGGCGCAGGCAGGGGCTCGATTGAGCTATGCGGACATTCTAGTCTTTCGAACCCATCACGACAACCGCTTGCCAACCGCTTTGGAGCAACCTAGAAGCTGAAGCTGGCCTGCAACTCCAGCTTGCGGTTAGCGGATGCGCTCGAGAAGGGACCGCCGGCGAGGCTGATCGATTGTCCGAAGAACGGCGAGCTCGCGTTGCCGATGGGGTTTGATAGATTCACCCGGTTCAGCACATTGCGTGCGTTCACGCTGAACGTCAGGTTGTAGCGGCGATTCGTGCTGCCAGGTCCGAAGATCGCTCCCATTCCCGCGCCGGGACCGCGCCCGAAACCTCCACCCCCACCGCCCGGCCCACCGCGTCCACCCCCCGGACCACCCTGTGGAGGACCTCCGGCGGAGCTGTTCCCCATCCCTCCCGTTTCTCTGCCGAAGCCAAACGTCTTGCTCAAACGAAGATTCAGCGTGAACTGCGTAGGACCAGTGAGGTAGTTGATAACCACCCTCGGGTCAGCCGGACCGGGGCTGAGATTGTAGTGGCACGCGGCCGTGGGAGAAATACAGCTGCCGGTCGGGTTCGCCGCGAAAGCGGGCCGGTCGTTGGTGATCGAATCCCCATTCAAATCATCCCCGATGGTCACGTTGTAAGGAGCTCCCGAGGAAACGATCATGAACGGACTCAGCCGGAACCCATAGGGGGCCGACACCGAGCCGCCCAGGAACAGCCGGTGATGAATGTCATAGGCGGCACGTCCGTAGTCGGCATCGATGTCGTACTGATTTGAGGGAAAACCTCCCGAACCGCTGAATCCACCCGAAGTATTGCTGTGAACATTATTGAATGTGTAGAAACCAAAGAGCGTGAGCCTGCTTCCTGCGCGGATGTTGGCGTTCACAATCAACTGGTTCTGGCGGAAAATGCCCTCGCTCGCGTACTGGTAAATGTTGTTGACCGTTCCGAGGGGCCGAACCGTAGGATCGTTGGGATCAGTGGCCGGTGGAACTGGTGCGTTGATGTTGCGCGTCAGGAGCTGGTCGAAGCCTCGCGAGTTCAGATAGGAAAGGGTCACGGTGGCGAACTTCGTGACTTGCCGCTCCAGGCTGAGGGCGGTCTGCATGATGTAGGGAGCCCGCAATTTCGGATCGATTTGGTACGTGGTCGGCGAAGATGCCTGTAACTCGCTCAGCGTCGGCAGTGTGGGGTAATTGAGCGGGACAGGACACAGTTGGACGTTGCTGTTGTTGCAGGTAGCCACGTATAGCAATTGTGTCTGGCCATCCAGACGCTCTGCCTGCAGCACGTTGCTCTCTGAAAAGCGGTCGTAAAACATACCAAAGCCACCACGCAGCACGGTCTTGGCCGCGGTCTTTGGGCCACCACCAATTCCCCAGGCAAACGAGACCCGCGGCGCCCAGTCCCCGTGGTCGCCTATCGCGTTCTGGGTCTCGAAGCGGAGGCCGTAGCTGATCGTCAGGTTCGGACGCAGCTTCCAATCGTCCTGTACATACAGCCCGGCATCCACGACGTCAACGGCCACGGTTGGAATCGTGGACGTGGTTGCTCCGGGCACAGCGTTGATGGAGTACTGAAAAGGCACTGCCGGGTTGCTCTGATAATCGTTCAGGTTTTGAAACACCCATGCGCCGTTAAAGCCATTCGCCGCGACACTTACGTCATGCACGGCGCGCAGTCGGCCTCCGAACTTCAGAAAATGGTTCCCCAGCGCCATCGAGGTGTAATTCTGCAGTTCGTAGTGGTCCTCGTGATCCGTGCTGGTACCACCACTGCTCCCACCGCCTGTGAAGGCGCCAAGAACAGTGACGGTGGGGGAGGTGTCCACCGGAACTTGCTGGCTGTTTTCCCGCAGATACTGGAAGCGCGTCTCGTTCACCACTCTCGTCGAGAGAACTTGCGTGTCGCTAATCTGGATCGTGTGCTCGGTACTGGCAGCGTTGTACGCCTGCGTCTCTTGCGACAGCTGCCCAATTCCAGCGTTGTCGCTGGTGTCACGGAAGAACTGGTAGCGCGCGGTCAATGTGTTGTTCTTCGAGATTTGGTAATCCAGTCGAGGGCTGATGTTGGTCCGCGTATGCGGATTGGGAACCGTAGCGCTGGCAGCGGCATTCGTTCCAGTGCAGGCCAAATCGAGGCAAGCAGCGGTAATCACCGACAGTTCGTCGATATTCCGGCGCTGCGCGTCGAGGAAAAAAGAAGCTTTCTTGCCGAGCGCCCCGCCCACGTTACCCATGTATTGCACGGAGTGGTAGGGAGGTTCCGACGTTAAGAATGGGTTTTGTGAGTTGAACGCCGACGAGTTCCCCATTACTGAAACTTGCCCGTGAAGCTTGTCGGTGCCGGGCTTGGTAAGGATCTCGATCCTTCCGTAACCGAGCTTGTCGTATTCGGCGGAGAACGGATTCTGGTTGATGCGAATCTCGCGGATCGACGATTTCGGCGGCAACTGTCCTGCCGTAAATCCGTCGATGTAAATCTGGCCTCCATTCGGACCAGCGGAGGGTCCGGCCAGAGCCTCAAGGTCGGTCTGCAGTTCGTCGGGATCGTCCGGCAGCGCATCCAGGTCCTTCCCGCTCAGCGTGATCGCCCCGGCGTTGTTCGTCGGATTGGTGTCGACGGTGGTTCCTTGATCGGTGACGTTGATCTTCTCCTTCTCCACAGCAATCGCGAGCGCAATGTTTACCAGTTGCGACGATCCACCCGCCACCTCGACGCCATCTTTCGCGTAGTCGGCGAATCCCGGGGCGCTCACCGTCACCGTATAGGTTCCAGGCGCGAGCCCGTCGATCGTATAGGCCCCCGTGCGATTCGTATTTGAGGTCTTTGCGCTGCCGTCAGGAGTGACCGCAATGACAGTAGCGTTCGTAACCGCGGCTCCTGAGGGATCCGTGACCGTGCCGTGCAAACTGCCCGTGCCCGTCTGCGCTCCGGCGGGTGAAACCAACACCAGAACCAATGTAGCTAGGACAACACCGATATATTTCCTGGCTGGATCCAACTTCATCCCATCTCCCGCGAGTATGATCCCTGCGAAAACTATCCGTACTCAAAATAAATTCCTGTCCGCTATGGGCTCGCCGCCGCTTCGACACTGGAGGAACTCAAGCTCCAAGGGGAAAGCATCAACGCTTGGCTTGCGCTGGGTGCAGCGGTGAGGATCGGTTCGACCCCGGCGAGCAGCGTGATGGCGTTGACTTCTCCCGAAGCGCTACCTTCGGTTGAAACGATCATCACCGCCTCCCCTTTTTGAAGATCGGCCAGAGTCGCGGGCGGCATCCGGCTTAGGATTTGCTGGATGTCCGGCGGACCGCCACTTCTCCGTCCTTCGCCCATTCCTCCTGGGGCACCTCCGGGTAGCTGCGATCCACCTTGGGCGCGCGCGTTGGCACCCGCTCCGCTCCCGCCTCCGCTACCCGTACCGCCCATTCCCGCGGCGGCAGCGCCCGGAATTCCGGCGGCTGCTGCACCTTTCAGACGCATCGCGATGCGCTGCGCGAACTCTGCGGGCAGCTTTCGCAGTTGCGCATCGGGCGTGATCTTCACGACTACAGACTGCTTGCTGAGCAGATCCTTCAGGGTAAGAGTGTTCGCCGCAGGATCGATGGCCGTGATGGTCCCGGCCAGGTTGCGGAAGGTCCCGGACACGATTTCATCCGCCGCCAGTTCGCTGCCGTCTGCGTTTTTGGTCCCACGGGCGCGTAGTTGATCGCCCGCCTTGATCTGGTCAATCGAGGCCACCTTGGCGTCATCGAACTTCACGGAGTTGGGCGCGTACCGGCGCAAAATCGTGGTCTTCGCAGTATGAATTACGACCGTTTTGCTGCCCGAAAAAGACGTCATCGAGATGCTGACGGTGCCGGCGGCAGAGTCTACTGCGGTGACTAGCCCACCCACGCCTCGCTTCTGCCAGTCCTCGCGGTCTTTCTCCTGCTTAGCCGCGACATCGGACTGCTTCATGACGATAACGGCAACCGCAGCCAACGAGGAGGAATCGGGGGACGGCCTGCCGCGGACCAGAACGCGATCTCCCGTTTGCAGGTCCTGCTTCGGAAGGGGCGTCGCGCTTTTCAGATCTTTCTGTCCGGGCGCGACACGCAGCAGGCGGGTGGAGTCTTGCAGCGTGACGTGAACCTCTTCGCCGCTGTCCGCGGAGAGCACTATCCCGGCATCAGTGATGCTCTTGATGGTGCCGACCGACTGTTGCATGTGCTCGGAATTTTGGCCGGATGGGGGCACAGCGCCCGCCTGACCAGCGCCTGCGCCGTCCGGGCGGGAAACGCTGAAGCACACTCCTAACAGAGCGGAGGCGCCGAACCACGCCAGCAGCAGAAACTGTGCCGTAAATCTCGTTCGCAGCAACCGGTTGCGACGACACTCCATACTTAACTGTAGCATCGCAGGCCTGGGTCATGTCCGCCTTTACAAAGTTTTACGGAGATGTAACGTGGGCGAATTCCGCTTCCGCAAAAGCGATAACTTGTACTGCGCGCCGGATTCACCGAGAGATTTGTGAGTTGAGTATCCGCCCGGGGAGTGCACACCATTCGAGGCAAAACCGTTGCTCAAAGCAAAATTCGCTGCCCCGACGCGATCGTGTAGAGGATGCCCGCGCCTGCCATTCCGCCGAGCACTTGCGCGATGACGTAAGGCAGCAGGTCCGAAGCCGGGAACCTTTTGCCCGCCACCAACCCACCGACACCGCGGGATTCAAATGGCATCCTGAGATATGTCCGATGGCAAATGCCATGGTCAGCACAGTTAGACCGAAGGCGAGGCGACCCCGGCGAACCCAATCCCTAGGCCAGGAAACGTCGCGGCCAGCACGGCGCTGCCGCATCCCCCGAACACCACCCAGAACGTTCCGAGAAACTCCGCTGCCGCCCGCTTTCCGATACTCAACATCCGCCTCCTGAAGTTAGAGTTTCCCGCCTGGCCCGGGTCCTAAGTTTCAAGTGCGGACGGGATGGCAGCAGGCTGCCTAGCCAGAGGAAGAGTGTCTTGTCATGAACGGCAAAAACGCAGCCCGGTGCTCAAAGTCTTGGCCGATCCCAAACCTGACCACCCACTGCTGGGCTCTTGAGTTGGGATTGACTCCAGAAGATTGCTAGGATACCTTGCGCTTCGATTCAATACGACACCGACACTGACGCGTCCGGTGTCGTGCTCGCCAGGAGATTTCGATGTCCCCTCGTCCGCGTTCCCTTCATACCGCGTTCATTTTGCTCGTGGCCTGCCTTGGCCCGTTGGCATTCACTCCCGCAACCTCCGCCCAAACCGATCCGCTCCACATATGGGTTGGCAAACTCGACCGGCCTGCGGCCGAGAAGTGGGTGAACGCACATCTCGCGCAAGAGCAAAAGGAAATCGATGCTCTACTGGCCGTGAAGGGCCCACGGACCGTGGAGAATACACTTCAACCCTACGACAACTCGCAGAATGAACTGGCTGTCGCCGGCCAGGAAGCCTACCTGATGTATGCCGTCGCGCCGCAGAAGGAAGTACGCGACGCCGGCCAGGCTCTGGCCGAAAAAGTTCAGCAAGCTGCCACCATCCTCAGCTTGAATCAGGACGTCTACCGCGCTCTGGTCGTGGTCAATCTGTCCTCTGCCGATGCCGCCACCAAACACTACATGGACCGCGCGCTGCTCGAATACCGGCTGGCGGGAGTCGATAAAGACGCCGCTACCCGCGCCCAAATCAAAAAGCTCTTCGACCGCGCCACCGAGCTTGGCCTCGCCTTCGGCCGCAATATCCAGGAGAACGTGAATCGGGTCGCCGTGAAGAGCAAAGCCGAATTGTCCGGCCTCCCCGCCGACTTCATCGCCGCCCACCCGCCCGCCGCCGACGGCTCCATTACCCTGACCACCGAAGAACCCGACGAAGATCCCGTCATGAACTACGCCGCCAGCGATGACCTGCGCAAGCGCATGTACCTCGCCTATAACACCCGCGCCTATCCGAAGAACAAAGACATCCTGCTGGACCTGCTGAAGACGCGAGCCGAACTGGCGAAAGTTCTCGGTTACGGAACTTGGGCCGACTTCGCTACCGCCGACCAGATGATCGGATCCGCCGGCAACATGAAATCGTTTCTGAATGACGTAGACGTGGCCTCGCGCGACGCCGCTAAACGCGAGTATTCGCTCCTGCTGGCGTTCGCGCGGCAGAAACAGCCCGATCTGGCTGCGGTTCCCGCCTATGGCAGCTTCTACCTGTACGAACAGTACGGTCGCTCCACCTTCGGCTTCGATTCGCAGGCCGTGCGCCCGTATTTCCCCTATGACCGCGTGCAGCAGGGCATTCTCGACACCGCCGCCCGCCTGTTTCACGTCGTGTTCAAGCCCGCCACCGATGCCGCCGTGTGGGATCCGTCCGTCAGCGCATGGAACGTATTCGACGGAGACAAACTAGCGGGCCGCGTTTATTTCGACATGCATCCGCGTGACGGGAAAGACAAGTGGTTCAGTTCCTCTCCCGTCGTGCCTGGGGTCAAAGGCAAGCAATTGCCGGAAGGCGCGCTCGTCTGCAATTTCCCCGGGGGCAAGCCCGGCGATCCCGGCCTGCTGCAATACGACGACGTCGTCATCTTCTTCCACGAGTTCGGCCACCTCATGCACAATATCCTCGGCGGACAACAAGCTTGGAGCGGGGTCAGCGGCTTTGCCACCGAGAGCGACTTCGTCGAGGCTCCCTCGCAAATGCTGGAGGAGTTTTTCCATGATCCCGCCATTCTTCAATCCTTCGCGAAGCACTACCAGACCAACGAAGTCCTGCCCCTCGATCTGATTGAAAAAATGAACCGGGCCAGCGCCTTCGGCAGGGCCCGCTGGGTACAGGGTCAACTCTTCTATTCCAGCTACTCGCTCGATCTGCACGACCGCTCGCCAGAGGGATTGGATCTCGACGCCATTTTGCGCACCGATTTCGGCCGCTTTATCCCCTATCCCTTCGTGGAAGGCAATCATATGTATGCCGCCTTCGGTCATCTCGTCGGCTACACCTCGAACTACTACACCTACCTGCTCGACAAGATCATCGCGCTCGACTTCTTCGCCCAGTTTGATCAGAAGAGCCTGCTGGATGGCGAGGCCGCCATGCGTTACCGCAGGATGGTGCTCGAGCCTGGCGGGTCAAAACCCGGAGCCGAATTGATCAGCGGATTTCTAGGCCGGCCCCAGAACCTCGATGCATTCAAAACCTGGATGGGAGAAGAGTTCCGCGATGCCGCGAAATAGAGAGCTCGAAATCGCCGCCGGCCACGGGCCGGTTGGACTAGTTTGGTCGGTTGCGAAGCTGATTTACGAACGCTGGCGGTGATCGAGCCGAAACACGTCAAGGATTCGGGGGCCCCAACGTTTTTCTCAGCGCCCTTCGTGGCCTTTCTCTGCGACCTCAGCAGTTAAAAGCTCTTCCCCGAGACCCTCGGGCTCACTCTAAAACGACGCTACCGCCGCATCGTCGTCCGGAAGAATCTCAAACAAATTAAGCACGCCCACCAGCCGCAGAGTCTTTACCGCAAACTCCGAGGGACTGACCAGCTTGATGTTTCCCCCGCGTTGCTTAGCCGACGCCAGGAACCGTACCAGCAGGCCGATTCCGCTGGAATCAATCATCGGAACCTCGGCAAGATTGACTGCGATGCGGGTCTCCTCGTTTTTGAGCGCCTCCTCCAGGGTCTGACGCAGGCTGTCGAGGGCCGGCCCCATCCGCAGGGGCCCTTTCAGGTGCACCAACTGCACTTGCGAGCGCTTTCGTACGTTAATGTCCAAGCCGTTCCCCTCCGATCATGCTGACGCCGTACCCGTTGCGACCGTACGGAATCCTGAATCCCGGGGAGCGCTCAAGTTACGGGAAACAGGCGAGCTTTGCAAGCTGACCGGCCGCACTTGCCGGTCAGCGGCGACCGGGACGCGCCCCCCAAGCGACCCGTCCCCGCTGGTCTCGAAATCCCACCCCACCATCCATGGTTAATTTTTCATCCTCGCCAGTCGAAAAATTTGCCATAATGCCCTCCCCCCTTCGCGGAGGACGTATGTCGGTTTCAACCGCCCGGGCCCCGCAGTTTCGCTTCAACATTGCCCTTGTCACCGCCGATGAGCCGATGGGCCAGGAGGCGGACGCCTGCTTGGCTGCCGACTATGCCCTCTTTCTCTTGCGGGATTGGACCGAACTCGCAGTCCTGATGAAGAAGCAGCATCTGGACGCTGTCCTGCTCGACCTCGACAGCACCGCGGACCGCAGCGAAGATGGTATCAGCGCTCTGCAAAAGCTGCGCTCGACTGCGCCCGATCTGGTGTTGATCGGGCTCACCCGTTCCAGCAGTCACAGACTCCGCCTCAAAGCGGTTGAGGCTTCTTTGGATGAGTATTTTGTCGCTCCAATCCGCTTCCAGGAAGTCGAGTTCGTGCTGGGACGCGCTCTGGAGAAGCGCTCCCTCGAGATCAAGCACCGGGTGCGGCGAAGCGATCTTCCCGAACAGCAGTCCTTCTGTGACCTGATCGGCGCGAGCGAACCCATGCAGCGGGTCTACGCGGCCATCGCCCGGGTAGCCGACAGCGCCACCACGGTTCTCATCCGAGGCGAAAGCGGGACCGGCAAGGAACTGGCAGCCCGCGCGATTGTGGCTCGGGGTCCGCGCTCCCAGAAGCCATTTATCAGCATCAACTGCGCGGCCCTCCCGGAAAACCTCATCGAGAGCGAACTTTTTGGCCACGAAAAAGGCGCGTTCACCGACGCACGCACCGCCCGCGCCGGGCACATCGAGCAAGCCCACACCGGCACCTTTTTCCTCGATGAGATCGCGACCCTGGGTCTGGCCTTGCAGTCGAAGCTTCTGCGCGTCCTCGAAGACCGCGCCGTAACCCGCATTGGCGGCAACCTCGCCCGCAAGATCGACTTCCGCCTGATCACCGCAACCAACGAAGACCTCGAGGAACTCGTCCACTCCGGCCGTTTCCGTGAGGACCTCTATTACCGCATCAACGTCATCCCCGTCAGCCTCCCCCCGTTGCGGGAGCGGACCGCCGACATTCCGCTGCTGGTGAATCACTTCCTGCGTACCTACTCGGTCGCAAATCGCCTGGCTGTGAAGCAAATGGAGCCCGAGGTCTTTGAGATTCTCGAGGACTATTCCTGGCCCGGCAACGTCCGCGAACTCGAAAACCTGGTCCAACGCCTGGTTCTCATGGTCGACGGCCCGGTCATCATGGCCAAGCATCTTCCGCAGCAGATCCTGGTGACCAGCGCCGCCAGCCAGGAGGCCCTGCTAATCCCCGAAGTAGGCGTGAACTTCGACGACGAGATGGCGCGCATCGAAACCGCCTACCTCACCGCCGCCCTGCGCCGCTCCGGAGGCAGCAAAGTAGGCGCCGCCCGTCTCCTGCAAATGGACAAGCAGAAAATGCACTACCTCTGCCGCAAGTACGGAATTAGCAGGGACTGAGCCGACAGCTCCCTCCCGGATCCCTCACCTCATGTCATTCCGACGCCGAGCGTAGCGCAGGCGGAGGAATCTGCTTTTCGCAACTGCGCCACCGCAGCAGGGAAACTCACGACGACCCGCCGTATGAAAAATTAATACGGCTCCAAATGAAGAATTCATGTACCGCGATCCTCCCTACCCCGGCAAACGACCATGGCTCCGGCGCGCCGGTCACAAAAGCGCGGAATTCGGGCCAATTTCCACGACTCGGACGCGAAGCGACTTTGGCACGTTAGGTGCTAAATCCAGTGTGCGCATGCGATCAGCAAAGCTGAGGCGTGCCCTTCCAAGACACCCAGAAAAAACAGGATGGCTACCATGTCGATTGAGAAAAAGTCATTGATCAGCAACCGGGCAGCAATCAAGAAGGCGATGATCGCGAGTCAGTCCGCCGCAGAGCCCGAGGCCGCCGGCGATCCAAAATCGCTGAAGTCCACCACCCTTGCTGCGCATTCCATGAAGAAGGCCAAGGCGTCACCGGCGTTCAAGTTGACGGCTTTCAAGGCCGCCAAGTAGCAATCGCGGAGTCCGGTGTGCAACCGGCCGAGGCGTTGTCGATGGCGTTTTACAGGTAACGCAGTTGGACCGAACCTTTCGTCGGGGCATTTTGAGAACCAGCAGTCCCTCGCGGAAACGCGAAGAAAGGATGTTACAGCCATGCCAATTCAAAAGAGAACTGTATCCGGAGTCGGCAAGCCAGCCGAACCAAAGCAATCCAGCGCCGAGGCCAACCCGCTGAAGGCGACGCCCTTCGCCGCCCACACGATGGCGAAGAAGAAGAAAAAGACGAGCGGCTTCACCGCCACCAACATGGGCATTAGGAAGGTCTAAACCCCGTTGTCGACAGAGGCTGCGGAACACCCGCAGCCTCTAATTTCTTACCACACCGTCCGCTGCACAAAATCCCGCACCGACTTCCCCGCCAGACCCGCCAACGACCGTCGCGCTGTCAGAATCTTGGCGGACCCGGACATTCCCGGCTTCAGCCCCCCGTCGGGGTTCGGCACCAGGGCCGTCACCCCGTAGAAGTCCACCCCCGACATCCCCTGATACCCTTCTTTCGGGGCCAGTCCAGGCTCGATGGCGCTAGCTGTCGGCGCCACCTCGGCGACCTCTGACTCCCGCCGTCCGAACGCGGAGTCCAGTTTCAGCGCCACCCGGCTTCCTGCCTGCACCCCACGCATGTCGAATTCCGGCACGTAGATGCGGGCGCGCAGCACGGTCACGTCCGCCACGTCGACCAGGAGATCACCCGCCTGCACATAGGCCCCAACCAGATCCCGCAGCCGCGGCGTCACGACCACGCCGGCGATGGGGCTGGTCGGCTGCAATGCGGCCACCTGCAAGGCGAGCTCCGACGATTGCTGTTGCCACGCGTCCCGCTCGCGCTCGGCTCGAGCGTAATCGGTGTATTGCAGTCGCGCCCGGTTTGCCCGCAACGTCGCCGACTGCAACTCGGCCGCAGCATGCGCAGCCTTGCTCTCCAGGTCCAGGTTACGCATGCGCAGCAACGCTGAGCCTGTTGCCACAAACTCAGCCTCCTGCGGCATCACCGATATGATCTCTCCCGGAACGGTAGCGTGAATGCTGGCCTTCCGCACCGCCTCGAGCGTGAAACGCCCGGCTCGCGTTTCCGGCCAGATCGGTGCAAACAGAAGCACCAGCGCCAAAGCTCCCACCAGGATGCCGCTCGGCCTGGTGAGCCATCCGCGGACACGTTCTTTCTTATCGAGGTATAGGGTTTTCATGAATCTCACGAGCATGCGTATGCGCGATCGGAAAATGAGTCCGCCAATCATCAGCGCTGGCAGGAACGCCCACTCCGGCGAGAGCTTTCGGAACACGTTGTAGGAGAACCGCACCCCTACATACAGTAGCGTGTAGCTGTAGACCCCCGACATCAGAGCGTAAATCGCAAACACCCACCGCCGCCGGCGGGGCACGAATTCCACTTCTACCGGAAGGCGAAAAATGTTCTTCTTCACCCAGCTGGACACATATAGAGTCGAATCCTCCTTGAGCCCGATGATCCCCACTAGTTCGCAGAGCACGTAATAGCCATCCAGCTTGATCAGCGGGTTCAGGTTGATGATCGCCACGCCCACGCCCGTGATCAGGATGATCTTGTAAGCAAAATCATGAACCGGCGTCCCCACCGGAGTTCCCGCCCACAACACCGTGGCAAAAGCGCAAAAAATCAATTCAATCCAGATTCCCGCAATGGAGGTGGCAATGCGTTGCCACTTGCCCGCGTACACGTAGACCTCAGTCACGTCCACGAAGAAGCAAGGTTCGAGGTAATACAAGAGAAATCCCATCTTGTGCACGGCCCCACCGAAGTGCTTGCACGTGAGCCCGTGCGCCGACTCGTGGAAGAACCCCAGGAAGCAGAACAGCAGCCAGAACTCGGCGATGTCGCTGAAACCCTTCTCGGTAAAGTCATAATACTTCCAAGTGTCAGCACCAATCTCACCCCAGCGGGTCACGAAGATCGAGCCCATCAGTGCGAAGAAGGCCAGCGTCAGGAACGTGAACCAGCGGGTGTAGATGAACTGCGTTTTTTCGTTGAGCCAGGTTAGGTAAGTATCGGGATCCCAGTGACCCACCGTGATGGTGGTAATGTCGTCCCATTTTTTCGTGCGCCGGTGGCGGCCCTCGGCTTCTTTTTGCGTCGCGGTCACGTTCGATAGCGGCGACGAGTACCAGATTTCGTCCAGCTCGCTAACGTATTCCTGAATGTCGCTGGGAGAGTAGTAGACCCCGGTTCGTTCCTTGAAGATCCGGGACACCTCTTCGTACGATCGTTCCCCATCAAACAGCTGCACCAGTTCCCACTGGCTGGGAGTAAAGCGGTACAGCTGATTGGCGCCTGAGACAATCGCATAGATAACCGGTTGCCCGTCCTCAAGGTGCTCGCGGGTCACGATTCGCGGATGCAGCCGCGGATGCATCCTGCGCAGCGATCGCGCCGGCAGGTCAGGCAACGCGACGTTGAGCGCCTCGGTGATGTTCATCGCAGGTTGGGAATCCGGATATTCGCCCGCATACCGGGCCGCAGACCGCCAGCTGGCCCTACCACTTGGCAAAGGACTTCGATCGTTCCGCTCGAAGGGTCCACAACCGGACTGACCTCGAGGACTTTCGCCTGGCGCTTCAGCCCTTCGACGTCGGGTGTGGTCACCTCGAATTGCTGCCCTTTCGCGATGTGGCCCAGGAATGTTTCCGGCAGTGTGAAGCGCATGCGCAGGGGTGCTTCCGCAGTCACCCAGAACAGCCGGTCTCCCAGGCCGACTCTTTGGCCGGCGCGCACGTAACGGCGCGCCACGATGCCTTCGAAGGGTGCCCGAATGCGAGTCTTTTCCAACTCAAGCTCGAGGGATCGCTCCGTCGCCTGCGCGTTGGTTAGGAGTTCCTTGACCCGCTCCACGTCCCAGTGGTCCGACTCTGCCTTGTAGCGCGCGTGGTCGTACACTTCCCTGGTAATAAGGGAGGCCTCCCACATCTTTTGCGCCCGCTGAAAATCTGCGTCCAGCACCTTGGCCTCCGATTCCCAGTTATGCAGGTCCGCGGCGGTGCTGCGCGTCCTGGCGCGAGCGGCTTCGAGATCTGCCGCCCCCTGGCGGTCGTCGAGTTGCGCCAGAACGTCGCCCGTCTTCACCCGCGTCCCCGGTTCAACCGAGATCGTGGCCACTACACCTTCCCGCAGGGCGCACACATCCACCTGGTTCTCCACCACCAGAGGACCCGAGGCGAGGAACGATTGCTCGGAAGGCTCAGCCCGAACGCTCGCGAATGGCGCTGCCGCGGCCGGCGTCACAACCGGACTGCCAGCCGCCACCACCGTGGGTCTGGCATCCGAGCAGCCCAGGCCAACACCGGCCAACCCGATCACCATGATCAGAGCGATTTTCATAGCCGCCTCCCCGGACTACCAGCCGAACCCCGACCAGAGCTTCGAATAGATCCACAACGCCGTCCGGCGAAACATCACGTAGCCCGCCGGACGCCACCCCGCCCGCACCTTGCCCCGCCCCTGCATGCCGGAACGCAGCAGTCTTTCCGGGTTGGGTACGACGACCCGCGCGAAGAACACCTTCGCCTCTTTGTCCATCACACCCACCGGACTCACCACCCGCACTTCCCCCTGAAAACTGCGCGTGGGGAAACTGTCCAACTTGATCGTCGCGGATTCGCCAGCCCGTAGTAACGCTGCGTCCTGCTCATCGATGGCCACGTCTACGCTGGATTGCTCCGAGTCGATGACCTCGACAAAACTGTCCGCCGGCGACAAATGCTTGCCCAGGAAATTCTCCACGTGATCGGTGGCCACCACCCCGTCCAGGGGAGAGCGCAAGTGGGTCTTCTCGAGGCGTTCCCGGGCGCGTCCCAGCTCCGCGGCCCAGTAATCCGCCTGCACGCGCTCGATCCCGGCCTCTGTCCCGTCGTTGCTCGACAGGGCCCGGTTCATTTCTGACAACGCCGTCTCATATCGAGCTTGGGCGGCAGATACCGAGGCGCGATAGTCCCAGTCTTCCAGATCGGCGAGGATGGCTCCGGTGCGCACCGCATCTCCCTCACGTACGTAGATACTCTTCACCACGCCATCCACGCCGGGCATGACCTGGGCCTTGCGCAAGGGCGCCACGGTTGCGTCGCCGGCTAGCCGCATGGGGACGGGAAAGAAAATCAGAAACAGCACAGCCAGAGCCGCCACCGCGACGATCATCGCGCGCCGTCGCTTCTCCAGCGCCATGAACTTGCGTTTCTTCTCCAGTACCGGTTCGAGCAGCGCGATGAACGGCACCTCGCGGTAGAGAGACGCATTGCGCAGGGCGACGGTGGCCTGCGCTGCCAGAACCCGTATCACTTCTTTGTGGGCTTGCGTCAGGAATTCCGGATCCCGGCTTTCGAACGACATGATGCCCAGCCGGCCCTGATCATCATCGAGCGGCAACGCATAGAACGCACGGGCACCCGTCGCTTCGAAATACTCGCTGAACTTCGAACGGCTGGCCTCGCGCGATATATCCATCGCGTCCCCGCGCTGCGCCACGTACAGTTCCTCGCTCGAGATCGAAGCCCACTCCAGCATCTCTTTCAGCAGCTTGATGGTGGGATCACTGAAATTGATGTGCACGTTCCCGGAGACGGCTCTCAGCTGCAAGCTGCCGCGCTGCTCGAGCGCAATCGCAGCCCGATCGTAAGCCAGCACGGACTGTGTGTTGTTGACGACCGCCTGCAAAACCCGGTCGATGTCCAGAGTCGAGGTGATCTCCCGGCTCACCTTGACCAGGCTCTCCAGAATCTGGACCTTGCGTTCGCTCTGCAGCAGGCTGGCGTTATGCAGCGCGTTGCTGGCGGTTTCGCAGATATTGGTCAACAGGAACAGATCGTCGTCATCGAACGGACGCCCATCGACACGATTGACCGCTTCCACTACTCCGACCAGCGCTCCCCGGTCCATCAGGGCCGCGGCCACGACAGAAAAAACTGTTCCCTGTTCCAACCCGGAATTCCGCTTCTCGATTCGCGGATCCTCCGCATCCGCTACCAGCACAGGGTCTCCTTCGTCCGACACATCGCCCGCGATCCCGTCCCCGGGCCTCTGCGCCGACTCGAGCGCCACCGTCAGATCCTCCCCGGCACGGCTAACCAGCCGCACGGCATCGCCATCGACCATCCACACATTGACCGCTTGCGTCTGCAAGACTTCCTGAAACTTGGACGCGATGGTCGCGATCAGCGGATCGATCTCCAGGTTCGAGTTGAAGACCTTCTCCAGGTCATACATTTGGGTGACGCGGCTGATGGAATGGAGGGTGCTGTTTCGCTCCCGCTCGTAAGCGAGTGCTCCGGCGATGGCCGGCGCGGCGATTTCCGCAGTCTCCCGCAGGGATTGCGGCGCGCTCTCCAGCAGCGCGTGCTCGTAGAGAACGACCTCAATGACCCCACACAACGCTTCGTCGGCGATCAGCGGAAGATAGCAAAGCGAACTAACGGAGCGGCGGACATCGAGATGGGCATAGTCTTCCCGGCGCAGGCCGCGTCCTTCGATGACGAGCGGGCTCGTGCGGTCGACCACCCGTCCCAACGTACCGATCCGAAAATCCGAGGCCCGTGCGGCCGAGATGTCCCCTGCGGTTGCCTTCGGCGTCCAGGTCGGATTCTCTGGGCCCTCAACCACGTACACGACTGCGGCCGCGCCCGGCAGCAGATCGGTGACCTGGTTTGCCGTGATCCGCGCGCGCGGTCCCACCTCGAGTTGAGTCAGCAATGCGGCAGCGAACTCGGCCGCAGGGGCTGCGAGCCCCGGTCTGTGAGTCGCCATCGAACGGCGCTCCTCGTAAATCCTTCAAATGCCACAGGATTCAGCTACGCGGAATGGGGAATGATCCCGCGGGATCGAAACGCTTGGAGTGGCATCTTAAGCCGCCCGGCGAGGCAGGTCAACACCCCTGACAATCAGTGAAGGTCATCGCGAAGCGTGGCTGAAAGGCATCGGCGGACCTAACCCGGGCTGTTTGGGTGAGGATCTGGAGCGGGAGACCGGGATCGAACCGGCGACATCCAGCTGGGGAAGCTGAAGCCAACCCTTCGCTCAACGCAAAATCAACCACATAGAGCGGGCCAACAAGGGCCAACTGCGGTACTGTCGGCGCGTATTGAGTACGATTCTGAACACAAGTTCTCCCACGCCACTTCCCTGCCGCGACAGTCACGCAACAAAACTGATCAAGGACTCAGCCATGACCGACGTCGCTAAACCGTCCTCCCACGATGTTGATTTCCAGCCCGAGGCCGATCCCGGCGAACCGTCGTTCGACCCAAGCGAAGTGGAGCTGGCCCCGGCGCCCATTGCCTGGCGCTGGGGGCGCCCCGACATGGCCGCTCTGGCGACTGGGTCACTTCCAGTCGGAAGTTGCGGCCGGCGAGCCGCTGTTCCTCCCCGAGCAACCCTCTGACCAGAGGGTAATCGCCGCTGAACAAGACGGCCAGATCGTAGGTGGGTTATTTGCTGAGGATTGTGGGGCCACCTGACAGTAGGGAAATGCTCCTAGACCAGCCCGCAGTAGCGACCCAGGTTGGGGCCGATGACAGGCCGGATAGAAAGATGCCAGACGGGATTCCTGGAGCTGGCCAGGTGCCGGCCGGATTTACCAATCCCACCAGGGTGGAGTGCATTTGCTGGGACTCAAGTCAACCCCACTGAAACTGGATCGCGGCGTCGCGGTGCTCAACGCCGAAGATTTAGTGACAAGACACTTGGAAATTCTGGCAGCCAAGCAACGGCGGACCCAGGCTGGCTCTGTGAGCTGTGGCCCTTGGCCACCATGTTAGCCGACCTCAGGGACGTCGGGGTCGAATGGAGAATACCGTAGCTTAGGCCTTCTTTGCGCTCTTCGTTCCAGCTCGATCAGGGTTGCCACTGGGCCGCCCCCCGTTACCAGTCCTGGATCTGAAACTCGACCTCCGAAACAGATCAATGTTGTCAATCACGAGTCGGCAACCATTATTAAAGTGTTCAATATTGCACAGCGTCATGGATGGGTGCCTGGGTAGGATTGCTCCGTTTCTGGGGGGGGCTCACGCACCAGGAGGGGCAATGTGCGAGACATCTACGAAGTGCTGAGAGAGAAAGAGGACGCCATGGGGAGGGTCCGCCGAGAAGTCAAGGCACTGCGCCTGGCAATGCCTTTGCTAGTTGACGCCAAAACCAGCATTCCACAGCCGGTCGTTTCAACGGAGGCGAACACTGAGCAAGTCAGTCAACTGGGAGAGGCGCTTCGCACCGTGGCTCCGCTTCTTGTTGATGAGACAAAGGACCTTGACCCTGAAGTCCGCGCCCGGTTAATCGAGGCCGCGGAGAACGATTCCAAACTCGGCAGAGCGCAAAAGATCTCGCGCCAACTGCGACACATCGCGGCACCATTGCTGGGCGCCAATCTCGGGTAATTTGCTTTCAAGACGCTCGCTTTATTTTATCCTTCGACCGGACGGCGACTAAAGAGGATGTTCTCTCTTAAGTACTCGGCGGGGTGGACGGTGAATCTTCTTTCTGCGGCGCATCATTTGGCGTGGACACAACATCCGACGATCTGGCTGTGCGAGTCTTGCGCAATCCTCTGGCTGGTGGTCCGTGCGGTTCGGTCGTCCT
>Ga0210408_10000356_pt1 | contig 62352 bp, 55 predicted proteins | sample IncBWH4MmetaG_FD_155471 | JGI IMG/M metagenome (GOLD analysis project Ga0210408, IMG submission 155471) | Forest soil microbial communities from Barre Woods Harvard Forest LTER site, Petersham, Massachusetts, United States - Inc-BW-H-4-M | ecosystem: Environmental > Terrestrial > Soil >... | reverse complement strand
CTCACCCGTGCTCGCGGGCGATGTCGTGGTGGTCGCCTGTGGCCGTTCGGATCGGGGTCAGCCCCGGCTGTATGGCGTCAAAATGGGCGGGGCCGGCGATGTAACGGCCACGCACCGCGTGTGGGAGCGCAAGGACACCGGCACGTTCGTGCCTACGCCTGCCGAATACCAGGGCCGCGTGTACGTGTTGCGTGACCGCGGGGAAATTGAGTGTCTCGACCCAGGTACCGGCAAGACCGTGTGGCGCGACGCCTTTCCAAAGGCCAGTTCCAATTACTATGCGTCGCCCCTGATCGCCGGCGGTCACATCTACGCGGCGCGAGAGGACGGCGTGGTGTTCGTGGGGCGCGTCGCGGGGGGATTTGAGGTTCTCGCCGAGAACAAGATGGGAGAGCGCGTGATCGCCTCACCGGTGCCGGTAGCCAACCGTCTGCTGCTCCGGGGCGAGCGCCACCTGTTCTGCGTGGGCGGAGGGTGAGCCTTGGTTTGCGCCGCAAAAATTTAATGGTATCTTTACGGGTTCCTTATGACCCGTCCTCTTGCGCGGAAGGCTGGCAACGGTCAAAGAGTAGCGGCGGTCGCTGTGCTGCTGTTGTGCCACGTCCGCGCCCTGGCCACCGACTGGCCGCAATACCGGGGCCCCACAACGGACGGTATTTCCCCGGACCCAATTTCCCCGAACTGGCCGGCCAACGGGCCGACCGTCGTTTGGATGAACACGTCCCTCACGAACGGTTTCAGTTCTTTCGCGGTGAGCCAGGGCAAGGCCTTCGCGACGATTTCGCAAACGGACGGCACCGGCACTTTGCGCGAATTCTGCGTCGCAGTTGACGCAGCGACCGGGAGCAATCTTTGGGCAACACCTATTGGCAATGCGCTCTGGGACCCGAGCGTTACTTACAACGGCGGTGACGGTTCATACCCCTACAACACAGGCGACGGCCCGCGCACGACGCCATCGGTCACGGCGGGCGGCGTTATGGCGCTCTCCGGGCAGCTTCATCTGGTCAGCCTGGACGCGAGCAGTGGTGCGGTCATCTGGAGCAACGACCTGGTGTCTGCGTATGGGGCCAGCACCATTACGTGGGACAACGCCGCTTCGCCCTGCTTCGACAATGACCTGGTGTTTGTAAACCTCAACACTTCCACAAACAACGCGACCCTGGTCGCATTTCGCACGGCGGATGGCAGCCTGGCCTGGAGCTCGCAAAACGAGAACGTCACACATACCACGCCGGTCGTGGCGACGATGCAAGGGGTTCGCCAGGTCATTTTTGCCACTCAGACCGGGCTGGTCTCGCTGGACCGAACCACGGGCAACTTTCTGTGGAAATTCACCTACCCGTTCTTCCCTATTTCGACCTCGATGGGCGCGTCGCCCGTGGTTTATTCGAATCTCGTCTATTGCACCGCAGCATATGGCAGGGGGGCAGCGGTGGCGCAGATCACTTTGAGCAACGGCACCTGGACGGCGACCCAGCTTTACTACAAGAACAGTTCGGCGGGTCAGAATTACCGGAGCATTTGGATGACCCCGGTGTGTTATCAGGGTTATATCTACACATTGTGCGGGGAGAACAGCACTTTCCTCACCCCTCCGCTCAGTTGTATCGAGTTGAGCACCGGCAACCTGCAATGGGCGACGAACAACTTTGGCATGGGGGGGCTCATACTCGTCAACACGAACCTGCTGGTCCTCACCGAAGATGGCCAGTTGGTCCTGGTCCAGCCCTCACCGTCGGCTTACCTCGAAGTCGCGCGTTACCAGGCCTTTCACTTCAGCCCCAGTGCTACGGGGAAGTGCTGGATCAGCCCCGCGTTCAGCAACGGGCGCATCTACGCCCACAGCACGATCGGAGGTATTTGCGTTGATGTGTCGGTATCATCACCGCTGAAATTGCTTTCCCCGCAGTTCCTGAACAGCACGCAGTTGCAACTGGTAGTGAGCACCGCGAACGGAAGCCCCATCGATTCCAATCGGCTGCCGAAGATCGAGGTGCGGGCCACCAATACCCTGGGTGCGCCGCTCTCGACCTGGCCGAAACTTACCAACCAACTGGTGCTGACTACGAATGGCCTGGCGCTACTGACCAATACGATCAATCGCGGCCAGTCGCGTCAGTTTTACAATGCGGTCGAACACCGTTAACCGATCGCGCATGTGGAGGACTCTCCGATTGAAATCTAGCGAGCCCAAAAACCGGCAATCTGTAGAGGCGAGCTTCCAGCCTGCCAGCGGCGGACGCATGCTTGCGTCCTGGCCGGGCAGTGAGGGCGGCGGGGACGCCGCCTCACTGGCAGGCTGGAAGCCCGCCTCTACGGTGGCAGTCTCAACATCCGCCCAAAACCGGGTGGCGTTCACCTTGATTGAACTGCTGGTGGTTATCGCGATCATTGCCATCCTGGCCGCAATGCTGTTGCCGGCGTTGTCAGGCGCCAAGGAGCGCGCCAAACGCACCGGCTGCGTTAACCAGATTCACCAGTTCCTGCTCGCCATCCACATGTATGCCAATGACAACGAACAACGGCTCCCCAGCGGCGCTTCCGAAAGCAATACCCCAAACGGGGTGCAGGATGACTCGATTCCAATCCTCTCGGGGATCACGCGCACGCAGATGGTCCAGTACGCCGGCAATTACAAGATACTCGGGTGCCCCAGCCTGGGGGCGCCCTTCAACACCGAAGCGGGCTGGCATGAGTCGGGCTATGGCTGGGTCATTGGCTACAACTATTTGGGCGGGCACGCCAACACACCCTGGCCGTTGCTGGCGGGCGGGGAAGCCTGGTTCTCGCCGCAGAAGCTCACCGAAACCAGCACGAACCTCGGACCCACCTCGCCCCTGCTCACCGACATGAACGACTGGTCACCCGGCTACGGTGGCTCGATTGTTCCACATGGACGCAACGGCGCGGTCCAGAACGGCGGTGACTTTCAGAACGCGGGTGCCAACGGGGCGTCTTCGACCGACCTGGGAGCCACCGGCGGGAACCTTGGCAGCATGGACGGGTCGGTAACCTGGCGGTCCATCAAGAACATGAAACTGCGCCACGGCTCGCAGCAATACGGTCCCGACGGTTGCTGGGCAATGTGGTAAGCCCGGCGCTTATCGAATGGATTGCTCTGCCAAGGTTATTTGCGCCTGCTTGCCACACAGCATCTGAAGCGTCTCGACGAAACCCTCAGCGTAGCGGCGGCCTTCGTCCCTGGTCAGCACCCCGATTTGCGCCTCGACGAGCGATGAGTTCGGCACTGGCTTGGCGGAAAGCTTCTGCGCCACCACCGGTTTAATGCCCGCCAGTTTGCCAGCCAAGTACTTAAACCGGGCAGAGTTCGCCTGCGCAGCCGCGAAATCCGCCTGCTCGCTGGGGGTTACCGCGATGCGGAGCGTCACCGTGACCGCGGGATGATTGCGAGCCTTGCCGACGATAATGGCTCCCCCCACGAGAGACCCGGCCACGGCCAGCGCAATGCCCACTTTAGTCTTCCAATTCATCGTTCCAACCTCTTTCGTCACTTTGACCCAGGATGCATCCATTATGGCTCGCATCGGTGTTATGTTCTGAACTTTGTCGCCCGCTTGATCCTATCACGGCTAGCACGGCAGATGAGTTTGATAACTCGGCGGCTGCGGGCTCCGTTCGGCGTCACCGACGCACCTATAAAATGTAATAACAATCTCCACCCATTCCGCTTATCGTCAATTTCCGGAATTGGCACTGCCAATTGTGCAGGGTGTAGGCACTTGACTTCTTTTATTGTCCACCCAGACTGCCGCGCTTATGAACATCACCGATCTAACACCGAAACAATTGCGCCAGGCAGCGGATCTCCAGGAGCGGATTCAATCCCTGCAATCCGAGTTAACCAATATCCTTGGCGGCGAGATCCCGGTTCCATTCTCCAAAGGGCCCAGGAAGAAGAAGCGCAAAATGAGTGCGGCCGGAAGAGCTGCTGTCGCTGCTGCCGCCAGAGCAAGGTGGGCCAGGATTAAAGGCACAGGTCCAGCGGTAAAACCTGCCCGGAAGCCGAAGCGGAAAATGAGCGCAAAGGGACTGGCAAACATTCGTGCTGGCGTTGCGAAGCGAATGGCCGCACAGGGTAAAGGGCCGGCGATGAAACCCAAGCGGAAGATGTCTGCTGCCGGGAGGGCGGCCCTTTCCCTTGCAGCCAAAGCCCGCTGGCGGGTAGCCAGGAGGCAGGGCAAGACGACGCTTTAGCGAGCGCGAGCTTGTATTGAACAGGGTCGAACCGGTCGAGTAACCCTGAAAACGTGTTTTCCGTTTGGTTGTTTCTTCACCGCTATCGCTAGCGCCTTCCGTTGGCCGACGAGCACGACCGCCCCATAGTTCAAAGCTATCACCAACCAACTCTTATAAGTATTAGCGCAAGGTGTGTCCTCCCCGTCATATTCGCCGAGTCACACCCTTATGAAGCGGATTAGTCACAACAGGAACGATCAGAAGAAGCTCATGAAAACCAAATGCACGAAGGGACCGGTAAGACTGCTCCGGTCAGGCCAAATCAACCAGGCCGGTGAAGAGTACCTGCGGTTTGAATTGGATCACAAGACCCGGCTTGAAGTGGAGGCACTGGCCGGGACTGCCGGTTGCACACCGTTTGAGATGTGCGTCAATCTTTTGCGGCAGCGCATTTCCCAGCTTTGTGACGATCAGGTGATGCTCCATTCGCCGAAGGTGGTTCCGTTTTCACGAGCGGGTCCAGGCGGAGCGCGTGGGTGTCGTTCGGCAGCGGATACGCCCTGCGGGTAAACCTCCAATACTTGCCGGAAGCTGTCACCTGCGTGAAGAACAGCCGGGGACTCAATTTAACAATCGCGGGTGGCGCGGCGGGCCGGCTGAGGATCGTCTCGAACTGCGCCCGGGCGGCCGCGTGGGTTTGCGCCTCCACCACCAGGATCGAATTAGCCCGGGCCAGGAACTGGACCGCGGGTGCATAGGATTTCCCTCGGGCTGGCGGCGGTTTGCCCGAGACCAGGGTGCAGCGGCACTGGCGTTCTTCCATTCGGAGACATGAATGAAATCATATTCCCCGCCGAACCGCCCCCAGATATTTCCTTGGGTCGTGGCTGACCTCAGTCGTGCCTGCTCCGCATGGCCAGCACGCCGATTAGCACGCCCAGGCCAAACGCGATTCCGATCGCTTGATACGGATGCTCACGGACAGCCTTGTCGGATGCCTTGGCGGCGGCGACGGTTTGCTCCTGCAGCCGGTCGCAAACAGCTTTGGCTTTTTCAACCGCCGCATCCAGTTTTGCCCGGAGTTCGCTTTTTTCTTCACGTTCTGTTGCTTCCATAGATTTTGCTTTCCTGGTTTACATTCGCCTCATCGTTCCAGGTTTGCAACAGTTGTCTGAGTTGAATTACGGTAAATCAGGTCCTCCTTGCAGCATCGCCGCGATAGTGCCCAGCGCGTTTCCTTCGAGCCGGTTATTGACGTAAACGAAGGTTTTTCGTTTTGGTCCGGCTGCCTTTCCCTCAGCAATCAAGGTTCTGCCGGCCGTGCGCGCTTCCGGATTTTGTTCTTTGAGGCGGTCGTAAGGTTCGAAGGACTCGACCGCCGCCTGGTATTTGCGGCCCGGTTTGAGCAGGAAGCGCGCGGCCATCAAATCTGCATTGGTGCGGCTGCCGGGCAGCGCCATCTGCTCGCTCACCGGAGGCATCGCCTCCCAGGAATTGAATACATGCGTCACCTGATGACGCGCCAGGCATTCAAAGTATTGCGGCTTGAGCCAGGCCCGATTTCTTATTTCGACCCCATACGGCCAGTCTTTCGGGAGCTGACCAAGGAATTTGTCCAAATCCGCAACGAACTCCCTTCCGTATTCGTAGTCGTTTTGCCAGAACCGGGAAAACTCGAACATCAGCAGGCCCACATTCGGGCGAATAGCCTCGCAGGGTCGCAGGAATCCTTTCGCGAACATTTCGGCATTGAGGAAATTTTCATTCGCCTTCCCCGCCAACACGCCAAACCGCTCGAGATTCGGGAACTTTTTTATGGTGATGGCGTCCGTCACTTTGAAGCCGAAGAGAAAATCCTCGGGCACATGGTTGGCCATGCCCTCCAGATATTGCCGGCTGGGAAAAGTGTAGTAGGCCGCATCCACGCAGACGGTTTTAAAGACCTCGGCATACTCAGAAAGACAATCCCGCTTGAACCGACTCTCGGCAAACTTCCCCCGCCACTCATAACGCGCGGGCTCGTAGAGCATCCCGCACCAGCCCTTGTATTTCCAGGAGGACGTCCCGACGAACACGCCCTGGACCGCCAGGTCCGCTAGCTGGTGCTTCAACTCGTCACGGCTGAACTGCACGACACATAATTAGGCGAAAGGAGCTGGAACGCAAACCCCACGGCCGCAGCGAACCCTTAAGGTTTGGTGCCCCCGAATCCGCCTGTATTCGGCTAATCGTGGTTTAATTTCAGCCGGAACTCGCGAAAAACCTTCGCCAAAGCCTGCGGAGTGAAATGCGCGTTGAGCCCGCTGGGGTTGGGGAGCACCCAAACCAAAGCGTCTCCTATTCTCTCTAACTGCCGACCGACCGCGGCGGTGCGGCGGTCATAGGCCAGCCGGTAAGCGCTGACGCCCAGAACCGCGACCGCCCACGGCCTGTGCCGCCTGACCTTTTTCTCAAAAGCCCGGCCACCCGCCACGAGTTCTTCCGGGGTGAGTTCGCCCGAACCAAGCGTGGCCCGCTCGACCAGGTTGGTGATGCCGTACCTGAATCGCAGCAGTTCGCCCTCTTCCTCGGGGCGGAGCAAACGGTCGGTAAACCCCGAGGCAAAAAGCGCCGGCCAGAAGCGATTACCCGGCCGCGCAAAGTGATGGCCGGCCCAGGCCGAATACAGCCCCGGGTTGATCCCGCAGAAGAGGATGTGCAGGCGGGACGCGAGCACATCCGGCACAGTACGGTTCACTGCGGCAAGCAACTCTGCTTTGCTCGGCCCACGGCCGGGCACCTTGGAGGTGTTACGTTTGCTTGGAGCGGTCATCCGATGAAAAACTCGCACCCTCCTTCTGATTGAACAACACAGAAACAAAAGAGAAAGCACGAGCCCGCCTCCACATTTTTGGCGGTCGGTTGTTGCCAGAAACGCCCGATCAAGCCAGCATAGCCTGATGCCACTAACCCTTAGCGAGCTGAAACAACGAGCGAACCGCGCCGTTTCGGAAGCAGGATTTCACCCCGGGTTTCCACCGGACGTGCTTCGGGAGGTCAGCAGCGCGAAGCCAGCCGGGCCACTTGCCTCGTCGACGGAGGCTCGCGACCTGCGGTCGCTGCTGTGGTCCTCGATTGACAACGACGAATCCCGCGACTTGGACCAGGTCGAATATGTGGAGAAATCTCCCGATGGCACGATTCGGCTGCTGGTCGGAATCGCCGACGTCGATTCCTCCGTGACAAAGGGCTCGGCGATTGACCGCCGGGCCGCAGCCGAGAGCACCTCGGTTTACACCGGAGTCGAAACTTTTCCCATGCTGCCGCCGGAACTGTCCACGGAGCGGACTTCGCTGCTGCAGGAGCAAGACCGCCTGGTCCTCATTACCGAAGTGCGCATCGTACCGTCAGGCGAAGCCGAGTATCATGAGGTGTATCCCGCGTGGCTGAGGAATGCGGCGAAATTGGCCTACAGCACAACGGGCGCCTGGCTGGAAGGGGGCGCACCCGTACCCTCCGCCATCTCCAAGGCGCCGGGCATGGAAGCCCAACTTCGGCTGCAGCAGGAGACTTCCGAAAAGCTCCGGGGTGTTCGCAAGCAACACGGGGCGCTTGCCTTCAATTCAGTCGAGGCTACGCCGGTCCTTGAAAACGGAGAAGTCAAGGCCCTGGCCGTCCGGCAGCATAATCCCGCTGAGGACATCATTGAGAGCTTCATGGTGGCCGCGAACGTCGCCATAGCGAAGTACCTGCGCGACCATCAAAGAGTTTCGATTCGGCGGGTGGTAAAAACTCCTCAGCGTTGGGACCGGATTCAAGCCGTCGCTGAGCAGCACGGCACCAAACTCCCCGATACTCCTGACCCGCGCGCTTTGTCTAATTTCCTCGCGGCCCGGCAAGCGGCCGATCCGCTTCATTTTCCCGACCTCTCGCTCGCTATCGTTAAATTGCTCGGCCCCGGCGAATATGTCGTGGAGGCTCCAGGCACAGAAAAGGAAGGCCACTTTGGTTTGGCCGTAACCGATTACACGCACTCGACCGCGCCCAACCGCCGCTATGCGGACCTCATCACGCAGCGCCTGCTCAAGGCCGCTGCCGCGGACGGTGCCTCGCCGTACTCGCCGGCCGAACTGGCCTTGATCGCTGCCCACTGCACCGACCGGGAGGACGCCGCGCGGAAGGTCGAGCGGTTGATGCGCAAGGTCGTCGCCGCCAGCCTGCTCAGCCAGCGGGTCGGCGAGGTTTTCGATGGCATTGTGACCGGCGCTTCGCAGAAGGGAACCTACGTCCGCCTGCTTGCCTTCCCCGCCGAGGGCCGGCTCATTCGTGGCACGCAGGGTATCGATGTCGGCGACAAACTCCGGGTGCGCCTAGCCTCGGTCGAGGTGGACAAAGGCTTCATCGACTTCGAAAGGGGATAGGGACCCTGTTTTAAAATGGCGCTCCAGCCAGTAGCCGCCGAGGTTACGAGGCGGATCTTGGGAGCAATTCATAGCGCCATCCGCCTCGTTACCTCGGCGGCTACTTGCCGTAACGAAAACAATCGGTCGTGTGGTCGTTGACCATGCCAACGGCCTGCATGAAGGCGTAACAAATGGTCGAACCGACGAAGTTGAAACCGCGTTTCTTCAGATCCTTGCTCATGGCGTCGGATTCCGGCGTCCGGGCGGGAATTTCTTTCAGCGATTTCCAGCGGTTGCGAATGGGTTGTCCGCCGACGAACTGCCAGAGGTACTTCGAGAGACTGCCGAATTCCTTTTGCACGTTGAGCACCGCCTTGGCATTTCGCACCGCCGACTCGAGCTTGAGCCGATTGCGCACGATGCCGGGATCGGCTAGCAGCTTCTGAATCTTGCGTGCATCGTATCGGGCAACTCTGCGCGGGTCGAAATTATCAAACGCCCGCCGGTAATTTTCACGCTTCTTGAGAATGGTAATCCAGCTCAGCCCAGCCTGAGCGCCTTCGAGGATGAGAAACTCAAACAGCAGCCGGTCATCATGCACAGGCCTTCCCCATTCGTGGTCGTGATAAGCGATGTAAAGGTCGCCGTTCGCCCACGCGCAACGTGTGACGGACGAATGCTGGTCGCTTTCTACCGGGCAGGTCATTTTGCTTCCTTACTCGGCCCGGATGAATTTCAGAGAGCGCAGATTCATCGCCCGCCATCAGGAAGGAGAGCTTGTGCCGGCATAGTGAAGGAGATGTTCGTCAGTTCGGTGCCGGTGATCTTGAGCGCCGCAGTGAACTCGGATATTTTTTGCTCCGGGAGCGTGACGACCAAAGCGTCGGCAGTCTGCTTCCAATCCACTTTGCCCTTATAACCGAGCAAGCGGACGGCCGCAAGGTTATTGACGTTCTGGCCCGGAGGCTTGGCGAGGGAACGGACGATGAGCCGGCGGTCGTCGGGCCAGCCAAGCGCAATGGCGTAGAGGGTTGCTCCCTTGGTGGTGAACCGAATTTCCTTCGCGTCGTATTTAAAGTCCTCTTTGAAGTGACCGCCCTTCACCTTGACTGCACTCTCCCCGTAGACCAGCCAGGGCCGCGAGCCGAAGATGGCTTCGGCGTGGATGGCGTTCCAGTCGGCAAGTTGGCTGAGCATAGTTTCGACATCGGGGTCGAGCGAGCCGTCCGGGCGTTGGACGACGTTGAGCAGAAGGTTGCCGTTTTTGCTGACGTTATCGACGAGCATATGGATGACCCAGCGCACGGGCTGGAACTTCCAGTTGCGGTTGTAGAACCAGTCGCCGATCGAGGTGTCGGTTTGCCACGGATAGGGGTCAATTTTGGGCATGATGCCGCGTTCGAGGTCCTCAATCCAGCGGCCCGAGGACTTCTGCTTGCAGGTGTAAATCACCTCGGCTTTTCCATGGTGACGTGCCGCGTCCTGGTTATAGAGATGGGCGATCATGCTCAGGCCAACCTCGTTTGCAAACGGAACACCGCCGTCGGTGTAGAGCAGGTCGGGGTGATAGTTATCCACGACTTCTTTGATCGAGTTGTACCATTCCTGGTGCCACTTGGGATTCTTGCTGTACCAACCGGTGTCGCCGGGTTCCGCCGGGAAGTGATAGAGATCCCAGTAGTTGGAATTGGCACCGTCGTAAGGAACCCCGGCCTTGGGGCCGGTTTTGTCCGAGCGATGGCTGCTCTGAAACCAGGTGAAGCTGGCGCCGAGGTGTTCTGAAACCCCGAACCGCAGGCCGTATTTCCGCGCCGCCTTCTGCCATTCGCCGACGACGTCGCGTTTCGGCCCCATGTTCGCGGCATTCCACCGATGGAGCTTCGAGTTCCAGAGGAAAAAGTTGTCATGATGCGACCCCATGCTGACAAAATACTTCGCGCCGGCTTTCTGGTATAGCTGCATGAGCCGGTCCGGGTCCCACTTCTCGGCCTTCCACAGCGGAATGATGTCCTTATACCCGAACTCGGAAGGATGGCCGTAGTGGTTGGTGTGATAGGTATAGTGCTTGTTACCGGGTTCGTACATGCCGCGGGCGTACCAGTCGCCGTCCATCGGCACAGCCTGTGGCCCCCAATGGGCCCAGATGCCGAATTTGGCGTCGCGGAACCACTCGGGGCAGGAGTAGTTCGTGAGCGATTCCATCGTCGGCTGAAACGGGCCGGGGGCGATGGGGAGGTTGAGCTGCGCGGTGGGCTTCGTTTCCTGTGCGCCGACGGCCAGGACAATCGAACCGGCCACCAGTGCGGGCAGGCTCATCTTTAGTGGGGCGATGTTCATAACTTGATACTGGTTAAGGGCGTCAAAATGGCCAAACCAGGAGACTTTACGATGCCAAATAAAGACCGCGAAGCTGCAAAAGGGAAGCGAAAAGGGGGTCGCCCGCCGGGTGGCGTGACGCAGCCTTCCATGGCCAACTGTCCCCTGCCGCAGGCTAGTTTTGCCAATAGAGAATTTCCCCAGAGTCGCGAGTCATGATATGCTGGGCCAAATGACGTTCACTGCCATGCTGCTAGTTGGCGGGGAATCGCGCCGCATGGGGACCGACAAAGCGACGCTGATGGTTGCCGGCGAGCGGCTCTGGCAAAGGCAATTGCGCCTGCTTCGCGAACTGGAACCGCAACGATTGTGGGTTTCGGCCCGCACTCGCCCCGCCTGGTGCCCTGGGGAAATTGAGGTGGTGCTGGATGAACAGCCCTCGCGCGGCCCACTCAGCGGCATCGCGGCTGCGTTGTCGCGTTTGCAAACTTCGCACTTGTTCGCGCTGGCGATTGATATGCCACAAATGACCGGAGGGCACGTGAAGAAGCTTTTGGGTTTGCTCGAACCGGGTTGCGGGGTTGTTCCGGTGAACGGAGAATTGTTTGAGCCTTTGTGCGCGGTATATCCTTGCGAAGCATCGGTTATTGCCAGTCACGCCCTGGGGCAAGGCCAGTTATCCCTGCAGCAGCTTGTCCGGATTTTACGAGAGAAGAATTGCATAAAAAGGTATTGCGTGGCGGACGAGGAACAATGTCTTTATCATAACGCGAACGCACCCGCTTGAAGACCAGGGTGGACCCCCGAAGGCAGCTATCCGTTTCGACGACAAAGGAAACTACGACCTCCACATGAAACAGTTTCTTTCGACCCTGCCTCGTAACATCATCGCCTGTTTCGAGGGCCGGCTGATCATTTGGCACGTAATTGCTATCCTTCTCACTTTCATCCTCGTTGCGTCGGGTTTCGACTGGCGCTATTTCGCCTCGACGCGCGAGCCGAGCCTTCGTTCCTGGATGTTTCCGGCCGTCCAGATCGGCGGACTCTTGCCCATAGTCTTGCCGCTTTTCCTGTTTGCGCTCGGCAGCATCAGCACAAGCGCCAAGACCACACTGGCCGGGTGGGCTGTTGGGCAGGCGGAACTCATCGGCTCTCTGGTCTCCTCGGCATACAAGGCGGTTACCGGCCGCGCCCATCCCACGCGCGGCGTCGGCGCAGATCTGAGCCATCTTTTTCACTTCGGCTTCCTGCGCGGCGGGGTCTTCTGGGGGTGGCCGTCGTCTCATACCACCATCGCATTCGCAATGGCGGCGACAACACTCACGCTCTTTCCGAAACGGAAGTGGGTGGGGTATGTAGCGATCGCCTACGCGCTCTATGTCGGAGTCGGCGTCTCGATGACCATCCATTGGTTCTCGGATTTCGCAGCCGGAGCGATCATCGGAACGGTCATTGGTGTGGTGGTGGGGAAGAGCTTTTTGCTCAGTTGCGTCAACGACGTCAATGGGCAAATTTGTCCGGCCAATGCGAGCGCTGTCCTGGGCGCGCAACGCAATGGTGGCGAGGATTTGCCTTGAAATTCTTTGATGGGCAGTTACGGACAACAGCATGAAGCTCAGCAATGTTTTCGCGTGCCTGGTCGCGCTTTCCACCCCATCGCTCCCGGCGCAGGCGGCCGCGGCCGAGGAGATGTTTCCGTTCGTCATTCCCGGACTGGCGGCGCCCCCGGCCGACTCGGTCGTGGACGTCTCGTGGCTCAATGACCGACCCGCCGGCGGGCATGGGTTTGTGCGTGCGCGGGACGGGCATTTCGTCGATGGAAGCGGCAAGCGTGTCCGATTCCTGGCCAGCAATTTCACTTTTGGAAGTTGTTTCCCCGACCACGACACCGCCGACAAGCTGGCGAGGCGCCTGGCGAGCCTCGGGATCAACTGCATCCGCTTTCACCATATCGACAACCAGGCGGCGCCGCGCGGCATCTGGAAGGCCGGCACGCCGAAGAAAAACGAATTTGATCCGGACCAACTCGACCGACTGGATTATTTTATCGCGGCGCTCAAGCGGCAGGGCATTTACGCCGATATCAACCTCCATATCTCGCGCAACTATTGGGAGGGCGAAGACTTCCCTGACGGGCTGGCCAGCAACCGCGAACGGCAGGAGAAGCTGCCCAATTACGGCAAGGCGATCGACAAGATCAACGACCAGATGATCCGCATGCAGCGGGACTACGCGCGGACGTTGCTGACGCACGTGAATGCCTACACGCACAGTGGCTATGCCAAAGAGCCTTGCGTGGCCATCGTCGAGATCAACAACGAGAACTCGCTGCTGCAGCTCAAGGTGGCCTCGTTACCGGAGTATTATCGCGCGGAGGTGCTGACGAAATGGAACCATTGGCTTAAAGCACGGCACGGTTCCACGGAGAAGCTGGCCGCCGCCTGGGGCGGCCGCGAAGCATTGGGGACCAATCTTTTGCCGGGGCGGCCGAGCACGCAGGGAAGTGAGTATTTTGCGATTACCTACGCCGTGGCAGGAGGCCACCAAGCCCTGGCGGGCGGCCACCAGACGGGCGAGACACAAATCCACCTATTCAAAGTCCCCGAGGTGAGCTGGCATGCCCAGCTTCAGTGGCCGGGGCTGACTCTTGAAGAAGGACAGCTCTACACGCTGGAATTCAGCGCGCGCTCCGACCTCCCCCGCCGGCTGGCCCTCAGCACGAGGCTCAATAAGCCGGACTGGCACAATTGCGGCCTCAGCGAAGAGGCTGACCTTGGGGCAGAGTGGAAGAGCTTCAGCTATGCCTTCCGCGCGGCTCAAGTGGAAGCCGGTACGGTGCGCTTCGACGTGGTGGTGGGCGGCGGGCCGGTGGGCGCCTTTTCGATTAAGGACTTAACACTGCGGCGTGGGGGTTCGCTCGGGCTGAAGCCGGCGGAATCGTTGGAAGCCGGCAGTGTCGAAGCCCCGGCGCGCACGCAAGGAACGCCGCGGGGCCTGGCTTGGACGCGGTTCCTGGCCGAGACCGAGCGGAGCTACACCGACGGGATGCGCACATTCCTCAAAAAAGACCTGGGCGTTGAGGCTGCCATTATTGATACCCAGGCCAGCTACGGCGGCATTGCCGGGACCTACCGGGAATCGTTCAATGACTTTGTGGATATGCACGCGTATTGGCAGCACCCGAGTTTCCCTGGCCGGCCGTGGGATGGGGCCAATTGGCATATCCGCAACACGCCGATGGCCGCCGACCAGAGCGGGGGGAACCTGGCCCGACTGGCCATTTATCGCGTGGCGGGCAAGCCTTTCACGGTCAGCGAATACGACCATCCCGCGCCCAGCCATTACGCGGCGGAAATGTTCCCGATGATCGCCAGCTTTGCCGCCGTGCAGGATTGGGATGGGCTTTTCCAGTTCGACTGGGGCGGCCCCGAGGCCGACGCAGGCCGGATCACCGGGTACTTCTCCCTGCAACAGCATCCCGCCAAGCTGGCCTTCCTCCCCGTTGCGGCGCTGATGTTCCGGCGTGGCGAGGTCGAGGCTGTCAGCAGCACAGCCCGGCTGGCGGTACCTGCCGCGCAGGTCGAGGAACTTACCGCGGGCAATATTTCGATGGCAGATGTCTGGAAGAAAGCCGGCGTGTCCATCAGCGACCTCGTTACGCATCGCGCCGAGCTGCGATTCACTTCGGGCGGTAAACCGGAAACCGACCTCAGTGAGGCAGCCAAGTCGCCGGTGTCGTGGGATGTAAAGGCCGGAGTTTACACGGTGGATGCGCCAGCGGCCAAAGCCGTCGTGGGACACTGCACGGGCAAAACCACGGTGCTGGGAGGGGCGGAATTCGACGTGAAGGCCAACGCGCGAAACTTCGCCGTGCTGACGCTCAACGCCGTGGATGGTCGACCGCTAAACCGATCGGGCCGGTTACTTCTGGTGGCGGCCGGGAATGTCGAAAACACCGGCATGGGTTGGAATGCGGACCACACCAGCGTGGGCACCCAATGGGGCCAGGCGCCGACAATCTGCGAGGGGATCTCGGCGAAAGTCACTTTGGCGACCACCGCCAATGCGGCGCGGATTCAGGCACTGGATGGGAAGGGAGCACGCGCCGGTGAGGTGCCGGCTAAGTTGGCTGCGGGCAAGCTCTCCTTTGAAATCGGCCCACGGTTCAAGACACTGTGGTATGAGATAGTAGTGGAATAATTTCTGGGTCATAGGCGGATAGAGCTTATATGAACTGAGAAATTGCCTCCACGGGACGTTCCGGCAAATACCTCACAGGCTGCTGGTGCAGTCGCGCCAGAAGTCGCGTTACTTGTGTCCGAGGAGAGGTGCGTTTCCGAACCTGTCTCGCCTTCGTTTTCACGAGCCGATGATTTCAACCCAAGAGATGACTCGCAAGCGAGGAACAACCTGGTCTGAATAAAGTGCGCCAAGTCGGGGATGACTGCAGGAACGCTGGTGTCGAAGCCGACGACGTCCAGCGTGCCCGGGGGTCGGGACGTATAAACATACGATAGCGAGGAGGCGGGAAGAGAGGGTAGGATGTAAAGGACGTCTGAAATTTGGTTAACGACAACTCATTTTTGACAATGCGAGGAGCACCTGAGCAAGGGAAAAGGAAGGGGCCATTACGCGCTTTCCGGTGGATCATGCTGGGCCTGATGGCCCAAGCCACGACGGTGTTTGGCCTGGATTTCAATGTGACGCTGGCTTCCTTGACCAATCACAACACTTCGGCATATCCGGCCTACAACCAGGCCAACTTCGACGCGAACTTTGGGACGACGACCTGGGTAAACCAGAACGGCACAACCATGCCGGTTGATCCCACGAAGATGGACGAGTCGTTGAATCCGATCACGCCCGGACACGTTTCAAAAACCGACGTGCATACGCTGATTCCCAACCGACGTGACCTGCGCTGGTTCGCCCATGCGACTCCCTGGTTCGGCACCAGTTCGCATATCAGCATCGGGCTGACCAATAACCTGAGCAGCTACGTGGCCGCAATGATTACCGACATGAAGAATCGCGGGTTCAACGGCGTGGTCATTGATTGGTATGGACAGGGCCATAGCACGGATGGAGCGACCCAAAAAATAAAATCGTATTTAGCGAGCATCCCTGGAAACACGTTCACCTATATCATCATGGTGGATAAAGGGGTGCAGGGGGGGACGAGCACGAACAACCTGGTGACTCAGATCCAGTATTGTCAAAACCAGTACTTCAGCGACACCAACTACGAGCACGAGCCTTTAGCCAACGGGAAGCCGATCTTGATGTTTTTTGGCGTGCGCTCCACTCTCGGTGCGGCGGCCATGATTGACCTTAAAGCCGAAACCGGGGGCAACATGGTTTGGGTGGAGCAGGGGACCAGCTACCTTTCCGAGTCCTGGGAAGACGAGTGCTTCGAATGGACGCACGAATATGACACCGGAGTCAACTACAGCGACCCGTTTAACCTGGCGGCGGTGACGGCGCCCTACAGCGCGATCCGGTCATCGGGAAAAAAGGCTTTCGGCGCGATGTGCGGAAATTTCAACGGAACCCTGACGAAGTCCGTGAGCTGGTCGATGGGCAAGTATCTCCCTTCCAGCAATGGACTTTGTGTAGTGCAAAGGGCTGCCGCCATCAATACTGCGATTCCCAGCAATATGACCCGGATGCAGTGGACGACGTGGAGCGACTGGGAGGAAGGAACGCAAGTCGAGTCCGGGATCGAGAACAGTTTTGCGTTAAGCGGCCAAGTGAATACGTCCAACCTCCTGTCGTGGACCATCACCGCCGGCGACGAGAGAACGGTTGACCATTACGAGATCTACGCCGCGACCAACGGGGGGAACGCGGCGTTCCTGGTTTCTGTGCGGACGGGGGTGTATCAAACCAATCTCAGCCAGATGGGGTTGGCTCCTGGAAGCTATCAGCTTTATGTCGATGCCATCGGCAAACCTTGCATCCGAGACCACATGAGTCAGCCGGTCTCCGCTGTCGTGTCGAGCGGCCCGGTAGTGCTGACCGATGTGCAGCCGCTCTACCAGATAGTCTGGCAGGGCGACCTGGTATCTTTCTCGGTAGTGGCGGGAGGCGCGCAGCCGTTCAGCTACCAGTGGACCCTCAATGGCCAGAACATTTCCGACGCAACGAACTCCGCCTACTCGTTTGGAGCCCTCACGGGGACCAACTACTACGAGGTCACCATCAGCAACGGTCAGGGCAGCGTGAATTCCAGCACCGGCGCGCTGGTCGGGGTGGCGGCGACGTTCCTGAACCCCTCCAATTACAATGCGATGCAGCTCACTTTCAGCGGCTACACCAATGGGCTGGGCGTGACGAACTTCCCGGTGCTGGTACGATTGAGCACCAACATTCCCGGGTTCTCTTATGCGCAATTTGCCTCGCCGAGCGACGGCGCCGACCTCCGGTTTACCAGCGCCGGCGGCAGGGAATTGCCTTTCCAGATCGATGAATGGAATCCGGCCGGGGAATCGCAGATTTGGGTGCAAGTGCCCTCGCTCGCGACCACCAACGATTACATCACCGCGTACTGGGGCAACGCCGCCGACAGCGCGATGCCGTCCTGGAACACCAACGCGGCCGTGTGGACGACGCTGAGCGGCTCGAATAACTTCCTCCTGGTCTATCACCTGAGCCAAAGTGGATTCCCCTTTGCCGACAGCACGCTGCAGTATCCGGCGACTTCGGGGATGGCGCCGGTGTTGACCACCGGCGTGAGCGGGCACGGGAGCGCCTTCAACGGCAGCTCGCAGTTTCTCAACGCGGGTTTAGTGAACAGTGGGAAGACCTTCACGCTGTCGGCCTGGGTCAATATCGCACCCACCGCCATGAGCGAACAAACCATCTGGTGCAATAAGCAGGGCGGTTGGAACACCGCCGGCTTTGATTTTTATGTCAATAGCTACCTAACCAATGACGGGATAATTTATTTCGACACCGCCGATGGGGTCGGCGGCAATGTCTCGCCCAGAACCGCCGCTCATGCGGTGACCTTCGGGCAATGGCATCTCCTCACCGGCACGATGGATGGGGTCAATGGCGAGGTCCACGTCTTCGTGGATGGCGTGGATCAAACGATCAATAGCGGAGTGGACACCGCGTTCCAGGCGACCAATTACGTGCGTTGCGGGGCGCTGCTGACCGGCACACCCGGCACGACCGGCGGCTTATGTTTCAATGGCTCGATGGATGAAGTCCGGATGGAAAACAGCGTCCGGTCCCCTGCCTGGGTGTGGGCGAGCTGGGCCACGATGGCGGACAGTGCCTTCGCCACCTACGGGGCTATTGTGCCACCCGCCTTGACCCTGCAGTGCCAGACGGTCAGCGGTCAACTGGTGCTGACGTGGACGGCGGGCACGCTGCAATCCGCGACCACCATCATGGGGCCTTACACGGATATTACTGGTGCGTCCAGCCCTTATACGCTTGTGCCGTCGAGCCCCCAGCAATACTTCCGCGTCCGGGTTCCGAGGTGAACCCGGCACCGAATGGAACGGAGCGGAAAAAGCGGTCGGGGGAAGGTGAGTGGGAAGCTCTTGATTTAAATGGAGCGAGCGAAGGGATTCGAACCCTCGACACTCACGTTGGCAACGTGATGCTCTACCAGGCTGAGCTACGCTCGCTTCCGTGCAGGCTCGGACAAAATAAGGGACGGATTGAGAAATGCAAGCCTGGATTTGAAAGTTTCGCGAGTTAGCGTTTTGATCCAAGCTTCGTGCGCAGGCGGTGCTTACCGCCAGTGGCCGCCGATCCAGATGTAGCCGCGGCCGCGATGACCCCAACGGCCGCCGACCCAAACCGCGTGGGGATGGGGCCGCACGACCCAGGAACCTGGAGCCCAAACCCAGCGTCCATGCCAGGCCCAGTAGCCGCCTACCCAGACATATTCCGGGCCGGGCGCTACGGTGACAACCTCGACCTGAGGAGCGGGGGGCGCTTCGGTTACCACCACTTCAGCCGGCGGCGGGCCGCCTGGGGGCGGGCTTTGGACATAGACGACGCGGCGCTCGACGCAGCCGGTGAGCAGCGGGAAAACCGCGGTGGCCAGAATAGCAGTAGTTAATAATGACTTTTTCATAGTCTAGCTAATGGACGATTGGGGGAGTCAATTTGTTCAATTCAGGGATGCGACGAGGAAAACAATAAAGAAACAAAGGGGAAACAGGGGAAAGGCGGGGAATGACATAGACCGGTATCTGAGCTTATTTGGCCGGGGCCAGTTCGGCGCCAGGCTCATGGACCGCTTCCGCGAGATTGAAATCCTGGCCCAGCAGCCCAGGCGCTTCACCGGCGTGCTGTTTGGCGAGCAGGACATAAATGGAGGGAATGACCAAGAGAGTGAAAATGGTTCCGAGGGCCATGCCGGCGACCACAGTTATGCCGATGGAGTTTCGGGCGGCGGCGCCGGCGCCGCTGACGAGGGTGAGGGGGAAATGGCCGCAGACGGTGGCGACGCTGGTCATCAGGACGGGCCGCAACCGCACGAGGGCAGCTTCCCGCGCGGCCTGGACCTTGCTCAGGCCGCGGCGCTGGAGCTGGTTGGCGAACTCGACGATGAGAATGCCGTTCTTGGAGACCAGGCCGACGAGAGTGACCAGACCGACCTGGGCATAGATGTTGAGGGTGGTGGTCCAGCCGTTGGTAAAGAAGGGCATGCCTTGTCCGGGCATTTTGAGGAAGCTGAAGATGAGCGCACCAAACATGGCGAGGGGGACGGAACCCAGAATGATGATGAATGGGTCACGGAAGCTGTTGAATTGGGCCGCGAGGACGAGGAAGATGAGAACGACCGAGAGGAGAAAGGACGGCAAGAATTTGTTGCCCTCGACACGCAACTGGCGGGATTCGCCCGTGTAATCCAGTTTGTAGCCCTCGGGGAGGATTTTGGCAGCTTCACCTTCGAGATAACGAAGGGCTTCGTCAATCGGGCGGATGGCGACGCCGCTGATTTTGACGGCATTGAATTGCTGGAAGCGGTTCAACGAGCGGGGCCCGGTTTTTTTCTTCAGGACGGCGAAGGTGCTGAGTGGCACGAGCTGGCCGTTGGGCCCTTTGACGTAAGTGCTTTCGAGCTGGCTAGCGTTGAGGCGTTCGACGCGCTTGAGCTGCGGGATGACTTTGTAGCTGCGGCCCGCGAGGCTGAATCGGTTGACAAAATTGCCGCCGACCAACGCGGCGAGGTCCGAGCCAACGGTGGCCATATCGAGGCCCAGGGAAGCGACCTTGTCGCGGTCCATGACCAGTTCCTCTTCGGGCTGGTCAAGTTTGGTATCAATCACGGGCGGAAAAGCGAATATACCGCTAGCCGCAGCTCGTTGCTGTAACGTGGTGGCGAATCCGAGAATCGTTTCCGGCTCGGCAGTAGAGGCGATGACAATCTCGACCGGGAAGGTTCCCCCGCCCGGCAGAGAGGGTGGGGTGACGATCATGGTGCGAATCCCCGGGATGCGGCTGACTTTCTGCTGCGCTTCGGGGGAGATTTGGAAGACAGTGCGTTTGCGCTCGCCCCAGGGTTTGAGCACGAGGCCGCCAAAGCCATTGTCGGGAAAGGTGATCTGGAAGGTTTTGCTCGCCTCGGGGGTATTGGTTAACAGGTTGTTGGCCGCCTCGGTGTAAAAGGTGGTCTGGTCGATGGTCGCATCGGCCGGGGCCTCGACGATGCCCAGGACGAAACTCTGATCCTCTGGTGGCGCAAGTTCCTTCGAACTCCAGGCCATGCGGAACATGGGAAACGCCAGCAGGCTCAACCCGACCCAGACCAGGTACACGGCCGGGCGCGCAGAGAGGGTCGCATCGAGGACGCGGGCGTAGGTCCGGCGGAGGCGGTCGAACCCGCGATTGATGCGGCCAGTCAGGCCGTGATCCTCGCGGCCGGCGTCGAGCAGCTTGGAGGACATTACCGGTGAGAGCGTGAGGGCGACGACACCGGAAATGAAGACCGCCCCGGCCAAGGTGAAGGCGAATTCGCGGAAAAGGGAGCCGGTGAGCCCGCCTTGCAGACCGATGGGCGCATAGACGGCGGCAAGGGTGATGGTCATGGCAATGACGGGGCTGACCAACTCACGGGCGCCGAGCAAAGCGGCATTGAGGGGCGATTGACCTTCGCGAACATGGCGTTCGACATTTTCGACGATGACAATGGCATCATCGACGACCAAACCGACGGAGAGCACAATGGCCAGGAGCGTCAGCAGGTTGATGGTGAAGCCGAAGAGTTGCATCAGAAAGATAGCGCCGACGAGGGAGATAGGGATGGCGACCAGGGGCACCAACACCGAACGAAGCGAGCCGAGGAACAGGTAGATGACAATTGCGACGATGAGCAGAGTTTCAGTCAGAGTCTTGAGAACCTCATGGATGGAATCCTCGATGTACTTGGTGGCGTCGTAAGCAATGCCCCCGGTCAGACCGGTGGGAAGCTCCTTTTGGATAAGGAGCATCTCGGCGCGAACGCGTTTGATGACATCCAGGGAGTTGGCGTTGGGCAAGGGCCAGACGCCCATGAAAACGGCGCGTTGGCCGCTGAAACGCACCTCGGAATCGTAGTCTTCGGCGCCGAGGCTGACGTCGGCGATGTCGCTCAACCGAACGAGATTGTCGCCGGACTGGCGGACGACGAGGTTGCGAAATTCCTCGACGGAGCGGAGGTCGGTGTTGGCACTGAGGTTGACCTGGACCAGGGCGCCCTTGGTATGGCCGACGGCGGAGAGGAAGTTGTTGGCGGCCAAGGCCTCCCTGACTTGATTGGGGTTGATGTTAAACGCAGCCATGCGGTCGGGCTTAAGCCAGATGCGCATAGCGAAGGTGCGTCCGCCGAGGATGTCGGCCCGCTGCACGCCTTCCAGCGCGCTAAGGCGGGGCTGGACGACGCGCACGAGGTAATCGGTGATTTGGTTGGCCTCGAGAATGTCGGCGGTGAAACTCAGGTAAGCGGCGGCGAACTGGGAGTCGGCGGAGACAATGTTGATGGTCGGGACCTCGGCCTCGGGAGGCAGGTCGTTGCGGACCTGGTTGACCTTGGCGCTGATTTCGGCGAGCGCCTTGTTGGGGTCATAATTAAGCTTCAGGCGGACATTGATGGTGGAGAGGCCGAGTTTGCTGGTGGATTCGATGTAGTCGATGCCATCCGCGGCGGCAATGGCGCGTTCGAGGGGGGTGGTGACAAAGCCGCGGACGAGGTCGGCGCTGGCACCGACATAGACGGTGGTGACAGTCACGGCGGCATTGTCGCTGCGGGGATATTGGCGGACGGTGAGGGAGCGGATGGCCTGGAGACCGGCGATCAAGATGACCAGGTTCACCACCAGGGCGAGGACGGGGCGGCGGATGAAGAGATCGGTGAAGGATTTCATGCCGCGGCCCGAATGGAATCCGAAATCCGCAACCAAGTCGGAATGGCAGAAGGATTAGAGCAGAATGATTGAGGCGAGAAAATGGGAAAGAAATTCATTCTGAGATCAACTATCCGACGGTTTGGGAGCCTGGGCGGGTTTGGGGGTCAAATCATTGTTCTCGACCACGGACATTTTGTTCCGGAGTTTGAAGACGCCGGAGCTGACGATGCGGTCGCCGGGTTTAAGGCCGGAGTCCACGCTGAGGAAATCGCCGCGGGCGCGGCCGGTGCGGATAAACTGCTGTCGCACGGTGAGGCCTGGTTTTCCATTCTGGCCGGTTGAATCTGATTCGATCACATACACCGAGTCGCCGTAGGGAGCGCTCAGGACGGAAGTAGCGGGTATGACGAGCACGGTTTGGTCTTCGGGCAGGAGGACTTCGGCCCGGGCGAACATACCGGGACGGAGGGCTTGTTCGGCGTTCTCGAACGTAGCCTGCAAGCCGACGCTGCGAGTGGACTGGTCCAGGTCGGGATTGATCGCCGTCAAGGACCCTTCAAATTTGCGGTCGGAATAGGCGTCGGTGGTGAGCCGGACGCGCATGCCAGTTTTGAGGCGGGCCAATTCCTGCTGCGGCAAGGAGAAATTCGCAAAGATGGGGGCGAGCGACTGGAGCGAAACGATCGGTTTGCCGGTATCGAGGTACTGACCCAAGTTCACCTGACGGATGCCGAGGCGTCCGGCAAAGGGCGCGCGGATGGTCTTTTTCTCGATGGTGGCGCGGATGTTATCGGCATTGGCCTGGTTTTGTTTGAGGGTGGCCTCGGCGGCATCCAGTTCCGATTGCGAGATCATGTTCTGGCTGCGGAGCGTGCGCTCGCGCTCGAGGGTGAGACGAGCCAGTTCGACCTGGGCTTCAATGGCCCGCAGTTGGGCGTTCTCGGAGGAGATGTCCAGGCGGAGCAGCAGGTCGCTTTTGGCAACGACGGCACCCGATTCAAAGGCGATCTCGGAAACGGTGCCGGAGATTTCGGGTGTGATCGTGACACCCTGGACCGCGGTGACGGAACCGATGGCCGTCAAAGTGCCCTGCCATTTCTCCTCGCGCGCAACGAACGAGGAGACTGATTCAGGGGGCGGAGCAAAGGATTTGCCTGCGGCCATGAGCGCTTTGAATTGCATCATTTTGACTCCGGCCAGTCCGACGACGGCCAGCAGCACGATACAAACGGCGATGGTGATTTTAACTTTCATGAGTTGACACCTTTACCGCATCCGCGAATCTCCGTGCCGAGCAGCCGCCTACCGTCGCGGGGCAAAGCTCATGGGCGTGGCTCGCAAAACATGCGGCCACGCAGCAGAATTGGACGGGTGAACGGTCTTAGCCACGGTCACCGGAAGGTAGGTGAGGCGGTCGGTGGCGTCAAATGGATTGTGGTGAACGAAGAAGGTTGAAGGTTGAAGGTTGAAAGTTGAAGGTTGCCCGGGGGTCGGTCCTGTTTTGGGATGCCTGCGATGCAAAGCGGGTTTGTGGCCGAGGTTCGCCCCGGCCCCAGCGGGACGCAATGTTCCGAATGTGCAGGGCAGTTCCCCGGCAGCTCCCCGCACCTGCTGAAGCGCGGTGTTAATGAGAACGCGCCCGGTCGCTGGCCAGCCGAGCGGCACGTGGCCGGGTTGATTAAGAACCGGGGACGATAACGGTCATTTGCTGCAAGCGCTGGCCTCCGAGCAAGCGGAGGGCCTTGAGGATGTCACCGTCCTTCTGGATCCAGAGCTCAGGGGTGGAAGGAATTCCGAAAAGGCCCTGGGCGACGGGGTTATGGCGCAACTGGCAGCGAATGCCGGCCTCGAACAACTTTTTTCTGACGCGCTTGATTTCCGAGCGATCAGATGAGGAAAACAGCATTTTCATATCATCGCTACTGATACAATCTCGCGCTGGTGGCGCCTCGGCGCAAATGGAAGAATTACGGGCAGGGGCGGGGGTATTTACGGAGGAGGACCGAACAGGGGTTGTCAGGTTTTCAGGTTGTCAGGTTTTCAAGTTGTCAGGAGACGCGGTCGCGCTTTTTCCCGGTGAACATGGCCTGATTGAAGCTGGCAGCGGAGCTCAGCGGCGGCTTGGGTTACTTCGAGGGAACTTCGGAGCGGGGTTGGGCAGGCGGTTGGGCGAGCTTGCTTTTGCTCACGCCGTAACTGAAGTAAACAACCATGCCGATGACGAACCAGATAAGCAGCCGCAACCAAGTTTCAAGCGGCAAAAAAGCCATGAGCGCCAACGATGAGAGAGCTCCCATCGGCGCTACGAACCAGACCCACGGAGTCCTGAATTTCCGCGGCAGGTCGGGTTCGCGCAGTCGCAGAACGAGAATTCCGATCGAGACGATAACAAACGCGAGCAGCGTCCCAATATTGCACAGATTACCGGCATCTTGGACGGGTAACACAGCACCAAAGAATGCCACTATTACGCCCGTGGCGATCGTGATGACGTAAGGGGTTTTGAAACGCGGATGAACACTACTCACGAAAGGGGGCAAGAGACCGTCTTTGGACATGGTCCAAAAAACACGGGTTTGTCCTAGCATCATCACTAGAATGACGGAGGAGAGGCCGGCAATTGCTCCGAGTTTGATGACACGTCCCATCCATCCCATACCAGCGTGGTCGGCAGCGGCAGCAATCGGGTCAGCCACATCCAGTTGGGTGTAAGGCATAACTCCGGTGGCGATGGCTGAAACCAGGATGTAGAGAACCGTGCAAATAAGCAGTGACCCAATAATACCAATAGGCATATCGCGCTGGGGATTGCGCGATTCCTGTGCTGCCGTGCTGACCGCATCAAACCCGATGTACGCGAAGAATACCAAACTGGCGCCACGCATAACGCCCGACCAGCCAAATTCGCCGAAATGGCCGCCGTTAGGCGGGATGAACGGATGCCAGTTGGCAGGATTGATGGCGCGAACCGCACCGACAATGAACAGAAGAACGACCGCAAGCTTGATGAAAACAATGACATTGTTAAAGCCGGCGGATTCCTTGATGCCGATGACCAGCAAGAGTGTCACGGCTGCTACAATTATCACTGCGGGCAGATTAAAAATAGCGGTTGCATGGGGGAGGCTAGTGGGATCGGTACCTAAACTCCTGAGCTGGTCGGCCAATCCCGTGCCAACTGCCGTCCAACCGGGTCTCACTTTCAGGGTGGCTGCCAGAGCGGCTGGGATGTCTATCAGGTGTGTGCCACGAGCTGCGGCTAGTTCCGGTGGCACGAGAATACCGAAATCTCTGAGAAACGAAACGACGTAACTTGACCAGCCAACTGACACAGCGATCGCCCCCACAGCGTACTCCAAGGCCAAATCCCACCCGATGATCCAGGCAAATAACTCGCCCAGGGTGGCGTATCCGTATGTGTAAGCGCTGCCAGACATCGGCACCAAGGAGGCAAACTCGCTGTAGCAGAGAGCAGCGAAACCAGAAGCAATACCCGCTAGAATGAAGGAAAGCACCACAGCAGGGCCTGCGTGTTGCGCCGCGGCGATTCCCGTCAGCACAAAAATGCCTGTACCGATAATCGCGCCAATTCCCAGGGCAGTGAGGTTCACGGGGCCGAGTGCCCGATGGAGGCTGTGATCGGTCAGGGCCTCGGCTTGCAGGTCGGTGACGCTCTTGCGGCGGAATAAGTTCATGCGTGGTGGTTGTGAGGCACTTGATGTTGAGGTTGGTTAATGCGTGAGGGCGGCAGGGAAGTCAAGCTCCAGGTTCCACAGCGGGTTATGGAGGCAATGAAAGGTAGAAGGTCCCGGGAGAGCCGGGGCAAAGCATTGGTTTCGAACTTGTTCCCTTTGGTCGAGGAATCCTGAAAACCGCCGTGCGCGCGGGGGAAACCCTTGAAATTGAAAGGGTTAAAATCCGTCGACTCGCTCGGCACACCCCGCTGAAGCGGGGTGTTAATGAGAGCCTCCGCTGGTTCCGGTTCGGCGGTTGAGGTGAACCGCATCCTCACCTTCGCAGGCCCTTTCGGAGATCAGAAAGGACCGACTGAGCATCACGCGCTTGCAGTTGGCCCGCTTCGAAAGCATCAATTCTTCGATCGGACTCTGCCGCCCAGGCCGCTTCCCGCAGTTTGATCTCTTCAGAGGCAAGGGACTCCCACAGATCGTCAATCAGCTTAGCTCGCTCCTGAGCCGGAAGGTTGAGCATTTCGTCTCGAATTGAGGTACCGCTCATGCTGGTTCCTTACAGTGTTGCGGATGGGGAGTCAAGCTGCCCGGTCGTTGTTGCGGTGATCGTTCTCTGGGGGGGCCTTCTTCCAAACCAGGTACGCCGGGACTCCGGCGAGCACGATAACAAGACCGGGGCCGGCCTGCGCGCTCTTGTAAACCAGCAGGACGCACATGATTACGGTGGCGGCGAGGATGTACAGCGCCGGGATGACAGGGTAGCCGAATGCCCGGTAAGGGCGTTCGGCGTTGGGTTGTTTGCGGCGCAGGACGAACAACCCGGCGATGGTCAGGACGTAGAAGATAAGGACGGCGAAGACAACGTAATCGAGCAGGTTGCTGTAGAGATTCCCGTATTTTTGCATCCCCGTCGCGAGGTCCATTTGGGGGGCGCCGTGCTCGTCGTAAAGGCGGGTGCGGGGCAGGACCAGCAGGCAGGTCCAAATGCCCTGGAGGACCAGGGCGACGGCGGGCACGTGCTTCTGATTGAGGGTCCCGGTGGCTTTGAAGAAGAGTCCGTCACGCGCCATGGCGTAATAAACACGCGCGCCGGACAGGATCAGCCCGTTAATGCACCCGAAGGTGGAGATCATAATCGCGACCGCCATGATCAAGGGCCCGGCGCCGTGGAAGACGGTTTCCATCGCGGCAGTGGCGACGCGGTCATCGGGCGCGTGCTGGACTTGGTTGAGGGGGAGCAGGCAGAGATAAGCGAGGTTGGCCAGGATGTAGAGGGCAGTGACCAAGCCGGTGCCGAGGGCAAGCGAAAGGGGAATATTGCGTCGCGGGTTTTTTACTTCGCCGGCGGTGAAGGTGATGTTGTTCCAGGCGTCGGAGGAGAAGAGGGAGCCGACCTGGGCCACGCAGAAAGCGATGAACAAACCGAAAGCGCCGCTGGTGGCCACGACACTGGAGAGGGAGGACAAATCGGGTTTGACCGGGGAAACGCCTTGGGGAGTCCACAAGTCGGTGAAGTTGGCTTTGATGACCTCGGCGTTCCGGGCCAGGACGAGGCCGATAAAGATGAGGGCGACGAGCGAGAGGGTTTTGGCCGAGGTGAAGACGTTTTGGATGAGCTTGCCGATCTGGAGTCCTCGGGTATTGATGAAAGTGAGCAGCGCGATGAGCAGAATGGCGACGAGTTGCTGGGTGGAGAGGCTGAAGGCGTATTTGGCGGAAAGATTGATAGGCGCGATTATCCAAGCGGTAGATGAAATGGCAGGAACCAGCACGCCGAGGAAACGCGCGAAGGCGACGGCGACGGCGGCGATGGTGCCGGTCTGGATGACCAGGAACAGGGTCCAGCCGTAGAGGAATCCCCACAGGGGGCTATAGGCCTCGCGGAGATAAACATATTGGCCGCCAGCGCGGGGCATCATGGCGGCGAGTTCGCCGTAGCTCAGCGCGGCGCTAACGGTGAGGGCGCCGGTGACAAGCCAGGCCAGCAGCAGCCAACCGCTGGCACCGACCGACCGGGCGATATCGGCGGAAACGATGAACACGCCTGAGCCAATCATCGACCCGGCGACCAGCATCGTGGAGTCGAGCAGGCCGAGGCCCTGGACGAATTTGGTTTCGACGTGGGCGGGTTGGGTTGAGGTGGCGGCTGACATAGGTGGAAGATCTAACGCAAAGACGCAAAGACGCAAAGGCGCAAGCGAAGAGTCAAATGCGTTAAATGTGTTAAAAAAGTTAATTGAGGAAGCCAGCTTTTGCGGATGCTCAAGAAATTTGCGCACGCGGCAAAAACTTTGATGGATAGTAGCATGCTAGGACAAAGAGGCAAAGGCGCTGAGGGTGCCGGGCTGCAATTTGGAGGTTTCAATCGAGTTGCGTCTTTGCGGTTTCGCGTGTTTACGTTGAGGTCTCTGCCAAGCGGCTGCGGCGGAAGCCGTAGCAGAAGTAAAGAATGAGGCCGGCGACCATCCAGAGGAAGAAACGAATCCAGGTGATGGAGGGAAGCTCGGACATGAGATAGCCGCAGCAGGCGATGGCGCCCAATGGCACCCAGGGCACAAACGGTGTCCGGAACGGGCGCGGGCGTTCGGGTTCTTTATAGCGCAGAATAATAATTCCGGCCGCCACGAGCACGAAGGCGAACAGTGTCCCGATGTTGGTGAGCTCAACCAATTCGTTAATGTTCGCGACCGAGGAGCAAACGGCCACCACGATCCCAGTAATGATAGTGGTGACATGAGGCGTGCGGAAGCGCGGATGCACTTTGGCCGCCCAAGCCGGCAGCAGGCCGTCGCGACCCATCGCGAAAAAGATACGCGGCTGGCCGGCCTGATATGGGACGAGGGCTGAGGTGGTCGCGATGACGGCGCCGAGGGCGATAATGCTTGCCGTCCAGTTCATGCCCAGCGACGAGAAGACGTAGGCCAACGGCTCGGCATTCCCGAGCGTGTTCCATTTGGCCATGCCGGTGAGGACAATTGCGACTGCCACATAAAGGAAAGTACAGATAACCAGGCTGGATAGAATCCCGATGGGCATGTCGCGCTGCGGATTGCGGGTTTCCTCGGCAGCAGTTGATACGGCGTCGAACCCGATATAAGCGAAGAAGATAATGGCGGCGGCGCTGGAGATGCCTTTGAAACCGTTGGGGGCAAAAGGGGTCCAATTCTCCGGCCGCACGTACATCGCGCCCAGGATGAGGAAAAAGGCGATGATGACCAGCTTCAGCACGACCAGGCCGGTGTTGAAGCCCGCGGTTTCGCGGATGCCGATGAGGACGATCCAGGTCACCAGGGCGACAATGCCAAAGGCGGGGAGGTTGAAAACGATGGCCAGGCCGAAAAGGTGGGGCGCTTGTCTGAGAGCGAGGGCGTCGTGGAGCACACTCGGATCCAGCTTGGAGGGATCGGCGGCGGCGGCCACTTGCGCGGCGGCTTGCACCGCGGAACGGAAATCGGTGCCGAGCCACGAGGGAACATGGAGATGAAAAGCGGCGAGCAAGGTCTGAAAGTAAGCCGACCAGGAAACGGCCACAGCGGCATTGCTGATGGCATATTCGAGGATGAGGTCCCAGCCGATGAGCCAGGCGGCCAGTTCGCCCAGCGTCGCGTAGGCATAGGTGTAAGCCGAGCCAGAGACAGGCACCATCGCGGCGAATTCAGAGTAGCAAAGGGCGGCAAACCCACAGGCCACGGCTACCATCAGGAAGGAGATGACCAGGGCCGGTCCTGCGCCGATGTGTTCGCCGCCACCGGCTGCGGCTGTTCCAGCGGTGGAAAAGATGCCGGCGCCGACAATCGCGCCGACGCCCAGCATTGTGAGTTGTACCGGGCCAAGCACGCGGCGGAGCTGGCGCTGCGGGTCGGTCGTTTCGCCGACCAGTTTGTCGAGAGATTTGCGACGGAAAAGCTGGGTGGGCAGCATGGTTTAGCTTCGAGCCACAACTTAACTAAAGTCCGCTACGTTAAAACCGCGCGCAGCCGCCAATGCCAATTGATCTTTGTCGCCGCTGAGGAATAGGTCGGGATCGATTTGCTCGATGATGGCCAGGTGAAGAGTGTCCGCGGAACGAGCCTTCATCCTGGAGCCAAAGGCAGCGCTGATCTGATTTGCTTCGCGGATGACTTCCTGCCAGTCCACCCGATCTTGCTCGAAAGGCCCGCGGATCAAAAGGCGATTTAAGAATCTGCGTAGAGCTTCAGCTACTTCCGGCCGGGGGCCACTGGTTCGCGTGCAAAGATTTCGCAAGCTGTTGACGGTTTCAAATCTGGACCAATCCGATAAGACCCAGTCGTTATTGGGGTGGCCGGCGAACCAAAGCCTGGCTTTGTGATTCCGCGCATCCTGGCTATACAGCCAGGCAACCAGAAACGAAGTGTCTGGATAGATTCTCAATCCCGAAGGTCGTTAAGAACGGCCTGGGAATCCATCGGGGGAGCCCCCTTGCAGATGCGGTCAAGTTCAGCGTGTATTTGTTCGGCGGTGAGTTTTCGTTTCTTCCGCCGGGTCACTACCAGCGGTTGCTTTCCATCTTCAATCTCAAGGGACTCACCAGGCTTGAGATGAGAAACCAGGGAGGGGTTTCGCACCAGCTCCCGTTTCGTAAGCGTCTTCATGCTGACAAAAGTGTCATACGCGCAAGAGTTTTTCAAGTGCTTTTGGCTGGGGGAGGCAAGCCCGCAGCCCGATTTCTGCATGGGGGGATAAAAGTGCCGGGGTTGGTGACACCGAAGACAAGCAGGCGTCCGCCCGGCGATGTTGTTGACAAACTAACTCTTTCCTCACTACGCCGAAGTCCTAGAATGCGGGGCGATGATAACGGAAGTTCAAACTCGCCGTCATTTTGCCAGCGACAATTACGCGGGCATATGTCCGGAGGCCTTTGCCGCGATGGCCGAGGCCAACCAGGGCCACGAGGTCAGCTATGGCAACGATACCTGGACGGACAAGGCCGCCAACCTCATTCGCGACGTGTTTGAAACCAAATGCGAGGTTTTTTTCGTTTTCAACGGCACTTCCGCGAACTCGCTGTCGTTGGCGTCGCTCTGCCAGTCTTACCACAGCATTCTCTGTCATGAGATTGCGCACGTCGAAGGTTCCGAGTGCGGCGCGCCGGAGTTTTTCGCCAATGGCACCAAAGTATTGCTGCTGGAGGGCGCGAACGGAAAAATCGATCCTAAGTCCATCGAACGCGCCGTCAACAAGCGGACCGACATCCATTACCCCAAGCCGCGAGCGCTGAGCCTGACGCAGGCGACGGAGGTGGGCACGGTATATTCGCTGGACGAATTGCGGGCGCTGGCGGACGCGGCGCGGCATTTCCACTTGCGGATTCAGATGGACGGGGCGCGGTTTGCCAATGCGGTGGTCTCGCTCGGCGTCACCCCCAAGGAGCTGACATGGAAATCGGGAGTGGATGTGCTGTGCTTCGGCGGAACAAAAAACGGGATTGCCGTGGGTGAAGCGGTGGTATTTTTCAACTCGGAACTGGCGCGGGAATTTGATTATCGCTGCAAGCAGGGCGGGCAGCTCGCCTCGAAGATGCGGTTTCTCTCCGCGCCGTGGGTCGGGACGTTACAGGATGGCGCCTGGCTGCGGTACGGCAAGCACGCCAATGCGATGGCCAAACGGTTGGAAACAGCCATTCGGCCGCTGCCGGGCATCAAAATCAGCTTCCCGGTCCAGAGCAACGCGGTTTTCGCCCGAATTCCTGATGAGGTAGTCGAGGCGATGCACCAGCGCGGGTGGAAGTTTTATACGCATGTGGGCGGCTGGGAGGAATCACGGCTGATGTGCAGTTGGGATACGACGGCGGAGGACGTGGAGGCGTTCGCGGCGGACCTGAGGGAGCTGACGGAGGGGAAAAAGTTGGCCACAAAAGAGCCCAAAGAACGCAAAGACAGGAAAATGTGAATTGCATCTTCCAGTCTCTGCGGTCGCTCCTTTTGTCGAGGACGAGGATGAGAACGAGGAGGAGGAAAGCTTCAAAACGAGCCTCGACACGAGGCGGAATTTCCTCCTAAAATTTTTTAAAAAACACGTTGCATTTTTTGAAGACGCTGGTAGATAGAGCACAGTCAGTTTTTGGATCGGTTTTGGTTTTTACGCAGGTTCCGCTTGGGCGCTTCTATTCCTCACGACCAAGTTCGCGGAGTCGTAGTCAAATCGTGTCGGAATGAATGCACCTGTACTTTTAGCCGTTGGCAACAATGAAGCAGAATTGCTTTATGTGTGGCGGCAAGCCACGCCGGAGGCAAAAGTCATCATTTTCTGCCTGGTGATCTTCTCGATCATCGCCTGGACGGTGATGATCGCCAAGGCGTTGCAAATGCGCCGGGCCAAGCGGCTCAACCTTTTCTTCAACACTGAATACCGCACGCAGAAAAACGTGCTGGATGTATTCGACCGGCGGGTCCAAGCGGACGGCTGCCCGATGTTCATGGTTTATCAGGCCGGGAGCGTCGAACTGGATACACGGCTGAAGAATGCCGACGGCAACGGCCGCAAACGGTTCCTGTCGCTCAAAAGCATGGAACACGTCAAGCGCTCACTGGAGAACACCGTCGCCCAGGAATCGCTCAAGCTCGAATCGGGGCTGATCCTGCTGGCGATTGCGGTCAGCGGCGCGCCGTTCCTGGGCTTGCTGGGGACGGTTTGGGGGGTGATGAGCACCTTCGGGCACATCGCCCAGCAGGGCAGCGCGACGATGGCGGCGATGGCGCCAGGTGTGGCGGCGGCGCTGATTACCACGGTGGCCGGGTTGTTGGTGGCGATTCCTTCGATGTTTGGTTACAACTGGCTGGTGCACACGCTGCGCGTCCTGACGGTCGAGCTGGACAACTTTGCGCAGGACCTGGTCTCCAAGATGGAGACGGAGTATCTGGAAGAATGAGCGATGCGGCGATTTTCACAACGCAGTGCTTTGGTGACGCTGAGCGAGATCAACATCACACCGCTATTGGATTTGGCGTTCGTGTTGTTGATTATCTTCGTCATCACGACGCCGCTGTTGGAGAATGCCCTCCCTTTGAAGCTGGCCAAGGGTGGCCAGCAACTTCAGCGGGTGGAGCCGAGGGATATCCGGACGGTGGAAATCGATCCGCGCGGCATCTATTTCCTGAACCGTCAGCGGATGTCACTGGAGGCCATTCTAGCAAACCTGATAAAGGATTTCCGCGCCAACCCAAACCTGGTGGTTCGGATCCGGGCGGATGAGAACGGGCGGAACAAAGAATTATACGCGGTGATTGACGGGTGCCGGCGCAATGGGATTACGCGAATGGACCTGCAAACCGAGCCCCCAATCAAACGGTAATGGACCGGATGCAAAAAAAATGCTTAATTGTCTCCGCGGGCCTGCACTCGCTGTTAGTGGTGATCTTGTTCATCGGCCCGGCGTTCCTCGCGCCGAAGAATAAGCCGGATAATTTGCCGCTCCTGGAGTTTATCCCGTTGATGACGACGGACGCAATGGCCTCGGGTGGGGGAACCCAAAATGCCCATTCCGCACCGCCCGCCCCGCCATCGCCACCTCCGGCTCCGCCGGAAACCAAACATGACGCGCCCACAGTGCGCGAACCAAACCCGCCTGTGGTGAAGGAAACCAAACCGGAGGCGGATAGCCTGGAACCGAGCAACAAAAAGCCGAAAGTCGAGATCAGCACGAAAGTGGTCACGCGCTCCAGGGATACCGCAAAAGCGGATGCCAAGGCGAAGGCGGAGAAGGAGGCGAGAGAAGCAGCCCAGGACCGGGCGGCACGCCAGCGGATAGCCAACGAGGTCGAGCGGGCCGCCGCCAATATTGGTAATGGTATCGCCGGTGGAACCAGTATTAAACTGGAAGGCCCAGGGGGCGGCGGAGTGCCTTACGCCAATTTCCTGCAAGCGGTAAAGAGCGTTTATACCCGCGCCTGGATTGTACCGGACGGCATCGCCGACGATGACGTGACGGTAACGGCCTCGGTTACGATTGCGCGCGATGGGACGGTCGTCACGGGACATATCACCCGCTCCTCCGGCAACTCGGCGGTGGATGCTTCGGTCCGGGCGACGCTTGACCGCGTCACTTTCGCCGCGCCGCTGCCGCCGAATGCCAAGGAAGACCAACGTACGGTTACGATTAATTTTAACGTCAAAGCAAAAAGATTATTAGGATGAAAAAGTTCTCAATCTGCATGAACACGATGAGAAAGGACTTTCAACCGCAGAGACGCGATGGACGCAGAGCAGCCAGGCCGCACGCGAAGGGGTTAAAAGCGTTAAACCGGTTAAACGAGTTAATTGAGGAAAAGCGCACTGGAAATTTCGCTGCGGGCTGTGAGCGAGCTGGAGGAATGCCGTTGCGGTTGAATCGGTATCTCTGCTTTCTGTTTGCTCTTCTAACTGCGGTTGGCTCGGCCTTCGCGCAGATTGATATCACCAACGTAGTCCCCGTCGTTGGCGGCACCCAACCCGTCTGGGTTTCGCTCAGCGGTTTGACCGGGGAAGCCGCGCAGGTTCTTCAGTTCGACCTATATGTCCAGGGGTTTAACTTCACCAATGCTGCCGGGGCACAATTCCTGATCAGCGGCAGCAACAATGGCGACCTGCAAGCGCGGGCCACGGATAACATCAACAAGCACGTGCTTGTTTCAAAAGCTTACTCGGGCGCGTCCCTCCGCCGGCAGGTCCATGCTTTTGCGGATGATTTCGTGCAGGCGCTTGGGCGCAGGGGAATCGCACGGACCAAGGTCGCGTTCAAGGGGGAGATTGGGCAGAACGGTGAAATTTTCATTGCCGACTTTGATGGTTTTGGCGCCCAGGCTGTGACCAAGGACAATACGATCGTCGCTGCACCCTCGTTTGTGCCCGGGCGGCTGGCGCTCTACTACACCTCTTACAAATTGGGGAATCCAGACATTTTCTACCATGACCTTTCCACCGGCGCGCGCAAACCTTTCGCCCGTTACGGCGGGTCTAACATCAGCCCGGCCGCCTCGCCGGACGGCAGCAAAGTCGCGATGATCCTGAGCAAGGACGGTTGGACGGATTTGTACGTGTGCGACGCGGACGGCAGCGGGCTGAAACGCCTGACCAAGTCGCCTCAGGACGAGTCCTCGCCCTGCTGGTCACCGGACGGCCAATGGATTTGTTACGCGTCGAAGGACCGGGAGCGCCGGGCGCTTTCCAAGATCTCTGTTTCCGGCGGGCAACCGCAGCGGATCTCGACAGCCGGGGTGCCGAGCCCGACCGAGCCGGATTGGTCGCCCGATGGCAAGTGGATTGCGTTTACGGCGCAGTTCCGGGATTTCCAGATTTGCGTGGTGCCGGCGAGCGGCGGGGAGGCCAAAATACTGGCTCCGGGCGAAGACCCGTCATGGGCGCCGAACTCGCGGACGCTGGCTTATGCGCATCGGCACGGAGGGCATTACACGCTCTCTCTGCTTGACGTGTTCACGAAACAAGTAAAGGATGTTTCCCGAATTTCGGGAAGTAGCTCACAATCACAACCCAGTTGGGCCCGATAGCCCGAACCGAAATAGCACAAATGAAACTGATCAAGTTTGCGAATCTAATAGGGTTAGGATTAGTCCTGACCATCGCCGCCGTCGGCTGCCGCCATAATCCGCAGGGAATGACAGGGATTCCAAAAGGGAAGGATAACCTAGTTGGGGACATGCCGCCCGGGGGGAGCATTAACACGAACCAGGTTGCGGGAGGCCCCGGCATTGAACCAATTGCCTCTAATCCGCGCAATGCGCATGAAGGTTGGGGCGAAGACGCTGCCGCCCTGGCGGCGAACACCGTGCATTTCGACTTCGATAGCTCCGTGGTCAAGTCCAACGAGAAAGGGAACGTCAGCGCCGTAGCCGATTATCTGAAGGCGAACGCAGCCAAGGCTGTGAAAATCGAAGGCCACTGCGACGAACGCGGAACGGAGGAATACAACCGGGCGCTGGGCGAGCGTCGCGCGCTGGCTTTGAGAGAGGAACTCGTAACTCTTGGGATCGACCCGACCCGGATCGACACGGTTACTTACGGCAAAGACAAACCCGCGGTCGAGGGCCACGACGAATCGGCCTGGAAGCAGAATCGCCGTGGTGTATTTGTGGTGCTGACGCCGCCGGCACCAAAATAACCAATCTGACAAGCCGAGTGCACCTACCCGAGGCTTCTAACCCACCAAAAGGAAACCAATGAAACTGATCAATTTGAATCACATCTTAGCTTTAGGCCTCGTTCTCTCGCTCAGCGCCGCGGGCTGCAAGCACCGGACGCCGCCGGTGACGCATATCGGCCCAGGCGGCGGGCAAACCGGGGGTGGCCAAGGGGAGCTTGGCGCCGGCGGCAAAGTCGGTCCTGGTGGCGAAAACCCAGCCTCCACGGGAGGCGGGATTCCGCAAGGGCCGGGGCACCCCGGCTGGCCTGAGAACCCTGACATGTTTAAGTCCGATACGGTGTATTTTGATTTCGACAGCTCGGTCGTGAAGCCGGAGGAGAAGTCGAAAGTGGCGGCGGTGGCTGATTACCTCAAGTCAAACTCGGCGGATGCGCTGAAGATTGCGGGACATTGTGACGAGCGTGGTACAGAGGAATACAACCGCGCGCTGGGCGAACGCCGGGCGCTGGCGTTGCGCGAAGAACTCGCCAATCTAGGCGTTGACGCGACCCGGGTGGATACAATCAGTTACGGCAAAGATCGGCCCGCCGAACCGGGCCATGACGAATCCGCCTGGAGCAAGAACCGGCGCGGGGAGTTCATTTTGCTGATGCCGCCGGGGAAGTAGCCTGAGGGTTTATTCGTTCTCCGGGGCGGCTTTCAGTTCGTCGGGCGTGAAATTGGCCGTGTGTTTGGCGATTTCGGCGCGGACGGCTTGGACGTGCTCGGGTTTGATGAGGCCAGGTTTTTTCCCGAACTCGGTTCGGATATAGGAGATAATAGCGGCGATCTTTTCGGCCTTTTCCTTTTCGTCGCCGGGCAATTGATCGCCCATCGCCAGCATGGTCCCGGTGTTATAGACCTTTCCGCCGACTTCGATTGGACCAGTCAGGCCTTTGGAGACGAGGCGGATGATTCGGTCCGGACCAGGAGCGGCGACCCATTCGGAGCCGACCAAAGGCGGACAGCCGTTGGCTGGATTGCCGGAGCCGGTATCCATGTGGCAGACGGCGCAGTTGTCGTGAAAAAGCTTCTTGCCCTGAAGAATGAAATCCCCTTCCGGGTTGGAGGGCTGCATGGACACAAGTTCCTGGAAGGAGCGATACGGGATGTAAACGTGCTCGTTGAACCAGCCGCCACGCTGGTCGAAATACACCATGCCCCAGTAGAGCAGGAGGGCGAGGCAGACGAGAAGCCAGACCGGCACGACATTTGGCTCCTCCCTGGGTTCGGCCGGGGCTGGGGTCATCGGCATTGATTGGTTGGCTTCGGGGGTCATTTCGCCGGAGGATTGGTCGGAGCGGAATTGGTAATTGCAGTACCACCGGCGGGCGCGTTGGTGTCAGCGGGCGGGACGCTGGCGGGCACTGTAACAGGGGCCTCCCATAAGGGCGCATCGGCACGGAGACTGGCGAGATAGGCCGCCAGCGCTTTGGCTTCGGGTTTGGGAACGATTTCATAACCCGGAGGCGCAGGCAGGGGCAAGGCGTCGGACGTGGGAGCGCGCTCGATTCTTCTTTTCTCGAAAAGGAACCGGTAGGGCGGCATGGTCGAGCCGTTGACCAGGGACCGCGGGGCATAGAGATGCAACAAGTGCCACTTTGGATCGGAGAGCCGGACACCGACATTGGCCAGATCGGGGCCAATGCGTTGTGAACCGAGCATGACTGTGTCGTCAAAGAGGAAATCCTCCGCTACCGAATGGCGCAAACCCCAGCCGCGGGCAATGTCGGACCCGACCGGCACGAGCCAGAGGGAGGGTTTGGCATCGCCAACGGCTAGGGCTTTGACGGCGGTGTCAGCGACTTCTTTGGTAACGCCCTGGAGAACGGGTTTGGGAAGCGCGGCCAGCAGTTGTTTGGCCGCGGCCTCGGATAAGGGTTGGCCTCCATCCTGCCGGACTTTGAGCAGCGCCTCGAGGAGAGCCGGCTGATTAGTGCCAGCGTCGGTGAGGAGGACATCGCAAACGGTGCCGATCTGGCCGACTTGCTGGCTGTGACAGTAGGCGCAGCCGTTGGCGCGATAGATGTCGAGTCCCTGGCGGGCCAGGCCGGGTCGGGCCACCGGATAAAGGGCGCCGGCGGGGATAGTATTGGTTTGCTGGAGGTGGCCGACCTGCATTTGGGGGGTCAACACGAAGCCGAACCAGGAGCCGGCGAGCGCAAAAAATGCAGCGAGAAAAATCACCGGGCCGTAGTTCATGGCTTCACCTCCGCGGTTTTGAAGAGGTCCGCGGTGGCCAGGGCGTAGGCGGCGGCCATTTTGGCCTTATAAAAACGATGGGCCAACTCAATCAGATTGGCGGCAAAGAGAACGTGGCCGGCGGCGATGAGCAGGTCGCCGAGAGTGCTGACACGCAGAAACGGCAGGGTGGATTTGCTGATGGTGACAAAGTCGATGGCCGGGTTCGCGAGCTTGAAGGTCTCGACGATGCCGCCAATCGTCAGGGGCAAAAAGACGAGGACGATGCCAGCCGCGGCGAGCCAGAAGTGGGCGCGCATGAGTTTGGGCCAAGGGAGTTCAGTGCCGGTGAGTTGGGGCAGGACGCGGTAAATCGTCCCGAACATGACCATGGCGAAGAAGCCATAGATATAGAGTTGCTCGCGCGCCCGAGCGAACCAGGTGAAGTGGAGGAGCTGGTTGGTGTCGAGTAGCACGCCGCCGATTTTCATCAGGCCGGCGAGGAGGAACGCGGCGGCGCCAAAGACGATGAATCGGAGCGCGGGAAAGGCGGAGAGTTTCGAGAAATCCCCAGCGAGCGTCCAATGGACATTGAGGGCGACAGCCACGAGGGGAAGGAGCGTCAGGACCGTCGAGGTGGCGCTGAGAGCCGGCATCCAGGCTGGGACCGGGGCGGTGTTGGGGATTCCGCCCCAGCTTCCGAAGAGGATGAGCATCCAGAAGGTGAACAGGGCGAGGTAATGGCTGTAGAGCGGCCGGCCGGTGAGCTTGGGGACGAAATAGAAAATCGCGCCAAGACCGACCAGGCCGAGCCAGACCACCTGCAGATTATCGGAATACCACCAGTCGATAACGGATTGGGTTACACCGCGCACCGGGAAGGTGACGAGGAGCAATTGGGCAGTGGAATAAATCCAGGCGAACCAGAAGAGGGCGGCGAACAGGTACCATTGAGAAACGAAGAGGGCGCGCTGGCGGCGTTGATGAAAGGTGATGACGGCCCAGAAACCGATGAGCAAGTAACTGAGAAAGAGGAACAAAGTGGCATAAGAGGGCATCTCGAGGTTTTGGAAGCCGGTGCTGTCGCCGCCGAGGATGCCCAGCACGCCGATGGTGACGCCGAGGTTCCAGAAGGAAGCGCTCAGAGTGACGAGTCCGCGCTGGGCCAGAGTGGTCAGTCCGAGGTGGGTGAAGACCCAGAGGATGGTCCCGAGTCCGGCCTGGAGGCAGCAGCCGTAAAGGACGGAGTTTGTGTAGGCGGGCCAGACGCGGCCGTAGGTGAGCCAGGGACAATCGGCCAGGAAATTCGGGGAATGGAATTTGATCGAGGCAATCAGGGCGAAGGCCGAAGCGATGACGAGCCAAATGGCGGCGCTGAGGAACATGACGAGCAGCGGCAGGCGGCACGAAAAGGCGAGCTCGGCCGGCGCGATGGCGGGAGCGGAAGGAGAAGCATTTGGTGATGTTGGCGCGTCGGTCACTTACTCGAACTGGCTTGGCTTTTCGGGGGCCTTGGGGGGCGGTGGCGGGTTGGCTTTTTCGACACGCGCGATGAGGTTGGAACGGCCCGCGGCGGGATTCTGACCCCATCCGTGTTCGACCATGCTCATCGCATCTTCAATGCGCAGACGGACGAGGCCTTTGGTTGGGTCGATCCAAGCCGGCGTGGTGAGGGCTTCGGTTTCGGCGGCGCGCAGTTCGGCCAGGGCCTTGGCGCGCACCGCGGCGCGGTCTTCGCCCAGCGGCGGCGGCTGGGTGTAGCGATGGATGGCCCAGGCGAGCGCGGCAACGATCAGGAATGAGCCCAGAACGCCAATGGCGGTGGCGAGGGTCGAACGGTCACTAGCAGGTTCAGGGTTCACTTGGCGCCTCCTTTAAACTGCGGGGGAGCGTCCCGCAAGTCGTCGGTTTGGTCCAGTTCGCCGCCGGAGATTTGCGTCGGGACGGGATGATAGAAACCCATGGCTTCGATGAGCCTGGGGTCTTTGATGGGGTAAGGCGGATGCTTGGCGTATTGCCACAAGAAAATCTTGGTCAGCCCCCCGGCCATGAAGGCCCAGCAGCCGAAATGCAGCCAGAGCCATTGAAAGGGAAACCCGTTGCGGTAAGGCACAGGCATGATGTTGAAGGACAAATCGATCCAGTGCATCAGCCAGGCCCAAAGGCAGAGCGGGATCATATAGGAAAATTTGTTTTTGACATCAATCCGCAGCAGCGCGAGGAACGGGATGAAGAAATGGCCGAAGATAAGTACCAAGCCGACGTACCACCACGTGCCATTTTCACGGATGACGTACCAGAAGGTCTCTTCCGGCATGTTGCCGTTCCAGATGATGAAGTATTGGGCGAAATGGATGTAGGCGTAAAAGACGGTAAAAGCGAACAGTAACGAGCCGAGGAAATAATACTGGTGTTCGTGCAGGGCCTCGGTGATGAGTCCCAGACGGTCCAGGATCATGGTGATGATATAGGCGGTCGCGAGCATAGCCCACACGCTGCCAGCAAAGTAATAGACGCCGTACATGGTGGAGAACCACTGGTGTTCGAGGGCCTTCATCCACATGATCGAGGCGATGGTGAGCGTCAGGGCGAAAAGGAAAACGCCGATGCCCGAGTAAAACCGCATGCGATAGGTGGGTTTGGCGTCGCCGGTCTTGTCCTGTTCGAGCGACCAATAGCGGAGGCGATTGGAGAGCAACCACCAAATGACGAAGCACGCGGCCGCAACGACGTAAAACATCGGCACGGTGAACAAGGGTTGTTTAGCGGCCAGCGCGTGGTCGGTGCGCGGATCGGAGTTCATCCAGGGGTAAAGTGTCTTTGCCAAAAGGGCGATGGGGATGAAGAGAATGAGCATCCAGGGGAACAGCAGCGCCGCGATGTGTTCGCAGAATCGTCGGATCGGGACCGACCAGCCGGCATCGAACAGGTGGTGCGCGATGATGATGAAGAGCGCGCCAAGGCAAAGGCTCAGGAAGAACATGAACGAGAGCAGCCAGGCGTAGGCGAATTCTCTGTGCTCATGGCCGACCACAAATCCCAGCAAGGCGAGCACGAACCCAAGGCCGAGGAGGATGTTCGGCACGTTGCGCCATTTGGAGAGGTCGAGCGGCGCGTGTGAACTGGAGGGTTGGTGGTTCATTTCTTGAGGATAGCGCGGAGGTTTTCGGGCACATCATCGATGGCCCCGAGCTGGCTTAACTGGAGCGCGCGGAGGTAAGCAATGATGGCCCAGCGGTCTTCGACGGTCACGTTGGGGCCATAGGCGCCCATCAGATTGCGACCGTTGGAAATGACGAAAAACAATTCGCCGTCGGTCATCTCGACGATGCGTTTGTCGTGCAGGTTGGCGACCACGGCCATCGCGCCGATTTTCTGGGTAATACCTTTGCCGTCGGCCAACTGGCCGTGACAGGGCGAGCAATTGATCGCAAAGCGCTGCTGCCCGCGTTTGAGCAGGGCAGCGGTAATGGATAGCGGGTTGATTTCGACAAAATTCGTCGTGCCGGTGACGCGGCCGGTGTTGACGGGGGCATCCTCGTAAGGGTACACCGCGCCGCCGGCAGTCTGCAGGGGAAGGCTCCGCGGGATGGTGCCGGCGACCGGTAGTTGAGAACTGCGGCCATTGGGGAAGAAGCCGTTATCCTTTTGCGGGCGCAGCTTATATTGCCATTCCATGTCGGGAAAGATGTAGAGGGGCGGGTTACGGAAATGGCCGCGACCGCTGGTGTTACTGGCGCGGAAGCCGAAGATGCCGACGACTGCGGCAATGGTGAGGACAAAGATGAGCAGGAAATAACGCATTTAGTCCTCCACCACCTCGAGGTGCCGGCAGCCGGCTTCTTCCAGCAGCTTGCGGGTTTCCTCCTCCGCATATTTCGGGTCAGCGGTTTCCACCACAATGAAGAAGCGGTCGTGAGTGACCAGCGAGAAGCGCTTGTTTTTGAGCAAGGGATGGTAGAGCCGCGGCAGGCGATTCAAGAACAGCATGCCAAACAGGGAGCCGAAGGCACCGAACAGGATGGTCAGCTCGTAAGAGGGCGGGAACGCCCCGAAAGGGCTGAACATCGGTTTGCCACCGATGACGATGGGATAATCGAGGGCGTTCATCCACCAGATCATCAGCATGCCCGAGGTATAACCCGTGACGCCGCCCAGGAAGGCGAACCAGCCGACCTTGGAATTGCGCAGCCCCATCGCCCGGTCCATCCCGTGCACCGGGAAGGGGGTGAACACGTCCCACTTGCGATAGCCGGCGTCGCGGACCTTTTCGGCCGCGTGGAGCACAGCCGCCGCCGTGGTGAACTCGGCGATCATGCCGTAGGGGCGGGTGGAGAGCTCAGGCATAGCGAGACTCCTCTCGAAAACGTGAAACGTGAAACGTGAAACGTGAATCTGCTACGGCTGTCAGAGAGAGAACGCCATCACCCTGACCCGCCGACACCAAAAGCGCGGCGGGATCAGGATAAAGATTACGATTAAGATTAAGATTAGGACTCATCTTCATCGGGTTCAGGCTCCGTGGTTTTGGCGCCGCCGAGGGGGTGATGGGGATCGGACTGGGGAGTAACACCCTTGACTTCGGAGATGGCGATCATCGGCAACAGGCGGATGAACAGCAGGAAGCAGGTGAAGAACAGGCCGAAGGTGCCGATGTAGGTGCAGATATCGACCCAGGTTGGCCGGTAATAACCCCAGTTGGAGGGGATGAAATCGCGATGGAGGGAGAGAACGATAATGACAAACCGCTCGAACCACATGCCGACGTTGACTAGGATCGACATGATGAACACGACCACGAGGTTTTGGCGGACCTTCCTGAGCCAAAAGAGCTGGGGCACCAGCACGTTGCAGGAGACCATCATGATCCAGGCCCATTGGTAAGGGCCCAGAGCGCGGTTCAGGAAATGGAACCGCTCGTTGGGATTGCCGCTGTACCAGGCAATGAAGAACTCCATCGCGTAGGCGTAGCCGACGATCGAGCCGGTAGCGAGCGTCACTTTGCACATCACGTCAATGTGCCGCATGGTGATGATGTCCTGCAGTTTGAACATCGAGCGCAAAGGGATGAGCAGCGTCAGCACCATGCCGAAGCCGGAGAAGACGGCGCCGGCGACGAAATAGGGCGGGAAGATGGTAGTGTGCCAGCCGGGCAATTGGGAGACGGCGAAGTCGAGCGACACGATTGAGTGCACGGAGAGCACCAGCGGGGTCGAAAGGCCGGCCAGGATGAGGTAGGCCTTTTCGTAGTTGCTCCAATGGCGGTTGGAGCCGGTCCAGCCGAGGGCGAAGAGGCCGTAGAGGAATTGGCGGAGCCGGGTTTTGGCGCGGTCGCGCATGACCGCGAGGTCGGGAATCAGGCCCATGTACCAAAACAGGACCGAGACGGTGAAGTAGGTGGAGACGGCAAAGACGTCCCACATGAGCGGGGAGCGGAATTGCGGCCAAATCGAGTTGGAATTGGGAATGGGGAACAACCACCAGTCGTACCAGGCGCGGCCGACGTGGAGGGCAGGATAGATGCCGGCGCACATGACGGCGAAGATGGTCATGGCTTCAGCGGCGCGATTGACAGCGGTGCGCCAGCGCTGGCGGAGCAGGAAGAGAATAGCGGAAATGAGGGTGCCGGCGTGACCGATGCCGATCCACCAGACGAAGTTGACGATGTCCCAGGCCCACATGACCGGGTGCATGTTGCCCCAAACACCGACGCCGGTGGAAATCTGGTAGGTGAGGCAGAAGGTCAGCAGACCGAGGGCGAGCACGCTCGGGACGAACAAGACCCACCACCAGAAGGGCGCGCGGTCTTCGATGAGGGAGGCGACGCGATTGGAGATCCAACCGAAGCTGCGAAGATTGGCCACCAGCGGGACGCGTTGCAACTCGGGCGGGGGCTCGGGGACGTTGGCCGGGAGAGCAATGGCAGTGGCAGGAGTGACGTTGGCGGCGTCCATCAGCGAGGCCCTCCGGGGCAGTGGATGGTGGATGATGGATGGTGGATGATGGATGATGAGTAGCGCAGGCTGGCCGGGCACATTATTTGCCCGTTCCGTTTCCCCTCACCCCGGCCCTCTCCCTTGGGGAGAGGGAGAATCAAACACAGAGAATCGTGAATCTCCGGCATCATCGATTTTCGCAAGAACTCGCTGCGAGGTTCAGACTGAGTCGCAAAGCTTAGGGAGTGCGCGCGGTTTGGTTGCGGCACCGGTGCTCGGCGCGTATCGCGTTTCTGCCATCTAAAAGTGTTTCGGATTTCGGTCATTCGGATTTCGGATTTCGGATTTCCGCGGCGCCTTCGGGTTTTCCGGCCGGGGATTTCTCTTCGAACGGGCTTTCGTTGTGCTGCTCGTATTCCTGCAGGCTCAGCGGGGTTTCGTAATAGTCGGGCATTTTCGGATTGGGGTTGCGTACGCGGGCCAGGTAGGTAGTGCGAGGCTTGGTCAAAAGGAATTCCAGGACGGAGTAATCGCGGTCGAGCTGCTTCAGTTTTGAGACGCGGCTCTCAGGCTCGTTGAGGTTGCCGAAAATGATCGCGCCTGCCGGACAGGCCTGGGCACAGGCCGTGGTAAACGAGTCCCGGGGAACAACGACATCGCCGGAGGCGCCGGCTTTGGTCTTCTGGGCGATTTTGGCCTGCTCGATGCGCTGGAGGCAGAAAGTGCATTTCTCCATGACTCCGCGCATGCGGACAGTGACATCCGGGTTCTTGGACATCTTCATGAGGTCCCACTCGTCGTCTTTGCGATGGCCGAGCGGGCCGAGGTAGAACTGGCCGATGGGGCGCTTGTTCCAATCGAAGAAATTGAAGCGCCGAACCTTATAGGGGCAATTGTTGGAGCAATACCGCGTGCCGACGCAGCGGTTGTAGGTCATGACATTGAGGCCCTCCTGGTCGTGGGAGGTGGCATTGACCGGGCAGACGTTTTCGCACGGGGCGGATTCGCAATGCTGGCAGAGCATCGGTTGGGTGACGACCTGCGGATTATCGATCCAGGTCTCGAACTGCTGTTGGTCTTCGGTCTTGAAAGTTTCGAAAAACTCCTGTTTGGCCTCGGGACTGCCCTTGGGAAAGAGGGGCTGCCCGGCATAATAGCGGTCGATGCGAATCCAGTGCATCTCGCGGCCGCGCTTGACCTGATCTTTGCCGACAATGGGGACGTTGTTTTCGCTCTGGCAAGCCATCATGCAGGCGGAGCAGCCGACACAGAGGTTGAGGTCAATCGACATGCCCCACTGGTGCAAGCCTTTCTTCTTCAACTCATCGAACGGATTGGGATAGAGGGGCTTTTCGACCGGCAATTCCTCTTTACCCATGCTTTTGGCGAAGTTGGGATGCTCCCGATATTGCTGGAGATTCGCCTCGCGGATAATGGGCCGGCCTTCGAGCGACCAATGGCTTTGGGTGCAGGAGATTGGATAGGTCTGACCAGTGGCGCGCAGGGTAGCGCCGCCGGCGAAGTTACTGGTGTCGGCGGTGCGCAGCGGATAGACGTTGAAGCCGGCGCCCTGGCCGACGCGGCCCGTTCGTCCGCGGCCATAACCCAGGGCCAGGCCAAGCGAGTAATCCGCCTGGCCGGGCTGGACCCAGATCGGACCGCGCACGCTGCGATTGCCGAGGTTGATTTCGACGACGTCAGAATTCTTCACCCCGAGTTCCCCGGCCGTTTTGCGGCTGATGAGGACAGCGTTGTCCCAAACGATCTTGGTGATTGGGTCGGGCAACTCCTGAAGCCACCCGTTATTATTATAGCGGCCATCATCGACGCTGTAGTCACGATGGAAGACGACCTCGAGTTTGTCCCGGGCAGGCGCGGAGAACTTAACGGCGGCGAGCGCCTGGCCAACCGCCCCTTCATCGAGCTTCACCTCGACGGGTTTGGCAGCGGAATTGGCGAGGAAACCATCGTGCAGGAATTTGCGCCAGGCGGCTTCGATGTCACCACCGGTAATAAAACCAGCGAAGGTCTCGCGGACGATAGCATAGGGATCGGTCACGTTGGCGCCAGCGATGCGCGCGAGGACTTCGAGTTCGGTCAGCCCGCCGAAGAGCGGCGCAATTAGCGGCTGAATCGGCACCAGGGTGCCGTCGCTGGTCAGCGCGTCGCCCCAAGACTCGAGATAATGGGCGGCGGGGAAATGCCAGTCACAACCAGGGAATGTCTCATCTTCGTAAAAGCCAAGGCGGGCGACCATCCTGGCTTTGCGCTGGGTTTTGGCCCAATCGAGGTCCGCAGGCGCCGTATAGGCGGGGTTACTGCCCAGGACGAGCAGGGTCTCGACCTGACCGGAGTTGAGCGCCTTGGCCAGCGCGGCCAGATCGCCTTGTTTGGCAGCCTGAGGCGCCTCATGGAACAGGACAGTTTGGCCCAGGTTGCCCAGCGCGGCATTGAGGGCATAGGCGAGGATGTGAACTTCGAGCGGTTGGCGGTGACCGGCGACGATTAAGGATTTGCCGCGATAAGCCAACAAATCCTTCGCGCATTCGGAAAGCCACTTGGGCGCGGCGCCGGACAACTGGCCAAGGCTCTCGGAGACGGCAATCTCACTGCCCTGCGGCAAGATAACGGCAGCCAGCGCGCGCGCGGCCAAAAGCACGGCGCTACAGGGCACGCGCAACCGGTGGTCGGAGTTGAAGCCGGTCAGGCTGAAAAGGCTTTCAACGACGTATAACCGGTTGAGCGAGTCCTTCGGGTTTTCGAGATGGCGGCGCGAGGCAAAGCGGCGGATGTGGTTGTGGCCGTCTTCTTCGCAGCCGAGGAAATCGCAATCGAGCGAGACAATGAGGTCGGCTTTGTCGAACTGGTAGTAAGGCTTGACCGAGCGGCCAAAGGCCTGGGAAGCCGCGCGCCGATGAATGTCCAATTCGACAGGTTGGTGAACGAACCACTGCGCCTGCGGGAACCGGTCGGCGACGAGCTTTTGGATGCGGCGACGCGAGGGAGAATTGCCGGGCTCGAGCAGGATACAGAGGCCCTGACCGCCATTGCCCTGGGCCTTCTTCGAGACCTGAGCCAGGAAATCCAGTGAAGCCTCAGGCTGGGCGTTTTGGCCCTGGCTGGTGAAGCGAGTAGCGCGGTCGGGGTCGTAAAGGTTGAGAATCGAGGCCTGGGCGAAGCGGTCGGTGCCGCCGTTGCTGTCGGGATGAAGGGAGTTGCCTTCGATCTTGGTTGGGCGGCCGTCATTGGATTTGACCACTAGCGGAACCGCGCTGCCGTGAGTGGGCATCGCCGTGGCGTAGTATTGGGCGACGCCGTGTACGTAGTCTTCGGGCATCTTGCTGAACGGCTCGATTTTTTGGACCGGGCGGCGGCAACCGCTGGAGCCCAGGCCCAAGCCGGCCAGAAGGAACGAGGCCGACATGATCTTGACGAAATGGCGGCGGGAGACCGGGTCGGAGAATTCGCTGGCGCCTTGAGGGAACTCGCGCTCGAGCCATTGGCGGAACTCAGCCGTTTCGGCCAACTCATCAAGGCTGCGCCAATAGGTGCGGCCCGCAACCGGAGAAGGGTTGTCCCCAGCCGGCTGGAAGTTGCCAGGGTCGCTTAAGTCTTCGGAGGTGTTGCGGCTGGGGACAGCCGCGCTCCGGTCCGCCCGGGACGCCAGTTTAGCACTAGTTGGGGGAGTGTTTTTCATCGATGGCAGGCCGAGCAGTTCTGCAGGGATTCAACGTGCCATTCGGTCATCGCTTTCTGGCCAAACTCGCGCTGTTTTTCCGGTGATTGGGGCTTCCAGTCCAAGTCGGTGATTTTGTCCAGCGGGCGCAGTTTCATTTCGGGATGGCGATGGCAATCGAGGCAGAAGGTCATACTCAGCGGCTGATAATGAAAAACCTCGTCCATTTTGTTAATCGGGCCGTGACACTCGACACAACTAATGCCGCGATCGACGTGGATGGAATGGTTGAAATAGACGAAGTCCGGCACGCGATGAATCTGGACCCAGGGGATAGGCTGGCCACTTTGGGCAGTCTCGCGGACCAGGGCCAGGCGGGGATCGTCTTTAAGGACCTGGTTGTGGCAGTTCATGCAGAGTGAGCTGGCTGGGATGTTGGAGTACCACGATTTTTCGACGCCGTTGTGGCAGTAACGGCAATCGATGCCGAGCTGGCCCGCGTGGGTGGCGTGGGAAAAGGAGACCGGCTGGAGGGGCTGGTAGCCGACGCGGGAGTATTTAGGGGTAAAATAGTACCAAGCGCCGGCGACCAGCGCGCCCCCGACCAGGACGACGCCGACGATAATGAGCACCGGCAGGCGGTTGGTCCATTTGGGGAAGATGGCTGACATCGGGTCGTCTCTTTTTCAGGCGCGAATGACTGAGAATAACCGCAAATTGGCGCGAATTCCCGCGCTGAGGCCAGGAACCGGGGCACGCCGGTCCCCAGCGGCAGCGGTTTTAGGAAAACCGGAGCTCATAGACCCTCCCGGTGTGCGGCGGAAAATTGAGCGCTGCGGCTGAGGACAGCCACGCTCCAGCGCTCCAGCGCGGCGGCCAAGGCCGGCGGCGTGATTTCTGGTGCAATTGGCCACGACATAAATTCAAGAGCGCGTGATTGTTCTGAAACGGCGGTAAACGTCAATTGTTTTCTTCATGCCAATTTTAGTCAACCCAATACGGAATCCGGCCCAAGAGCTCCCGCGAGAAATCAGGGAGCGTTGCCATCGGCAATAGTTTGCATCTGATTTGGCGCTGCGCAAGCGGGGTACAACAGATTTTGGTAATGGTAATAAAGCAGATAAGAAAGTAAAATGGGCCGGGGTGAACACCCCATTTACGGTCGAGACAATTTGCCGACCTATTATTATTTCAGGGCGGCCCAGACCCGATGGACGTCATCGTGCTCCTCCAGTAATTGAAGGAACTCGCCAGCCTCGGTGCGGTGTTGCTCGTTCAACTCGGGATAGTTTTTAGGGACGTATCCCAGTTCGCTGGTGACCACGGTCCAGCCGTTTTGTGAGAGCCACTTGGAGACGGGGTGGAGCGATGCGCGGTCGGCCAGGAACCGGGCACCGGCTGAACCTTGTGGGATATCATCGTTCTGGTCGGGGGTAAGCGGCGCAACCTCGTTGGCACCCGCTTCGATGCCGGCGGCCTCCAGGTCGGCGTCGGGGTCCGGATGATGCGCCTCAACGATGCCGGTATGGTCGAAAAGGAATTTGTTACTCCCGGCGTTCCCGAGCTGGCCGCTGCGAAAGAGGTGGCGAATCTCCGGCGCGGTGCGGTTGACGTTATCGGTGTACACCTCGACGATGACCGGCACCTTGTGAGGCGCGTAGCCCTCGAACAGCACATGCTCCATCACCAGCTTTTCCCCGCCGACACCTGCCCCTTTTTTGATCGCCCGCTCGATCACGTCGCGCGAGACGCTCTCCTTGCGCGCTTTCTCGACGGCGGCAGCAAGGCGGGCATTGCCTTCCGGATCGGCTCCACCCATTTTCGCGGCGACCATGATTTCGCGGACGATTTTGCCCGTCGCCTGCGCTTTCTTCATCGAGGCGACTTCGCGTTTGGCATGTAGCCATTGACGTCCCATGGCCGCAGCGTAGCAGCCACCACGCGAAGAATCCAGAGCAGACTCCCCGGCAGATTCTTCGCCGTCAAAACACAACCACCGCCTTAAACGAGCCTCCGCCCCGTTGTCCATGACTGGCTCCTTCTGCCCATCCGGTTCTTCCGTTTTGCAGATCATATAGATAAGCACATTTTGATTCCGTCAGCGCGTTACTCCGGCCACGGAGGCCCGTATGCGAGGACGGGTTTGGCCGGCTGTTTCACCTACGAGCGGCCCGGAGACATCTCGTGGGCGGAGTGAAATCGGCTCGTGAAAAAAAATTTAGTGTTAAAAAAGGTTAAAAACCGCTAAAAAAGGTTAAAACCGCGATAGCGGCCGTAATTTGGATGGTGGGCGGCGGCAAGGGTGCGGGGGTTGTGGACGCCGAGGTGATTGAGTGCTGTCATATTTACTTCTGCGGTTTTCTGTTTTCCGGGCGGGGCGCGGTTGGCGACGGTGGCCTCTACTATGTATTGTGCGACAAAGGGTGTCCGACGGCGGACAGGGGCTGCAACCCCGTTGGCCGTTGGGGTTGACCGCGTTTCCGAGGGGTGCTTACCCAGGGTAGCTCGTTCCTCGCAACCCCGGGCTGAGTGATACAATCCCTTCGGGATTGTGGGCATTGCGGGGGCGGGTGGATGGAAGCGATCGGGTCGGGATTGTGGCATCGCTGGGATGGTTGGAGGGACGCGATCGCTTCGGGGTTGTTCCCACCCCTTCCCCGCCCTTGACACCCGGCTAAGCAGATCAATGCTATTACCGTACGTGGAACCACTGGAACCGCCAGATACCCATCATGTGGCCGCTGCCCTCGGCTGGCTGGGATTGGGCGATCTAGCCGAAGCTAAATCCGAATTGGCACACATTGGGCCGGCGCGCCAGTTTCATCCCGATGTGCTGGAAGCGCGGTGGTTATTGTGTGCTGAGGAGGGGCGCTGGGAAGAAGGATTGAAGGTCTCGCGCGCGCTGCTGCACAATGCACCGGAACGCTCCTCGGGCTGGCTCCACCAGGCTTATGCTTTGCGCCGGGTCCCTGATGGCAGCGTAAAGAAAGCCTGGGAGGCCTTGCTGCCGGCTTTCGACAAGTTCCCGAGCGAGGCGATTATTTCGTACAACCTTTCCTGCTACGCTTGTCAGATGAGCCAACTCGAAGCCGCGCGGGTTTGGCTTAAACGTGCACTTGTGATTGGCGGCAAAGGGCACATTAAGGAAATGGCTTTGCAGGACCCGGACTTGCAGGTGCTTTGGGAGGAAATCCGAGAGTTATGAGCAAGGGTTTCGCCGCGGATTTCGCGCATAAGAAACAACACGGGAGGGTTCGCGCCTTTCGGCATTTGAGCCGCAGTTGCCGTCTCCTAAAGCTGCAGGATGCGATAGAACCGCATGGCCGGTCCATTGGTAGTCGTGAAGCGATAGGAGCTGCCCAGGATGTTTGTGGTCAGGGTGGCTCCGGCATTGGTCGTCCAAACGGAATTCAATTGGTTGGCTTGGAGGAGCTTGAAATTCGCATTCGTGGGTGGAGCGATGGTGAAATCCAGGCGCACTTGCCCGCCGGATATGACGGGGGTGTTCATGAGCAGCAGCGGGACGACGGTGATTAATTTCGCCGGGCCGAAGGCGATTGGAAACTGAGTGAAGAGAACGCCCTGCGCTTCGAGGTTAAAGTTTCCCGCCTGGGCCGGTGTGAATGTATAGTTGGTTGAAGGGGTCGAGTTGATAGTTTGGTTTACCAATTGCTCGGAGTTCGTAATCACGATGTTTTCGATGCACCAGCCCTCAATCGGGTCCCCTCCGGGGAAGTATGAGAACGACATGGCGGGCGGAAAGTCGTAATTGAAGCGCAGCAAGGTTGCCTGGCTGGCGATGTTGGACAGCGCCAGCGTGTGCTGACTGAACGAGGACTCGACCTGGCCGCCGGTTCCGGCGAGGGTATAGAGGTCTTTCCAGCTCGTCCCACCGTCCGTGGACACCTGCACGCGCGCGACCTCGTTTGCCGAAGCGTAACCCAACTCGCTTTTGAAGGTCACCACCGCATTGCTGGCCGGAAACAACAGGCGGTTGAGTTGCAGCAGTTGGGGGACAGTGCTGGTAGCATCCGGATGAACCAGGTGGAAACAGTTACCCGAGCCGTCCGGAGCGTTGGTGATGGGGGGATAAATCGGAGGAGGGGAGAGCGTAAAATTTGTGAGGCCGTTTTGCGCATTGTCCACCAGATTGCCGGGAATACGTTGCGACGTTCGCCACTGATAGCTGGTCACGTTGGTATTGTTCGGCGGACGACAGGAGTAAGGCGTGCCAGTGCCGGCCGGGATTTGACTCGGCCCGGTGATCGTCGTTGGGACATAATCGGCGCCAGGAACGGCCGGATCGAAGACGGTGACGTTATAGCTAATGCTGATGTGGGAAGCCCCCACGCCAATGTTGCCAACGGTAATGCTATATACCGTGTCCGTTCCGTTGAACGGGAACACGGTTGATTGGCTGGTTGGGTCGAGACCGGTGGGGTACCAGACGAGTGTATTCTCACCAAAGCCGTTGGCGATGGGCTGCAAACTGACCGCCAAGCTCACGCCATTGCTGGTCATCGTGACGGTCGCGGCGCTGAAATTCGCATTGGATAAGCCGAGCGACCACTGTGGGAAGACCACCTGATAGGGCACAAAGCCCTCGGGCGGCCACGCCACATAAGGCTGCCGAGTAGCGGGGCGCGGACCTCCGAAATTCCCGTCGAATACCCAAGTGGTGTTGGCCGGTGCATAGCTGCCTGCCGCCGGCACATCTCCGGTGCCCATCACCTGGGTCTGCGGGTAGAGTACCCAGCGCCGGTGCCCGACCTCGTAATTGTTGCCGCCAAAGTCCCAAATGTAGCTGGTAATAGCGTCCGACCCGTCTGAACCGAGCGACAGGTTCGAATTGGAGGCAGCATTGGCGCCCGGCCCGGTAAAGCAGGTCCAGTTGTTTGGCGGGAAATGGCTGAGCATGTTGTTGGCCGACATCATGACCGCGCCCTGTTGGTTGTTGGCGCTCTCAGCGGCGTTAAGGGTAACGGCAGCGGGGATACCAGCCATGGCCCGAAACCAGTTAATGCGGCGCAACACCGCTTCCTGAAAAGCCGTCGAATTGGTGCCCGGGGTGCAGGTGGCAACGTTGGCGGTGGTATTCATCGGGACGCCGTCCGAGGACGGGTAAACGGCGTTGAAAAATGAACGCACCTGTTCGCGGGAATCGGTGTTGACGGAAAACCCGCCGGTTACGCTCAATTTGTGGGGCCCGCCGCGGGGCAGACCGGAAACATCGGTGGGCGCCCGCGGCGGGTCGCCAAGGATGATCTCGGCAGAACCCAAGTACGGGAACAGCAGCGTAGCTAAAAAGAGCAGTAACGAGATTCGCGTGGGGTTAGGTTTGTGCATCACAAGACTGTTGTTTTGTCGCGCCGAGACAGGATGTTTATGCACCGAGATGCGGCGCGAGTCAAGGAAAGTGGGCGAAGTGGGCACCTGTGGGCACCACATTTGGTAGCGCGCCGGGAGGGACGTGCCCTACCGGATTTTCGCAAAGATGCGATTGGCTTCTTCCAAGGTCTCTTTGGAACCGATATCGAACCAGAGCCCGGGGACGGTCCAGGTATAGACGGGAGTCCGTGGATAGAGCCATTGGATGAGGCGCCCGGGTTGGTCGGGGTTGTTGCCCTCGGCGATGTATTGGCGGATGAGCGGGATGGTTGCGCGAGGGTAATAGTATAACGCGATGGCGGTTACAGTATTCGTCGGGTTCTTGGGCTTTTCCTCGAAGAAAGTAATATGGCCGTCCGGAGCGAGGGTGAGGTTGTTGTATTTTTTGATCTGTTCCAGGTCCTTGACGTCGTAAACCGCGACGACAGGGGCTTGTTTTTGGCGGCAGAACCGGCCGAAATCTTCCAGTGTCTGGCTGAAAAGGTTGTCGCCCGCAACCACGATCAGATCATCCTCCACATTCTGTTTTTGCAGGACGAAATGGATATCGCCGATGGCGCCGAGTTTGTTGGAGTCATCGGTCGAGCCGTCGTTAACGACAGTGAAGTTGAGTTTAGCCTTGGACGCAGCGTAGTGGTCGGCCCATTTCTGGAAATGGCCGGCGAACTTGGCATTAGTGACGACATAGATGCGGTCCAGCCCGCCGATGGGCGCCAGATTGTCGAGCACGTAATCGACCATCGGCTGGCCGGCGACCGGCAGCAGCGGTTTGGGCTGAGTGAGTGTCAGAGGGTAGAGACGAGTGGCGTAGCCGGCGGCGAGGATGATGACTTTCATCTGCTTGAAAAAGTTAAAAGAGTTAAAACAGTTAATTGAGTTAAATACGTTTGTCAATTGCGGGAAAGAGCGCCTAGCGGTGTTCCTCTCGCCCTATCCACTTCACCTGTTACCCTTTGGATTTCATTTAACTCGCGTTCACCGGCTCACTTGTCTTCAAACAGACTAGGCGCAATCTGGCGCGCCAATTCCTGGCAGCGGCCGAGGATCTCGGGGGCCGATTCGCATTCCAGCGCGAAATCGGCCAACTCGCGGGCCTCGGCCAGCTTGAGGCGGCGAACGATGAATTTCATGGGCGGCACCAGTGGCGGGGCGGCGCTGAGTTCGTCAACGCCCAGGCCCAGCAGCAAGGGGGCCAGCACCGGGTCGCTGGCCATTTCGCCGCAAACGCTGACGTGGATTTTGTGCCGGTGGCCCGCTTCGACGGTTGCTTTAATCAGCCGCACGATGGCGGGATGGGTAGGCTCGTAAAGATGAGCGATCTTTTCGTTCATCCGGTCCACGGCCAGCGAGTACTGAATGAGATCGTTGGTGCCGATACTGAAAAATTTCAGGCGCTTGGCCAGCGACTCGGCCACGATCACCGCTGAAGGGGTTTCGATCATCGCGCCAATTTCGACGTGCTCGTCAAAGGGGATGTTCTCCTGGCGCAGTTCGGCTTTGTATTCCTCGACGAGGCTATTGGCCTGGTTCAGCTCGTCCAGGCCAGAGATCATCGGGTACATCATTTTGACGTTGCCCAGAGCGCTGGCGCGGAGGATGGCGCGGAGTTGTTCGCGGAAAATGTCCCGCTCCTGCAAGCAAAAGCGAATGGCGCGCCAGCCCAGGAACGGGTTGAGTTCGCGCGGGAGGGGCATGTGGGCCATCAGCTTGTCTCCGCCCAAATCAAGGGTGCGGATGACGACCGGGAGGGGCTTGAGGGCAGCGGCCGCCACGCTGTAAGCCTGGTATTGCTGCTCCTCGCTGGGCGGCGATTCGCGGTTCATGAACAGGTACTCGGTGCGAAACAAGCCGACGCCTTCGGCGCCGTTGGCTTTGACCTGTTCGGTATCGGCTGCTTGTTCGATATTGGCCGAGAGAAAAACCCGATGGCCATCGAGGGTGACGGCCGGTTTGAGCAGGATATCGCGGAGTTTTTCCTGCAGCGTGACCTGTTTGCGGATGAGCTGGCCGTAGGCGAACAGCGTTTGGTCGGTCGGGTTAACGATGATCAGCCCGTTAATCCCATCGAGCAACGCGTACTGGCCGGTCTCCAGTTGGCTGCTGGCGGTCTTCAAGCCAACGACCGCGGGAATGCGCAATGACCGGGCCATAATCGCAGTATGAGAGGTCTTGCTGCCGACATCGGTGGCGAAGCCCAGGACGTTCCGCTTATCCAATTGAGCGGTGTTGGAAGGGGTTAAATCGTGGCTGATGATAATGCAAGGTTCTTTGAGGTGGCGGAGGTCAGCGCCCTCTTCCAGCCCCAGGAGATTGTTCAGCACGCGGGTGGTCACATCGCGCATGTCGGTGGCACGTTCGCGCAGGTAATCGTCCTCGATAGCGGCCAAAGTGGCGGCGTAACGTTCGGCGACGGTGTGGAAGGCGTATTCGGAGTTGACCTTCTGTTCCTTGATGACTTTGACGACTTCGTCCAGCAGCGTGCGGTCTTCCAGGACGAGCAGATGGGCGTCGAAGATGCTGCCCTCGTCGGCACCCATGGCTTCACTGACTCGGCGCTGGACCTCGAGCAATTGCTGCCGGGTCTGGACGAGAGCTTTTTCGAGCCGGTTGATTTCCTCGGCCAATTCGCTCTCGTTAAGCCGCCGGTTGCCGATAGTCGGCCGGCTACGGTCCAGCACGACGATTTTGCCGCGGCACACCCCGGCCGAGACCGGGATGCCCCGGAAAGCCTGTTCTCCCTTCGGCAGCGGCTCTGGCATGGGCAATCTTTAACGAAAGCGTGCTGGCTTGGGAAGTAAGAATTCTCTTGCCCTCTGCGCTCTTTTTCTCATTCACTACCTGCATACGCTGCCGTCGTGCCCCATGAAACCTAAAAGCGCGAATACTCATAACGGCCTGCTGGCCGGGGGCAATTGGATTATCGACCAGGTCAAGCTCATAGACGTTTATCCGCAGCCCGAGCAACTGGGCAACATTCGAGGCCAATCCCAGGGAACCGGGGGGGCGCCGTACAACGTGCTGATTGACCTGGCCAAGTCAGGCGCACCTTTTCCGCTCCAAGCCGCGGGCATGGTCGGCCAGGACGCCCTCGGGGAACACATCCGCGGGGATTGCCGGCAAAACAGAATTGACATTCGCTACCTGGGCGCCACGCCAAAAGCACCCACCTCCTACACCGATGTCATGACCGAGCAGGGCCACGGGCGACGCACTTTCTTCCACGCGCGTGGCGCCAATGCTCTCTGGCGCGGGGCGGATTTGGATTTCGGCCGGCTCAGACCCCGCATTTTTCACCTCGGCTATTTGCTGCTGCTCGATGCGCTGGATGAGCCGGACGCCAAATACGGCACCAAAGCCGCGCGCTTGCTGGCGGCGGCGCAAGCGGTTGGCATCAAAACCAGCGTCGATGTGGTCAGCGAGGACAGCGACCGGTTCCCAAAGATTGTCAATCCCGCCCTGAAACACGTCGATTATTGCATTCTCAATGAGATCGAGGCCGGCAAGACGACGGGGTTCAAAGTTCGCCAACCCGATGGACGGTTGGACAACGTCGCGCTGCGGCATGCGGCGGGGGCGCTGTTACAGCAGGGTGTGCGCGAACTGGTTGTCATCCACTTCCCGGAGGGGGCTTTCGCCCGGACGCGCAAGGGGGAGGATTTCTGGCAGTCTTCGTTGAAGCTGCCTCCTAAATACATCGCCGGCACGGCTGGTGCTGGCGACGCTTTTTGCGCGGGGGTGCTGTTGGGCCTACACGAGGATTGGGAGTTGCCGCGCTGCCTGGTGGCAGGGGTTTGCATCGCCGCGGCGTCCCTCTCGGATCCGACCTGCACCGCCGGGGTGCGTTCACTAAGTTCCTCATTGGCTCTGGCCAAGAAGCTCGGTTTCAATCGGCCTCTCGACAACACGGATTGAAGGTTCCGAAGGGGCGTTACTGTCCCGCTCAGGCTCGTTCCATGTACTTGCCGGTTCGGGTATCGATCTTGATCTTTTCGCCGGTCTTGATGAACAGAGGGGCCTGGATCGTGATGCCGGTTTCCATGGTTACGGCTTTTTGGACGTTGTTGGCGGAATCGCCGCGAACGCCCTCAGGGGCATCCGAGACCGTGAGCACGACGCTGGAAGGCATCTCGATTGAAACTGCTTTCTCTTCGACGAAGGTCACCGTGACGCCGCCGTTCTCGACGAGATAATTCTTTGCGTCACCGACAATTTCAGGTGAGAGGGTGACGGTTTCGTAGGTTTCCGGGTCGGAGAAGACGAAATCCTCGCCATCTTTGTAGCTGAAATCCATTTTGCGAGTGACCATGGGGACCACCTCGATTTTCTCGGTGGAACTGAAGCGCACGTCGGAGGACCTGCCGGAGCGGATGCTGCGGAGACTGGCCTGGACGAAGGCGCGGAGGTTGCCGGGGGTGCGGTGCTGGCTATCCTGGACTACGCAGATGTCGCCGTTATAACTAATCGCCATCCCACGGCGAAGATCGTTTGCTGTTGCCATAGCTAATGTTGTCTAATTCAATTGCTGCCGCCGCTTTTGTTTCCGCGACGAGAGCCGAACAAGATAGCCAAAGCCAGGGCCAATGCAAGCCCGGTTTTCCGAATGTTTTGAATGTTTGAGCACCGCAAACAGCCGCTTTTGCCACGCCGGGTCTTTTATGGCCGGCTGGCCCGGAGCCTTGGCCTGGCAGCGGGAATTATCCTGGCCTCCCTCCTGATGGGCATGGCAGGGTATCATTATTTTGAGAAACTGCCCTGGCTGGATGCCTTCCTCAACGCCGCGATGATCCTTTCCGGGATGGGCCCGGTCGCGCCGATTCAAACTGCCGGGGGCAAACTGTTTGCCGGCTGCTACGCACTATTCAGCGGACTGGCCTTCATCACGGCGATAGCCGTCGTTGTCGCGCCCGTGTTCCATCGGTTCATCCACAAGTTTCATTTGCAAGCGGATCGTTCCACTTGACTCCCCCCCGCCCTCCGTTATTCTCTGCGCTCCTTATTCAGGAAAGCTGTTTCTATGGCAAAACTTACAGTGCGAGACTTGAAGGTGCGGGGCAAACGGGTGTTTGTCCGGGTGGATTATAACGTGCCGTTGGAAGAAAGGGATGGCCAGATGGTCATCACCGATGCGACCCGCATCATCGAAACTCTGCCTACGCTCAAGCTGCTGATCGACCAGGGCGGCAAGTTGATTTTAGCGGCGCATCTCGGCCGGCCGAAGGGCCAGCGCGAACCATCCATGTCGCTGCGCCCGGTGGCGGCGAAACTGGCCGACCTGCTTGGCCGGCAGGTCGCCTTTATCGACGATTGTATTGGCGAAAAAGTCGAGAAGACCGCCGGAGTGCTTCAACCCGGGGACGTGCTGCTGCTGGAAAACGTCCGCTTTTACAAAGAGGAAGAGGCCAACGACCCCGGTTTCGCGGAGAAGCTTGCCAAGGTCGCGGAAGTTTATGTGAACGATGCCTTCGGAGCGGCGCATCGGGCTCACGCCTCGACGGAAGGCGTGGCGCGGGTGGTGGCCAAACGGGGCGGCCCGTGCGCCGCGGGCCTGTTGATGGAGCGCGAACTGAAGTTTCTCGGCGACGAATTGGAAAAGCCGGCCCGGCCATTTGTGGTGATTTTGGGCGGTGCCAAGGTTTCGGACAAAATCCAGGTCATCGACCGGCTGCTGGAAAAGGCTGAGGCACTGCTCATCGGCGGGGCGATGGCCTATACCTTCCGGCTGGCGCAGGGCTACAAGACCGGCAAATCGCTGGTGGAAGCGGACAAGGGGGACGTGGCCAGGGCGGCGCTGGCGAAGGCCAAACAGCGCGGGGTCAAATTCCTGCTGCCCCTGGATGATGTTGTCGCCGTGCCGGTCAAGACCGAAAAGCTCGACAAGAAGGGAAAGCCGGTCATCGATTATCAAAACGTCCGCGTCAGTTCGGACATGAACTGTCCGGACGATGCGGCGGGCCTGGACATCGGGCCGAAGACCGTGAAGGCCTATTCCGACGAAATCGCCGGCGCCAAAACGATTCTGTGGAATGGGCCAATGGGGTTGTTCGAGGACAAGCGCTTCGCCGAAGGCACCAACGCCGTCGCGCGCGCGGTGGCGGAAGTGACCCAAAAAAAGGGCGCCAAGAGCATCATTGGCGGCGGTGACAGCGTCAAGGCGCTCAACAAGGCCAAGCTGGGCGACAAGGTGACATTCATGAGCACCGGTGGCGGAGCCAGCCTCGAATTCCTGGAAGGCAAGGTGCTGCCGGGCGTGGCGGCGCTCATGGATCAGTAAAAAGCTTTAAACCCATGAATAAAGAACGAAAATTGATTATCGCCGGGAACTGGAAGATGAACAAAACGGTGGCCGAGGGGCTTGACCTGGTGCACGGCCTCAAGCTCGAACTGACTAATGTCAAAGAGGTGGACATTGTCGTCTGCCCGCCATTCACCGCGCTGTGCGAGGTCTCGAAAGCCATTTTAGACAGCAACATCCGGCTCGGCGCCCAGAATATGAGCGAACATAACGTCGGCGCTCACACCGGCGAAATCGCAGCGGTAATGCTCAAGGAATTCTCGACCCGTTACGTCATTTTGGGGCACTCGGAACGCCGCCAGTACCAGAAAGAATCCGACACCCTGATTTCCAAAAAGGCTCTAGCGGCGCACACCGCCGCACTTAAACCGATCGTCTGCGTCGGCGAAACACTGGCGGAGCGCGAGAGCGGCCAGACCGAGAAAGTGCTGGACACTCAAGTGCGCGGGAGCCTGGCGGGATTAACAAAGGAGCAAATGACCGAGACCGTCGTCGCTTACGAGCCGGTCTGGGCCATCGGCACCGGCAAGACCGCTACTACCGCCCAGGCGCAGGAGACCCACGCTTTCATCCGGCGGCTCCTGGCCAGAATTTTCGATGAAACAGTTGCCCGGCGGGTGCGGATTCAATATGGTGGCAGTGTCAAACCGTCTAACGCCCGCGAATTGATGAGCCAGCCGGACGTTGATGGCGCGCTGGTGGGTGGAGCTTCACTTGAAGCTCGCAGCTTTGCGGATATAATTAAAAGTTCGATTTAAGCAAAGATAGTCTATGGGATTTATCATTGGTCTGTTGACCTTCGTTTTGGTGTTGGACTGCCTGGTGCTGGTCCTGCTCGTGCTAGTGCAACTTCCGAAGAAAGAAGCCGGAGCGGGCCTGGCTTTTGGCGGGGCCGCCACCGACGCCTTGTTTGGCGCCGGTTCCGGCAACGTATTGACCAAGGTCACCAAATACGCCGCCACCATCTTTTTCGTGCTGGCAGTGTTCCTTTCCCTTCTGCAAAGCCGGTACTATCACCGGACCGGCAACCTTTTACTAAAACTGGCGGCACCCACCGCCATGCCCAGCCTGCCCGGCGCTACGCCCAGCGTGCCCAGTGCCACTCCGGTCGCGCCGTTACTCGGCACTAATGCGCTCAGGAGCGCTGTCGAAGAGACGAATATGCCTGCGCCGCCGCCGGCCACGCCACCCGCGAATGCAACGGCTCCGACCAACGCCGCGCGGCAAAAATAAGGCGCCTCGGTCCAGGCCTGCGCCCCGTAATGCCTGAGCCGAACGGGAAGCGTGAAACGTGAAGACGGCATAGGTTCTGTGGCGGTAATCGAGGTGAATCCGTCGGAGCATTTGGGAACTATCCGCGAACTGTTCAGGGAGTACGCGGGTTCGATCGAAATTGACCTTTGTTTTCAAAATCTCGAAGGCGAACTGGCGGAATTGCCGGGCAAGTACGCGCCCCCGGCCGGCCGATTACTGCTGGGGCTGGAGGCTGGTGAACCTGCCGGGTGCGTCGCGTTAAGGCCCCTCGCGGCAGGCATTTGTGAAATGAAGCGGCTCTATGTCCGGTCGCACTTCCGCCGGAAGGGCCTGGGGCGTAGGCTGGCGCGAACGGTCATCAAGGCGGCCGGCGAAATTGGATATGAGCGGATGCGGCTGGACACGCTGGCCTCGATGAAAGAGGCGATTGCGCTTTACAAGTCTCTGGGTTTTTACCGGATCGAGCCGTATTGTCACAACCCGAGCCCGAGCGCTGTTTTCATGGAACTGAGCTTGCGAGGGGCGGGTTAGCCTGCGCCGGCGGTGGCCCAGCTTCCCCCATTAATCCATTAGTCCACTAATCCCACCCACCCCCGCGCCGATTCCCCGGTTGCAGGCGCCTGCTCAGCGCTTTAGTATGGCCGTTCATGAGCCGAGCCGAAAATATGCTTTCCCATCAACCCAATGGCCGCGTTCCGGCGCGCTGGCGCAAGGAGGTGGAACGCATTTTGATCACGGATGACCAGATCGCCACTCGTCTCAAGCAGATGGCCGCGGAGATTGAGCGTGATTTCAAGGGCCGGGAGATGGTGGTCGTTTCGCTGCTCAGCGGCACGGTGATGTTCCTGGCCGATCTCATTCGTCATCTCTCGCTTCCTTTACGGCTGGATTTCATCGGCGTCTCAAGCTACGGCGCCGGCACCGAATCGGGCGAGTTGGTGTTTACCAAGGAACTGCGGCTGGATGTCCGCGGCCGTGATGTGTTGCTGGTGGACGACATATTGGATACGGGGCGAACGATGTTTCGAGTGTTGGGGAAGCTGCGCGCGCTGGGGCCTCGCCGCATCAAGACCTGCGTGCTGCTCAACAAGGCCGCGCGCCGGGTCGAGCAGGTGCAGGCCGATTACGTGGGCTTCGAGATTCCAGATTTCTTTGTCGTCGGTTATGGATTGGATTTTGCGGAGCGGTATCGCAATCTGCCATTTGTGGGCGTTCTCTATCCGCATGTTTACAGACAAGGAACCGAGAAAAAAGCCGCGCATTAAATCCGAAATGGCCACAACAGAACAGAAAGAGCGCAAAGAACAACGAAGAAGCGAAGAACAGATTCGGACTCTTCGAATTCGGATTCTCTGTCGATATGAGCGTAAGAATTTGTTTCTACTCCTACTTTAAGGACCTCACCGGTTGCGCCGAGACAGAGGAGGTGATGGCGGAAGGCAGTACGCTGGGTGACCTGGTGAGGCAATTGACGGCCCGTTTTCCGAAATTGGGGGCTTTGGAAAAATCGATGCTGATGGCGGTCGGAGTTGATTATCAGCGTCCCAGTTAT
>Ga0210408_10000354_pt1 | contig 62576 bp, 52 predicted proteins | sample IncBWH4MmetaG_FD_155471 | JGI IMG/M metagenome (GOLD analysis project Ga0210408, IMG submission 155471) | Forest soil microbial communities from Barre Woods Harvard Forest LTER site, Petersham, Massachusetts, United States - Inc-BW-H-4-M | ecosystem: Environmental > Terrestrial > Soil >... | reverse complement strand
AGCCCCGGCGGTTCATCGCGCGGATAACTTTCGCAGCCCGTTACTTCGCGTTGAAGATCACTCTCCCCATCTCTTCTGCCGACGCCGTCTCCGGATGTTCGGCCTTCCAGCGCATCGCCGCCGTAATGCGCGTGCGCCCGCTGGGGTGATCGTAAAAAACGAACTCCTCGATCGGGCCCGGATCGAGTTTGCGGTACTCTCCCAGCAACATATCGACGTTGGCCTCGCCGTCCGGCTGCCGCGCGGCGTTCAAGCCGTACATATCCGCCTCATATTCCTGCGTGCGTGTGATCGTATTCGTCACCGGCGTCATCACAAAGAAAAACAAAGAGAACGCAATCACCGCCAGCGGCAGCACCCCGACATCCGTGATTCCTCGAACCTCCCACTTCTCGCCCCAGCGCGCCAGACCATACCCGATCGCCCAATTCAGAAACGCGAACCCCATCACGATCACCACGCCAATCATCACCAGCCCTTTGTACGCGTGGTTGAGTACGTAGTGCCCCATCTCATGCCCCATGGTCGTTTCGATCTCGGGCAGCGTGCACCGCTTCAGCAGGTTGTCGTTCAACGAAATCCGCAACGTGCTCAGAAACCCGCTCACGTTTGCGCTCACGCGATTCGACTGCCGCGACGCATCGAACTCGTACACGTCCGTTGCAGGAATGCCGTTCGCTCGCGCCATACTCAGAATGGGGTCCTTGACCGTCGGATCCTGCAACGTAGTGTATTTGTTGAAGAGCGGAAAGAGGTAAACCGGCGCGATCAGCGACACAAACGCGCCAAACACGATGGTGAGCGCTGCGCCCCATACCCACCAATTCTTTCCTAGCCGTCGCACGACACCAAACAACGCCACCACCAGGATCGCTCCGAGAACGACGCTGATCGCCAGCATCACCGCCTGATCGCGCATCCATGGCCCAAAGCTTTGATTCAGCAATCCGTACTTATGTTCGCGGAAATAACCCTCGTACACGCTGAGCGGGAAAGTGACCACGGAAACGACCACAATGAACTGAATCCAGTAAAGCGCCGTCTGCAGCTGGCGAACACTCGTCACGCGTTCGGCCACATTGCGCATGCGCGCCGACCATCGCCAGCGCAGCAGCAGCCACATCACCAGTACCGTGCTAAGAAAGTCCCACAGCTGCAGCCAGTACCCGCCCTCGAAATAAGCATCCGATCGCGCCCGTTGCGCAGCCGGCATCTTCGCCAAATATGCCTCCACCGCCGCATTGACGTCGAACGCAGGGCCATGCTGCGCAGCGTTACCCGGCGCAGCCAGCGCTGCCCCCGGCACGCTAGTCTGCCCCCCAAAAACCGATCCCGAACCAAACCCGAAAACTAAAGAAACCACAATCGTCAGAAGAATTAGCCGCCCCGCCCGAACCATCGCCACCTCCTCACCACTAGTGGCGGCAGGATACTACACGCGGCCAACTCGCGCTCGAAACTTACCTCAACGCGCCCTGGGCGGGGGACGAACCAGCGCGGAATAGCTCTTTGATCCTGGGGGCATGCGAATCTTCCTCCGAGTTTTCAAGAGCGTGAATCGTGCTTTCGAGCCAGAACGGTAGGTGGACCGGCCTTAAGCCGGTCCCCCCTCGAATGCTTTTACGGACAGGAAGGTACGGTCACCATATTGGTGTCCAATGTGACGCCGCCGTTTCGTGCCAGCGCTCTCCCATTCAGTGTTGCGCCAGTCTTAAGCGTGATGGCTGTGAGCGCCAGGATGCTCCCGTTGAAGGTAGAGTTGGTTCCAAGTGTCGCGGAACTACCCACCTGCCAGAAGATGTTGTGAGACTGGGCCGCGCCACTGAGGACGACGGAGCTGCTTCCTGCGGTCGTAAGTGACGAAGCGATCTGGAATATCCAAATGGCGTTTGCATCGCCCCCGCCGTTAAGCGTTAGGGGACCGGTTATGCCTAATGTAGAGGTGGACTTGTAAAGTCCCGGCGCGAGCGTTAGCCCTCCTAAATCGCCGGCGATGGTTGCAGGAGCCGGGGCCGTTCGCCCAGCCAAGTCGAGATACGCGACACTCAACGCGGCTTGCGCGGCGGCGGCGGAGGTCGTCGACGTCGGTGGAGGATCGGTCAAGTGTATCGTCCCAGTCACCAGCCCGAGCCCAGCGGTGTGCGTACCGCTCCCCACGTACGTGTTCGCTGGCGGGTCCTGAAATCCAGTCACCGAACTTCCTGGACTCAATCCCAGATCTCCCCTGACGGTGGTGGCGCCCGTATTCGTAGAGGTGGTGGCGGCCAGAACTCCGTACGTGCAGGCCACTCCTGCCGTGGGCGACGCCGGAGCCGCTGGCGCGGGACACAGAGCTGAGGTCGTGAAGGTCCATATCTTAGCGGCTGTCAGCGCATTGCCGAATGTGTCTTTCGCCCCGGTGGTAATCGTCGCGGTAAAAGTGCTGTTCGCCGCAAGAGTAGCGGTGGGTACGAAGGCGGCCACATTGGTCGCCGGCACGTAAATGACCTGTCCAGGGACGCTCGCCCCGGCGTTCGTCAGAGTAAAAGTAGAAGCGCTGATCGTCGTCGGATTCATCGCCTTGACGAATGTAGCGGTGATAACCGCGGTGTTGGGGCAAACCAGCGTAGAGGCATCGGTCGGAGTTACAGACGTCACTCCAGGTGACGTTGAGGAAGTGCCGGGGTTCGACGGCGTCCCCACAGGCTTTGTGTTAGCGCTGCACCCCACAAGAATTACGGCCGAAAAGAACGCCGCGATCCACACCTTCCGATCGTTCAATGTACGCATCAGTTTCTCCTCTTCACCGACTCATGGCGTTCCACGCCTCTGAACCCGCAGCGGTAAATATACTTGGCCACAGGACGTATATCTGTCTGATAATAGACACTATTAGATACCTCTAATAATCTGCGCATTGTCCAAGCCCATGCGCGTACGATGAACAGGTAAGACTTGCAGTGAGCAGGGAATACTGATGAAGAAACGCTTCAGGCTCGGCCTAATATTTGTGGCACTTCTCGCGGTTTTCTCGAAATCGGTTTCGGCGCAGCAAGCAACCCTTAATCACAATGTGAATCTTCGTCGCGATCCCTCGACGTCCAGCCCGATCTTGGCGCGCCTGGCCAGCGGCAGCCGGCTAACCCTGGTGGATGCATCCACCGATAGCGGCTTCTACCATGTCAGGACCGAGGACGACCAAGTTGGATGGATTTCGTCGAAATTTGTTACCGTTTCCTCGAATCCTCCACTGGCTATAGCCTCCACACCCGCCTCGCCGTGTGACGATAGTTTGTGGACGCATGTCTATCACCCTGCCCGTCTGATCGTGAAGCAACCGTGCATTGCGGTGACCGGCATGATTGTCGACGCCACGAATGGTAAGGAGCCAGATGGAGTCCGCCATGAAGCCGATGGCGATACGCACGGATGGCTCAAATTGGATGCCGAGTTTGTGAATTTGCTTAACGCAGGAAACATAAGCGACGAAGGCGGGAACCTGGTGTTTGAAATCGTGTGCAAATTCCCGGTAACTCAGCCCGACGCCAAGACCGCGTGTCAAGGCTTTACCAATCGGGTCAATCTGCCCGCGGTCGGCTCGCGTGTGCGCATCGTTGGTACTCTCGTGCAAGACACTTTTCACGCGAAATGGATCGAAATACATCCAGTCACGAACATCGCAGTCGTTCCCTGACATCGGGTGCCCCATGCGCGTAGGATGAACAGAGGACGTCAACATGAGCAACCAGCCACCATCGAACGATGCTCTAAAAAACCGCCTTTCCCGATTGAACGAGATAACCATCACTGTGGTTGGCAGAAAGTCAGGGCGTGCCATCTCCATCCCGGTCTGGTTCGTCTTGGAGGACAACAAGCTGTACCTCGTGCCCGTGAGCGGCTCCGATACACAGTGGTACAAGAACGTGCTCAAGAAGCCGTCCATCCGCATCGATGCGGGCGGCGACGCAGCCGAACTCCGAGCGGTTCCCGTCACCGATCGCAAGCAGGTCTCCTCCATCGTCGAAAAATTCCGCGCCAAGTACGGCCCCAGCGACGTGAAAAAGTATTATTCGAAATTCGACGTCGCCGTCCTCGCCGACATCCAATCAGCACCATCCTGATCGCCGGTTTTGCGTTGGGCTCTTCGTCCTCACGCGTCGGCGCTTGAAACTGTGTTCCAATGAGCACAGGTTTGCTCTTAATGTGCAGAACATTGCAGCGTGATTCCAAAACGGCTCGTGCAAGCCCCGTATTTTCACGTCCAAGCTAGGACCCTCAATTGCTCCTCTTAACCTTGGAAAGGTGGGCCTTGATGCGCGGTCGATGCTTATTGTTTTTAGGTGTTTTCGCTTCCCTCTTGTGGTGCGGTTCAGTTTCGGCGACGACAACCCTCATTTCGTTTACCGACACGTCAACGAATACCTCATCGACTGCTAGTCTGTCGAAGAACAACGTCGTCTGGGCTGGTTCCTGGACGCAGACCCTTCCCGCCTCGAACGTTTCCATCAGCGCGATCGTGTCGACGAACGTCGGCGTGACCAGCGCCGAAGCGTTTTTGATGGACAAGATCGGCCCCCTCGCGACCGCCGCGGACCAAATCGCCGCAGCGACCTACACCGCTCCCGCTGTCGCCAGCTCCTTTGATCTGACGAGTGCCCCGTACACGTTGCTGTTCAGTGGATTGAACCTCGGCGCTGGCACCTACTACCTCGTCCTGGAGGGACCCGACGGAGCTTTCCAAGACAATTACAATTGGCTGGGGGATTTCACCGGAGTGACCGTGACCACTGCCCCGGGCTGGACGGTGGGCCCCTACTTCGTTTCCAACCCACCAGCCGGTTACTCTCCCGCGTCAAACTTCTCTGCCTCAGCGGGTCCCAACACCGCCGACCCCAATGCGTTTTTTTTCTATTCGGTAGCGTCGCAACCCGTGCCTGAGCCTGCGTCGCTTCTGCTGCTCGGCTCAGGCCTCGTGGGCCTGGCGGCGCGTCGGCACCGAAAAGCCGCAAAGGGCCGCTAAGACAGGATTCTCCGGCGCATAGCCTCCCTGGGCGCCCCATCCTTGCGGGTTTGCTTCATGCTCAGAACTTGGAAACGGACGCTCCCGCAGTTCCGGCATACAGATAAAGCGGTGCTTTTTGCAGTCCGCGCCAGGAACGAGGGAGAGCGCGACTGCGTGCGGACAGTTTTGGAACCTTAGCTCGAAGTAGAGGGAACCGGACGGCTTGCGGTTGCCGTCCATGCGAAGCAGTCTACTGAGCTTGAGCGTTACCGGGCTGGTGGGAGCGGGGGTAGTGGCCAACCATCTCGAATAACCATCGTCACACCTCCATCGTCGCGCGGACAGCATAACACGGCCCGTCCACGCCAAACAGCAACTTTCAGTCGTCTCCCTAGAACGACTCGTCCCGCACAACTTTAAGACGGATCAAATCGACGCCTTGCAAACCGGGAACAGCAGAATCCACTTACGGTAGCAGTGACAGTGAGCGTGATTACGGTCGGCCAGAGGGATTCCAGATGTGACATAAATGCACGACCGATAGACATTGGCGAATCGTGGGGAGCCTGCCACTCCGCCCAAGTTCCGCCTAACAACACGCCGGCCATCGACCCGCACACCAAAGCGAGTACGGAGAGTCTCAGTAGCGCCCAGACACCACCGCATGCTGCTGCAACCGCGATAGCAAAAAACCGCCATCGACCGATGCCGAAATACTGGAGTACGGGTGCGATGAGCCAATACCGATAGAGAATCGCGATGGGAACGGCAGCCATCGACGCAGCGACGGCCCCACGTGTGCTGCTCGGAGACACCTGAAATTAGACACCGCTAGCGAAATTTCAGGCCAAAGGGCATCGCCTGTGCCTCATCCCTCGGTTTATGAGGGTGGCCTCTTCCGGTTACAGCCTCATAGCGCATCGTCAGGTTCTACTAATCGGAATCTCATAGCGTCGGCAAACATCAGCAATCCGGCTCTCCATCATCGCTGACTCATCAGCGTGGCCCTGAGATTTGAGCCAATCACTATATCGACGCAGTGTCAGGATTAACTCTGGATGTTCAAGTCCATACACGCTTTCGCGATTGCCTAATGCCTTCTTAAAGAACTCTTCTGCACGGGCGCCCTCACCTTGACGAGCAAGCACCGTTGCCATAGTGATGTAGCTTCGTCCAAGTTTCTCTGGATTACCGATCTTCTCACGTAGTTCTAGGGCCTCCTGGCACAGGCGTAGAGCTTCGTCGTTGTTCCCGAGACCTAGCTGTAATTCGGCGATATTGTTGAGTATCGTCGCATAGAAGAAGTCCTGGCGTTCGCTCAGTCCCTGCTCGTAGGCGAGAGCTTGCTCGAGCAGCGGCTGTGCTTCAAAATACTTGCCCGAGCGCACGTAACACATACCCAGATTGTTGAGCGCTAACGATGTATCCTCACCGCCATGACCCGCAGCTCGTTGCATAATTTGGAGCGATCGCACGAGCAAAGGCTCTGCTCGCCCAAAATCAAATCGATCTATATAGACTAATGCTAGGTTGTTTAGACAAGTCGCAACCTCGGGATCGTCTGGTCCCGAGTCGCGCTCTCTGAGCGCTACGGACTGCCGGTGTATTCGCTCAGCTTCGCCGTAGTCTCCTCTCATTCGGAGATAACAGGCGACACCATTGACCACGTTTCCAGCATCAGCGGCTCCAAAGCCAAATTCCGCGACTAGCGCAGCAACGGCCACGCCGTGTGCGACTAATCGATCGCATTGATGCCAAGTGTCATAACTACCCGAAGGAAAAATCTTGTCTAGAGCGCGAGTTGCATGAAGGGCCCACTGTCGACGAGAATCGTCATCGAGCGACCGCCTCACGACAGCTTGCACCAGGCGGTGAATGGTATAGGTTAGCGACGCGACATCGCGACGGATGAGGGAATATCTCGTTAAGGGTTCCAAAAGTCGGTCACCGATAAGAGGATCCCCGCCCGCTTTGGCAACAAAGGTGGCAATCTGTCCACCGAGTTCGGACGCGCCATCGATGAATATCTCGACCGGGATGCTTTCGGGAGCCAAAAAAGCGCTCACACGCAGCACTTCGGCTGCTACTTGATCTGCTCTGGCCATCTCCGCAAAGTTCATTGCCCATGTTGTTTCGACTGAAGCTGGATAATCACCAGCAACGGGGCGGGTCTCGTTTAGTAGTTCGAGCCGCCGCCTTCTATAGCTCGCCACGTAATCTTTGAACAGTGTGTCATGCGCGGCGATGAATGCGGCGGCCTGCTCGAGAGCTAATGGCAGGTGTCCGAGTTCTTTTGCGAGTGCGACGGCTGCCTCCTTCTCCTCGGGACTGGCAATGCGTCCGGTTCGCGCAAATAGGAAATCGATTGCGTCCTGCGACGGCATCTCAAGTACGTCCAAAGGCTTCGCGACACCCACCGAATCAAGCACATGCGCACGAGATGTCAGCAATATATGCCCTCGCGGACTACTGGGCAGAAATGGCTTAACCAATTGTGGGTGGTCCGCGTTATCAAAAACGAGCAACCACCGGGAATTTGTATCGCACCATCGCTTCACTGCCTCTAACGCGCGATTGTGGTCGGGATCGTCCTTAGAAACTAGGCCGAGGCCTGAGGCAATCGCCACGAGGCTAGTTTTTGTTGTTATGTCCGTGTCTGACGAAACCCACATTACGGCTCGATACTGGTCGCGATAGCGGTACGCATACTCGATGGCGGTTTGGGTCTTTCCGATTCCGCCCATACCAGATAGGGCTTGAGTCAATGCGGCGCGGCCCGAGACCTCGAGGCGAGTCCTAACTGTCAGAAGCGTGTCCTCACGACCGGTGAAGAATGGATTTCTGGAATATGGTACGTTCCACATGACCAACGACGGATACGCAGCCGCGTTTATATCTTTTGACTGTCCACCTTGTAAGTGAGGCTGCCCTTTCGAGATGATGAGCCGGTGGAGAATTAGCTCCGCTACCTCCTTCGGTTCGCGGTCACCGATCATCAAGTACCCATCAATGGACAACATCCCAGGGATCGGCGCGTCGTCGAAACGGAAGGGCATAATACGTTCGCCTTCGAGTTGGAACCAAAGATCACGGATCTGACGCCATTCCATATTGCACCATTTCTTCCACTGATAATCGGCGCAAAGGAAAGGAACGATGAGATCGGTCTGCTCGCGGTATAGAGTTCCTAGATACAAATCCAGATCTGGCCTGGCGAGTTCAGCGGCCAGATACTCGTCGTAAAGAATGTTCTCGCGGCCGAGTGCCGGCACAAGGGACTCGGCGACCATCCTGACATAATCCCGCCGTTCGCCTGGAAACGATAGGCCTACGCGAAATCTTCGACGGATCTCAGCCATTGGGAGTTGAAAGCAAGCTGCTGCTTCTTAAGGATATTGTACCGGCGGTGTGGATTTGACGCGATGGACTAAACGTTGCTCTCGCTAGACGTCGTAGCATTGGGTTTACAAGGCTGCGGATTTTGAATGCCCTCCCTGCTGCAATTCCCAAAACGGGAACAAAAAATCTCTTGACAAGAGCTAATCAAATGGTATAATATCCCATGAAATACCCCTCAGCCCCGCTAACTCCTTTCCTTGCCCCACTTCCGTGTATCCGGCCAGGGACGCACATCCTGAGCGAACGCGACCCGAAGGATCCCGATCGACTAACTCCCGGCACGTCAATAACTTGCCGCCTCTTGAACCCTCTGGGCTCTCTTTTTGCATCCCGCTTCCTTTATTTTCAATCGTTTGCAGCCTCTTTTTCCAAAACACCGGGGGTGTGGGGTACCGTGCTCCACCGCGTCACCTACGCGTTCTCCGCGTCTCTGCGTTATCATTTCCAGTTGTTGAGTCGGTCCTTCTTTTCAAGGACTTACAAGTTGCCCCTTCAGACCCATCGATTTGCATCCCATGCGTTTTCATCCACTTACAAATTGCTTTTTTCGCAACTCCCTTGTTTTCAAAAACATCTGCGTTGCCCTATAGTATTTTCATTCACCTCCCAACTTACAGGGTGTCATCCTATCCGAACTCCACAGCCGTCTCTGTGCGTCTCTGTGCCCTCTGCGCTCTCTGTGTTAAATTCCTTCCTTCTTCTTTCGCTTTCGATATGAACGCCACCCGACCATCCCTGCACCGCGAGCGCCGCCGCTCTCGCGAAATCTTCGACCGCGCCACGAAACTTCTCGTCGGCGGCGTCAATAGCCCGGTGCGCGCTTTCCGCTCCGTCGGCGGCGAGCCGCTGATCATCGAGCGCGGCGAAGGTGCTTACCTTTATGACGCTGACGGAAATCAACTGCTCGACTACGTCTGCTCCTGGGGCGCGATTCTGCTGGGCCACGCGAATCCGGCCATCAGCGCCGCCATCGCGGAGCAAGCCAAGCGCGGCACCAGTTTCGGCGTCACCACCGAGCTCGAAGTCGAACTCGCCACGCTGATCACGCGCGCGATTCCGTCCATCGAGAAAATCCGCTTCGTCTCCAGCGGCACCGAAGCCACCATGAGCGCGGTGCGCCTCGCACGCGGCGTTACCAAGCGCGATTTCATCCTGAAATTTGAAGGCTGCTACCACGGACACGCCGACAGTTTTCTCTCGCAAGCCGGCTCCGGCCTGGCCACCCTCGGCATCGCCGAATGCCCCGGCGTCCCGCAAGCGTTAGCGGAGCTGACGCTGAACGCTCCCTACAACGATCTGAATGCCGTCGAGAAAATCTTCGCGCAGCACAAAAATAAAATCGCCGCCGTAATCGTCGAGCCCATCGCCGCAAACATGGGCGTAGTTCCGCCCGCGCCCAATTTTCTGCACGGCCTGCGCGACATCACAAAAAAGAACGGCGCGCTCCTGATCATCGACGAAGTCATCACCGGCTTCCGCCTGCACAACGGCGCCGCGCAGCAACTTCTCGGAGTCGAAGCCGACCTAACCACGCTAGGCAAAATTATCGGCGGAGGATTGCCGGTAGCTGCCTATGGCGGCAGCGCCGAGCTAATGAACAACGTAGCTCCGCTCGGTCCCATCTATCAGGCCGGAACGCTAGCCGGAAATCCGCTAGCCATGAGCGCAGGCATCGCCGCACTGAAGCAATTGACCGCGCCAGGTCTGTACGAGCGCATCAACAAGAACGCCGAGCGCTTAGTCACGGGTTTGCGCAAAGCCATCGCCGAGACTCACGTGGCCGCGCAAGTGAACTCCAGCCATTCGCTCGCCACAATATTTTTCGCCGATCAGCCCGTCCGCGATTACACCGGAGCAAAGCGCTCCGACACAAAACGCTACGCGCGCTTCTTCCGCGAGATGCTCGACCGCGGCATCTTCCTGGCCCCATCCCAATTCGAGGCCGCCTTCGTCTCTGCCGCCCACAACACCGAAGACATAGACCGCACCATCGCCGCCGCTCGGGAAGTGTTGGGGGAAATCGCGGGCGGAGGTGCGTCGTGAGTGAGGCACAAGACCAGACAAGACGGGCACGAGAGAAGACGGGCACGGGTGTCCCGTGCCCCTACAGGGCTTGCCATTTTATGGGATTTTCGAAGATGTAACGGCTTGCTTCGGAGAACTCCTTGCCGTCGCGGAGGACCCGCTCGTAGTAATTGCTTTGCCAGATGGCTAGAGATGGCCTGGTCAAGCGCCGACGCGCGAGGTACGTGACACTTTGTTTGTACGACCGAATGATTGTTGGTATCGCACCAACCGAGGGGCGCTGAAAGTGCTCAAGCGAGGGTTGTAGGGGCACGGGACACCCGTGCCCGTCTTCCATCGATCGGGGGCTCTGGATTGCGTGGGACCGCCGAATGGTCAGAATCCCGTGGAGATGGTTTGGCATGATGACGAACGCGTCCAGCTCAACATGCTCGAAATGCTCGGGAATTTCCCGCCAGCAATCTAAGCCAATGCGGCCGATCACGTTGAGGAGCACGGCTCCGTTTTCGATTTTGCCGAAGACGTAGCGCATTTCGTAGGCGCAAATGGTGATGAAGTACTGGCCGATTTGTGAATAGTCGTAGCCGGGGAGGCGAATGGAACGTCGGGTAGGAACGGCGTCGGTGGGAGGCATTGTGAGACACAATACTATAACGGTGTGGTTACAATACCAAGAGAAGAGGGCACGGGTATCCCGTGCCCCTACAAAGAAGCGTCCGCATCAGTGCAGGAACAATCCGGTCAGCGCCATGATCACGCCCAACGCTCCCACAATCATTCCGCCCAACCAGAAGGCGCGGCGCCGGGTCAACAGCGTGATCGAGCAAATCACCAATCCCACTTCTATCAATGCCTCGCCGCCGTCAAATCGATCCGCGCGGCGGCTCATCAGGTCGCGCTCCTTCTCCAACTCTTTCGCTTTCTCGCTGATGTCTTCTTTGTCGTTCGCATACCGTTCGACTTCCTTTAGGTATTTGTCGCGCACCGCCGCCGTTTCTTTTCGCTCCGAGGGCGCCAGCGCGCCGAGCAGGTCCGCGATGCCTTGCATTTCATGGAGGCGAATATTCTTGGCCTGGTAGTAAGCCCACTGATCCGTGGCCCGCGTTTGCAGCAGCAACTCCTCCGTGTGCGCGCGGTGTCCCAGCAAAGTCGCGCCCGCAACCAGCACGGCCAGAATCGACATGGTCAGCGAAACCGGCAGCGTGTAGCGATACTCTTCCCGCCGCTCAGGTATTTCTGGAATTTCCAAGCCCTCAGCCATCTCGATGGATTCCCCTTTGCGTCGAAACGCGAAAATCGAAAACTAGAAACTAGAAACACGAAACTCGAAGTGCGAAAATCGAAACGCGAAAATGGACTACGCCGTTGCTGGCGGCTGCATTTTTCGCAACCGCGCAAGTTCTTCCGTCAGCGCGTCGAATTTCTTCAGCAGTTCCTGATGTCGAATATCTTCTATTGCAGGCTTTCTGGCGGTGAAACTGAGGGTCCCGCCCGGCTCCAAGACGCACTGTTGAACTTCCGAAAGCGAATCGAAGCCCTGCTTGCGCGCGGCGGCGGCGAGCTCTTCCTTGGTAATCAATTCGCGCTTCAGTTTCTGTTCGTGGACTTTTCCGTCTTCGATCAAAATGTCGGAGCGGCCTTCGACAAGCTGGTCAATTTTGCGATGGGCGTAAAGAAACCGGACCACGAGATAATTTACCGCCAGCAGGGAAGCCGCACCGATGATTCCCCCGCTGACGCTATTGTCGTTTCCGATGATGGCATTCTGCACTGTATTGGAAAGCGTCAGGAGAACGATCAAATCAAACGGATTGAGTTGAGCGAGTTCGCGCTTGCCAGACAGGCGCAAGCCAACGATCAGAAAAATGTAGACAATGATCGGGCGCAGAATTTTCTCGGCAATGGGCACACCCAAGACAAACATGTTTGTCCATATTTCATGCATCGCGCTCACACCTCCTGGCCGAGATTATCACGTAATTTTTGTCACGCAATTCGCGGGTGTCTGCGATGCCAGTCGGTGTGCAGTTGATAGGTGCGCGCGGCCTGAATCACCGCGATGTCGTCGCCCGCGCGAGCCATGAAGTGCAGGCCTACGGGGAGATTTTTTTCGGTGAAGCCGCACGGAACGGAGAGAGCCGGAAGGCCGCATAAATTTCCGATGCCGCCTAGCGGGTCGGCATAAGAAAGTCCGGTCTCAAGATTTAGTTCCAGCGGCGTCGCGGCGACCGGCTGCGTCACAGTCACCAGCAAATCAAATGAATCAAACAACGTCTCCATTTTCTTTTGAAGAATTTCGCGAACGCGCAGCGCTTGCAGATAGTCCGCGCCGGAATATTGTTCGTTTACGTATCCGGCGATTTGGCCGAGCGGGTCGGCCAATTCGCTGACGCGCCCGGAACGAATCAGCGCGCGAAAAGAGGAAGCAGCCTCGACGGCAACAATGATGTTGGCCGCATCTTCAAAAGGGCCTTCCGGCAGTTTGGCGTTCTTCACGCCCGGAAGATATTTCTTGACGACTTTCTCCGCGGCGTCCGCGGCTTTGGTGACGCCAGGCTCCGTTTTTTTCCAGGCGTTGGTCAGCCAACCGACTCTCAGCTTTCGCGCTTTTAACTCGACGGAAGGAGAGTAGGTGAACGCGGCCTTGTCCAGTGGAAGAGTGCTGCGATCCCTGGGATCGTGTCCGGCCATGGCCGCGAAGACGCGCGCGCAATCTTCCGCGGAGCGGGCGAGCGGGCCGATTTTGTCCATGCTGGGAGCGAGAGCCATAGCGCCGTAGCGACTCACGCGGCCGTAGGTGGGGCGGAGTCCGCTGACGCCGCAAAACGCCGCCGGACAAATGATCGAACCGAAAGTTTCCGTGCCAATTGCAAACGGCGCGAGGCCGGCGGCGACGATGGCGCCGGAACCGGAAGACGAGCCGCAGGTCCAACACTTCGGGTCCCAAGGATTCTTTGCTTCGCCTTGCAGGGAAGCGGAAGCAAAGCGGTAGCCCATGCCACCAGCGAGTTCGATCATGGAGGCTTTGCCTAGCAGAATGGCGCCGACGCGGTTCAGGTGCTCGATGACGGTAGCGTCGTAATCGAAAACTTGCGTGGCGTATGGTTTCGCGCCCCAAGTGCAGGGCACGCCTTTTACGGCGAGCAAATCTTTTGCGGCGTACGGGATTCCGTGCAGGGGGCCGCGATAGTGGCCGTTATGAATTTCCTTTTCCGCTGTTTTGGCTTGCGTCAGCGCGATTTCCGGGGTCATGCGAGCGTAAGCGTTAAAGCGCGGGCCGAGCTTTTCACCGCGGTCGAGAAAATATTGGGTGAGCTCGACGGGCGAAAGCTTTTTCGCTTCGATACGCTTCGCAAGTTCTGTGACGGACAGGAAAGCCAGTTCTTCCGTGGGCATCGATATCCTCAGGGATTTTCCGAAGCTTCCGGAGTTTTTCCGACACGCGTGTTCTCAAGCGGATTTTTTTCGCGTTCGACCAAGGGCTTTAGATAGAGGGCAGGTGCGTCGGCATTATCGAGGGCGTAGGCGCGCAAACGATCGAGCGGCGGCTGCGCGAGAGCACAAAGCCTGCGAAGGTCGGACTTCTGGGCTTCGGAGAAGCGGCTGCCGTACTGGCTGAAGATGGTTTGGGCACGCGCTTCGACTTCGGCGCGGCTTTCTGGTGAGAGCTTCGCTGTGTCCGCGGACTGCTGCTCAGGGGCAGCGACCTTGCTGGATGGCTCGGAAAGACAGCCGCGATGGTCTGCGGCGGCTACAGGCGCCAGCTCATTCGGCTGTGGTGACGTGGCGGTCAGTGCCGCTGCTGGGGCAACCGAGGCCATGGCGGAGGCGAGGGCGGCGCGGCGGGCGAATTCGCGGCGGGAGAGGCCCAGTGGTTTGGCTGAGCTAGGTTTAGAGGGTTCGTCCATCAAGAATCTCCGTTAGCGTCCCGGCCACGAGGTCGGAAGTGTCTGACAGGGAGGCTACTGAATGCGGGGGCGAGCGTCAACCGCGGGCAGAACCTTAGCAACTTACTTGTTACTATGACAGGGCAAAAGACGCTGCACGTTGTTGATTATGGGGACCTTAGCGGCCGGAACTTCAGTGGTTCTGACGCAAATCCCTAGCGCGGGGGCACGATTCGAGGGGTGAAGTGGGGATAGCGCTTGTATATGAGGCTTAGGGCGATGGTGAGGCTTTGATCGAAGGTCTTTCCGCCGAGGCGCTGGGAATTGACGAGATTGCGGAGTTCGTTCTGTGGGTCTCCCTTTGGTGCGGGCGGGATTCGTTCGTTGAGCTCTCGCCGCATGGACTTTTGCAGTTCGTAATGCATGGTGGACCGCCTTTCCTTGCGTGGGGTGCTGAGTATAGACCAGTTTTGGCGGCGGGCAAAGTCGTAGACAGGACGGGAGTGGGCCGATTAGAAGACTTGTCGGGCGTTAGCCAGTCAGCGGACTATCTACAGGATAAACGTTCATCCCGCTACAGCGAAGCACCTATCGACGCCACCTAACGAGTAAGAACACACTCCTCGCGCCAAGATACATAGTCTCTTCCTCAGCTCGAATTCTCCGATAGCATCTGTCTTCAAATGGAGGACATTATGAGTGCCCAGCTCCGATCATGGTCCCGTGCAGTACTTCTGCTCTCAGCGATGACGTTGGCGCACTCTGTGAAGGCTGACTCGATCACCTCCATAACTCTGAATCTCAGTCCGAATGTCTACACCGTCTCTCCAGGTGGGGGGATCACATTGAGCGGCTTCTTCACCAGCTCATCGGCGGTTCAGTTCACGTATGAGCGGGAATTCCTATTCGGGCTCACTGCAGCCAGCCCACATTTGGACGTCGTGGCCGGCTCCATTCTGGACTCGGCGGACTTCAACCCGCCGATCGGCAATGCTTTCTTTCAGGACACTATCGGTGATGGCGGTTTTCTCGGCCCGATGGAAGTAACCGGTCCAACTATCACAGGTATCTTTGATCTGCGCACGTTCCTGATACCGGCTGGCACTCCACTAGGGGTATACCGCTACTCGTATGGCGTTGCATTTGGTCCGTTGGTCCAAAGCGTTTTTGACCAATCGTTGACGGTTGAAGTCGTGCCAGAACCATCCAGTTTGACCTTCCTCGCAACCGGTCTCGCCGTGGCTCTGCTTCGATTTCGGAGCAAGATTGTCAGGGTAAACGAAGCACGCAATTAATCACTCAACGCTTTTTTCGCGGCGCAGACCTTCGAAATCTTGGGGTCGCCTCCAACGAGTCGGCAATTAATGGCGATACCTACCTCGTTTGCGAGCCGGAATTGGAGATAGGAGTAAGAACCGAAGACCAGTTGGACGGCATTCGCAGCTTCCATATTCACCAGCTTTACAACCAGGACACCATCACCTTTTCGCTACCGACGAGAGCTAGCCGAAACCGCGTGACGGCGGGTCGCCGCCGGGCATCCTAAGATCGGCATCCGCAGGGGGAAGGGTCCGGCATATTGCTGGCGTTCTGTGGGTCGGTAGCGGAAAATACGGGCGTGAGGTGAAGGGGATGAGTGAATACGGCGGGAAGGAACTGGCTAGCGCGTTTCGAACGGTGCGGAAGAACACGATTCAGGTGGCGGAAGATATTCCGGAGTCTAAGTACGGCCATGTAGCGGCGCCAGAGTGCAAGTCCGTAGCGGGGATGCTGGCGCACATTGCAGTTTCCACGCAGATTTGGGAGGAGATTCACAAGAAGCAGCGGATGACGACGCTGGTGGGCCTGGACTATTTTGGGATCCGGGGACGAATAGACGCGGACGAGGCGAAGCCGAGGTCGAAGGCGGAGATCGTAGAGTTGCTGCGTAAGTCAGGAGAAGAGTTTGCAGTGTGGCTGGAGACGCTGACACCGGAGTTTTTGGCCGAGATGGTGACCGAGCCTGATGGGAAAACGGCCAAGTCGAGATTTGAACGGTTGCTAAGCGCGAAGGAGCATGAGATGCACCATCGGGGGCAGCTGATGCTGGTCGAGCGTCAACTGGGAATCGTGCCGCACATCACGAGGCAGTTTAATGAGCGGGTGGCGGAGCAGCGGGCTGCCGCAAAAGCCTGAACTGGTCGGGCGGTGCGCGCCACGTTGGCGCGCCCTGTCATAAATTGCCAAGTAGTCTCGCAGGTTCGGTAGCAGTTTGCCGTTCGGGCGTTGTCTCTGTCTGCCGCGAGAATACAATTCAAATTTGAATGCGGTGACAAAGGCGCAGAGCTGCGCCGCCTTACAAACGAGTCGCCTATGCGACCGCGGGTTCAAATTCCAGATAGTCGTCAAACTCATCGACGAGCGGAGCAACGGCGGTTTGCGGTTCTTCGGCGCACTCGTCTTCCTGACGCCACCACTCTGGAATTTGCGGAGCTTCGTGAATGGAGAAGTGCGCGACGAGTGTCTTGGTTTCCTGATTGAATACGATGTATTCGCCTGGGGAATCGGCAAGCAATTCCCAGACGCGGAGTCTGGCAGCGCTGAGCTGTTCGGCGGCTTCCACCCACGCCAAGGTGTCATCATTCATGACCTTCATAATGTCGAACGAATTTTCCACGGAGCTACCTCCTGGGACAAAGAGTACAAGTGATGCGCGTGAACAGTAGTTCGGCGAGGGCTAGTGCGCTATCCGGTAAACCGCTTATCGGCGGGGATGAATTGTCTTACTGGAGGGGCTGAGATGGACGTAGAGAAATTTTCTCAGGGTTCGACGACGAAGCGGCAGGTGATTTCCGCAGGAAAAGCGAGGATTCACCCGATTGTGAGATTTACGTGGGCAGCTAAGCTTGCCTACCAGGAGGCCCCGGTCATCATGCAATCGTCGCTTACATGCAAAGCTGTAGAACGAATTCTGGAGCGCTCCGCGGACCTGCAGATCAAGAGGCGCGCCACCGCGAAGTGGAGTTTCGAATATCACGAACTCAGCGTGGCAATAGCGACTTACGGTGACGTGCTCGAAGTGCTCACGACATTGCAACGGCAGGAGGAAGAACCCCGCGTGTCATTGGACCTGTTGGCGTCACTGGAATGGGCACCCGGGCCACACGCTGTAGCGTGAAGAGGACTTCCTGTCTTTACTGCGCTGACTTTCGCGCAGCCTTTTTCCCGCATCCTTTGGCGGTATAGAGCAATACTCAAGATGATAGGGCGCTGGGAAAGCGCGTTTGGAAATCCAGCAGCCCGACCCATTCGGGCGTAACGGTAATCCGCACCATATCCGGAATCATTCCACGAAGTTGCGAAACCCAAGCTTGTCCTTGTTGGGGGCCAAAGTAGCGCTCCGCTGCCACAGCGTATTCGGGCACGATTCCTTGTATGGATTGCAACGCAGCGGTGCCGCGGATCAAGAGAACTTTGTGTGGAAAGGTGTTGTCGTCGATCGTGAGCGACACTTTAGGATTTTTCGCCAGGGCTTTTAATTTCGGTGCCTTGGATGGAGTGCCCATCACGAGTTCACGTCCATTCCAGTGGAACCAGATGGGAATGACCCTGGGGGTTCCGTCCATCCAGATGTAGGCGAGGCGCGCCGGAATTTTCGACGCGAGCAATTCCTTGGAAGCGGGATGCTGGAGCAATGCCAGATCTCCCTGCGTAACAGCCATAAAAGCCTCCTTGGGTGGATTGGGCGCGGATGGGGCGGATGCCATCTAACCACTTGTTCTGAAATGTTGCCAGAGAAGATGCTAGAATTCCGGCCATGAAAAGACGCAAACTGCTGCAATCACTTCCAGCGATGACCCTGGTTCCAAACGCCGCGTGGGCTGCTTTGCGGCCGACGGCGGACCCGACATCCACAACCGTGTACGAGCTTCGCGTGTATCACACGTTGGAAGGCAAGCTCGACGATCTGCTCAAGCGCTTTCGCGAGCACACAACGAAACTCTTCGAGAAGCACGGGATGAAGAACGTCGCGTACTGGACGCCGCTCGACGAGCCGACGAAGAACAACACGCTGATTTACATTCTCGCGCACCCGAGCCGCGAAGCCGCGGCGGCGAATTGGAAGGCTTTTCAGGATGATCCGGACTGGAAGAGCGTGCGCGACAAGTCCGAGGAGAACGGGAAAATCGTGGAGAAGGTTGACTCCACGTTTATGAAGCTGACGGATTTCTCGAGCGCTGTGTAATCAATTTCGTCGATCATTGGCCAGTTTCGAGCAGTAGATGTCGTAAGCGAACGCCGAGACACTAACTTTCTGTCGACTGATATTCGAGTACATCGGCTGCTTCGCGGTTCAAACGCTCAGTCGCGTGATTTATTCGCAACAGGTCGCGGGCGTGCAATGAGGCCCGGCGCGGCCGAATAAATGCACGGAGAACACGCACAATCTTGCGGACGGTTGATCTTAGGTCCATGCGAACTCAGCGTGTGGCGGCGGACTCGCGGCGGACGGTTATGCCTGCCGGACCGACTTGGTAGCCCTCATCGCGGACGGTCCTCTCGGCGGCGGCGCGTAGGGCCTGCTCGTCCGCATTCTTGGGCGAGTCACAGTAGCGACGGATGACTTCTTCGCCGCTCTGAATGCGGACCAGCCATTTCGATTTGCCGGGGTCCCAGGAGACTTCGACTCGATCAGCGCTCATAGTTTCCTCCAGGGCGAGTTGCGGTACATTGTAGTCCAATCGCTGATTTTAATGAATGCTGGGTATAGGAAGAAGCCCAGAAAGATTTAACACAGAGGGCACAGAGGGAAGAGCACAGAGGACGCGGAGAATGGGATGAAGAAGGTTAAATGGGGAGTTTTGGGTGCGGCGTCGATCGCTGTGCGCAAAGTGATTCCGGGGATGCAGAAAGGCGCGTACAGCGAAATTACCGCGATTGCGTCTCGCGATAGGAAGAAGGCGGAGGAAGCGGCGCGCACGCTGGGCATTCCTAAGGCGTATGGCACGTACGAAGAGCTTTTAAGGGATGGCGAGATTGAGGCCGTTTACAATCCACTGCCCAATCATTTGCATGTTCCGTGGTCGATTAAGGCGGCGGAGGCCGGGAAGCACGTTTTGTGCGAGAAGCCGATCAGCTTGAGCGTGGCGGAGGCCAAGACGCTGCTCGTGGCGCGCGATCGCACCGGCGTGAAAATCGGCGAAGCGTTTATGGTGAAGACGCACCCGCAGTGGTTGCGGGCTAGGGAAATTATTCGCAGCGGGGCGATCGGGGAATTGCAGTCGGCGATGTGCGTGTTCAGCTATTTCAATCGCGACCCTGCCAATGTGCGGCACAGGGTGGAGTGGGGGGGCGGCGGTTTGCTGGACATTGGTTGCTATCCGATCACGATGTCGCGGTTTATTTTTGGGGAAGAGCCGATACGCGTGGCGGGCGTGCTGCGACTTGACCCGGACTTCGGAGTTGACCGCTTGGCTTCCGCGATTCTGGAATTTCCGTCGGGGCAATCGGTTTTCACGTGTAGCACGCAGAGCGCGTATTTTCAGAGAATGCATTTTCTGGGCGCGTCGGGCCGAGTGGAAGTCGAGGTTCCGTGGAATGCGCCGAATGACCGGCCGTGCCGGATAATTATTGCGGACGTGATGGGTGCGGCGCCGAGGGTCGAGGAGTTTCCGGTGGTGGACCAATATACGATTCAGGGCGATGAGTTTTCTCGAGCGATTCGCGGCGAGCGCGAGGTGCCGGTGCCGCTTGAGGATGCGATTAAGAACATGGCGGTGATTGAGGCCATTTTCAGGGCGGCGAAGTCGTGTCGATGGGAAACGCCGGAAAAAGAATTAACACAGAGCGCACAGAGATAAGAGCACAGAGAGGGCTTAGTTTAGCTAGTCCCGTGGGAACCAAAACATCGTGAGTCTATGGGATCTCCTAACTCTCGTCTGCTGTGTGATGCCTGTTGCAGGCGCTGTGGCATCGGCAAAGCTTGCAAAAGTGGGATTTCGCGGTTACGCGTTGGCTGTCACTGTCGGGTTAGCATTGGGAGTGGGTAGTGCCCGGACGATGTGGACCGTTGGGAATAACGTTGCCGCACGCATGAAAGGAGATCCGGGGTCGTTGAAGGAGTGGTATTTCCGTACGCTCTATTTTGCAGCGATGCTGTGGATACTGGTTGCCTTGTTTCTGGGAGGATGGGTGTCATCGGTGGTACTGCGGCTCGTGTTGTGAAGCGGCATCCGCCGACTAGCAAGCTCCGGGAAAAGAGGAGGACGGCGTGGCGGTTCGCACGGTTTTGCAGTTGGGGGATCCGGAATTGCGGGAAGTTTGCTCTCGCGTTGCGGATCCTGCTTCGGCTGAAATTCGTGCGCTGGTGGAAGATCTGGCGGATACGCTGGCGTTCTGGCGGGCGAGTACAGGATATGGCCGGGGAATTGCGGCTCCGCAGATAGGGGCCACCGTACGGGTGATTTTTTTGCGACTGCCTGGCGCGGAGCCATGGCCGCTGATGAATCCGGAAATTACCTGGCGCAGCGAAGAAAAAATCGTGGTTTGGGATGCGTGCCTGAGTTTTCTTTCGATATTCATGAAGGTGGAACGGCACCGGGAAATCCTGGTGCGGTATCAAGATTTGCGCGGAGAGTGGCGGGAAGTTCGCGCTGGTGAGGAGCGCGATCTTTCCGAACTGTTGCAGCATGAAATCGACCATCTGGACGGAATTCTCGCCGTGGATCGCATTACGGATGTGAGAACGATGTGCACGCGCGAGGAGTTTGAGAAGAGATATCGCGCGCACAGCCCGTACGCGATGCGAGCCGGCACGGATTGAATCGTTGCACTCCGGGACGGCGCAGTATTGGCCGCTTCAGGCGGGATTTCGCGCTTGCCACTCAACGGGCTTGATTGACCCTACGAGGAAGATCCAGGACACAGATCCCAGCAGAGTCACCGCGCTGGTAATCACAAACACATAGAAAAAGTTGCCGGTGCGTTGGAGAATCAAACCAATAAGCGCGGGCGCGATCCACCCTGCTACGTTGCCTAAGAAATTCTGCAGGCCAGTCCACTTACCGGAGGTGGTCGGTCCGGCAAGCGTTTGCGTTACGGCCCAGAGGTTCGAGGTGCACATGCCGAGGCCAATGCACGTGAGCATCAGGATGGCCATGGCGGCGGTGTGATTCGGGACAATGCCCACGAGCAGAATGCTGGCGGCGATGGCGGGGCCGGCACCGGTGAAGGTTTTACGCACGCGAGTGGGGCTGGCGCCCGCGGCAATCCACTTGTCGGAGAGCCAGCCGGACGTGAGTGCGGAGATGGCCAAAACGAAAAAGGCGAGGCTGGTTACGACGGACATGGTCTTAACGGAGAATTGGCGATCGCGCACAAGATAGGTGGGCAACCAGGTGATAAAGAAATACCAGACGTAATTGTAAGCAAAGAGGCCGCCGAAAGTGCCCCAGGCGGAGCGCTGCTGAAGTATTTGGAGAATGGAGGCGCCCGCTGGAGATTCGCTGGCCGGCGAAACTGCGGCGCTATTGGCGGCAAGTGTTAGATGCGGCTCGCTGCGTGGCGCTGGTTTCCGTAGGTGCTTCAGCCAGGGCAAAAGCCAGAGCAAGCTGGCGAAGCCAAATACGATGAACGAGAGCCTCCAGCCGACACGGGCAATGAGCATTCCGCCGAGAAGCGTGCCGACTGCAGGACCGGAGGCTTGCCCGGCGCAGATAAAGGAATTGGCGCGGCCGCGTTGCGATTCCGAAAAATGGTGCGAGATGATTTTACTGTAGGAAGGGTAGGCGACGGACTCTCCGATGCCGAGAATGAGCCGCATCGCCAGCAGGAGTGCGAAGCCGCGGACCAGACCGGTGCCGACGGTGGCGGCAGACCAAAGAAGAATTCCGAGGGCAAGAACCCAGTTGACGGGGAAACGGTCGACAAGCCATCCAGAGACAATTTGAAAGATGGCATAGGTCCAGAAGAAGGAAGAGAAAAGGATGCCAAGCTGATAGAAGGAGATTCCCAAGTCCTGTTTGATCAGAGGCGCGGCGATGGAGAGATTTCCGCGGTCGACGTAATTGATGAAGATGGAGAGCGCGAGGAGGATTGCAAGACGCGACAGCTCAGGAGAGAGCCGGGACCCTGGCTGGGCAGCGGATGCAACGTCGGAAATCACGAGCGGCTTACTCATGGAGATGGAAGGAAATCGAGGACTAACAGGGTGATGTCGTCATCCTGCGCGCGACCGAGGTCGGTGGCGGACCAGCGGCGCAGCTCGAGCAGCAAGGCGTCGGCGAGGTGCGAGGCGGATGAAGCAGAAGCGTCGAGGAATTTCTTCAGGCGCGATTTGCCAAATTCTTCACGCGCGGTGTTCATGGACTCGAGGATACCGTCGGTATAGAGCACAACGCGATCGCCGGGATCGAGCGGAATTTCCAGCGAGGAGTAGATTGCTTCCGGAAACAGCCCGAGCATTAAGCCATTGGCTTCGACTTCGCGGCTGGAGTTCCGCGCGTGCGGGTTGCGGCGGGAGGCATGAAGCAAAGGCGGATGGCCCGCTCCGGCATAACGCAACAGCGATTTTTCCAGATCCACGAAAACGTAGGCTGCGGTGACGAAGTGTTCCTCGAATTTTCCGCACAACGCGCGATTCAAACCCGTAAGCACGTGCGCCGGATCGTCGGCATGGGCGCTCTGTCCAGCGAAGGCGACCTTGAGCATGGAGGCGATCAGTGCGGCAGGCACACCGTGGCCGGTGACGTCGGCGACCAAGATGCCGACGCGCCGGTCGTCCACGACGAGGAAATCATAAAAATCGCCCGCCACGGCGCTCATCGGCACATAGCGCGCGACAATTTCAAGCCCAGCGAGGCGGGGGACTTCGTGCGGCAAAATGGAGGATTGAATTTGGTTGGCAATCTGCAGCTCTTTGTTGATGGCGAGAAGGTGTTCTTCGTTGGCAAAGATGCGATGAGCGGCGAGGTACCCCAGGAACGCAAGGAAGATTAGAAATCCGAGGGGTTCGATGTTGGCGCCGGCCACGAGTCTCAAATCGGCAAGATTCCCGTACACCACAAAAGCCCCAAAGATAAGGAGGCCGGAAATCAGAATGCGATACTCGCTATTCAATGGTTTGCGAGACGCCTTGGAGCGAAACCACGGAAGATTGGCGACCATGCTGGCGATCAAGGTGAATACGAAAATCCTGTTGATGCCTCTGGCCAGGCTCGGGCTGAGGCCCAGGAGGTCTCGCGTAATCGCGAGCGCTACGAAAATCGGCTGCAGGTACAGCGCCCATCGGACGAGAGTTCTCCCCGGCTCGAGGGCGACCTGGAGAAAGAACATCAGGAACGGCGTCAGAATGAGGCAAGTGATCCACAGGTCGATGTGATTCTGAAGCGGCTTCGAAATGTGGAAGATGGACTGGATGATCGACTCGCGCGGGAGCAACCGGAGTCCGTAGAGCACGGCGGCGAAGCCCAGCGAGAGCAGAGTCAGATCGCGGGTCCTGCGACGGAAGAAAAAGAGCGCCAGCGCCGCCAGACCGATAACAAGAATGAGGAAGCCGAAGGCCAGCCGCGTGACTTGCGCCCGTAGGTCCGGGATCGAGAGGGTCAGCGAAGGAACCACAAGAGACAGAAGCGGCGGCGGCATGCCGGAGAGTTTATACGCGGTGGGCAGCGGCAACGCAAATGAATGCGGCAAGTCAACGGGGTTGGAAGGCGGAGAATCAGCGGAGGGTGAGGTCGCCGGCGCCAACGTGAACGTGGAGCTTGTACCTGCCGCTCCCACGCTTCTCGAAGGATCGGAACAATCCGCCATGGGATTCGGCGAAGGGCGCGGCCTCCAGGTCGCCGGCCATAACCGAGGCGTCGACGTGACGGTAGTCGGCCGCATTGCCGACGGCGATGGTCAAGTCGCCGGCGTGGAGTTCGACGTCCTTGTCGCCAGACACTCCCTCGATGGAGAGATCTCCAGCCGGCATGCGCACGAAAAGGACGGTGTAGTTGGGAACTTCGATGGTGACTTCAAGATTATTCTTGGGGCCTCCAAAGACGCGGACGTCCGCATCATTGCCGGACCGCCGGAAGCGAACCGTAAGGTCGCGAGCGTCGTCGGCATTACGCCCATTGAGTTGGACTGCGAGCCTATTACTTTCGCGGCCGACGATCCTGAATTCGCCGGAGCGGAGGTGCAGGCGCAGATGGCCTCCGGAAGGGAAGTCGACGGCGAAGGGGTGATTTTGAAGGTCTTTAGCCGTGAAATCGGTGTCAGATAAACCTGACGGTGCGACCAGGGCTATTGATGCAAACAGGGCCAGGGCGGAACGCGGCACTACCCACCTCCGGTTGTTGCTTTAGGGAGAACGATGGGAGGCCCTGGATCGTTTCGTAATGGGCAGTAGAGACCGGTGTGCACAGTTTGGACTGTGAAAAGGCGAAAATGTGCAAAAAGCTGAGCCGGTCGAATCGACTGGGTCCCAGCATGCCAGATAAGTCCAATAGAATGAAAGAAGTGAGAGCGACCACGCATGATTAGTTTGGCGCTCCGCATGCGGTGCATCCCTGTATTGAATTGTGCCTTCGAGGGACTGCCATGCGAAAATTGAGCTATATTTTTGTTTTGGGCGCGCTGCTTGTACTCTCTGGGAGCGCTGCAAAGGCGGATGTTGTTCCCAACGATGACCCGCGGATCGGCGGGGGTGGGACTGGGAGTTGTGCCGCGGGGAGTGTGGACCTAATATCTGCTACGCAGTCATTTTCCATTCCTGCCGCCGACCTATATCCGCCAACCGGGCCTTGCATAGTGGACTTTACAAATGAGACTGGCGGCACACTGACGTTTGTTACAGTCGCAGTCGGCACGGCGTTCGCCGGCACACTCACGTGCGGCCTTGATGCGGGCTCCCCATTCACCTCTTTTCTCCAACCTCCGGCAACTGCACCGAACACTTGCACATTCTTAGGGGCGAGCATTCCGGATGAAGGCGCGTTTGGGCTCACCTTTGGCAGCACGTTTCACCCCTTTTGCGCGCCTGGCTCGACCGTGACAAACGGGGTTTGCTCGAACCCGCTGAGGTCCCTTGATGGCACTGCGAGCACAACCCCAGAGCCTGCGAGCATGGTGCTGATTGGGACTGGACTGGCAGCGCTAGTAACGCGCAGGAAAAAGCTGCGGAGCATACCTCGGGCTTCCTAATTGCGTTTGCTAAACTCCGTAACAAGCTTCGCGAACTCCGGAGTCTTTTGAAGGGCGCTGAGTTCGGGATCGCTTTTTGCTTGCTCCACGGAATATCCCTTTTGTAGCGCCTCTCGCAGGGCTTTAAGAGCCTCTGCAGTGCGGCCGGTTATAGCGAAGACCTCAGCCTGGTCGTAGATAATACCGACGTCGTCCGGGCTAACAGCACGCGCCCGGCGCATGAAGTCTAGCGCCTGGATCGCGTCACCCTTCTTGGCGTAACAGAGACCCAGCCCGTCCAGCACGGAAGCGTCCCGCGGATTTACCTGCAGTTGTTTAAAGGACAGTGAGATGGCTCGATCATACGTGGCGTTGGCTTTATCGAGTTGATTGTACCAACGGTACGCATCGGCCAGATTTCCCACGAGCATTGAATCATTTGGATTCATCTCCACGGCCTTTTCGAACATAGGCACCGACTCGGCATATCGCTTCAAGAAGAAAAAAGCGGTGCCGAGGTTCGAATAGGCCATGGAGTGAGGCTGGATATGAATTGACTTTTGAAAGAAAGGGATGCACTGATCGTATTTGCCTTGCTGAAAATAGACCATGCCGGTGTTGAGATAGCCGAAAGAGTTGTCCGGCTCAAGTTCGGTGATGCGCTGAAAAGCAGCTAAGGCTTTGTCGTATTCACCCAGATCGGAGTAAGCCAGGCCGGCATTGTTGTAGTTCACCCAATAGTAGGGATTGAGGTCAATGGCTTTTTGATACGCCTGAAGGGCCAGATCTTTTTGTCCGAGCGCTAGGTACGCCTTGCCAAGCCCTCGATACCCATCATCAGAATTGGGCGCAAGTTGCAACGCGCGTTTCAGTTCGGACACTGCCTCCGCGCCCTTGCCCGAAGCGGTGTATACGTTACCTAGAGAAAAATGGACCTCCGGCAAATTATCGTTCAGGCGCTCGGCCTGCTGCGCCGCTGCCAAGGCCTTCTGGGACCAGAAACTGTCCTTTTTCTCGTGATACATGACCAAGCTCGCGTCCGCGACACCTGCGTATGCCAGAGCGAAGTTCGGATCCTTCTTCAAGGCCTGTTCATATAAGCCCACCGCGCTCTGAATGTTTTTGACGTCCTGCTGGCTGCGCATAGCGCTGCGGCCCTTCAGGTACAGGTCATAAGCCTCGATATTCTCGGTCGGATGGGGCGTGGCCCGCGCGGATTCTTCGCTGGTGGGTTTGAGGGCCAAAGCTTCCACAAGTCCAGCGTAGATTTGGTCTTCCAGCGTCAGCAAATCTTGTTGCACACCGGAGAATTCCTGGGTCCACACGCGCCGGCCACCCGCTACATCATCTAAAGAAGCCACGATGCGAAGCTTGTCGCCGCTGCCCTGAATGGTGCCGGAGACGACAAGGTTTACCCCCAGCTGTCGCGCCGCATCATTCAAGGAAGTGCTGGGCCGCGCTTTCTGCACTTCTGAGGCGGATGCGGTGTGCATGTCGTGAAGTTGGAACAGCTTTGCGGACAGCTCTTCCACTAAGCCATCGGCCACGTAACCAAGCGAATTCTGATCACCCAAGATGCGCATGGGCAGAACTGCCACGAATTTTCCCCGTTGCAACGAGGGGATGCCGGAGATTGCCTCCGCGGATTTGTGGCGGAAAATGAAATCGCGCACCTGCGGGATGGCCAGCAGCCCGGCAAGCAGTACAAGAACGGCTGCGCCAGAGATCAGCCACAGTTTTTGGGGGATTGCCGGGAGGGTGATCTGTACGGTGCGCGTGTGCGTGGGCGCGTGCTTGAACTCCAAGTCCACGAGGATTTCGTTGGCGCTTTGGTAGCGATTGGCGGGATCTTTTTCGAGGCATTTCAAACAGATGCGCGAGAGATAGGGAGGAAGATCGGGTATGACTAGTTCCGGGCGCTTCGGAAGTTGGTGCACGCGCTGGTACATCAATTGGAACGTAGTGTCGCCGGTAAAGGGTAGAACCCCGGTAAGCATCTCGTAGAGAATCAGCCCATATGTGTAGAGGTCGCTGCGATGATCGAGGGCCTTGCCTTCAACCTGCTCGGGCGACATATACAGCGGAGTGCCAAGTACGGCCCCGGTGCGCGTCACGCTGGTACGGTCGGACTCCAGTGTTTTGGCAATGCCGAAATCGGTGACATAGATATGGTCCGCGGAGCCCATCAGGATGTTTTGCGGCTTGAGGTCACGGTGTACGACGTTAACGCCGTGGGCCGCGGATAGAGCCGCCGCTAGCTGCCGCATGATGTTGAGCACGCGGTCGAGAGGTAGCCGCCCCTCCTTGCGGAGGACCTGCGTAAGGTCACCCCCGTCGACATACGCCATGGATATGAACTTGATGCCCTTGTACTCGCCGAGGTCATGGATGCGCAGGATGTTAGGGTGGGAAATGCTGCTGGCCAGCAGGAGCTCGTGCTTGAAACGCTGGAGGGCCATGGAATCGGTCATCAGGTCGGGGCGGAGAACTTTGATGGCCACGGTGCGCTCCAGCTCGCGGTCGCGGGCCTTGTAGACTTTTCCCATGCCGCCGGAACCGAGCAGCGACTCGACGTGGTAGCGCGGACCAAAATCAGCGCCGGTATTTATGGAAGCAGATTCCGAAGCCTCAAGGGTGGCGCCGAACTCGACGTCAGCACCAACGTCCAGACCACTGCCACAGGCGGAACAAACGTTCGCATTGGTCGGATTAGGGGTATGACAGTGCGTACAGATCATGACCATGCACCGATGGCCGCTGAGCGTGAGCGAATGATGCCGAATTATAGCAGCTAGAAGCCGCGAATTTACAAGGGAAGTAGCTAAAGACGGAGGTCAAGGCATCAGATGCTGAAAGTTTGGGACTGCCGGGAGCTTTAGCGATGCATCGCTTGCGGGAACTCGGAAATGGCGACTTCGTAGTGGCGCACACGCTTATCGAAATCGGTGAGCAGCGCGGCAGCTTCGGGGCCAACCACGGCGGAGTCCCGGTCGGCTCCGGCGAAGGCGTCGATGGCGGTGAAAGATTGCCAGTACGTGGTGACTAGAATTTCGACGCTGCCGGGTATTTGCCGCGTGCAAACCATTGCGCCAAGGAATCCATCGACCCGCCGCAATTCCGGGCGAACCGATTGCTCGAAGTGGAGGAGATAAGAATCGGAAAGCGCAGGGGCTGTGTGCGCCGACCACAAACGCGCGATCATTTCAGGCGGACTCCGCGGCCCTTTTCTCGGGGTAAGCGGCGTGGGGGTGGTTACCCACGACTACCGTCCAGTTGCGCACCCTCCACTTGGTGACCAAGCCATTCTTCACGTACGGGTCTTGGCGGGCGAACGCTTCCGCCGACGCCGGGCTTTCACCTTGAAAGATTAGCAATGCGCCGTCGGCAGGATCGGCGAGCGCGCCCGCAAATACGAGTTCACTGCGCGCGTGCGATTCGCGAGCTAGCCGGAGGTGCTCGTCGCGATGAGCAGCCCGTCGCGCGATGAAATCATCGACAACATCGTAGAACAGCGCGTAGTAAGCCATGGCACGCCCCTTTTGAATCGCTAGTCGCTTAGCCGTTTAACCCGACCATCGGTGCCGTAACTGTAAAACCGTGTGAAGCCCGAAGGATCGACCTCCCCATAGCCCCAAACCTTGACCTTAAGCCTGCCAGCCTCTATCCATCGCATCGCCGCAATATATACGTGGTGGTTCTCAAGCAGACTCTTGCGTTCTGTGTGCGTGAGCACCTCCACGAGTTTGTCCCAGACTCGAATCGTCGGCACCGACTGGTCAATGAAAACAATGCTGCAGCGTGAGTAGTCACTCCCCTCGTAATCAGTCAATGCAAATGACTTACTGTCGGGATTCCAAAGTAAGTCGATGTGACGATCGTAATCGAAGAGCTTGCGCCGCGTCTTGAGAGTTCGATCTTCGAGAATGGCTGTGTGAAACGGTGCGCGGTTTTCCTCTCCAATAATTACATAGCGTCCATTTGGTGACGGCGCTTGCGATTGTTCTGGAAAGTGGACGATCCTCATTGGAACTTGGCTACTGCTCACCGGAGTGGTGAGCAGACCGTTTAGCAGGCCAAGCAACAAAACGCCACATGCCCGTGGAAACATTTGCGGTCGACGTGCCATTAGTTCTCGTAGCTATTTCGCTGAGCCGCCGGCGATAGAGGGTACGAGCAAGACGCGGTCGCCTTCCTTGACGCAGCAGGATTCGCCGCCCAGGAAGCGGATGTCTTCCTCGTTGAGATAAACGTTGAGGAATTGGCGGATCTGGCCACTTTCGTCGCGGACGTGGCGCGAGAGCTCGGGGAAGCGGGCGGTCAGTTCGGTGAGAGCTTCGGCAATCGTTCGGGCACTACAATCCACCCTCGGCGCGCCGTCTGTGAAGCGGCGGAACGCGGTGGGGATTTCGATGGTTACTGGCATGTTCATCATCTCCTACGAAGGTTTGGTACGTGATGTGATTTTATACGTTGCTAGGCGCGAGCCGCAGCGGTCGCCGGCAGTTGCGTTTCCAAATAGGCTTCGAACGCGTCGAGGCGGGGCGCTATGACTTCTGTCACCGGGAATTCCGCGGCAATTGCGTCGGTCGTCTTTAGGCCGTTCCCGGTGATGCAGAGCACGGTCGTTTCGTCCGGGTGAATGCGGCCTTGGCGGAGCAGCTTTTCGGCCACGCCCGCGGTCACGCCTCCGGCGGTTTCCGTGAAGATGCCTTCGGTTTCGGCGACCAGCTTGATGGCGCTGACGATTTCCGGGTCGGAAACGTCTTCGGCCCAGCCGCCACTTTCGCCAATTAGCTTGCTGGCGTAGTTTCCGTCGGCGGGATTTCCAATCGCCAGTGAGCGGGCAATCGTTTTGGGCTTTTGGGGCTCGAAGCGCGACAACCCACGTTTCACAGCGCTTGAGATGGGCGAGCATCCCGTAGCCTGTGCTCCAAAGAAGCGCACTGGTTTTTCTTCGACCCAGCCGAGTGTGACCAGCTCACGAAATGCTTTGGCGATTTTTCCGATCAATGAGCCGCCGGCCATGGGCACCACAACATTGTCCGGCAGGCGCCAGCCGAGCTGCTCCGCAATCTCGAAGCCATGCGTCTTCGAGCCTTCGGAGTAGTAGGGTCGCAGGTTCACGTTGACGAGGCCCCACCGAAAGCGGTCGGCGACCTGCGCACACAACCGATTCACTTGGTCGTAATTGCCATCGATGCGCACGATGCGCGCCCCGTAGACGGCGGTGTTCAGCACTTTGGCCGGCTCCAAATCGGCGGGAATAAATACGCAAGCATTGAAGCCTTGCTGAGCAGATTGGGCGGCTACCGCGTTCGCGAGATTTCCAGTGGAGCTGCAGCCAACGGTTTGAAATCCGAAGCGACGGGCTGCAGCCAGCGCCGTTGCGACAACGCGATCCTTGAACGAAAGCGAAGGGAAGCACACCGCATCATTTTTGATAAACAGATTCGTCATGCCCCAATGTGCCGCCAGTTTCGTCGAAGCCACCAGCGGTGTGCCGCCGACCGCCGAAGGCGCGATATAGCCCTCCGGAAGAGGCAGGAACTCGGCATAACGCCACATGTTAAATGCGCGGCCGGCGAGATTTTCGCGGCGCACCGTTTTCTTTAGGGAATCGTAGTCAAAGAAAACTTCGAGCGGAGAAAAGCAGTCTTCGCAGAAGGAACGGGGAGCATTGCCCCAAGCTTTGCCACATTCTTTACATCGCAGTTCGTAGAGATCGGACATATGCTGCCTTCCAGATGGCGCGCCTGCGCAGACCACACGCTATCGTAGTCTTCTGTGGTTTTAGGGCAGCAGGGAGGGGAAATGAAAAACCCTCCTTGCCAAAGTGCTTGGAGGGTCTCAGAAACTTTCTGGGAACTCTTCTCGCTCTTTAGCAGTTTTTTACGTGGAGCAAGTTGCCCTAAATCGCCACGTGTCGCCGCAACCGCGGCTGTTCTTTTATGCTTGAAAACGACGGAGATGTCAATAGCAAGCCCCAGCGCAAATATCTGACAACAAATTAGCCATTCCGTGCGTCAAATGTATGTGACACTAAGGTTTCACGCGGCTAACGAAAATCCAATTCGCACCACCGCTACCCGGCCCTCCGACCAGTGACGCTCATAGCGCATTTCGCAGAAGCAGGCAATTGGAGCGGGAATCACGATAGTATACTGTAGGTCGCGCCGGAAGCTTATTGGGGGACAGAGGAGTACGACAAATGGGTCAGCAGGTAAAAGAATTGTACGATTGGGCGCGTCGGCGCAAGATTTTGGCCACCATCTTCGTGGCGTTGACGCTAACCGTCGGCATTATGATCGGTTCGGTAGTCTCTGGCCGCGTCTCGGCCATGAAGACGCTCTCCTTCGCGGGGACGAATGCCACTCCGCTAGCAATGCCCGATCCCATTCCTTCCGCAGCCTCGTTTTCCAGCATAGTGAATCGCGTAGAGCCAGCGGTGGTCAACATCGCCACCACGCAGGTTCTGGAGCGCAAGAACACCCGGAAGCGCCGCCCACAGCAGCAGTTTGATCAAGATGATCCAATGCAGGACTTCTTCGACCGCTTCTTCGATGGCCGCCAGGACGGCCCGCCGCAAGCGGAGCGCAGCCTCGGTTCCGGAGTGATCGTCGACAAGCGCGGTTACATCCTCACCAACAATCACGTCGTCGAGCAAGCCACCAAGATTCAAGTGCAGCTGGATGGAGGCGCGCAGACCCGGTACACCGCGAAAGTGATTGGCGTAGACGAAGACACGGATTTGGCGGTGATTAAGATTGAAGCGAACAAAGACCTTCCTACGGCCAAGCTGGGTAACTCCGATGGCGTACAAGTCGGCGACTGGGTGTTGGCCATTGGAAGTCCCTTTGGATTGCAAGCAACCGTCACAGCGGGAATCATCAGCGCGAAAGATCGCCAAAATATCGGTGGTCCCGGGCATCAGTTCCAGAGATTTTTGCAGACCGATGCGGCGATCAACCCGGGGAATTCCGGCGGTCCGCTTGTCGATCTCGCCGGAGAGGTAGTGGGCATCAACACAGCCATTATCACCGGCAGCCGCGGGTACGAAGGCGTGGGCTTCGCATTGCCCTCCAGCACCGCAATTAACGTTTACAATCAGATTATTTCGCAAGGGCGCGTGACACGCGGTTCCATCGGCGTAAGCTTCCAGGAAGATTTGGGCACCAATGCCATCACGCTGAAAGAGTTGGGCGCGCCGTATGGCGTGGTCATTATGAACGTGGAACCCGGGAGCCCGGCGGAAAAGGCCGGACTCAAAGGCGGCGATGTGATCACCAGCGTAAACGGCAACGCGGTGAAAAACGGCAACGACCTCGTGAATCCTATCGCGCAAGCGCCAATCGGCAGCAAAGTGAAGCTCAACTACGTGCGCGACCGTTCGCAAAAGGAAACCACCGCGGTCGTCGAAGACCGTACACACGTATTCCCAACGCAGGCGGGCCGCCTCAATGACCAGCAAGGGGAGGCCGCACCAGCCGAGTTCGGATTGCGCGTCGATAGCCTCACGCCAGAGCGCGCTGCGCGCGTCGGCATGGAGGGCCAGCGAGGTGTGCTGGTGACGGAAGTCGAGCCGGCCAGCTTCGCGGACGACATCCAATTTGCTCGCGGCGACGTGATTGCCGAAATCAATCGCGAACCCATTAGTTCGGTCGACGATTACAAGCGCGCCGTATCCAAGCTCAAGCCTGGGGTGAGCGTGGTTTTCAAAGTCCTGCGGCATGGCGATGGCGACCGCACTTTCACGCTGTTCTTATCCGGCGTGGTACCAGCGGAAAACCAACAGTAGTTCTATTGCCGAGTGACGACGTTTCGCGATATAGGATGATCGAGGCTAGATGAGACTTCGCACGTCGATTACCGCGGGCCTGGCGCTGCTCCTGACAGCAGGAACGGCGTACTCCGCCACGTCGGCGCCGGCCAAACCCACGCGCAGTGCGGCGAAGCCAGCGGCCAGCAAGTCGCGCACAAAGCGGTCTAGCAAACATTCCAGCCGGCGGGAGCGTGGGCAAAAGGCCCCGGCTGCCGAACGCATTTCCGAGATTCAGCAAGCGCTCGCCAAGGACGGATCCTTCGCCGGCACCGCCAGCGGCAAATGGGACGACGCCACGGTCGAAGCGATGAAGAAGTTTCAAGCCGGCCACGGCCTGACCCCCAGCGGGAAACTCGATGCGCTAACGCTGCAAAAGCTGGGGCTCGGATCGCAAACGGCCGGCGTCGCAGCGCCCATGCCACCGATCGCCTCCTCGGTCGGCGCCAAGGCTGCAGAGAGCGCGCAGCGCCAGTAGCTTTCTAATGTCCGAAGACCTTCGGCGAAGCTCGTTTGCATTCCATTCAAAACTGAGTTAGAAGCCTGACCCGCGTCGACTGTTCGGCAGAGTATCGCCGCCAGCTCCATAAGCGCCCTCATAAAAAGAGGGCCGGAAGACGCGGGGTGCGTCCGTCCGGCCCGTGTGCCCAAGGAGAATCACGTGTTGCCTATTGAGACTGGCTCGGTCCGAAAAAAATTCCCGGTACCAGTTTTATTTTTCTTCGACCTCGCGGCAGCGGTACTAGGACGCCTGACTGCATTCATTTTGTGTCAGAGGGCTTTGAAGAAGTGGGCAACTTTGCGACCCGCGCTCTCCGTGTAATAGACGGTTATCTTCGCTGATTTCTCGGCGCCTTTGGCGACGTCCTTCCCGGCATCCTTTGCAGCATGGTCAGTGAGGTGATAGGTCTCTTCGGTGCCATCCGCCGTCTTGACCACCAGTGTTTTACCTCCGCGGTCGATCTTTGAAACTGTGCCCTCGGCAACCTTAAGGCCGCCTTTTCCTACGTGATCTACTTCCTCGGCGGTTTCCTCGGTGCCTTTGTTCGAGTAGTGCACTACTACTTCGGAGCCTTCCTTGACCCCGCGGAAACCATCTTTGGCGCCCTCGGCGGTCTTTTCCGCGCCCTGGACCGAGGTCCGTCCAATGAAATGAAATGTATGTTCGGTTCCGTCCGCTGCCTTCACGACGATGGTCCTTGTGGCCGAATCAACTTTCTTGACGGTTCCCTGAATCGCGCTAATCACCGCTTGCGCAACCAGAGCCGTGGAGCCGAATAACAACAGCAAACCGATTAGAACAGTTCTCTTCACCTTTCCCTCTTTCCACCGCCTAGATTCAAGGTTCCCCGTGATTGGACCGCGCCAAATCATACACCAGGGGCGTTCGCAACCGGGCTTGGCGCTTTTTCGAGGCCCGATTCGACGCGACTGCATGACCAGCTCGGTTTGACGAGTGAATCGGAGCGACGGTACAATTTTCTTTCCACGGGATAGTGCCCGCGTTCAAGCCCGCAAAGGACCGAGTTCAAGCGCAGCGTTCCAGGAGGCAGTATGGCCACGGCAGCCGCACCACGCGTTTACAAGAACTTTATCAACGGGCAATGGATCGATTCGCGCAGTGGTAATGCCTATGAAAACCGCAATCCTGCCAACACTGATGAATTGATCGGCATGTTCGTTTCCTCGACCGCTGAAGACGTAAACATGGCCGTGGATGCTGCCAATCTCGCTTATAAGAAGTGGCGTTTGGTGCCCGCACCCAAGCGCGCCGAGATCCTGTTCGCGGCCGCGGAGCTGCTGATCGAGCACAAGGAAGAATTCTCCAAAGACATGACGCGCGAGATGGGCAAGGTCCTGGCGGAAGCGCGTGGCGACGTCCAGGAAGCCATCGACATGACGTATTACATGGGCGGGGAAGGGCGACGTCTGTTCGGGCAAACCACGCCCTCGGAGCTGCCCGATAAGTTTGCGATGAGCGTGCGGCAATCGATCGGTACATGTGGACTCATTACTCCATGGAATTTCCCGATGGCCATTCCTTCATGGAAAATCATGCCCGCTCTCATAAGCGGAAATACCGTGGTGCTCAAGCCTGCGGAAGACACGCCGCTCTCTTCCTACAATCTGGTGCAAATCCTCGCGGAAGCCGGAGTTCCAGACGGCGTGGTGAACCTGGTGAGTGGCAACGGACCGAATGCCGGTGCGCCTCTGACCGAGCATCTTGCTGTTCCCGTAGTTAGCTTCACCGGCTCAACGGCCGTAGGACGCCTGATCGCTGAAGCCTGCGCGCCCGAATTCAAGCATTGCAGCCTGGAGATGGGCGGCAAGAACATCATCCTGGTGATGGAAGACGCAAACCTCGACCTCGCGGTCGACGGCGCGATCTGGGGCGGATTCGGCACCACCGGACAGCGCTGCACCGCCGCCAGCCGCATCGCGGTGCACAAGTCCGTGTACAACGAATTTACCTCGCGTTTTGTGGCGCGCGCTAAGAAGCTGAAGGTCGGCAATGGCCTCGACCCCGGCGTGGACATGGGTCCTTGCATTAACGAGCAGCAGCTCAAAACCGTGATGGAATATGTGCAAATCGGGCAATCCGAAGGCGCAAAGCTCCTCACCGGCGGCCATCGCTTGACGGACGGTCCGTACGCCAAGGGCTGGTTCCATGAACCGACCGTTTTCGGCGACTGCAATCCCGCCATGCGCATTGCGCAGGAAGAAATCTTCGGCCCAGTAGTTTCGGTGATTCCAATTTCCAATCTTGAAGAAGCGATCGAGGTCGCCAACGGTGTTCCCTACGGCCTTTCCGCTTCGATCTACACGCGCAACGTGAATTGCGCCTTTCAAGCCATCCGCGACCTGTTCACCGGGATCGTCTACGTAAACGCCCCGACCATTGGTGCCGAAACGCATCTACCTTTCGGCGGCACCAAGAAAACCGGTAATGGCCACCGAGAGGCGGCAATAGCCGCCATCGATTTCTACACGGAGTGGAAGACCCTGTACATCGACTACTCTGACAAGCTGCAGCGCGCCCAAATCGACAATGCAGAGTAGATGTATTGCACCGCAGTGCTGGATGAGACCGCCTCGGCACAAATACCAGTCAACGCATTGACCCTGCTTGACAGCGTTCCTACAATACTAGGTAGGACTGGGAGTAGCCCGCCCTTATGAGGACTGCCGCGCTTCAGGAACGGCGTAACCGCCAGATTTTGGCGGACATCGTGCGGACCTATATTGAAAGCGGTGAACCCGTTTCATCGCGCGTAATTTCCTCGCGCTTTGAGGAGACGCTCAGCACCGCCACTATCCGCAACATTATGGTGGACTTAGAAGAAGGCGGGTTCTTGTATCAGCCGCATACCTCTGCTGGTCGCGTTCCGACTGCGGCGGCGTACAGGTTTTTCGCACAGGAGATCGCTTCCCAGGCCACCATCAGCGCGGTCGACAAAGACTGGATCCGTCGCGAAATGGGTTCGCCGACCAATGCCGCGGAAATCACGGAACGGGCCGGACACGTTTTAGCGGAAGTGTCTAATGGCCTGGGAATCATCGTATCTCCACCGATGGGCAAGACCGTGCTCGAGCATGCGCGCATGTGGCTCTTGCCTGACGGCCGCGTCGTTGTGGTGCTAATCTCGCCGGGCGGCAACACACGCGACAAGGTGCTGCGCCCGAGCCGCCGCTTCTCGCAAGCGGAACTCGACGCCACGGCGGATTTTCTGAATAGCCACTATTCCGGGTGGACGCTGGAAGCGATTCGCGAGGATTTGTTGCAGAAACTAGCCAATGAGCGGGAGCGTTACGAAGGCATCGTGCAAAGCGCCCTGGCGCTCTGCGGTCCTTCGGTATTCGGCGATGACCTCACACGTGAAGTTCACGTGGAAGGCACCGCGCAAATGGTGGGCGCCGTCGATTTCACCAGCCAACAGCAATTGCGCGACTTACTGGAAGCTATCGAGGAAAAGCATCGCCTGGTGACCGTGTTGAACGCGTGCATCGAAACTCCCGAGCCGGTATATGTGCAGATCGGCGTAAAGGAAATTTCCGAGCGGGGCGAAAATCTTGCTCTTATCAGCGCGCCTTACATGCGAAACGATCTGGTGCAAGGCTCTCTCGGCGTTCTCGGCCCAACGCGCATGCATTACGAACGGGCGATGACCGCGGTGGCCTACGTAGCCCAGCTTTTCAGTGAAGCGCTGAGCAAAATCTAATCATTCCCGGCAGAAGAGAGGCAGATTGTGCTGAATAAGGAATTTAACATGAACATCGATCCCGACGACTCTGGCGGACCCGACCAGAGCCCGGAGGCCAAAGCCTTGGCCGCCGATTCCGCGGTCGCAGACGCCGAAATCGCCAGGTTAGCGGCCGATCTGCAAGAGCTTCGGCAGACACTGCTTCGGCGACAGGCCGACTTCGATAATTATCGCAAGCGCATCGAAAAGGAACGCGCGGAAGACGCCAATCGCTACACCGCCCGCGTGATCGAGGCGCTTATTCCCATCGTCGATGGTTTCGAGCACGCGCTCGCCGCGCATCGCGACGCCGAATACGAGAATTATCGCAAAGGTTTTGAGCTGATCTATAAGCAGCTCCGCGACAATCTCGCGAAGCTCGGCGTTGAGCGCACTGAGCCGCTTGGCCAGCGCTTCGATCCACATTTGCACCAAGCAATGGATCGCGTGGAAACCGACAAGGCTGAAGACGGCACGATTCTCCAGGTTTATCAGCCCGGCTACGAATTCCACGGGCGCGTGCTGCGTCCGGCGATGGTGCGTGTAGCGGTACACGCAACTCCGGCATCAAAGAAAACTGTGAACTGAAGAGACTTGCGTAAAGTAGAGTGACCATTTCCCGGCGAGCGTAGCGCACAAGACGCTTCGCTTGTCCTGTATCGATTCAAAACCAGCGGGAGTGCAATGGCAAAGTCGCAGCAGCGTGACTTTTATGAAGTGTTAGGTGTAGCACGGACCGCCACCGTCGAAGAGATCAAGAGTGCGTACCGGAAGTGTGCCCTCAAGTGGCACCCGGACCGCCATCCGGAAGATAAGGCTGAAGCGGAGGTGAAATTTCGCGAAAGCACGGAAGCTTATAGCGTCCTAAGCGACGCGCAAAAGCGGCAGGTTTACGACACCTATGGCCATGCCGGACTTTCGGGCGCAGGCGCGGGCGGCGTTGACTTCAGCGGCACCATCTTCCAGGATTTTCACGATATTTTCGGCGACTTCTTTGGTTTTGAGGATCTGTTTTCCGGGGGCCGGCGTGGCGGCCGTGGTCGTGCCCAGCGTGGCGCTGATCTTCGTTACGACATGACTCTCACGTTCGAGGAAGCCTCAACCGGCGTTAAACACGAAATCAAAATCCCGCGCCAGGAATTTTGCGCCGCTTGTAACGGCACCGGCGCCAAAGCTGGAACGGGCGTAGTCGCTTGTCAAACTTGCGCAGGCCGCGGGCAGCTCGCCTATCAGCAGGGATTCTTCACGATTACGCGCACGTGCCCCGCCTGCCAGGGCGCCGGCCAAATTGTCAAAGAGCGCTGCACCGAATGCCGCGGCCAGGGCCGCGTGGAGAAGGAAAGAACCATCGAGTTGCGCATTCCTCCCGGCGTGGACACTGGAACGCGCTTGCGCGTGCAAGGCGAAGGCGAACCTGGCCCGAATGGCGGCCCCACCGGCGATTTGTACGTCGTGCTCGAGGTAAAGGAACATCCCTTCTTCGAGCGCCGTGGCGCGGACCTCTATTGCACGATTCCCATCAGCATCGCGCAGGCCACGCTCGGCGTCGAACTACAGGTGCCCGGACTGGGGGGCGAGGAAAAACTGAAAATTCCCGAGGGCACGCAAAGCGGTGCCGTGTTCCGCATACGCGGCAAAGGCCTCGCGGACCCGCACGGCGGCGGTAAGGGTGATTTGTACTATCACGTGCGCGTGCTGACGCCCACCAAGCTCACCCGCGAGCAGCGCAAACTAATCGAACAACTGGGTGCGTCGCTAAAGGTCGAAAACAAGCCAGCCGAGCGCGGCTCTTCGCTTTTCGACAAAGTAAAGGACATCTTCGGCTGATCCCTGCCTCGGCTTCCTGTTACACCTGTAGCGCAGGGCGGAGTCCGCGGAACCCTGCGGCTTTTCCTTCCCAGTTGCTCTGCTCGCGCTTGGGATAGAATCTCTCCGTGCGTCGACGATTTTTCGTAGAACAATTCAGCGGCGATACCGCCACGATAGAAGGCGACACCGCCCACCACCTCGGCCGCGTCCTGCGCGCCCAGCCAGGCCAACTCTACGAACTAAGCGACGGCCAGCAAGTCCGCCTCGGACGCATCGAAAAAGTCGCGCGCGATCGCGTAGACTTCACCCTGCTCGAGCAAATTTCCGCGCATCAACCGGCAATCGAAGTGACTCTGCTTCTCTCCATCGTAAAGTTCGACGCCTTCGAGTGGGCCATCGAAAAAGCCACCGAACTTGGCGTCGGCACGATCATTCCGCTCGCCGCCGCGCGCAGCGAAAAGGCCTTGCTCGCCGCGGCAGGGAAGCGCGCCGAACGTTGGAAGAAACTCCTCGCCGAAGCCTCGCAGCAATCGCGCCGCGTCGGTGTACCTGCGTTGCAGAGGGTGTCCCAGCCAACGCAAGCTTTCAGCGCTCACGCCACAGGCGCCGTGAAAATACTTCTTTCCGAGCAACCGGACGCTCCCAGCCTGCGACAAGTCCTGCACAGCGAACCGGCGTTTCAGAAGACTGCCGTTGCGATCGGCCCGGAAGGCGGCTGGACGGACGCGGAGCTTTCCGCTGCGCGAACCTACAATTTCCGCGAAGCCTCGTTGGGCGAGCTGATTCTGCGCACGGAAACGGCCGTAGCCGCTGCGCTGGCCGCCATCAACTACGCTCTCGGCGAATGATGCAGCTCGCAGCCAGGGGCTGGGCAACACGCCGGACTGCTTCGGAATCCAACTACCAACGTCGAACATCCGATGGTGTAGACGAGGGCAACACCGCCGGAAACCAAATCTGGCGCGGCGTGTTACCCCCGTGCTATAAATACATGGCAGCCAAAAATGGATAGCGCGGACGAGAAACTACCTCCGACTTCAGCGATTCCGGAATCCCCAGAGCCGGTCTCGCCCGCAATTAAGCCCCCACCCTCGGGGTCGCCCACCGCACATTCCCTGCGCAACGAAATCCGTGTTTGGACGCGCGACCTGCTTATCGCCATCGGGCTTGCCCTGGTCATCATCGTCTTCCTCTATCAACCTGTGAAAGTCGAAGGCACTAGCATGGCGCCGCTGCTTTCCGATCAAGAGCGCATCTTCATCAATAAATTTGTCTATCGCTTTGAGCCCATCGAGCGCGGCGACGTAGTCGTCTTCTGGTACCCTCTGGATCGCACCAAGTCTTTTATCAAGCGCGTGGTCGGCTTGCCCGGCGAGGTGGTCGAGATTCGCCAAGGAATCGTGTATGTTGATGGCGTGCCGTTAGCCGAGCCTTACGTGCCGCCGCAATATGAGGATCTCAGCGATTTTGCTCCTATCCGTGTGCCACGCGACAACTATTTTGTCATGGGCGACCACCGCATCAGCTCCAACGATTCGCGCGTGTTCGGTACAGTAGCCAGCCGCTTTATCTACGGCCGCGCTGTATTCGCTTATTGGCCTGTGGATCATTTTGGTTCGCTCTCCATGACCTCGACTACGGAAGCGAAAACGAAATGAGCGTACAATATCTGCCGATGCGTTCGGGAGGACACACTGACGGAAGTTCCGCATCGATCTGCGATTCTCGCGCTGGAAGACGGGCGCGTATTTAACGGCCGCGCGGCCGGCGCGATCACGCGCCGGAGTGGCGAAGTCGTTTTCAACACCAGCCTCACCGGATATCAGGAAGTATTCACCGACCCCAGCTATGCCGGGCAGATTGTCTGCCTCACTTACCCGCACATTGGAAATGTTGGCGCGAACCTCGATGATGAAGAGGCAAAAAAGCCGTACATCGAGTCGCTGATTGTTCGCGAATTCTCACAGGTCAGCTCCAACTGGCGCTCCGCGGAAACCGCGCAGCTTTACCTGAATCGCCACAAAATTCCCGCCATCTGGGATATCGATACGCGCGCGCTGGTGCGCCACATTCGCAAAGTCGGCGCGCTGCGCGGAGTTGTCGCGACCGACGGCACCCCTGCGGATCAATTGATCCACGAAGCGAAGCAGATTCCCCTCATGGCTGGTCAAGAGTTGGCCAGCCGCGTGAGCTGCGCGAAGCAGTACATGTGGAACACCGGTTCGATCGAACTCGCCACTTCGCCGTGGGCCGAGCAAATGGGTGAAGCGGGAAACGGTGGTGAGGCGCGTAGCTTCCGCGTCGTCGCATACGATTTCGGCATCAAGCAAAATATTTTGCGCCTGCTCGTGGATCACCACTGTGAAGTTGCCGTGGTCCCTGCGCAAACCACCGCCGAGGAAGTTCTCGGCATGGGTGCAGACGGCGTGTTTCTCTCGAATGGCCCAGGGGATCCCGAGCCAGTCGATTACGCCGTCGAGAATATTCGCAAACTCATCGGGCGCATCCCGGTCTTCGGCATTTGCCTAGGGCATCAGCTCTGTGGCTTAGCGCTAGGCGGAAAAACCTTCAAGCTCAAATTCGGCCACCACGGCTCCAATCACCCGGTTAAGAATCTGCTTACCGAACAAGTCGAAATCACCGCGCAAAATCACGGCTTCTGCGTGGACCCCGATTCGCTACCCTCCAAAGAAGTGGAAATCACCCACATAAATTTGAACGATCAAACCAATGAAGGCATGCGCCACAAATCGCATCCGCTCTTCAGCGTGCAATATCACCCGGAAGCCAGCCCCGGGCCCCACGATTCGCACTACTTGTTCACCCAGTTCACAGATTTAATGCAGGAATTTCAGAAGCCCGGAAGCTCGCGGAAATGAAGCCCCTTACATTCGCGCTGCCCTTTTTGCTCCTTTGCGCTTGCGTCACCAGCGCAGCCTCGGTCGATGTGATCGGCATTCAGCCCTCTGTTCAAAACGCTCGGATTGTTGTTCTGATGGACGGCGAGCCGCAGAACGGGGTGCACTTAACGGTTACGACAACGGATGGGCAACCCAAAGTTTCGCTAGTGACAGACTCGCGTGGCCTTGTGCGTTTGCCGACGCTCGCACCTGGAAATTATTGCGTGATTGCCTCGGTGGCTCCCCCCACGCGTCGTTCCGAGATATGTCTGGCTATTTCGCGGCGCCACGGCAAGAGAAAGTTTTCCTTGATCCTTGTTCCCGCTCCTCTGCCACCGCCAACGTTTGACGAAAAGTTGCAAGCCGCTGAAAGAACGCGTCCAGGCGAGAGGGTAAGGCAGCTCGCAGGAGTTGTTCAAGACCCGCTCGGGGCGGTAATAGGTCACACGCAGATCGAAGTCATGCCGTGCGGCTCTCGCGATCTGGCCCACGCAGGAAAAGCGGTAACCGACGATGCTGGTCGCTTCACGTATCCGTTGGAGCCCGGCAGCTATACGGTCATCTTCAAGGCCGCCGGCTTTGAAACGAACATTCTTGTGTTTGATGTTGCACCAGATGCCCGGGAAAGCCATGTAGTGGTGAAAATGGAAGTCGGAGCTATTACCGAGTGAGAGGAAGAACGCCTGAGGGAACCTCGGAAAGCAACATGCCCAAACGTAAAGACATCAAGAAGATTCTGATCATCGGCTCCGGGCCGATTGTTATCGGGCAGGCTTGCGAGTTCGACTATTCGGGGGCGCAGGCTTGCAAGGCGCTGCGGGCGGAGGGCTACAAGGTCATCCTGGTGAACTCGAATCCGGCGACCATCATGACCGATCCGGAGCTGGCCAACCGCACCTACATCGAGCCGCTGACCAAGGAATATCTCGAGGAAATTATTGCCAAGGAAAAGCCGGACGCGCTGCTGCCCACCGTAGGCGGCCAAACCGCGCTAAATCTCGCGGTGGAGCTGAGCGAAGGCGGCATTCTCGAAAAATACAAAGTGGAGATGATTGGCGCTTCGCTGCGCGCCATCAAAGTCGCTGAAGATCGTCTGTGGTTCAAGGACGCTTGCCGCAAGATCGGTCTGGAGGTTCCGGCCTCGGCGCTCGTGAACAACGCGCAGGACGCGCTGCGCCTCTGCGATCAACTTGGGTTTCCCCTGGTGATTCGCCCATCATTCACACTTGGCGGAACGGGTGGATCAATCGCCTATAACCGCGAAGAGTTCGGCGAGGCCATCGCGCATGCTTTGGACATGAGCCCTGTACATGAAGCGCTGGTCGAAGAGTCGGTGCTGGGCTGGAAGGAGTACGAGCTCGAAGTGATGCGCGATTTTCGCGACAACTTCGTGGTCATCTGCACTATCGAAAATTTCGACCCCATGGGCGTCCACACCGGCGACTCCATCACCGTCGCGCCCGCTCAAACACTCACGGACAAGGAATTTCAGCGCATGCGCGACGCCGCCGCCGCGATTATCCGCGAAGTGGGCGTTGAAACTGGCGGGTCGAACGTGCAGTTCGCGATAAATCCCGAAAATGGCCGCATGGTCGTCATCGAGATGAATCCGCGCGTCTCGCGCAGCTCAGCACTCGCCAGCAAAGCGACTGGATTTCCGATTGCCAAGATCGCCGCGCGGCTAGCCGTGGGAATGGCGTTGGACGAAATTCCCAACGATATCACCAAGAAAACTCCCGCATGCTTCGAGCCGACCATCGACTATGTCGTAGTGAAAATTCCGAAATGGCAGTTCGAGAAGTTCCCTGGCGCGGATACCACACTCGGCACGCAGATGAAATCCGTCGGCGAAGTCATGGCCATAGGACGCACCTTCAAAGAAGCGCTGCAGAAGGGAATTCGCTCGCTCGAGCCCCACACCCCTTGGCGCGCACCTGCGGAAACGCCGGATTCGCTGCTCCGCGAAAAATTGTCAACGCCGCGCCCCGATCGCATTCACTGGCTGCTCACCGCGGTGGAGCGCGGCCTCCACGCCGAAGAGATTTGCGAGCTGACGAAAATCGACCCGTGGTTCATTCATCAGATTGAAGAGTTGAACGCCATGAATCGGCGCGCCGCCGGCGTAACGGTTGAGACGGCGTCGAAGGAACTGCTGCGCGAGGTAAAGCGCCACGGAACCAGCGACGAATACTTGGCGCAAATTTGGAAGACAACTCCTGCCGCAGTGCGTTTGCAGCGCGCTCGTTACGGCGTATCGCCCGTTTTCAAACGCGTCGATACCTGCGCCGCGGAGTTTGAGTCCTTCACTCCGTACATGTATTCGACGTACGAAGACGAGGACGAATCCGACCCGCACCCCGGGCCGAAAATCATGATTCTCGGTAGCGGGCCCAACCGCATCGGCCAGGGCATCGAGTTCGATTATTGCTGCTGCCACGCTTCGTTCGCCCTCCGTGAAGACGGCTACGAAACGATCATGGTCAATTGCAATCCGGAAACGGTGTCCACCGATTACGACACTTCGGATCGCCTGTATTTTGAGCCTCTCACACTGGAAGATGTTTTGGCGATCGTCGAGCGCGAGAAGCCGCAGGGTGTAATCGTGCAATTCGGCGGGCAGACGCCGCTGAATCTTGCGCTGGAGTTAAAGCGCAATGGCGTGCCGATTATCGGCACCTCTCCGGAGTCGATTGACCTTGCCGAAGATCGCCGCCGCTTTGGCCGCCTGCTCGACGAATTGAAAATTCCGCAGCCGCGCAACGCCACGGCGCTGATTCCCGAAGAAGCGGCGCGCGTCGCCAGCGAAATTGGCCTGCCGGTTTTAGTGCGCCCCAGTTACGTGCTAGGCGGACGCGCCATGGTCATCGCGTACGACGTAAACACCGTGCAGGAATATGTGGCGCAAGCTGCAATGATGGGCCCCGCGCGCCCCGTGCTGATTGATCAGTTTTTGGAAGAGGCCACGGAAGTAGACGTCGATGCGCTTGCCGACGGCACCGACGTTGTTATCGGCGGAATCATGGAGCACATCGAAGAGGCCGGCGTGCATTCCGGCGATTCTTCCTGCGTCCTGCCGCCGGTGAGTTTGACACCCGCGATGCTGGAATCGATTCGTGAATACACGAAGCGCCTCGCGCTGGCGCTCAAGGTCGTCGGGTTGATGAATGTGCAATACGCGATTCAGCGCGACACTGTATACGTGCTGGAAGTAAATCCGCGCGCTTCGCGCACTGTGCCGTACGTCAGCAAGGCTACCGGGGTGCCGCTCGCCAAAGTGGCGGCGCGCTTGATGGCCGGCAAGAAATTGGCCGACATGGATCTCCCACTCGTACATCACGGCGGAGTCTCCGAAATCGCCGTGCATGACTTCTATTCCGTGAAGTCCCCGGTGTTTCCATTCAACAAATTCCGCGGCGTCGACACCATTCTGGGCCCGGAAATGCGTTCCACCGGGGAAGTCATGGGCATTTCGAGTTCGTATGGTCAAGCATTCGCCAAAGCGCAGCTTGCCGCGGGACAGCGTCTGCCGCGCAAAGGCACCGTGTTTCTCAGCGTAAACGATCGTGACAAGCGGCACGTCGGCTCGTTAGGGAAGGACCTGCTATCCCTCGGCTTCCGCTTGCTCGGCACACGTGGAACTTGCGCCGCGCTCGAAGCTGCCGGCGTCGAGGCCGAATCCGTCTTCAAAGTCAATGAAGGCCGGCCGAACATTGTGGACTTGGTGAAAACCGGGAAAATCGATCTGATTATTAACACGCCGCTGGGCCGCGAATCGTTCTATGACGAGAAGTCCATTCGGCGCGCGGCCATTCGTTACAATATTCCGTGCATCACCACGTTGGCTGCGGCGCACGCCGCCGCGCGGGGGATCCGTGCCCTGGTGGAGCAGAAGACCGAAGTTGCGGCGCTGCAGGATTTGCATCGCCGCAAGGTGGCGGCGTCAGGATCGTCATCGGACGCAGGAGATTAGGCCATGGATTTCAGCGGAGTATTTGCTGCGCTAACGACGCCCTTTGCGGCGGATGATTCGGTTGCGATTGCGGACCTGAAGAAGAATATTCACCGCTACAACGCCACCGCTCTGGCGGGTTACGCCGTGCAAGGCTCGACCGGTGAATCCGTGCTGCTCTCGCGCGCGGAGTGGGACAGTGTTCTGGTGGCCGCGAAAGAAGCGTCAAGCCCGCAAAAGCGTCTGCTGGCAGGGACCGGGGTAGAATCCACCGCGGAAACAATTTCACGCAGCAAGCGCGCCGCCGAACTCGGCTATCACGCAGTCTTGGTCAAGACGCCCTATTACTACAAGCCGGTGTACAAGCCCGACGTCTTTATCGCTCACTACCGGCGCGTCGCGGACGCCTCGCCTATTCCCGTGCTGCTCTACTCCGTCCCACAATTCACTGGAATTTCACTGGAAGCTCCCGAAGTCGCCGTGCTCGCCGAGCATCCGAACATCATCGGAATCAAAGAAAGTTCCGGACACGTCCAGCGCGTCGCGGAAATGGTTGCAGCCACTCCGGCGTCGTTTCAGGTGCTGACCGGGGGTGCAGGCGTGCTACTGCCATCGATGACGGTCGGCGCGAAGGGTGCGATTCTAGCGCTGGCGAGCGCCCTGCCGGAAAAATGCGCTGAACTCTACGACTTGTCGCGGCGCGGGCAATTGGAGGGGGCGCGGGAGCTGCAGAAAAATCTGTTGCGCGCGTCAAAATTGATCGTTTCCGAGCTGGGAATTGCTGGCGTCAAGTTTGTAATGGATCACCGCGGATATTCCGGGGGACTGCCGCGTTTGCCCCTGCAACCCCTTACGGATTCCGCCAAGCGGCGCGTATTGGAAATTCTCGCCACCTTCGAGCCTGCCGCCGCCCGGGCCTAGCCACCATTGCCGCTTCGGGCGAACTACCATTTACCCCTGCTCTTCGTCCAAAAGAGGGTACGAGCGACGCTTCGGGTGCCCTGATTTGGTGTTACCAACGACCTTGCGTATCATCTAACTGCCATGGGCTGTGTCTCCATTCCTTTCCGGCGCCTGCCCCACCAGCCCAAGCTATTTGTCCGCCTGATTGACGATTACGCCAGCGTAAGAAGGTTTTACCCGCATCCCCCTAACCTGGATGCGGTGAAGCAAGTCGCGTCTCAACTCAATTATCCAGCGGAGCGTCGGCGTGAAGTCGCGGCCATTTTGCGCGAGCAAAATGCGGCCTTGGGTGCGAGCGCCGCGACGCAGAGCAATCTTGAGAAACTCGAGCGCGGCGCGGTTGCCGTAGTCAGCGGCCAGCAGGTCGGTTTATTTGGCGGTCCGGCCTACGCGGTTTATAAAGCGCTGACGGCGATCCGTTTGGCGGAAGAACTTAGCGAAGCGGGCATCCCGGCAGTGCCCATTTTCTGGATGGCCACCGAAGACCACGATCTCGACGAAGTTCGTCACGTGACCTGGTTCGATTCTGGCAAACTGGTCCGATTTGAACTCCCTGGCAGCGCGGAAGCTGGCCGCCCAGTAGGTCAGGTGCAGCTCGGGCCTGCGATCAACCAGCATGTGAAGAAGGCGGTCGGCCTGCTTACCGGGCCCGCCGGCGAAACGCTCTCACAAATTCTGGAACGCAGCTACACTCCCCAAAACACCTACGGAAGCGCCTTTGGCAAACTGTTTTCCCAGCTCTTTGCCGACCAGGGCCTGATTTTGCTCGACCCGCTGGATACGAGGCTGCATCGCATTGCCGCTCCACTGTACAAGAGAGCGCTGCAGGACCGCGATGAGCTGAACGAAAAACTCTTACAGCGTGGCAAGGACCTGGAAAGCGCCGGTTATGATGCACAGGTGAAGGTGACCGCGAAGAGTACGCTCCTTTTCACCATTCGCAATGGCGTGCGCCAGCCGGTTGTGGCAAGCAACTCGCATTTTAAGAGCGGGGACGCTATTTGGACACGCGAAGAAGCGCTGCGCCTGTTAGATTCTTCCCCGGAAACGTTCAGTGCCAACGCATTGTTTCGGCCCGTCGTGCAAGATTATCTTCTGCCCACTGCCGCGTACCTCGGCGGACCGGCGGAAATTGCATACTTCGCGCAATCTTCCGTCATTTACGAGCATCTGCTCGGGCGCATGCCCGTAATTCTGCCGCGTGCCGGGTTCACCGTTCTCGATGCGAAAGCGGAAAAGCTTTTGCAAAAGTACGGCCTTTGTATTGAGAATCTTTGGGCCGGTCCGCAGGAGTTGCGACGCAAGATGGAGTCGGTCTCGGTGCCGCCCGCGCTTTCCGAGAATTTTGATCGCGACACGGCGCAAATGGAGAGCACCCTAGCGGACCTCGCGACGCAAATCGAGCAATTGGATCCGACGCTGACCGGCGCGGTCACCACCGCACGCAAAAAAATCTCCTTCCAACTGGAAAAGCTACGCCGGAAAACTGCCCGCGCGCTGGATCAAAAAAGCGGCCTCTTAGCCGAGCACGAGTTGTTCCTGGAAAATTTGATTTATCCCGATAAATCCCTGCAGTCGCGTGAGTTGTGCTTCCTGCCGTTTCTGGCACGCTGGGGCATGGACGGCCTCGGCGAACTCCAGAAACTTTCCGGAAGCGACACGCTAGGCGAGCATCGCATCGTCCGGATTCCGTAGCATTCCCAAACGTGCTCGCGCCAAGTCCTTCGCAACTCCGACGGGTCGCTCTGTCCTGTGCGCAGTAGGAGACTGCGACAGAAATTCTCACTGAACCTACTGTGCCTATGGCAGAATGCGCTTCCGTGGGAGATGGAGCCTGTTGAAGAAGTCTCTAGGGTATGCACTGCGTCGTGGAAAGACCAAGCTTGTTCTATCGCTTTTTCTTGCTTCTTTTTTGGTTCTGTTTGTCTTGACGGCTGGTGGCAGGAATCCGCAGGGAGCAGCGTCAGCGGCACCTGGAACTCCAGGAAAATTTGTCGACGTAACCCAACGCTCGGGAATCGGTTTTCAATATCAAGCCTCTCACACGTCCAAAAAATATCTTATGGAGACCATGGGGCCGGGGGTCGCCGTTTTCGACTATGACAACGACGGACGCCTGGATATTTTCCTTGTAAACGGGGCGCCGCTAAGCGATCCCACGCCTAAGGGGACTGTCCCTCAGAAGACCGGACCTCAATACTGGAACCGCCTTTATCACCAAAAATCCGATGGTACCTTCGAGGACGTGACCGAGAGAGCCGGCCTTCAGGGGAGCGGATACGGAATGGGCGTGGCAGTCGGCGATTACGACAACGATGGCTACGAAGATTTGTATGTCACGGCTTACGGCGGCAACAAGCTGTACCGCAATAACGGAGACGGGACCTTCACGGATGTAACGTTGAAAGCGGGCGTTGGAGGCAATGGGTGGTCTACGAGTGCTGCTTGGGTAGATTTGGATAATGACGGCTTCCTCGATCTTGTCGTGTTGCGTTACCTGGAATGGGATTTCGAGGACATCTGGTGCGGGGAGCACAAGCAAGGATATCGAGCGTATTGTCATCCCGACCGGTTTAAGCCTGTTCGGCCGCTGGTGTATCACAACAATGGCGATGGCACGTTTACCGAAGTCGCGGAGAAGATTGGGCTATCTAAACCGGGAAAGGGTCTCGGAGTGGCGGTTGCAGACTACGATCGCGACGGCCATATCGACGTCTTCATCGCCAACGACTCTATGCCTGAGTTCTTGTATCACAACAAGGGCAATGGAACGTTTGAAGAAGTGGGCTTGGTTTCCGGCGTTGCCGTGGATGTTGATGGCCGCACCTACGCGGGCATGGGTGTGGACTTCGCCGACTACCACAATAATGGCTGGCCGGGCATTGTGGTCACGGACTTGGCTAACCAACGCTATGCGCTCTATGAGAACAACGGTGACGGTTCCTTCACTTACACAAGTCAAAGGGAAGGTCTAGCGCGCATGACCATGACGCATACCGGGTGGGGCGTCCGTCTGTTCGACTATGACAATGACGGCTGGAAGGACCTACTCATTGCCCAGGGCCATGATCTCGACACCGTCGAACTGACGGATCCCAACGTGCGATACCGTGAGCCCATGCTGCTCGCGCACAATACCGGCAAATCGTTTGTGGATGTGTCCGCCGGTTCGGGCGAGGTATTCAAGCAAAACTGGGTTGCGCGCGGACTGGCCATAGGTGACCTCGACAACGACGGCCGGCTCGATGCTGTTGTGACCACCAACGAAGGCCCGGCCTATGTTCTCCACAATGAAACTCCCTCGCCGAACCACTGGTTGCTCCTTAAGCTTGTCGGACACAAAAGCAATCGTGATGCGATCGGCGCAGTTGTGAAGCTAACTACCGCGCGCGGGCCGCAGTTTGTCACGGTTACGACGGCGAGCAGCTATCTCTCTTCCGGCGACAAACGCGTGCACTTTGGATTGGGCAACGAGCCGATCGCGGAGGAGATCGAAATCCGCTGGCCCAGCGGGATTGTGCAAAAGCTCCAGAAAATTCAAGCAGATCGAATACTAGAGATTGACGAACCGCGCGACGAATCACGTTAAGAAATAGTCGGCTTACGTCTCGGTTTTAAATTAAATATGAACTTCTACTCCGAGCACCTCAGATCTTCCACTGCGAGACAGAGGGCACATTAAATGACAAACGATTGATCCTGAAATTGTCCCCGTCTGTATCGCGTGAACAGGATCGGCCAGCGCCTAAGGTCCGGCCCATAATACTTTTCTACTATCGTTATTGTGCAACGTCTTTCACTTGCCGAGGTCAACCCTAAAATCCCCTTTTGGTTATCGCGTTGATTCATTGCAAGTTACGCTTTGGCCGCCTCCGACACCCTTTGGAGGCCAACTTGCTACAGCCTGTCCGGGGCGGAGTGCCCTAAGCGGTCGGATTGCGCCAGTGTTCTCGGGTCGGTTTGTTTTGTCGGCGCATAAATCGCTGGGTAGTCGAACTGCTCCGGGGTCCTTCCTGGGTGTGTAAAGTTGTGTCGAAAATTTGAGGGTGAGGTGCGCGTCATGACGAAGGCAAGGCGGCGGCTGGTTTCCTTGCGGTTGGCTTCTCTCGCGACGCTGGGGTTGTTGTTATCGATCGGTGCGAGCACGACTCGTGCGCAATGCCCGACGAGCGGCACGACCATACTCAACTGGACCGCTGGAACGAGCGGGAACTGGAGCGTCGCTACCAACTGGACTGACAACTGCATTCCCAACAATGCGCCTCCTGCGTTCTTCGACGTCGTGCTCATCAATTCTGGCACTAACCCTACTATTACTTTCGACGCGGCGCCAACAACGATCGACACTCTCGAGGTCGACGCCGGCACTACCTTGCAAAGCAACGGAAGCCCTCGTTCGCTGACGATTGGCAGCACGAACAATCCCGGAGTTTTCACCAATAACGGCGCAATCAATTGGACTGCTGGCAGCACGCTCACGGTCGGAACCGGCACGGCTACAGTCAGCAACGCGGGTACGCTGACCATGGACGCCAGCACCCTGAAGGTCAGCGGAGATTTTGGCAGCAACTCCGGGAATCTGAACATCCAGAACGGCAGCACCGGCACCATTACTGGTGCGCTGAATAACACCGCAACGAGCTCTGGCACTTCCAATCTCACGGTGGATAACAGCACTTTAACCGTGCAAACCAACCTCGAGAACGGCGGAGCAGGTTTTGGCGCCAATGTTAGGGTACTGAACGGCGGTACGCTGACGGTAAAGGGAAACTTCACTAATGACACGACCGGTTTCAGCGGAAGTACCACGACGCTGAGTGGCGCTAGCAACCTCACGGTCAACGGCGCGTTCACCAATAAAACAAGTAGTTTCCTTACGCTTTCCGGGACCGGTAACAACGCGACTTTTGGCACTTTTCAGAACAGCGGAACCCTCCAGATCGATACCGGAAGCACCGTGACCACCACCACTTGGAGCGACCTTGACGGGTCCGGAAACCTCACCAACACCAACACGCTAAATTTAAATGGTGGGAAATTAAACTACACGGGCGGCGACATTTTAAACATTACTGGCGGCACGGTAGACCTAACCGCGAATGGCGCAACGCTGTCGGTTGACGCCAACGGCTCGGACATTTTGATCTCCGGAAATGGTACGACCAGCGCACTGGATAACCTCGCCACGAACAGCGCCACACTCAACCTGAACGGAATCACCCAAAATATTCAGGGGTCGCTTACCAATAACGCTGCACTAAGCCTCGCAAACGGTAGCGCCATGACCGTAGGCAATGGTGGCTCCGGTTCCTTGACCAACAATAGTAGCGTCACCCTCAACGCCAGCACGCTAACCGTCAACGGGGCTTATAGCGGCCCAAGCACCAGCCTGGCGGTCGCAAGCCAAATGACCGTGAACGGAAATTTCACCAACACGAACAGCACCACGATTGATGCCAGCACCCTGACCGTCTCCGGCGACTACCTTAACACCTCGGCCGCTTTTGCAACGACCACGCTGCGGAACGCCAGCAAGCTGACCGTCGGCGGGAACTTTACCAGCGATGCGAGTCTAGGTCGCCTGAGTTTAATCGGGGCAAACAACACGGTTACGGTAGCCGGGGCGTTTAGCCTCACTAACGCTAGCTCGGGTGGCCTGCAGGTTGATACCGGAAGCACACTTACTGCAGGCTCGTGGGCAAACCTCGATGGGTCCGGAAACCTGACCGGCGCGAGCACTTACAACATGAATGGCGGCTTGTTCAAGTACACCGGCGGGGATGTACTGAACAACGTCAACAACACCATCATACTCGCCGCGAATGGAGCCACGTTCACGGCAGATGCGATCGGCTCCGACCCCTTGATTTCGCACGACGGCGGCGTTACGAGCGCTTTCGATAATATGAACGCCAACGGTGGCGTGTTCCAGCTCGGCCAACAGAGCGTCAACGCCAGCGGAGTGGTTCAAAACGTAAACGGCGGCTTGGCTAACACCGGCGCGCTCAATCTATTCAATGGCAGCTCCATGACCACGAATAAGGGCGGGTCGGGGGGCGACATCACCAGCGGCGGCACGATTCTGCTGGAAAATGATTTCGGTACCGCTCCGAACGGCAATACGCTAACGGTCAACGGAAATTTGACCGCGGGCACCCTGAACGTCTTTGGAACCAACAACACTGTGACCGTTACGGGCGCTTACACGAATGGGACCGGTACAGGCGGGACGCCTACAAGCGGTAACATGCAAGTTGATACGGGTAGCGCCGTCAAAGTAACTGGAAATCTAGTAAACGTCGATGGTTCGGGCAACCTCACTGGGAATTTTAACCTCAATGGTGGCACGCTGTTCTACACCGGCCACGAGGTTGACACCAACACCAACACGCTCACTCTCAACGGCAACGGAGGGACTTTCACAACGGACAGTAAAGGGTCCACCGTGATGCTTTCCAATGACGGAGGCTTTAACAGCGCGCTGGACAACCTAAGCACCAACATTGGCACCTTGAACCTGCTTGGTGGTGTGACCCTTAAGACTGCGGCGGCGACGTTCACTAATGGCACAACCGCCGCTGCAGTGGTGAACCTCACTAACAGCACGATGACGGTAGCCGGCGACTACATCAATACTGTAGGGCCGAACAGCTTTGCTTCGACAACTGCGCTCCGTGGCGGCGCAACACTCAATGTAGGCGGCAACTTCGATAACGACCGCTCGAATTTCGACCTTTTGAATTCCGGTAATACCGCTTCGATCGGCGGAACGTTGACGAATGACGGCAGCCTGGAGGTTGATACCGGGAGCGCGATTAAAGTGACCGGCGGCCTCACCAACGTGGATGCGTTAGGCAACCTGACCACTGCCGCCGGAGGTGCGAATTATGACCTGAACGGCGGCACGCTCTTTTACAACGGCAACGCCATTACAAATATCGCCAGCAATATCACCATGACCCTGAACAATGCCGGCGGCCTTGGAACAGATGGCTCAGGATCGACCCTGATGCTTTCGGCGGATGGCGGCGGGAGCAGCGCGCTCAATGGCCTCAACACCATCAACGGCGTCCTGAATCTGAATAGCAACGAGATTCAGAACCTGAACGGCGCGTTGACCGTAGCGGTCAGCGCTCAACTGAATCTCAACACCGCCAGTAAATTGACCACGGTCGGTGACCTGACCAACTCCGGATCGGTGACCGAGTCAAATTCCAGCGCAATCGGTGTGGGCGGCAACCTGACCAACTTCGGTAACTTCAGCCTCAACAACACCGACTCGCTGACCGTAACTGGCAGTATGACCAATCGGGGGACGTACACCGAAAACAATAACGAAACCGGAAGCGCGGCGGGATTAACCAATACGGGAACCTTTCAACTACTGAACAACAGCAAGTTTACCGTGACCGGAACCGGCTGGGCGCAACTCACCAATGCAGGCGAGCTTACCGCTGGCACCTATGACGTCGAAACCGGTGCTGTCTTCCAATACAACAACCCCGCGGTTAACACCATCGTCACCATCGATCAAGGTGCGGGCGTGACCGTGGGTGGCACCGGGCTGTATACCCCGAACGGAACAACCAACGCTCTTACCACGCTGGCCACAAACAACGGCACATTCGTGATCCGCAATGGCGCCACGCTTACAACCACCCAGGCTCTCACCAATAGTGGCAGCCTGTACATCGCCCAGCAAAGTACTTCGGCTCCTACTAGCCTGACTATAGGCGGGGGTCTCACGAACCAGGCTGGGGGGCTTATCCAACTTGGCGTAGATCCAGGCGAGGGCGCAAACGGTGGCACGCTGACCGTGAACGGAAGCGTGAGCAACGCCGGAACCATGAATGTGGGCAACGGCACCTTCGCCTCAACGGGAAGCGTTAGCGTCGTTGGCGGCAACTTCGACAACTCCGGTACCCTGCATCTGTTTGCCTCAAACGGCCCGGTACCGACCGTGACAACGCCGGCACTCACCAACGAATCTGCCGGACTTATCCAGATCGACAGCGGCGCCTTGCTGCATGTGACTGGTGCTGACGGTTCCTTCACCAACTACAATTCCGGCAGCAACACCCTGTCCGGCGGAGCGTATGTCGTCGCTGGCACATTGCAGGTAGATGGCGGAATCAACATCGTCAACATTGCCGCGAATACGTCGTTGACGCTAGAAGGCAACAGCTATCTGATCACCAAGGATGGTATCGCCAATGGTGTAGCGAATCTGGCGTCGAACGCCGGAACTCTGGATTTCAACAGTTCCAACTACACGACTGTAGGAGACTTCAGCAACACTGGCACTCTTAGCTTGGACAACAGTTTCAACGGCAGTGGTGGCACTCTCGCGGTTACCGGAACATTGAACAGCACCGGGGGCACTGTCAACGTCAACGGGTCGACTAACAAACTGACGACCACCCTCGATTTCAACAACACCAACGGCGCCAGCCTGAACGTCTCTCCTTTCAATGCGTTCAACGCTACGGCGGTTAATGTCGGTCGGAATTTTACCAATGATTCGACATCCAACGTCCAGGTGAATTCCAACGGAAGTCTGACAGTCGTCGGGAACTATACAAACGCCGGCACAACCAACATTAACAACCAGGGTTTCGGGGGCGGTGCCCCGGCGACAGTCACGGTTGGCGGCAACTTCAATAATTCTGGCAACTTGCACCTCTTCGCGGGCTCCGGCAACACGCTGACAACCGTCGGACTCACGAATACTGGAACGATTCAGGTCGATACCGGCGCCTTGGCTACAGTTACCGGCGCAGATGGCTCGTTCACCAACTATACGTCCGGCACCAATACGTTGAGTGGCGGTACCTATATCCTCAATGGCGGTACGCTTCAGGTGAACGGTGGACTCAACATCCTGGACATCGCCAGCGGAACCTCGGTCACCATCAACGGCAATGGACAGCTCACCCCGGACGGCTCGACCGACGCCCTGGTGAGCCTCAACACCCTTGGTGGCAGCCTCGAATTTGACAACCGCAACGAAACAATTACGCCCTCGGGCGGCACTTTAACTATAGCCAACACAGGCACCCTCACCATGGGCGGCAACGGTGGTAACACCGTGACTATCGCGGGAGCACTGGCAAACAATGGTGCCATCAACATTACCGCAAACAGTGACACGTTGAACGACAGCGTAACGAATACAGGAGCGGTCACTATCAGCGGCAGCAGTGACACCTGGAATGTCACCGGAGACTTAAACAACCTCTCCGGCGGCTCCATCACCGCAAGTGGTAACTCCGACCTCGTCAACGTCGCCGGAAACGTGAATAACAATGGTGGCTCCATTACCCTGAGCGGTAGCTCCGACACGGTGAAAATGGGCGGCAATTTCGTCAACGGTGTCGGCGCTTTGGTCACCTCAACCTCTGGGAGCACATTCGCGTCTGTCTCCACCCCTGGCTCGTTCACCAACAATGGCACGGTGAGCCTTGCGGGCCAACTTGACCGCCTGACGGCGTCATCGTTCACCAGTTCGGGCCCCATCACCCTCGCTGGCAGCAGCGAAGCGCTCACCGATAGCGGCGATTACACCAATAACAGCGGTGGCGCCTTGAACTTGAAGGGTAGCAGCAATGCTGTGAGCGTCAGCGGCCCGACTGGCTTCACCAACAATGCTGGCGCGTCCGTGACGATGAGCGGCACGTCTAACTCGATCAATGTAACCAACGCGTTCAACAACAACGGTGGCACCGTGACCTTGTCAGGCACGAGTGAAAACCTGACCTCCACTTCGTTCACCAACAGCGGCAACGTAACGCTAGGTGCCACCGAAACTTTGAACACCAGCGGCGGGGCCTACACGCAGACTGCCGGATCAACCGACGTCAGCGGAAATCTGTTTACGGGCACGTACAGCCAGAGTGGCGGCACTACGACCGTAGAGTCCGGCGGAGTGATCTTTTCTTCGATTACCTCAACAGGCGGCACCGTTCAAGGCGCGGGCACGATTAACGGCAACCTCACCTCCGGCGGTACAGTCATTGCTGGAACTCCCGGCGCTCCTGGAACACTCCAAATCAACGGCAACTACACGCAGACGCCCACCGGCATTTACAACGAGTTGATCAGCAACAGCGGTAATGGTCTGCTCAACATCAACGGCACCGCCACGCTCCAGTCGGGGTCAGCGCTCACCATCACGCTTGTGGGCGGCTACGACCCGGTGAACGGAACCACGTTCACGATTCTCGATTACGGTGGCTTCGGGGGCGGCAGTTTCAATATCACAAACCCCAGCTTCAATGGTGGCACACAACAGTGGGTCATCACCTCGTACACTGGTGGGGACGGTGACGACATCGTGTTGGAGGCCGAAGGCGCGGCCGTAGCGCCCCGTTCCACCGCGACTTGGTCGACCGGCAGCGCGAATTGGACCAACGCAGCGTGGACTTTCAATCCAGTGGTTCCGGATTCCTTCCCGAACAACAATGCGCAGACCACCTTTGACGCGGTCGTAAACTCCCCAGGCAGCGTCCTAACGCTGGACGGCACTTCCAATCCCACGACCATAAACATTGACACTCTGACGCTCACTGCCGGCACTCTGGACATTGGTACAGGCGGCATACTCAACCTCGTGGGTCAGCCCGGTGGCATTACAGACATCGGGTCGAACGCGGGCTTGATCCTGGCCGGAACCTTTGAGCTGAACGGGGACTCGACGCAGAGCGCGATAGCCAATCTCGCCAGCGTAGAAGGCTCACTGACCCTCGCCAACGGCACGCAAACCGTGACGCCGGGCGGAACCTTCAGCAACTCGGGCAACCTGACCGTGCAGTCGTCCACAGCGCTGACCATCAGTGGCAACCTCTCAAACTCCGGTGTGTTAGCGATCTCCGATCCCGGAAGCAAAGTTGTAGTGACCGGAACATGGAACAACCTCGACGGCTTGGGCAATCTGACCGGTCCCGGCACCTACGACATCTCCGGTACCTTCCAGTACGGCGGTCCCGCTACCGGCATCACGAACATCGGCAGCGGCGTTTCCGTGACTCTCAGCGGGCAGCCTGCGCTGATTACGCAAGACGGTGCGACCGACGCTTTGGCGGGCCTCACCAGCAACGCAGGTAGCCTGGAATTCGACAATCACAACGAAACGATTACGCCCGGGGGCGGTATCTTCACGAACTCTGGCAACTTCACTCTTGGCGGAGACGGCGGTGAGGTCGTGACCATCGCCGGGGCCTTGAACAATACCGGGAGTGTCAACTTCAACGGAAACGGCGTCACACTGAACGCTGACCTGACAAATAGCGGCGTGATCGCCCTTAACGCTAGCAACGACACGTTGGCTGACTCTGGCGATTTCAACAACAATCCCGGTGGCGCGCTAGTCGTAAATGGCAATGCGAACACCGTGACGGTGGCCGGCAACTTCAACAACAGCACGAGCGCATTGGTTGCGACGGGCGGCACCAATGGCAAGATCACTGTCGGTGGCACCTTCAACAACGCTGGCAGCACGCAACTGAACGGCACAAATGGTGCCTTGACCGTTACTGGCGCCTTCAACAACTCGGGTCTCGTGCTGGTGGGCGGCAACAGTAATACCGTGACCGCCGCCGGTGCCTTCAGCAACTCGGGTAACGTGATCGTAGGAAACACGGGTAACCTCACTGGGGCCAGTTACACGCAGTCCGGCGGAGGAACCACGATCCAGATTGGCGGCACGATTTCCGCGCCAGCCTTCGTGGTCAACGGCGGCACCGTTGACGGCGGTGGCACGATCGCCGGCAACGTGCAAAACAACGCGGGTACCATTACCCTCGTTGACTTTGGCGCTCCTTCGAAGCTGACGGTCAGCGGAAATTACACGCAGGGCCCGAACGGCACTCTCATAATCGATCTGGGTGGCACCGGCCCTGGGCAGTTCAGCGTACTCTCCATCAGCGGCACTGCCACCTTGGACGGCATGGTCGAATTCACTGCGGTCAATGGATTCATCCCGGGTGCCAACGAGAGCTTTACCTTCCTGGTAGCCTCCTCGCTGACCGGCATTTTCAATAACGACCAACCTCCTGTGTTCACCAACTTTGTCTGCCCGACGGGTTCGACCTGCAGCGATGTGTACACCGCTACAACCGTTACCCTGGACATCACCGCGTCCAAAGTCGTAACGCCTGAACCTGGCAGCTTGCTCTTGCTCGGGAGCGGTTTGCTGGGCTTGGCTGGAGTCCTGCGCCGGAGGGCAACTTCAAGTCGGTAACCACGAAGCCCGCCTACTAATGTTCATCGGAAAGAGGGGCGCAGCGCGCCCCTCTTTCTATTAAATGGGGCTCTCGATTTCGGCACGGACAGGCTTGCCGACGTAGGCGTTGCGGTGGCTTAGGCTAGTGCCAAGATGCGAACCCTGGATTGAAGCCAAACTTCCGCGAGTGGTATAAGGAGTCATGTCCTCTCTTCTGTGGGTCCTTCGATCTAATCCACATTCTGCAAACACTTCGCTGAACCCCTTGTCCCCGTCTTGGCGGACCGGCCGTGGAGCGGAACGGTGGTAAGACTTGATGGAGACCTGCGAAACAAGCCCTCGTGGATGGGATTGCAGCTCCTGCTGGTTGTCGTAGTAGGGGCCGCCAGTATGATGGCCCTCCGTACCGCCAGCGGGCGCCAAACAGCAACTGTGGGTGCCCTGCCAACGTTCACCGATATCACCAGGCAAGCGGGTATAACGTGCAAGATTGTTTGTGGGGATGAGGAAAGTGAATACCTGACGGACGTCAATGGCGAGGGCGCTTGCTTCATCGACTACAACAACGACGGTTATCAGGACATATATCTCGTCAACGGCACATCGCGGAAGCTTCAGGCTGCTGGGAAGTCGCCTCATGATTATTTGCTGAAGAACAATGGCGATGGCACGTTCACGAACGTGACAGCCCAAGCTCATTTGGGAGCGAGCGGACTACATAGCGGCTGCGCCGTCGGCGATTACAACAATGACGGCTACCCGGATATTTTCGTCACCAATTTCGGTCCCAATATCCTTTACCGTAACAATGGTGACGGCACGTTCAAAGATGTCACCGACGCAACGGGCGTCGCCGGTCCGCACTGGGATTTTCCCAAGTGGAGCATGGGCGCGGCTTTCGGCGACTACGATAACGATGGCAACCTCGATCTTTACGTTACGAATTTTTCCAAATTTGACCCTCGCCACCCCCCGGCACGGCCAATGGACCCCAAAGCTTGCCTGCTTAAAAATGTACCTATCGTTTGCCCTCCCGACACTCTTGAGGGTGAGCAGGCTATCCTGTACCACAACAATGGGGACGGAACTTTCACGGACGTGACCAGACAAGCCGGGATAATTCGCAAGGATCCCGGACACGGCTTTGGCGTCGTCTTCGGTGACTTTAACAATGATGGACTTCAGGACATTTATCAGGTGAATGACGCCGGGCCGAACTTTTACTATGTCAATAAGGGTGACGGGACGTTTAGAGATGCAAGCTGGAACTCTGGACTGGCCGTGGATGTAAACGGAAAGCCCCAGGGCTCGATGGGGGTGACTGTCGGGGACTACAACAACGACGGCTTGCTTGATATCTTCGTGAGTAATTGGATTGAACAGAACGAAGCCCTTTACGAAAATCAGGGCTCGCACCTCTTTCTCGACCAAACCCAGGTACTCGGCATCGGCCACGTGGGCTTTGAATACTGCGCCTGGGGTACCGGGCTTTTTGACTTTGACAACGATGGCTGGCTGGACCTTTGGATTACTTACGGCCACACCAACGAGCAGATGGCGCGAGTCTACCCGGCGGATACTTTCGCGGAGCCAAACTACCTCCTGCGGAACCTCAATGGCAAAAAGTTTACCGACGTTTCGGGCGCTGCCGGCTTGCGCAGGTTTCCCAACCACTCCGGCCGAGGGACTGCTTTCGGAGACATCGACAATGACGGTGACCTCGACGTGCTGGTAATCAATAAGAACGATGTTCCTAGCCTGCTGCGCAACGACGGGGGCAATACCGCGAACTGGCTCGTCGTGCGCACAGAGGGCGTCAAGAGCAATCGGAGCGGTATTGGAGCACGGATTACGGTCACGGTCGGAGGCAAAAACAGGATCTTCGAAGTGCGAGGCAGCGAGAGCTATCTGTCGGGCAACGACCTCAGAGTTCACATCGGGTTGGGCGATTTCACCCAGGCCGACTCCCTCGAGGTCCGCTGGCCCAGCGGACGGCGCGACCGGTCTACGGAGGTAACCGCTCGGCGGTTCTATCTAGCCCGCGAAGGTCAATCCCTTGTCCCTGATCCCCTGGTCCGGCCTGGAACAAAGATCCGCTAGCTGAGCTGGAATGGGTTCTCATAAGTCACGGTGTTCTGGTCGGTGCTCGTAAAGAACTGAACCTGGCCAACCGAGAAGTGCTTGTTATATGATTTCGACCAAACTCGGGAAAATAAGTCCGGGAGATGAGAATGCGGAGCAATGAACGCGGCGTTGTCACGATGGCGACGGCAGGGGTTATCGTCGCAGTACTGGGCATTCTGGCGGCTGCTATTTTTCTCGTTGAGACCTACAAGGACAACTCCGTTAAGTTCGATACCGCGTATCAGGCCGTCTTACTCACAAATGGCTCGGTCTATTTTGGCAAACTCGAGGGCTATGGAACGAGCTCCCCAGTGTTACGCGACGTCTACTATGTGCAGAGCGGTACGAGTCCGGAGACTAAACAGACGACGAACGTTTTGATCAAGCGTGGCAAAGAACTACATGCTCCGGATCGTATGTACCTGAACCCGACCCAGATTCTCTTGGTCGAACCGGTGGGCGCGGAATCCAAAGTCGCGCAATCAATCGCACAAGAAAAAACCAAGGGCCAGTGATCGCGCCTTCAGAACCGTAGAGGAAGCGAGCACCTCTCCTCGCATCATCGCCCTGATTCGTTCGCTCTGCGTTCTTCAGCTAGGGAACCAAACTGCATCCCTGTAACCGTTTGTTCAGACATTCTAAGTTCTCTGTGTATAGCTTCGTCTTAGGGTCGAGACGCTGTGCCGATTGAATCTCACCCACACCTTGTTGTACTTGATTCAGCCCGATCATCGAAACTCCCAGACCATTGTGGGCGCGCGCGTAACTCGGCATCAGTTGCACCGTCCGCCCGAAGGAATTTGCAGCCTCTGCCGCCTTGCCTTTGGCCAAGTACAAAAAGCCCAGTTGAAATGAGGCCAGAGGCAGGTCTGGCTGCTTTTGCAGTACGCTCTGAAACTCAATAATCGACTGGTCAAATTGGCGGTCAAATCGCAGGGCTAGTGCGTAGTTAAAATGCGCTGTGCTGTCTTCCGGATTGAGCTTCATTGCTTGGCGCAGCTTTCTCAGCGCCGCCTTTGTCTGGCCCTTCTCCAGGAGGGCTGCTCCCTCGTTACTATAGGTCTTCGCCGTGCTGATATCCTTTTCTTTGGCCCCAAGCTCCTCGAAAATCTTCAGT